>Ga0326726_10000266_pt1 | contig 50715 bp, 45 predicted proteins | sample MHFenrmetagenome_2_FD_207603 | JGI IMG/M metagenome (GOLD analysis project Ga0326726, IMG submission 207603) | Lab enriched peat soil microbial communities from Michigan Hollow, Ithaca, NY, United States - MHF15MN | ecosystem: Environmental > Terrestrial > Soil > Wetlands > Peat | place: USA... | reverse complement strand
GCGCACAGCACACCGACGATCAGCGACAGCAGGGCCAGGGCGCGGCCGATGCGTGTGGCCCTGTTGGCCACAGGGGATGTGTTCGTGACCATGATGCTCCCCGGACGAGTGGCTCGGTGCGGCGCGATATGCTGCCAGAAAGCCCTGGCGCCGTTCGGGTCGAGGCCTTCTTGCTCACCCCCTTCGTCGATCACCGGAAGAGAACATCCATGGAAACCAAACCCCCGCTGCCCCCGTTCACGCCCGACACCGCGCGCCAGAAGGTGCGTCTGGCCGAAGACGCCTGGAACACCCGCGACCCGGACCGCGTGGTGCTGGTCTACACGCAAGACACGCGCTGGCGCAACCGCGCCGCGTTTCCGGTCGGTCGCGCCGAGGTGCGCGCGTTCCTGCAGCGCAAATGGGCCAAGGAACTTGACTACCGCTTGATCAAGGAGTTGTGGACCTGCGCCGACAATCGCATCGCGGTGCGCTTCGCCTACGAATGGCATGACGACTCGGGCCACTGGTATCGCAGCTACGGCAATGAGAACTGGGAGTTCAACGCCCAGGGCTTCATGCAGCGCCGCTACGCCAGCATCAACGACCTGCCGATCGCCGAAGGTGAACGCAAGTTCCACTGGCCGCTCGGGCGGCGGCCGGATGATCATGCGGGGCTGAGCGAACTGGGGCTGTAGGCGCGGTGGCCGCCAATCAACGGTTCCGCCTGCGGGTCGCCGCCCAGTGCCCGCGCGGTGCGGGCCCCGAAGTGGCCGTAGCCGCCGAGGATCAGCGTTTGCAACGCCCGCGCTCGCCGGTCACCGCGCGCGGCGCTTGAGGTCAGGTGTCACCGGCTGGCCGCCGAGGCAGCGGAAGGCCCGCGCTGGATGCAGTTCCACGCCACCGTGCCCATCAGCTGGCGCACGTCGGGCAATTGCGCCGGGGCGTACACGGCCTCGGCCACCGAGTTGACGAGCGCGGTGGGATACAGCTCGCGCGACTTCAGACGCGTCAGCACTTTCGATACCGCCTGCTGGCGCACCAGGCCGTTGCCGCGCTCCAGGTGCAGGAAGAACGCGATGTCGGTGCGCACGAAACACAACGCGGTTTGACGGCGCGAGGCGCCGACGCTGATCTTCTGTTCGGCGGCACACTTGAACAAGGTGTCGGCTGCCATCTGGCCCGGATCGCGGATCTCGCCGGCCTCGACGCGGCGAAACACCTCGTCGGCCATTGCCTCGGCTGTCGCGTCGCCGCCGAGATAAGGCAGCACGGCCTGCCGGTTGCGGCCGCTCATCAGGTAGTTGCGCGTGATGTTCAGCGCCAGGAACGCCTTGGCATCGCAGACACGAAACGCCTCGCGCGAGTCGGTGGCGGCCTGCGCGTGCGCCGCCGTGCTGGCGACGACGCCCCACATCAGCAGCGCGAGCCCTCTGCAGGCCATCGGCCATGACGCCATCACGGGACTCCTCGGCGGTGGATCATCGGGCGGCAACGATAGCCTCAATTCAAGCTCGCATCGACGCGGCTCGCTGCAGCCGACCGCCGGCGGCGTGCAAAGCGCATGCCGGCGGCGCGGCCAGTCAGGCGCCGTGGCTCGAACGCGTCATCGCCTGGTAGACCTTGGCCAACTCGCCGGGCAGGGCGGCCAGGTCGCCGATCGCCATGTAGCGCTGGGGCGGGCACATGCGTCGCAGGTAGTCGTGGCCCGCCGGGTCGATCGACAGGCAGAAGGTGTGCACGCCCAGGGCCTGCGCCTCTTGCAGCGCGTGCGCGGTGTCTTCGATGCCGTAGCGCGGATCGCGCGGTTCGGGGCCGTAGTCGATGTCCTCGGGATAACCGTCGGTCACCACGATCAGCGCGCGGCGGCGTTGCGGCTGGCGCGCCAGCCGCATCGCGGCGTGCCGGATGGCGGCACCGGTGCGTGTGGCACCGTGCGGGCGCAGCGCTGCCAGCGCGGCAGCTGTGCGCGACGACACCGCCTCGTGAAAGGACTTGACGATCCGAAAGTCGACGTGTGCGCGGCCGTGGCCCGAGAACGTATAGACCGCGAAACAGTCGCCCAGCGCGTGCAGCGCATCGCACATCAGCGCCAGCGCTTCCTTGGCGACGTCGATGACGCGCCGCTTCGGCGCTTGCGCGGGCGGCGCGCTCACCGCCAGGTCGTACAGGTACACCGCGTCGGCCAACGCGCTGGGTGGTGGCCGCGGCGGGCCGACCGTGCCGTCGGGCAGCACGAAGTCGGTCGACGCGCTGGTGTCGACCAGGAACGCGGTGGCCACGTCGCGTTGCGCGCGGTCGCGTCGCACGTACCCCGCGCGGTCGTCGAGCAGGCCGGCGCGGCGATCGACCATCGCCTCGATCACCCGATCGAGTTCGAGCTCGTCGCCATCGCTGGCGCCGTGCACGCGCTGCAGCCCCTCGGGGCGCCAGGCGGCGAATTGCCGGTGCACGCGCCGCGCCAGCCCGGGGTGGCGGCGTCGCGTGGCGCCGATGAACGTCGAGTCGGCGCCCGGCAGGCGGCGTTCGATCAGCGTGCACCAGTCGGGCAGCAGGCGCTGCTGCTGGTAGTCCCATTCGTCGATCGCATGGACCAGGCCGTTCGGTTCGTCATCGTGCGCGATGCGGGCGCGCGTCGCCGCCGGGTCGCGCCGCGTGGTGGTTGGCGGTCCGTGCTTGCGCAAGGATGGCCGCGCCACGGCGGTCATCAGTTCGGCGCTGCGGCCTGCGTACCTCGTGCCCGTTGCGGCGGCGTCGGCGCCGCTTCGGGTTGCGGCGGGCGCGAAGGTCGCCGCGTCGACGCCCGCAGGGCTGCTCACGTCTGCATCGCGGGGATCTGCGGGCTCGTTGCCATTCGAGGCGAGAGGCGCGGCCATGGCAGCGTCCGCGAGGCTCGCCGTCGTGCCGCGCTTGGCGAGGCCGTGCACGCCCAGCAGGCTGCAAACGAACGACGCGACACGGGCACTGTCGAACGCCGTCGCGTCGCGGTGGTTCAAGCTGTCGGCGTGCTGCAGCGCCGTGTGCAGCGGGGCGCTCTCGTCGGCCGCCGACCGCATCTCGCTCGAGTTGCCGAGCGCGTGTCGCGCCAGTGTGTCGAGCGCACGCGTCAATGGCCAACGACGCGGCGGCGACGCGCGCCGCTGCGCCAGCTCGTGCGCGCGCTGGCGCATCAGGTCGGCGCGGGCGCCGGGATACGTGCGTGCGATCGCGCTGTCGATGCGCAACCGCTCGAGCGAAACGAAGACGCGCCGCCACAGCACCGAAGCATCGCGCACGGCATCGTGCAGCGCCGGGTCGCCGTGCCAGCCGAGCACCTGGCGCATCACGGCGATGCGATAGGCCGCGCGGTTGTCGCGATCGCTCGAAAAACAGGCGACCTGCGCCGGCAGTGCGATGTCGATCGGTGATGCCGGGCCGCTCGGGCGCACGGGCGCGGCGCCGTGAGCGGGGGCGCCTTCGTACAGCGTCACCGCGTGGCCGCCGAGCGCCTGCGCGAACAAAGACAGCATCGGCTTGAGCTCGGCCAGCCTGGCCGCCGCGTGCACCGGCTCGCGCGGCGATTCGCTCACGGCAGGATCACGTCGGCCAGCTCGGTGATCGCCTGCTGCAACTCGGGCTCCCCGCCCACGGCGCGCGTGACCGCCGCCTCGACCGCTCGCCGCGCCGCGATGCCCTGGGCCGCTAATTGCGCGGCGTACACCAGCAGGCGTGTGCCGACCTGGCCCGCGAGGCCATGGCCCTCGAGCCGGCGCACCTTGGCACCGAGTTGCGCGAGCTGGTGCGCGAGGGCGGCGTCGACGCCGCCCTCGTGCCCGATGATGGTGGCCTCGGCCTGCAACGACGGGTAGGCGAACGGCAGCGTCACGAAACGTTGGCGAGTCGAGGGCTTCAGATCCTTCAACGCGCTCTGGTAGCCCGGGTTGTAGGAGATGACGAGCAGGAAGTTCGGATGCGCGGCCAGCAGCTCGCCGGTCTTCTCGATCGGCAGCAGGCGGCGGTGATCGGTCAGCGAGTGGATGACGACCGTGGTGTCCTTGCGCGCTTCGACCACTTCGTCGAGGTAGCAGATCGCGCCGTGGCGCACCGCGCGCGTGAGCGGCCCATCGCTCCACACCGTCTGGTCGTCGACCAGCAGGTAGCGTCCCACCAGATCGGTGGCGGTGAGGTCTTCGTGGCAGGCCACGGTGATCAGCGGTGCTTCGCACGGGCGCGCGGCCGCGGCGTCGCGCTGGAGCAGTCGCCACGCCATGTGCTCGACGAAGCGCGTCTTGCCGCAGCCGGTGGGGCCTTCGAGCAGCACCGGCAAACGCGCGCGCCATGCCGCTTCGAACACCGCCACTTCGTCGGCGATCGGCAGGTACCAGGGCTCTGCGTTGTCGAAAGGCGCGGGGCTGGTGTGAATCGGCTGGGCAGGTGGAATCATGGGTCGAGAAGGCTTCAGGCGCAGCGGCATCGCGAACCGGAACACCCCGGCCAGCGCCGCCGGCGCTTCGCGGCCCGGCGGTCGTGGCCGCAGTGTAGGCAGGACCTCGCCGCGCGTTGTCCCAGCCGCGACAAGAGTCGGCGAGCGGCAGTCGCCGCCGCGCCGGAATTGCCCGCGGGCCTTTCAAGGCAACGCGTGTGCCAGGCTCTCGAGATCGGCGTGCCCGAGCCGCACAGCGTTGCTCCCTGATGGTGTCGCGGCTCAGCGCGCGAGCCGCGCCCCGTTCAGCGCGAGACGCGCACGTAGTAGCCGTCGCCGTTGTGGAACGCCACGGCGCGCAGACCCTGACTGCGGAACTGATTGGCCACCTCCTCGGCCCGGCGCAGGGTGGCGAACGGTCCGCGAGTGCCGTCCTGGTTGACGCTGCCGCCGGCACTGCCGCCACGACAGGGATCGCCCAACACGCCCTGTACGACCGGATTGCCGACATAGCCCCAGGCGCCGTTGGCCCAATTGAGCCAGTAGCTGCCGTTGGGAATGTCGCTGGTGCAATTGGCCCGCGCCAGCTCGAGCACCTGCGCGTCAGTCATGCGCTGGCCATTGATGAAGACCCAGCGCGACTGCGCCTGTGCGGTGCCGAGCAGCGCACAGAGCACCAACGTCGTTGCGATCGAGCGCGCCGCGTGCCGATGCCGTGCGCACTCCAGTGGACTGTTGATCCTCATCTGTCTCTCCTTTCAGTGGCGAATGCAGGGTCCTGCCGATGGCTCCAGCTGTTCGACCGACAACTGCTGATCGCCGTTGGCGAAGCTGCCCTTGAGCAGATTGACGTCGTTGAACTGGTTGCCGAAGTCGGCATAGAAGGCGTCGCCGACGCGGCGGAAGATGCCATTGCCGCGGTGGATGATCGCCTGCGGGTTGCCCGACACGGTGACGTCGCGCTGGCGGAAGATGCCGCCGCGGAATGTGATGTTGAACGGACTCGAGCTGTCGGTGAACTCGAAGAAGTTCTCGTCGTAGCTGACGGCCCCGATGTTGATCGCCGGGCAGCGGTAGGACCTGAAGCTCTCGGTCGCCGGGTCGTTGTACCCGTGAGCCACCGCGCCACAGGCCATGTTGGCCGTCTGCAGTTCGCCCACGATGCCCAGATGGACGACCAGGCCCGTGGTGGTCTCGTCCAGCGGCAGGATGTTGTTGTTCAGCGCCAGCATGTGGATCGCGCCGTTGCTGTGCGTGTAGGTGCCTTTGAACGACACCTGCTGACGCGTGTCGGTCTCGAAGAAGACGTCGAGCGCGCCGTTGGGCGAGAAGCCGAAATAGTAGGTGAGCTGCGAATTGGCACGGCCGCACTGGAACAGCACATCGAGCGGTTGGTTGGGCGTGTACGGAAACATCGCGTCGATCTCGGCCTGCAGGTTACCCCCGCCTGCTCCGCCTCCAGCGCCTCCTCCTCCGCCGCCGCCGCAGGCGCCCAGCCCCAACGCGCACAGCGCCGCGCAGGCTTGCCGCAACCAGCTGGGCTTCATGATCATGGCTCCTGCTGGCGGTCGGCTGCAGCGGCGCCGGGCGTGCTGGGTGTTCCGGTTGCGGCGACGTTGATCGCCGGCTCGGCGGTGGTGCTGTCCTTGCTCGGTTCGCCGCTCGCGAGCGGCTCGATTTGCACGAACCCCAGCAGGGTGTAGGCGCCGGCGGGCACCTCGGCGCCCACGACGACCTGCACGGCCACATGCGCCACCCGCAGATCCGGATTGCTGATGGGCGTGGTGCAAGGGTAAGGGTAGAAGCCGTTCTTGTCCGGCGACGAGTTTTGCGGGGTCACGGTGATGCCTGCGGGCAGGCGGGCCTGAGGATCGAGCTTGACCTGCAGACCGAGGCGGCCGAACGGTGTGTCCAGCCCTGCGTGGTCGCAGGTGACCTCGAACTCGACCTGGGCCGTGCTGCCGCGCTGCGGGCTGATGTTGGCCGGCACGAAGCGGGCGGTGACCAGCTTGACGAACGACTCGGCGAAGTCGCCGCCGCCGCAGCCGGCGAGGGCGGCCGCCAGGCACCAGGCGGCGGCACGGGTGCGGCGCGATGCCGCGAATGAGCTGAAGTCGTGGCGTTGCATGGTGTCCTCCTTTGGACTTGGCGCATCTCGAACGGTGCAGCGACCGTGCCAGCGTGCTGCGGCCGCGCGCGAATGCAGGCAAGTGCCTGATTTGCAAGGCGATGTCCGCTTTCGGCGGGTCGCTGCGTGGGGCCTTCCCGTCGCAAGGTTGAGAGCCGCGCGGGCTCGAACGTCTCAAGGCTGCGAAGCGTCGCTGCCTTTCGTCGAGGGCACGCGACGGGTTAATCTGATGGCCCGGGTCTTGCAGCCTTCGTGGCCACGACCCGCGCCGAGACCCGCATGAACCCACGATCCAACGCCGATGCCAACGATGGGCACGCCTTCGGCGACGCCGCAGCGCTGAAGTTGCTGGTGATCGAGGACGACGAGCCGTTTCGCGACGGCTTGGTGGCCACGTTGCGGCTGGCCGGGCTGCAGGTGCAGGCGTTCGGTCGCGCCGGTGCGGGCCTGCGGCTGCTGGCGCAGGCAGCGTTCGATCTGGTGCTGAGCGATTTGCGTCTGCCCGACATGGACGGCCTGCAGGTGCTCGCGTTTTGCCGCGAGTCCGATGCCGAGTTGCCGGTGGTGCTGATGACCGGGCACGCCGACATCGACACCGCGGTGGCGGCCATCAAGCAAGGGGCCTACGACTTCATCGAGAAGCCCTTCGGCCGCGATCGCCTGATCACGCTGGTGCAACGCGCGGGGCGGCAGTTTCGGCTGGCGCGCGAGAACCGCAGCCTGCGCTCGCGGCTGGCCAGCGGCGCCGGACTGGCCGACGTGCTGTGCGGCGACAGCGCCGCGATGCGCCAGCTGCGCGAGCTGATCGCACGCATCGCGCCGACACCGGTGGACGTGCTGGTATGCGGCGAGACCGGCACCGGCAAGGAACTGGTGGCGCGTGCGCTGCACGATCACAGCGGACGCAGCGGACCCTTCGTGGCGATCAACTGCGCAGCGCTGCCCGAAGCATTGATCGAGAGCGAATTGTTCGGCCACGAGGCCGGCGCCTTCACCGGCGCGGCCAAGGTGCGGGTCGGCCGCATCGAACACGCGCAGCACGGCACGCTGTTCCTGGACGAGATCGAGGCGATGCCGGCGGCGCTGCAGGCCAAGCTCTTGCGGGTGCTGCAGGAGCGCGAGGTGCAGCGGCTGGGTGCCAACCAGGCGCAGCCGGTGGACGTGCGTGTCGTCGCGGCGAGCAACGCCGAATTGGAGCCGCTGGTCGCGCAAGGGCGCTTTCGCGCCGACTTGTTCTACCGCTTGAACGTGGTGCAGCTGGCGCTAGCGCCGCTGCGCGAGCGGCGCGACGATGTGCTGCCGCTGTTTCAGCACTTCATGCGTGGTGCGGCGCTGCGCTTTCAGCGCACGGCGAGTGAACGCGACGAGTTGCCCGCACCGCTGGTCGAACATTTGTTGGCCTACGCCTGGCCGGGCAACGTGCGCGAACTGAAGAGCGCCGCCGAACGCCACGTGCTGGGGATGCCCGCGCTGTGGGCGAGCGGCGACCCGGCCGCGAGCCCTCGCGCATCGTTGCAAGCGACGCTCGACGCGCTGGAGGCGTTGCTGATCGAGGACACGCTCAAGCGCTGCAAGGGGGATGTCGAGTCGGCCTGCCGCGCGCTCGACGTGTCGCCCGCCACGCTGTATCGCAAACTGAAGACGCACGGGTTGCACCTAGAGAGCCATCGCGACGAATGACGCACCGCGGGCACGCCGGGTCCGGCCGCCGCAACGATGGCGACACCGGCGCGCCGCGATGGCGGCGGCCACGCGACACGCATCGGGCCACGCGGCGTCGCGGTCAACCGGCACGCAACGTGATCGAGAAACGCGCGCCACCTCCGGCGCGGTTGTCGGCGCGGATGCGCCCGCCCATCGCGGCCAGCGATTCGGCACTCAGCGCGAGACCGAGACCGAGCCCTTTGCCCTCGGGCTTGGTGGTGAAGAAGGGCTCGAACAAGCGGTCGCGCACCGCCGGCGACAGGCCCGGCCCGCTGTCATCGACGTGCAGCACCACGTCGGCGCCCTCGCTCGCGGCATGCACGCGGATTGCCCGCTCGTCGCGCCCGGCCATCGCGTCGGCGGCATTGAACACCAGGTTAGCCACGGCCAGCGCCAGGCGCTGCGGGTCGACCTGCACGGTCAGCTCGGGCAGTTCCTCCTGATAGACCACGCGGTCGATCGCCAGGCGCGGTGCGAACAGCTGGCGTGCGTCGGCCAGCACAGCGCGCAGCGCGTGCGCAGCCAGCTGCGGCGGCTCGGCGCGGGCGAAGTCGCGCAGCCGGCCGACGAACTGCTGCAGCCGCCGCGTCTCGCCGACCAGGCTGCGCAGCGTGCTTCTCACGTCGTCGTCGACATCGTGCAGCCGCTCGGCCAACGCCTCGGCCAGCAGCAGCAGGGTGCCCACCGGGTGGCTCATCTCGTGCACCACGCCGCTGGCCAGTCGGCCCACCGCCACCATCTTGCCGGCGTGCACCAGCAGCGATTGCAGGCGCTCTTTTTCCAGCGCGGCCTGGGTCGACGTCAGTTGCGCGCGCAACTCGCTGGCCTCGGCCAACACGCGCTGGCGCTGTGCCTCCGCCTCGGCGCGCTCGGTGCGATGCCGCACGACCAATGCGGTGGCCATGTCTTCGGCGTGGCGCGCCTGTGCCTGTTGGCGCGCCTGCGAGGCCTGCCGTTCGAAGGCCAGAGCGAGGTCGGGATGGCCGGCCGCCTCGTGCGCTGCAGACAGTTCGGCCAGCCAGTCGGGCGGCGCCTGAAACCCGGGCAGTCTGGCGCCCAGTGCCAGGGCCTGCTCGAGGTGGTGGATGGTGCCGCTGGCGGCGCTCGAGCCAAGCGGCGGCGGCAGCCTCGATGTGCGCGCGATCTCGGCCAACGCGTGGTGCGCGGTGGCGGCGCGCTGCCAGTCGCTGTGCGCCTCGGTCACCTGCAGCGCCTCGGCAGCGGCCCGCAAGGCTTCGTCGACGCGGCCCAGGCGCGACAGCGCGAGCGCCTTGAAGCGCAGCGCTCCGCACACCAGGTCGGGAAAGCCCAGGCGATGCGCGCCGGCCAGCGCGGTGTTGCTCCAGATCAGCGCCTCGGCGTCGCGCTGCAGTTCGAGCGCCGCCTCGGCGAGGATCTGACAGGCCAGCGTGTGGTTGCGCGACCCTTCGGTGCCTTGCAGCTGCGGCATGCCTTCGAGCAGCAGCGTCATCGCGGCATCGGCCCGCTTGAGGCCCAGCAGGATCGAGCCGGTCTGCATCAGGCACCAACCGGTGGTGTGCGGCCAGCCGGTGGGCTGCACCAGGGTGCGTGCGCGCTCGACCCAGGCCAGCGCGCCTTCGTGGTCGTTGAGGATGCTGAACGCGATGCCGATGTTCTGCGCCAGCGTCACCGCCGCCTGCAGCTGGCCCGAGCGCTGTGCCACGTCGAAGCCGCGCTGAAAGGTCTCGATCGCCGCAGCCGGGTCGCTGCGCCGCCAGGCCAGCGTGCCCAATGCGCCGGCGACGTAGGTGGCCAGGCCCGCGTGCTGCCAGACCTCGGGATCGTGCAACACCGCGCCCCAGCGACGCTCGGCGTCATCGGGGTCGGCGGTGGCCTGCACGCATGCCGCCCAGGTGGCCGCGACGCGTGCGCGCAGCTCGTCGTCGGCCTGCCGATAGTGTGCGTGCGCGGCGTCGATCGCCGCGACGCGGTCGCCGCCCACCTGATCGAGCCACATCGCGCGCAGCAGTTCGGTGTCACCCAGCCCGATCGCGTCGCCCAGCGCGGTGAATTCGCCGTGCACGCGGTCGATGCGTTGCCGGGCGTCGTCAAGCCGGTTGAACAGCAACGCCGCCTCGGCGTCCACCAAGCCCAACCGCGCCATGCAGGAAGGCGCTTGGTCGGGTCCGATCAGCGATCGGGCGCGCGCGGCATGGCGCAGCGCGGCGTGCGTGTCGCGCTGTCGCAGGTACCACGCCAGGTTCGCGTGGCATGTCGCGCGGCGCGCCACGTCGTCCGTGGTGTTGTCCAGGGCCGCCTGCGCCGCGGCCACCTCCTCGGGTGAACCGAAGAAGTCGGGCGTGGCGAGGATGGCGGGCATGGCACTCGGGGCGGGCACGCCATGGGTGGGGCGGCACTGCGCCGCAGTATCCGAGCGGCCCTCGCGCACCACAAGCCTTCGATCTTGGGTGCCGCGTGCAACCGCGCGCCGCAAACCAGGCGACGCTAGCGCTTGACCACCGCCACCAGGTAGCGGCACGGCACGCGCCCGAGGTTGGCGAACACGCAGTCGGCGGGCGGCCCGAGCTCCAGGCAGTCGCCCGGCCGCAGCCGATGCAGGTGTGCGCCTTCGGCGAACTCCAAGCTGCCGGCGATGACCCAGATGGCTTGGCGGATGAAGGCGAAAGCTGCCGCCGGGTAGGCCACCTCGGCGCCGGGCGGAAACTCCACTTCGATCAGCTGCACCGGCAGGTCCGACAGCGGCGACACCTGGCGCCGCAGGTAGCCGGTGTCCGGATCGCGCCAGGTCGGCTGCTCGGCGCGGCGCACCAGGCGCGCGCCCGGCGCGTCGGCGGCGGCCAGCAGCGCGCTCAACGTCATGCCTAGAGCGCCGCTGATGCGGCCGAGCAGCGTCGCGGTGGGGCTGGCCTCGCGACGTTCGAGCTTGCTCAGCATGGCCTTGGACACGCCGGCGCGCTGGGCCAGGTCGTCGAGCGTCCAGCCGCGGCGCGCGCGTTCGTCGCGCAGTCGGCGCGCGATCAGTGGGGTGGGATCGTCGGTGTCCATCCTCTGTCCATTATCGTTGACGCATGTCGATTATCATGGAATCATGCCCACAGACTCCGGATACCGCGAGGCATTCAGATGAACCCGCTCACCGTGCGCGCCGCCCACGCCGACGACGTGGCGGCCATGGCGGCGATCTACAACGACGTGATCGCCACCTCGACCGCCATCTACACCATGCAGCCCAGCACCCTGCAGGAACGCCGCGACTGGTTCAAGGCGCGCACCGGCTCCGGCTTTCCGGTGCTGGCGGCGGCGCGGGGCGGCGATCTCGTGGGCTATGCATCGTTTGCGGAATTTCGCGGCGCCTGGCCCGGCTATCTGCATTCGGTGGAGCATTCGGTGTACGTGCGCGCCGACTGCCGGCAGCAAGGCGTGGGCAGCGCGCTGGTGCGCGCGTTGTTTCCACTGGCCACCGCGCTGGACAAGCACGTGATGATCGGTGGCATCGACGCCGCCAACGAGGGCTCATTGCGCATGCACGAGCGGCTCGGCTTCGAGCGCGTGGCGCATTTCCGCGAGGTCGGTCGCAAGTTCGGCCGCTGGCTCGACCTGGTGTTCGTGCAGCGCTACCTCGATGCACCGGGTGCGCCGCGCGAACCTTGATGGGCCGCCGCGGCGGCCGGGCATGGGCGCTACAGGCGCGACTGATCGGGCAGCAGCACGCGGTCGGCGCCGATGAAGCGGCGCACGAAGTCGCCGGTTTCGGGCTCGACCTCCTGCGCCAGCGCCATCGCTTCGAGCGCCTCGGAACTGCGCCACGTCAGGTGGCTTTGCACGTACTGCTGGTTGTAGTCGTCAAGCGCGCGCTGATAGTCGTGCATCTCGTAGATCACCCACGCGGTGCAGGCCAGGAAGATCGCCACGCCGGTGTCGAACGCGATCAGCCCGGAGACGATCAGCGAGAACACCACCAGCACGAAGACCGGCGCCAGACTCACGGCCACGCTGGCGCGGCGATCGCTCGGAGGGTCGTAGCTGGGCAGGATCATCATGCGCGTCACCTTAGCGCGCGCAGCGCCGTTCGATGCGCCTCTCAGCGGCGGCAATCGTGTGGAGTTGGCGCGATCGAGGAACTGTTGGCCTCCACGCTCACTGCGTTCGCTGCCTCCCGTGGGGTGCAGTCGGCTTGGGGCGGCCCGGCGCCGACGGGTCGCGTGCCGCTGTCAGGCGTGGCTCGCCGAGCGGTCTGTCAGCCATGACTCGGCCAGGCGCACCCAGTAGGCCGCGCCCAGCGGGATCAGCGCGTCGTTGAAGTCGTAGCTCGGGTTGTGCAACATGCACGGTCCCGCGCCGTGGCCGAGTGCGCGGTGGTCGCCGTCGCCGTTGCCGATGAAGCAATAGCAGCCCGCCTTGACCTGCAGCATGTAGGCAAAGTCTTCCGAGGGCATCGACGGCTCCTGCGCCCACACGTTGGCCTCGCCGACGAGGCCGCGCATCACCTGCGCCGCGAACAGCGCCTCGCGCGGGTGGTTGACCACCGGCGGCGCGCGGCGGTTGAACTCGAACTCGCAGCGCGCTTCGTGGGCCGCACAGGTGTGCTCGGCGATCGTGCGCATGCGCTGCTCGATCAGGTCGAGCACCTCGGTGCGGAATGCACGCACGGTGCCTTCGATCGTGCAGGTCTCGGGCACCACGTTGGTCGTTTCGCCGCCGTGCACCATGGTCACCGATACCACGGCGATGTCCAGCGGGTTCTTGTTGCGGCTGACGACGTGCTGCAGCGCGCTGACGATCTGGCACGCCACCGGCATCGGGTCCAGCCCCAAGTGCGGCAGCGCCGCGTGACCGCCGCGGCCGCGCACGACGATCTTGAAGGTGTTGGCCGAGGCCATCACCGGCCCCGGACTCACCGCCAGCGTACCCACCGGGTACCCCGGCCAGTTGTGCATGCCGAACACGGCCTCCATCGGGTAACGCTCGAACAGTCCTTCACCGATCATCGCCAGCGCGCCGCCGCGGCCTTCTTCGGCCGGCTGAAAGATCAGGTAGGCGGTGCCATCGAATTCACGCGTGCGGGCGAGGTGCTGTGCGGCCGCCAGCAACATCGCGGTGTGGCCGTCGTGGCCGCAGGCGTGCATCGTGCCGGCATGGCGGCTGCGGTGCGCGAAGGTGTTGACCTCCTGGATCGGCAACGCGTCCATGTCGGCGCGCAGGCCGATGGCTCGTCGGCACGCACCACCGTCGCGGCCGTGCACGATGCCGATCACCGCGGTCTTGGCGAAGCTGCGGTCGATCGGGATGCCCCATTCGGTGAGGCGCTGCGCCACCAGATCGGAGGTGTGCCGTTCCTCGAAGCCGAGCTCGGGCCGAGCGTGGATCGCGCGGCGCAGCGCGGCGATCTCGCCGGCCTGCGCTGCGATCGCCTGCTGCATCGGCGCAGCCATCAGGCGTGCGCGCGGGCCAGCGCCTGCTCGAGGTCGGCGATCAGGTCGTCGCAGTCTTCGATGCCGACTGATAGCCGCAGCAGGTCGGGCGGCGCCGGCGTGCCGGCGCCTTCGACGCTGGCGCGGTGCTCGACCAGGCTCTCGGTGCCGCCGAGCGAGGTGGCGCGTTTCCACAGCGCGATGTGGGCGGCGGTGGCGATCGCCGCTGCCGCGCCGCCGCGCACGCGGATCGACAACATGCCGCCGAAGCCGCCTTGCATCTGCTGCGCCGCGATCGCATGACCCGGCGAATCGGGCAGCCCGGGGTAGAGCACGGCGGCGATGTGCGGATGGTGTGCGAAGTGTTCGGCGATGCGCTGCGCCGAGCTCGATGCGCAGCGCACGCGCAGGTACAGCGTGCGCAGGCCGCGCAGCAGCAGCCACGATTCGAACGAGCCGAGCGTGCCGCCGAGCTGCGCACGCACGGTCTTCACGCGCTTCCAGAAGTCGTCGTCGGTGCGCGTCACGAGCACGCCGGCGATCAGGTCGGAGTGGCCGTTCAGGTACTTGGTGGCCGCGTGCATCACGAGATCGGCGCCGAATTCGAGCGGGCGCGTCAACACCGGCGTGGCGACGGTGGAGTCCACCGCGACGCGCGCGCCCACCGCATGCACCAGCGCCGCGGTGGCCGCGATGTCGGTGATGGTCCAGAGCGGGTTGGCCGGCGTCTCGATCCACACCAGCTTGGTCTGCCCGGGCTGCAGCGCCGCACGCACGGCAGCCGGGTTGGTCATGTCGATCAACTCGACCTTGAGGCCCCACAGGGTCGCGAAATTCACCAGCCAGTTGCGCAGCGACCAGTACATCACCTTCGGCGCCAGCACATGGTCGCCGGGGACCAGCGACTGGAACACCGCGGTCGCCGCGGCCATGCCCGAGGCGAACAGCGCACCCTGCGCACCGCGTTCGAGCTCGGCGATCAATTGTTCGGCCTGGTCGAACGCCGGGTTGTCGGCGCGCGCGTAGATGCGTCCCGAGCGGTACTGGTTGTCGGGGTCGCGCACGAAAGTGGTCGAGGCATGCAGCGGCGGCGAGATGGCGCGCGTGGTGTCGTCGACCCAGCCCAGCGCCTGGGCCGCCAGCGTTTCGGGTTTGCGGTGAGGGGCATCCATGCGGCCATTGTCCATGCCCCGGCGTGCGCGGTGGCCTTCGTGTTTGCCAGCGGAAGCCGCGCAACGAATGCATTCACAATGGCGCCGCCTCGGCCGCGCCGGCGAGCCCGTCAACCCCCGGATTCCACCAGCGTGATGCGCCGGCGCACGGCGTCCAGCGCCGCGGCATCGCCCGCCGCCTGCGCACGCTGTGCCTGCACCTTCAGCCACGCCAGCAGCGGGCGGCGCCAGCCCTGTGCCGACGCGTTGTCGATCGCCAGCGCGATCACCGCGGGGTTGGCGCGCCCGGTTTGCAGCAACACGGCGGCACCGATCTGTCTCGACAGCGCATCGGGCATCGCCTGCAACGCCGACGCAGCGGCCGCCTCCGATGCAGTGGACGCCGCCACCGCGCGATGGTGCGCGGGCAGCTGCTGCAAGTCGGTGGCCGTGCTGCGGCCCGCCAGGTATGCCGCGTAGGCCAGCTCGGGCGGTTGCGCATCGGCGCGCAGCGCCTCGAACCCCGAGCAGGGCTCGAACGACAGGCTGGCCGCCTGCGCCGCGCAGCGCATCAACTCCGCCCGGGCCAGCAGGTCGGGGCGGCCGGTGCGTGCGATCTCGGCGCGCGCGCTGGCGAATTCACGCTCGGCGACCGCCGTGCGCCCTTCGAGGTAGGCGCTGCTGCCCCGCTCGAGTGCGCTTTGAGCATTGGCCTTCCAATCCGGCACGGGCGGGTTGTTCGAACAGGCGCTCAGAAGTTCGGCCACGCACAGCGCGGCGACGGTGGCGAGCCCATGCCGGCGCAGCCTCATGGCAGCTTGATCTCCACCTCGCGTGCGAACGGCCATTTGCGATTGAGCTCGTCGACCATGTGCTCGATCTTGCGCAGGTTCGCTTCGACCTCGGTGCGCAGCGCACCGAGGTCGGTGGTCGCGGCCTTGGCGTTGCCAGCGATCGCCTGCGCGTCGTCGAGGATGGCGTCCACCTTCTTCAGGCTGGCGCTCGTTTCACCGAGCAGCGCCTTCAACTGCACGATGGTGTCGCGCACCTCGGGCAGCACGCCGCGTTCGCCGAACAGCTGGGTGTCGGCCTTGGCCGTCATGCCGTCCAGGCGCGCCAGCAGCGCGTTGGCACGTTCCAGCGCGGTGACCACGCGTTGCGCATCGCGCTCGTTGCCGAACAGCATGCCGAGCAGGCCGCGCTGGCCGTTGAGTTTCGCGCTGGCGCTTTGCAGATTGGCCAGCGTCTGCGCGAGCGACGAGTCGGCTGCGCTGAGCGCCGTGATGTTGGCCACCAGCTCCTTGGCGGCGGCCACCAGCTTGGGGATCTCGTCGGTCGAGTCGCCGCGCAGCACGGTGCGGACCGCGCCATCGGGCAGCGGCGGATCGGTGAGGATGCCGGAGAAGGCGCGGATGTTGGTGTTGCCCACCAGGCCGCGCACCAGCGTGAACACGCTCGACTGCTTGAGCCAGTGGGCATCCTTCTTCGGCACGTCGACGTTGATGTGGGCCTTGCCGTCCTCGCCGAGCTCGAGGCTGCGCACACGGCCGATCGGAAAGCCGGCGAAGGTGAGGTCCATGCCCACCACCACGCCTTCGGAGTCGTCGGCCACCAGCACCAAGCGCTGGGTGGCTTCGAAGACGCCGCGCGCATAGAGCAGGTACACCACCGAGGCCGCCATCAAGGCCACCAGCACCACGATCAGCGCACCGGCCTTCAAGCCCAGGTGGGCGATGGCCATCGGTCGCTCGATCGTGTCGTCGGTGGGTTGCGGCTCAGACATAGTTGCCCACCAGCGAGGCGGCTTCGATCAGCAGCAACAGCGCAAACAGGCGCACCAAGCCACGCACCTCGGCGCTGATGCGCGAACGGGTGGCGTCGTACAGCGCCGAACCCAGCGGCACCAGCACGACGGCCAGGCTGAACATCAGAGCCTTGAGCTGGAACACCACCACCGTGGTCGGGTCGAACACGCGGCCCACGGTGCGCGTGTAGCCGGCCAGCGCCCAGGTGGTGAAGCCGTAGGTCACGAGATACGCCAGCACCAGCGCCACCACGCCGGCGAGCATGGCCAGCAGCGCCACGCTGAACATGCCGGCCACCACGCGCGGCAGCACCTCGTGGCGCATCGGGTCGATGCCGCGCTCGTGCAGCGCGCGCAGGGTGCCGCGCTGGCGCAGCACGGCAACCTCGGCGCCGTGCGGGATCGTGCAGCGCACCGCCACGAACAGCGCCGCCGTGAGCGGGATCAATTCGATCACCAACACCCGCACCAGCATCTCGAGCGCGTACTGCGTCAAGCCGTAGCTGAGTGCGGTGACCACCACGATGCGCGCGATCACCATGCAGATCAGCGACGACAGCAGCGTGAACCACACCAGCACTGGCGCCGTGTCGAGCACCATGTGGCGGGCGATCGCGCGCCGCCGGCCGCTCGAGTAGCTGCCGGGCGACAGCGCGATCACGCCGATCACCGCGCCGAACTCGACGATGCGCCACCAACCGAGCAGCCAACGCGCGAAGTCGCGCGCGAGCAGCGGCAGGGCGCCGGGGCGGGTGGCGTGCGCGCTCATGCGCAGATCATAGGGGTGGCTGCGCGACGAGCTTTTTCGCGCGTCGCCTTCAACGCTCGCTCAGTGCGAGCCAATCGGCCACGGTCAGGCGCGCGAGCACGGTCCAGCCATCGCCGTGCGGCCGCAACACCACCGACTCGCCTTCGACGAGCAGCGGCGGACCGGCCACCGCGCGAAACGGGATGCCGTGGCCGACCATCCAGCGGTTGATGCCCATCGGCACGGGTGCCGACAGTAGCCGCTTCAAGCCGATGTACTCGCCCTCGGACAGCTCACGCATCGTGATGGTCGGCGTGGCCATGCCGAGCATCAGCTTGGCATGCTCCATCGTGCGGCACATCGGGCTGGCCTTGACGATGCCCACCGGCAGCTTGAGCTGCGCGATGCACTGGCCGACCGCGCGTGCGTCGCGACGGCCCTGCTCGGTGAGCGGCCTTTGGTTGGCGCAATCCTCGTAGTCGAGCATGGCCTGGTCGTTCTTCGAGAAATCGGTGGCGGCGTGCCGAAAGTAGATGACCAGGCCGCCTTCGCGCAACGCGCGCACCAGCGCCGCGCCCTGCAAGCGAAGGCGCGGATCGGGGTACGACAACAACGCTGCCGCGCTGGCAGCACCCTTGGGTGCGCTGGCCGTGCCCTGAGCGCGTGCGAGCGAGCAGACCCCCAGCGCCATCCACGCCGCCACAGCACGGCGCGACACCGGTGCCAGACGCGTGACTGGAGCGACCATCGGGCCGGTTGCCTCCGTTCATTCAGCCGCCAGCGCGGCGACGATCTGATACGAGCGCAGCCGCGCGACGTGATCATGGATCGCGCCGGCCACGATCAGCTCATCGGGAGCGGTGCGATCGATGATTGCCGTCAACTCGCGGCGCACTTTGTCGGGTCCGCCACTGGCGGTGGCCGCCAGCATGCGCTCGACACCCACCCGCTCGGCCTCGCTCCACAACCCGTCCATCGACGGCACCGGCCGCGGCAGCGGCCCGCGCGCGCCGCGGCGCATGCCGAGGAACCGCTGCTGCAGCGAGGTCAACAGCCGCGCGCCCTCGGCGTCGCCGTCGGCGGCGACCACGTTGACGCCGACCATCGTGTGCGGCCTGGGCCAGCGCACCGACGGGCGATAGGTCTCGCGGTAGATCTGCAGTGCCTGCTCCAGCAGGTCGGGCGCGAAGTGCGATGCGAAGGCATAGGGCAGGCCCAGGTACGCCGCCAACTGCGCGCCGTAGAGGCTCGAGCCGAGGATCCACACCGGTACCTGGGTGCCCACGCCGGGGATCGCACGCACCGGCATGCCGGGCTGCGGCGCATCGAGGTAACTCATCAGCTCGACCACGTCGCGCGGGAAGTCGTCTTCCTCGTTGCTGTTCAAGTGGCGCCGCAACGCGCGCGCAGTCAGTTGATCGGTGCCCGGCGCGCGCCCGAGTCCCAGGTCGATGCGGTCGGGGAACAGCGTGGCCAGGGTGCCGAACGCTTCGGCGATCACCAACGGCGCATGGTTGGGCAGCATGATGCCGCCCGAGCCGACGCGGATCGTGCGCGTGCCGCCGGCCACATGGGCGATCAGCACCGCGGTGGCCGAACTCGCCACGCCGTCCATGTTGTGGTGCTCGGCCACCCAGAAGCGCCGATAGCCCCACGCCTCCGCGTGTTGGGCGAGGTCGAGGCTGTTGCGCAGCGCGGTGGCCGCGTCGCTGCCTTCGACGATGGGTGCGAGGTCGAGTATGGAGAGGGGAACCATGCCCAACATCATGCACCGACCCCGGCCGATGCCGCACCGCGAGCTGCGCGCCAAGGAGCATGCGGCGAAACCTCACGGCGCAAGCCGTGATACCGCATCGAACACGGTGCTAGGGCCGAACGCCGCTGCTAGAGTCGCGCCGTTCGAGGCAACAGGGAGCGCGTCTTGCAGCTTCTGATTGCAGTGATCGTCGGCGTCGCGCTGGGTGCCACCTGGGGCGGCGCGTCGGGTGCGATCGTTGGTGCCGCGCTGGCCTGGCTGATCGTGCGCAGCCTGAAGCAGGACCGATCGATCGCCGACCTGCAACGCAGCCTCGGCGAGCTGCGGGTGCTGCGCGGGTCGACGCTCGAGCCGGTTGCCGCCGCGCGGCGGGCCGTGGCGGCCCAGCGCGAAGCGAGCGCAACCCCGGCGTTCAAGGACACCGAACCGCAGCCGCTCGACGAGCGCGTTGCTCCCGCGCCGATCGCCACGCAGCAAGAACCGCTGCCGACTGCGGCATCGACTGCAGCCGCTGTGTCGCTGCCGCCGAGCGGGCTGCCGGCCGCTGCAGCCGTGGCCGCCACAGCGGCCGTGCGCCCGGCCTCGCCCGGCGCGCAGGCCGCAAGCCCTGCGACAGCCGATCCGCTGTCAGCGATCCAGCGCTGGCTGTTCGGTGGCAACACCATCGTCAAAGCCGGCGTGGGCATCCTGTTCATCGGTCTGGCTTTTCTTGCCAAGTTCGCCAGCGAGCACGTGCACGTGCCGATCGAGATGCGCCTGGCCGGCATCGCCGCGGTGGCGTTGGTGCTGCTGGTGCTCGGCTGGCGCCTGCGCCACAAGCGCCCGGCTTATGCGCAGGTGCTGCAGGGCGGCGCGGTGGCGGTGTTGTACCTGACGCTGTTCGCGGCATTTCGCTTCTACGGCGTGTTGTCGGTGCTGCCGGTCTTCGCGCTGATGGTGTTGGTGGCGGCGCTGGCCGCGGCATTGGCCGTGCTGCAGAACGCCAAGCCGCTGGCCGTGATCGGTGCGCTCGGTGGCTTTGCCACGCCATTGCTGGTGTCCACCGGCAGCGGCAACCATGTGGCGCTGTTCAGCTACTACCTGGTGCTCGATCTGGGCATTGCCGTCGTGGAGTGGCACCGCACCTGGCGTTCGCTGAACCTGATCGGCTTTCTGGGTACCTTCATCGTCGGCACCGCCTGGGGCGTGCTCAAGTACCAGAGCCAACACTACGCGAGCTGCCAGTCGTTCCTGATCGCTTTCTTTCTGCTGTTCACGGCCATCATGCTGATGCCGGCCCGCCAGCGGCGCGACGACGATGCACCCGCGGTGAGCGCCGATTGGCCGAAGGAGGCCTGGATCCACGGCAGCCTGCTGTTCGGCTTGCCGACCATCACCTTCGTGCTGCAGCACGGCCTGGTTCGTGACACCGAATACGGCACCGCGATGTCGGCACTGGTTCTCGCCGGCTTCTACGTGTGGTTGGCGACCTGGATGCGCAGGCGGCCGCACTGGGCGGTGGCGTTCGAGGGCACTCTGGCGGTGGCCACGGTGTTTCTGACGCTGGTCATTCCGTTCGCGCTCGATGCCCGCAGCACCGCTGGTGCATGGGCGCTCGAAGGGGCTGGGCTGGTCTGGCTGGGGTATCGGCAATCGCGCGCCGCCGCGCGCGCGTTCGGCTATGCGTTGTTGTTCCTGTCCGGCGTGACCCTGCTCTATGCGCACCAGCGCCACGGCACGCCGAGCCTGGTGTTCAATCCGATCTTCTTCAATGGCTTGTTGACTGGCGCGGCGTCTTTGCTGGCGGCTTGGACGGTGCAGCGCGCGAGCTCGACCCAGGTGGCCGGGCCAGGGCCGGCGGCGCAGGCAGCGCGCGCTGAGCCGTTCGCCGAACCGCTGCTGATCGGCTGGGGCACGCTGTGGCTGCTGGCGGCCGCGGCGGTGCAGATCGATGCATTCGTGCTCGAGCGCTTCGCGCTGGCGACCTGGCTCGCCACCTTCAGCGGCATCGCGTCGCTGTACGCGCTGTTGTCGGTGCGCCTGCGCTGGCCGCACATCGGTGTGCCGGCGATGGCGCATGCGCCGTTGCATGCGCTGGGCGCCTGCATCGTGGCCGTGACGCTGGCACGGCCGCTGCAAGACGGTGGCGCGTGGGCTTGGCCTGCGGCCTTGCTGGCGCACGGCGTGGTGCTGCGCTGGCTGGCGCCGGGCTGGACGGCGCGGGCGCGCGACACCGTGCATGCAGTGGGCGCCCTGGTGCTGGCCGCGCTCGGTGCCTTGCAGGGCCGTGCGTGGACCGCAGGTTGGGGCGACGACGCCAGTGCGTGGCCGTGGCTGGGCTGGCTCGTGGTGCCCGCCGTCCTGCTGATGTGGCTGCCGCGTCCGGCCAGCGCGCGCCGCTGGCCGCTCAGCGCCGCGCCCGTGGTCTACCAGGGCGTGGTCGCAGGCGTGCTCACCGCGGGCCTGCTGCTGTGGACGCTGCTGGCCAACTGGGCATCCGACGGCTCGGCGCGCCCGCTGCCGCATGTACCGCTGCTGAACCCGCTCGACTTGGGCGTGGGCGTCGCGCTGCTGGCGTCATGGCTGTGGCTTCGCAGTGCGGCTGCACGACCCGTGCTGGCGGATCGGCCGGCGGTGGCGCCAGCGTTGCTGGCCGCAGCCGGCTTCGTCTGGCTCAATGCGATGCTGGTGCGCGCCTTCCACCACTACGACGGCGTGCCGTATCACATCGATGCCTGGTTGCGCTCGCTTGCCGTGCAGACCGGCATCACGCTGCTGTGGACCGTGGTCGCGCTGGGCGTGATGTGGTGGTCGGCGCACCGCGCGCTGCGCGTGCCGTGGCTGGTCGGCGCCACGCTGCTGGCCGCGGTGGTGCTCAAGCTCCTGCTGGTCGACCAATCGGGCACCGGTACCGTCACGCGCATCGTCTCGTTCATCGGGGTCGGGGTGTTGATGCTCGTGATCGGCTACGTGGCCCCGCTGCCGGCGGCCGGTCAGGAGAGCCGCCATGCGCCGACTTGACGCCTCTGTCGCGGCCGCGCTGGCCTGTGGCGTCGCGGTGGCCGCGCTCGCTGCCGAGGACGTGGCCTACCGCTTCAGCGCGCCGATCACGGTCGAACAGAGCGCTGCCTTCGTGCAACTGCCGCTGCCGGCCAGTGCGTACGGCCGCAGCGTGTCGCCCGGCTTGCAGGATCTGCGCATCGTCGATGCCCGCGGCGAGCGGGTGCCGTTCGCGGTGTTGGCGCCGCGCGGGGCCGAGTTGCAGCAAGTGGAGCAGCAACGCGATGCGACGCTGTATCCATTGCCGCCCAAGCCCGCCGCAGGCCGCGACTGGCCCTCGCCCGTGGAGATCCAGGTGCAGGGCGATCGCATCAGCGTCACTCGCAAGGGCCGGCCTCTCGGTGAAGCCGGTGCGGCGCATTCGGGCGGGTGGCTGATCGATCTGGGCGAGCGGGGTCGCGACGATCCGCCGCCGCAATCGCTGCGTGTGTCGTGGTCGGGTCCAGCCGAATTCACCGCGGGGTTCGCCTTCGAGACCAGCGACGATCTGCGCAGCTGGCGTCCAGGCGGCCACGGGCAGCTGATGGCGCTTTCGGCAGCCGGCGGCGCGCTGACCCAGCCGACCATCGTGCTGGCACCGAGCAGCGGGCGTTTCGTGCGGCTGGTGTGGGCCGATGCGGCGACGGCGCCTGCACTCAGCGGCGTGCGGATCATCGCCGCGCGGCAACGCAGTCAGACCCTGGATGCGCCGACTGAACTGGTGTTTGCATCCAGTGCCGAGCCGACCGGCAAGGCGGCACCCGATGCGAGCGCCGCCGCGGCGTTGCATTTCGATCTCGGTGGCGCGTTGCCGCTGGTGGAAGTGGATCTGCGCCTGCCATCCGGCACCCACGTGGTGCCCGCACGGCTGCAGGGCCGCGGTCGAGTCGACGAGCCGTGGCGCGAACTGGGCGCCGCGGTGTTCTACCGGCTGGAGCGCGGCACCGAGACCAGCACATCGCCGCCGCTGTCGCTGCACGCATCGGTGCACTACCTGCGGGTCGTGCCCGATGTGCGAGCCGCCGCGCTGCAGCGCGAGCAGACCCAATTGGTGGTCCAGGCGCAACTGGCGAGCGTGGTGTTTGCGACCCAGGGCCAGGCGCCGTTCGCGCTGCAAGCCGGCGCGAACAACGCCACGGCGTCGGCGCTGCCGGTGGCCACGCTCGTGCCGGCGCTCGACGAGGAGCGCCAGCGCTTCGGTCGGGCCACGCTGGGACCGTGGACCGAAGTCGCCGCGGTGGCGCAGGCACAGGAGGCGCAAAAGAAGATGGCGATGCTGCGCCCGCTGTTGCTGTGGGCAGTGCTGGTGGTCGGCGTGGTCGTCCTGGCCTTCATGGTCTGGCGGCTGGCGCGCGAGCGACCTGCGCACGACTGAGTCGCGGCGCGGCCAACCGCGGTGGCGACGCGGTGGTATGTTCGCAGCGTCGCAACCGCACGCTCGCTGGAACAGGAATTCTTGATGGCTGCTGACCTGGTTGTTCGCCGCCTGCTGATCGACCTCGACACGCCACCGCATCGCCACTGGTGCGGTGGCGATGCGTTTCGCACCGCGTGGTTCAACGCGCTGTCGATGAGCTTTCCGTCGGGCGAGCAGTTCTTCATCGACGCGGTGCGCGCCGGTGTGCAGACGCTGTCGGAGCAGGAGCGCGCGCGCTTCGAGCCGGCAGTCAAGGGTTTCATCGGGCAGGAGGCCACGCACCGGCGCATCCATGCCTTGTTCAATGCGCACCTCACGGCGCAGGGGCTCGTCAATCGTTGGGAGGCACGCGCGTTGCGTCGCATCGGCTCGCTCGAAGGTGCCGACGTGCGAATTGCCGTGGGTGCGACTGCCGCGACGGAGCACCTCACCGCGATCCTGGCCGAGTACTTGCTGTCCGACCCGGCGTCGCTGCAGGGCGCCGAGCCGAGGCTGGCCACGCTGTGGCTGTGGCACGCCAGCGAAGAGACCGAACACCGGGCCACCGCGTTCGACCTCTATCGCGCGCTCGGCGGCAACGAGGAATGGCGCTTGCGCCTGTTCCGCCTGGTGACTTGGCACTTCGCGACCGACTCGCTGCGCCAGACGGTCAACAACCTGTGGCACGACGGCAGCTTCTGGCGCGCCAGGACCTGGATCGGCGGATGGCGCTTCCTGTTCGGCCGCCACGGCCTGGTGCGCGCGCTCGTCGGGCCGTGGCGCCGCTACCGGCGCGCCGACTTTCACCCGTCGCAACAGGACGAATCGCGTGCCGCCGCCTGGCTGCGCGACAACGCGGCGTCGTTCGAGCGGGTCGGCCGGCGGGCACATGCCACCCTCGCAGGAGCCTCGACATGAGCACCACTGACGCGCTGCAGACCTGGACCGACGCGGCGCTTGCGCCTTGGCGTTTGGCGATGCAGGCCACGCAGGCGCTGGCGATGGCACCGCAAAACCTCACGCAGCCGATCAACACCGGCTGGACCTTCGGCAACCTGATCCAGGTGACCGAGCAGAACTCGACCGCGCCCGACACCGAACAGCAGATCGTCAGCCGCCACAGCTACGGGCGCCAGATCGGCCGCTTGATGGACGCGGTGGAGCTGCTGCTCGAGCGTGCCGACGCCAAGACCCGTGGCGACCCGCGCGCCAGGGATTTCGCCTCGCTGCAGCACGACGTGCGGACGATCAAGCAGGCACAGGCAGCGGCGCGGTTGCACCGCTTGCGCGACGAATTGGTGGCCCTGCGCCGCGACCACCCCGAAGCCTGGGACGAACTGCGCGGCCTGCTCAAGCCCTAGTAGCAGCCTGCGGGCTCGTCAGTCGATGCCGGCGGCGCGCATCGCGGCCCGGGTCTCGGCGCCGGCGAGGTGGCGCCACAGGCGCGTGACTGCCGCCTCGTCGCTCGGCCGCGCCGAGACACTCGCCTGATAGACCGTGCGGTGTTGCAGTTCGGGCGGCAGCGGCCCGACGTACACCAGGCCGGTGTCCTTCTTCAATTGGATTTCGGTGATCGCCGCGAAGCCGAATTCACGGCCGCGGCCCTGCATCAGCCGCTGCACGACCGCGGCACCGTCGGCCACTCGTGTGGTCTTGCTCGCCAGCGCGTCGCCAAGCCCCATGCGCCTGAGCATCTGCTCGACGTACAGGCCCGTCGAAGCGCGGTTGTAGACCAGCGACTCGGCGGCGCTCAAGGCGGCTTTCAGCGAATCGGGTGACGTGACGTCGGGCCGCGGCGCATCGGGCCGCACCGCCACGCCGATGCCCACGGCGCCGAGCGTCACGCGCTCGGCGCGCAGCGTACCGGCCGGCGCGACGGCATCGAGCACGGCGGCCGGCGCGATCAGCAGGTCGAAGCCCGCCGCTGCCGCCGCCTGCGTGCCCGCGCGCTCGCGCAGTGCGGGCGCGGCCGCGAAGCTCAGCTTCACGGTGTCGCCCGACTCGCGCTCGTAGCGTTGCACCGAGGCGCGCAGTCCCGGCTCCACGGCGCCTGCGCTCAACACCTTGAGCTCGACGGCCGTGGCCGCATGAGCCATCAGGAGCAGCAGCAGATGGACCGCGAGTCGGCGACAGGGCATGGCGACATTTCTTTCCCGGCAGCGCGCGCCGGCCTTACGCGGGCACCGCTTTGCGCACGCGGTAGAAAGTGATCGGGGCCGCCGGCATCTCGCTCAGCACGTGGCGCTTGATGCGACCCACCACGTGCATCTCGCAGGGCTTGCAGTCGAAGCGCAGCGTCAGCGTGTCGCCGCCGCTCACCATGGTCAGCGGCTCGGCGCGGATGGTGCCTTGCACGCCGGTCACGCCCTTGGCCTGTTTGGGGCACAGGCTGAGCGACCAGCGCACGCAATGCTTGGTGATCATCAGGCTCACCTCGCCGAGCTCCTGGTGGCTCTCGTAGGCGGCGTCGATGATCTTCACGCCGTGCTCGACGTAGAAGTCATGCGCAGCCTGGTTGTACACGTTGGCCAGATAGGTCAACGCGTCGCCGGGGTAAGGCACCGGCGGCTCGACCGCAGTGGCGCGCGCCGACCGCTGCAACGCGGCGGCACGCGCGGCTTGAAGCGCCGACACGGCGTCGCGACGCAATGCATTGAGCACGCTGGCCGGCAGGAACCACGGCTGCGACAGTGCGACCTCGATGCGTGTGGCGGCGAAAATCGTGTTGCCGAGCTTGCTCAGGTGCTCGCGGATCGAAGCCTCCAGCTTGGCCGGGTCGCGCGCAGGCTGCCGGGGCCACGCGGCGTGCGCGCTGGCGTGTACGCCGTCGTCGTCGCCGACGTGCAGCACGAACCCGGCCGGCGTGTCCGCCAGTCGCATCGTCATGGCGATGCGGCGCTCGGCGCTTTTCCTGGCAAGCAGTCGGTCCCAGGCCATGTCGCGGTTGCGGTTGAGCGGCGTGCCGACGCGCAAGCCTTTGAGCGACGCGGCCGGTTCGTTGGCTTCCACGCGCCAGATGCGGCCACCCAGCGCCGATGCGGTATTGACCTGCCAACCGATCAGGTTGTTCTGCAGGTCGTAGTAGGTCAGGCCGTCGCCGTTGCTCAGCATCGCCGCGTCATCGTTCAGCTCCAACTCGATGTGCGCCGCGGTGACGCGCGTCACGTGGCCGATTGGCAGCCCGGCGTGTTTGGGGCTGTCGAACGCGCCGAGGTCGTCGCTGCGGCCGTTGACGAAGTAGTCGGTGGCGCCGCGGTTGAAGTTGCGCTGCGGGTCGGGCGTGAACACGAACGTGGTGCGGCCCGACGATGCGGGCCTCAGAGAAGGGCGGCTCTCCAGCAGCGCGTCGAGCAGGCGCCGGTAGTGCGCGGTGACGTTCTTGACGTAGCCGAGATCCTTGTAGCGGCCCTCGATCTTGAAGCTGCGCACGCCGGCATCGATCAGCGCACCGAGGTTGGCGCTCTGGTCGTTGTCCTTGATCGACAGCACGTGCTTCTCGTGGGCGATCACGCGGCCCTGCGAGTCGGTCACCGTGTAGGGCAGCCGGCACTCCTGCGAGCAGCTGCCGCGGTTGGCGCTGCGTCCGGTGTGTGCGTGGCTGATGAAGCACTGCCCGGAGTACGCCACGCACAGCGCGCCGTGAATGAAGAACTCGAGCGTGGCGCGGTCCACCTGCGCGCGCACGGCGTGGATCTGCTCCAGATCGAGCTCGCGCGCCAGGATGATCTTGGAGAAGCCCACGTCCTGCAGGAAGCGCGCCTTCTCGGGCGTGCGGGTGTCGCACTGCGTGCTGGCGTGCAGCTGGATCGGCGGCAGGTCGATCTGCAGCAGGCCCATGTCCTGCACGATCAGCGCGTCGACGCCCGCGTGGTAGAGGTCCCAGGCCTGACGGCGCGCGGTCTCCAGTTCGTCGTCGCGCAAGATGGTGTTGAGCGTGACGTAGATGCGCGCGTGGAATCGGTGCGCATGGCCGACCAGCCGTGCCAAGTCGGCGACCGAATTGGGCGCCTTGTCGCGCGCACCGAACGCCGGCCCGCCGATGTACACCGCGTCGGCGCCGTGGTTGATGGCCTCGATGCCGATGTCGGCATCGCGTGCCGGAGCCAGCAGTTCGATCGCGGCCTTGCCCATGTCAGGGCGCCAGGCTCGCTGCCGCGTCGTCTAAGGCCGACCCCAGTTCGGCAAACGAGCGTGTCACCGGAAACTGCGGAAACTGCCGCGCGACGGACTCGGGCGGGTGGATGAAGAAGCCGGCATCGGCGGCGCCCAGCATGCCGGTGTCGTTGTACGAGTCGCCGGCGGCCATGACGCGGAAGTTGAGGTTCCTCAGTGCAAGGACCGCCATGCGTTTCTGGTCGGGCTGACGCAGCCGGTAGTCGACGATGCGGCCCTCGGCGTCGGCCACGAGCCGGTGGCAGAACAGCGTGGGCCTGCCGAGCTGTTGCATCAACGGATCGGCGAACTCGTAGAAAGTGTCCGACAAGATCAGCACCTGGTGGCGCGCGCGCAGGCCGTCGAGGAATGCGCGTGCCCCCTCCAGCGGCTGCATGCTGCTGATCACACGCTGGATGTCGGGCAGCTTCAGGTCGTGCCGGTCGAGCAGCTCGATGCGGTAGCGCATCAGCTTGTCGTAGTCGGGTTCGTCGCGCGTGGTGCGGCGCAGCGCCGCGATGCCGGTGCGCTCAGCGAACGCGATCCAGATCTCGGGCACCAGCACGCCTTCGAGATCGAGGCAGACAACCAGCACGATGAACGCTCCACGAAGGCGGCCCGATGTCTGCCGCAATGGGCCCGCATCCTACCGCAGCGCCCGCCAGGAACGATGCCGCCGGCGTGATCGAGATCGCGATCGACGAGCGATTCGATCAGCGCGCTTGGCGCCCCAGTTCGCGCAGCTTGTGAAACCAGTTTGCCCTCGTCTGGTCGTTCATCGTTTCGACCAGGCCGATCAAGGTTTCCTGAATCGGGCCGATGCCCACGAAACCCAGGATGTTGCGCTCGAGCGCCTTGACGCTGTGCGCGCGAAAGTAGTAGCGGTACAGCACCGCGGGCATGCCCATCGTGACCACCAGCCGCGCCGAGCGGCCCTTGAGCAGCTTCACGCCCATCGGATTCTTGGCGTCCTTGGCGAAGGCGAAGCCCTCGCGTGCGATCTGTTCGAGAAAGCCTTTGAGCAGCGCCGGCATGCCACCCAGCCACAGCGGAAAGAAGAACACCAGGTGATCGGCCCAGCGGATCGCCTCTTGCGCCGGCGCCAGTGCGGGCGGCAGCGGGTCGTGAGTCCACGCGTGCTGGCTGCGCAACAGCGGAAAGTCGAGCTTCGACACATCGAGCGTCTGCACGTCGTGGCCGGCTTCGCGCGCGCCATCTGCATAGGCTTGCGCCAGCCCGTGGCACAGATGGCCACCGGCGGGGTCGGGGTGACCTTGGATCAACAACACCCGGGACGGCATCGCGGTTGCGCTCGAAGTCGACGCGGCCGATGGTGGCGCGCGGCGTGGGCCGGCGCGTTGATGTCGCGCAAGGGGCGTTCAGCCGCCTTGCCGCGGTGCGCTCGGTCGCTTCAGCGGCTGCTGCGGCGGTGTACGCGCACGATCGACTGCTTTGGGGTCTGTTCCTTGCGCGCACCCTCGGGCTGGTCGCAACCGTCACAGCCGCAAGCCGAGGCGGCGGCGTCGGACTGCGGCAGGCGCCGTGCCCACGCGGTCGGCAGCATCGCTGCCAACCGCGCGGACACAGCACGTCGCAGCGCCACGCCCATCAGGCTCCAAGCGGCGTAGAGGGCACACAGCGGCACGATCACCGCCACGGCGATCCACTGCAGCGTCATGCGCCGGCTCCGAGCGCCAGCGCGACGCGGTAGGTGACGAACGCGGCCACATAGGCCATCGCGAACAGGTAGCCCGCCATGATCACAGGATAGCGCCAGCTGTTGGTCTCGCGCTTGACGACCACCAGCGTCGACAGGCATTGCGGCGCGAACACGTACCAGGCCAGCAGCGAGTAGGCGGTGGCCAGCGACCAGTTCTGCGCGATCACCGGCGTCAGGCTCTGCGCCACCGAGTCGCCGGCCGCCGACAGCGCGTACACGGTGCCCAGCGCGCCCACCGCCACCTCGCGCGCGGCCAGGCCCGGCACCAGCGCGATCGAGATCTGCCAGTTGAAGCCGATCGGCGCGAAGATGTGCTGCAACCCTTGGCCGAGCCAGCCCGCGATGCTGTATTGAATCGCGGGGCCGGTCGCGCCGCCGGGTGGCGACGGAAAGCTCGACAGGAACCACAACACGACCATCAGCGAGAAGATGATGCCGCCGACGCGGCGCAGGAAAATGCGCGCGCGTTCGAGCAAGCCGATCGCCAGGTTGCGCAGCCCCGGCATGCGGTAGGGCGGCAACTCGAGCATCAGCGGCTGATAGCGGCTCTTCAGCCAGCGGCGCTTGAGTACCCAGGCGACCGCCATCGCCGAGACCACGCCGGCCACGTAGAGCGCGAACAGCGTGAGCCCGCGCAGGTTGAACGGGCCCACCGCCTGCTCGGGCACGAAGGCGCCGATCAGCAGCGCGTACACCGGCAGCCGCGCCGAGCAGGTCATCAGCGGCGCAATCAGGATCGTGACCAGGCGATCGCGCGGGTTGGCGATCGTGCGCGTGGCCATGATGCCGGGGATGGCGCAGGCAAAGCTCGACAGCAGCGGGATGAACGCGCGGCCGGACAAACCCACCTTGCCCATCACGGTGTCGAGCAGGAACGCGGCGCGCGGCAGGTAGCCCGAGTCCTCGAGCAGCAGGATGAAGAAGAACAGGATGATGATCTGTGGTAGGAACACCAGCACGCTGCCGGCGCCGGCGATCACGCCGTCGACCAGCAGGCTGCGCAGCGGGCCTTCTGCCATCAACGCGGTCACCAAGTTGCCGAGCCCTGCCATCGCCGCCTTGATGGCGTCCATCGGCACGGTGGCCCAAGAGAACACCGCCTGGAAGATCAGGAACAGCGCCACCGCCAGCAGCGCCAACCCCCACACCGGATGCATCACCACCGCATCGATGCGGTGCTGGAAGCGGTCGACCTGCGGCGCCTTCGGCGCCACCACTGCCAGGATGCGCCGCACTTCGCGTTGCAGCTCGGCGGCCTGGTGCGACAGCAGCATCGACCGCGCGCTCACCGCCGGCTGCTGCGGCGCAAGCAGCTCTTGCGTGGCCAGCATCTCCAGCAACGCGGCGTGGCCGTTGTGACGCACACCCACCGTCTGCACTACCGGGCAGCCGAGTTCGGCGCTCAGCCGCTGGGTGTCGATCGCCAGGCCCTTGGCTTGTGCGACGTCGGTCATGTTGAGCGCCACCACCATCGGCCGGCCGAGCTGCCTGAGCTCGAGCACCAGGCGCAAATTCATGCGCAGGTTGGTGGCGTCGACCACCGCGACGATCAGGTCGGGCTGGCTCTCGCCGGCGCGCTTGCCTTCGATCACCTCGAGCGTGATGCGCTCGTCGGGCGTGGCGGGCGTCAGGCTGTAGGTGCCCGGCAGGTCGATCACCTGCACGCTCGAGCCGTTGCCGAGTTTGACGGTGCCGGCCTTGCGCTCGACCGTCACGCCGGCGTAGTTGGCAACCTTCTGGCGCGCACCGGTCAACAAGTTGAACAACGCGGTCTTGCCACAGTTGGGGTTGCCCACCAGCGCCACCGTGGCGCCTGGCTGCAGCCGCCGCTGGGCGGCATGCGAGAGATCAGACATGATCGGCCTCTAGCTGCACGTCGATGCAGCGCGCCTCGACCCAACGCAGCGCGAACAACGTGTCGCCGACCTGTACCGCGATCGGCTCGCGGCCGCCGGGGCCGCGCTGCATCAGGCGCACCGGCTCGCCGGGCAGAAAACCGAGCTCGCCCAGCCGTTGCGCGGTCGACTCGTCGCTCAGCTCGTCGGTCGCGTGCACGCGCGCGATGACGCCGCGTTGTCCGTTGCTCAGTTCGGTGAGCGCGATCGTCTGAGGCCGCGTCGCCGTCATGCGTTTCTCCGATGCAGCGCGCCGCTGCCGTGCACGATCAGCACGCCGGTCATCACCAAGCCCACTGCTGCATGCGCCCAGCCCCACGCGGCACGTGACGGCTCGGATACCAGGTACATCAGCGCGTAGCCGCTCAGCAACAGTGCGGCAGCCAGCACGCACAGACCCAGGCCCAGGCGCCGCTGGGTGTGTGCACGCCGTCTCATCGTGGTGTGCCAGCCGCGCGGCACATGGCTGGCCGCCAGTTCGCCGAGCGTGAAGGCGCCGACCCAGGCGGCCAGCGCGTGCGCACGCAGGGTCCAGGCCTCCAGCGGATGCGGCAGCTGGCCGGCACCGGCGCCGACGAGGTAGTGCAAGCCCAGCCAGGCCAGGCCGGTAGCCAGCAGCAGCCAGCCGCTGGCGTGCACCAGCAGGCGCTGGTGGCTCGACAGGTGTTGCGATCCCGGCCTGACCACGATGCGTTGCCTCGCCCACTCAATGCAGCCACGCCTGCGCGCACGATTGCGCCAGCAGCGGATGGCGCACATCACCGCAGGCGGCCACCACCTTGGTCAACGCATCGGCCATCAGGCACGACGGGGCCGCGACGCTGACATGCGAGGGTCGGGCCGCATGCTGCGCCGTGCTCAGCCGAGAACGGGCAGCGGGGCCGAAGCAGCTGGTGGCGAATGCGCCGTCGTGCAAGTGGCCGAACTCGACGACCCCGCCGCGCTGCTCGTCGCGCAACTTCAGCTCGAGCTCGGCCTTGCCAAAGCTGCGCAGGTCACCGCCCGCGTTGACCCAGCCGCCAACGATGCCCGCGCGCTGCAGCGCCTGCACGGCGCGGTCGACCGCATGACCCTTGCCGATGCCACCCAGGTCGATCTCGGCGGCGGCATCGAGCTTGTACAGGCGTCGCTCGCGCAGCAGCCAACCCGACGGCGCGCTGCCGAGCGACACGTCGAACAGGCCATCGGAGTCATCGAACAGCCGCTGGGCGGCGGACAGCACGATATCGGTGTCCGCTTGCACGTCGATCCAGGTGCCGGCAGCGGCCGCATTGAAGCGCGCAATGTCGCTGCCGCGCTCGAATCGCGACAGGCAAGCTTGAGCGATGGCGATCGCGTCGAAGGCGATGTCGCAGGCAGCGAGCGTGCGCGCGTCATCGGACGCCCGGGTGCCACACAGGCCCACTTCGATCAGCGTGCCCAGCAGCGGCCTGGCTCGTCGCACCACGTGCGCGCCGCCATGCATCGGGCTCATGCCAGCGCTCCCGTCTGGCGCGCCAACTCGATCACCGCCACGATGCGTTTGACGCCTTCGGTCACGTGGCTGCAGCTCAAGGTGGCGCCGCTGATGTTGGCGATGTCTTCGCCCACGCGCAGCGGTGCCGAAGAATCCTTGCCGACGAACTGCTTGCGCCACGCCGGCAGGCGGATCTCGTGGCCATGGCTCTCGCGGTACGACAGCACCTCGACCTGCCGGATCGCGCCGTCGGCGCCGATGCCCACCGCGTAGCTGATCAGCTCGAATTTGCCGATCACGTCGTCGACCACGACGAAGCCGAGTGTCGCGCCGGCGCGCTGTGCCACACGCACCTGCCAGCGCGCCGAACGGGCCGACACGCCGGCCGCCGCCTCGAGGCGGCGCAACTGCTCGGCGTCGAAGGTCACGGTGCGCGCCTCGAAGCGATCGGCCTGTGGGAACATCAGCTGCGCGGCCTGGTCCGCGCTCAGGTAGTCGATCGCGAAAGCCGCGGTCGGCGCCAGCGCGAGCGCGGTGGTCAGTGTCACCACCACGCCGGAAGCAGGGCCGCCGCTCGACATCAGAAGCTCCAGCCCAGGCCGAGGTTGATGCGGTCGTTGTCTTTGTTGCGACGAAAGCGCTGCACGTCGGCCTTCACCACCACGCCGGGCGTGAGTTGGAAGTTGGCGCCGGCAGTCCACACGGTTTCGGTGGGCAGCGGGTCGGGCGTCAGGCCCGGCCCGAGGTCGGCGTAGCTCTTGCCGGTGTTGAAGCGCTCCCAGCGCACGAACGGCGACAGCGCATAGTCTTGCCGCGACCACACTTTGTAGGCGGCCTGCACGTACTGGCCGTCGAATGCGCTCGGGATCAGCGTCGGGTTGCCGATCAGTGCCGCGTTCAAGGCGGCGCTGTTGGAGATCGTGCCGCGTGTGTACAGGGCGCTGAAATCCCAGCGACCCGGCGTCCAGCGTGCGTGCAGGTCCCACAGGGTGACGCGGGCGCGCGTGGTGGCTTGGCTGTGCGTGGCATCGCCCGTGAACACGCCGCCGCCCAACAGCAGGCCCGGTACGCCACGCCAGTTGGTGGCGCCGAACCACGACAGGCTGCGCGCCTTGGCCAGCGCCAGCTCCTGGTGGATCGACCCGAGCGGCGACTCCTGTCCCTCGCTCGACGTGGCGTCCCACTTGGTCAGGTCGAAGCCGGTGGAGATGCCCGTCTGCACGGCGATGCCGTTGTTGAACTGGCCGATCATCTGCACGCCGCCTTCGCGCCAGGTGGTCGGGATGATCGCGGTCTCGACGAAGTTGCGCTCTACACCGTAGAACGCGGTCGGCTCGTGGTTCTCGTTGAGCAAGCCGATCGGAATCAGGAACAGGCCGCCGCGCGCGGCCCAGGTGTTGCCGAGCTGGTGTTCGACGTAGGCCTGCTCGACTTCCACTTCGCCGGGGTCACTGGACGAACTCACCGCGTGCTCGACCTCGAGCTCGGTGACCAGCTTGGTCTTCTGGTCGAAGCGATGTTGCAGCCCCAGCACGAAGCGGCGCAGATCGGCCTGTGCGTTCTCCGGCTTGTTGGTGGGCCGGTTGTAGACGATCTCGCCATAACTCGACCATACAGTGGCCGGCGCTGCCGGTGATGCGGTCTCGGCCGCGGGAGCCGGGGCGTTCGCGGCCGGGACGGCAGGCGCAGAGGCTGCCGCTTGTGCGGCGCGCTGTTGCTGCAGCGTGGCCAGTTGCGCCTTCACGGCCGCCAGCTCCGCAGCCAGCTGCTCGAGCTTGCGGGCCAGGTCGGCCTCGCTGGGCGTCTGGCTGACGGCAGCACCGCCGGCGGCGGCCAGCGCCAGCGCGGCGACGATGCGGGTCGGTCGGATGCGCGGCAACACGATGCTCCTCTTGTGGGTGTTGGACGGACGCGCGGATCGCTGCGCCGTCATGGCGAGAAGCCATCGCTCAACGTCTGCAGGAAGGCGATCACGTCGTCGATCTCGGCATCCGACAACGCCGGTGCGTCGCCGAGCCGGCGGTTGTATGGCGACTCGGTCGTGTTGACGTTGGCCTTGTACGCGTCGGGTAGGTCGTTGAACTTGTCGACGCTGCCGTCGGGCTTGAGCGGGTACCACTTCTGCGGGTTGGTATCGCGTTGCACGTAGAAGGTGAGTGCCGTCTTCAACGAATTGAACGCCCCGTTGTGGAAGAGCACCTGGCGGCGTGCCACGTTTCGAAGCGATGGCACTTTGAATGCACCGCACAGGTCGGGTCGGCCCGCCAGGTCGCCGGCCGGGCGTGCGCACAGCCCGAGATCGAAGAAGGCGGGGTCGGCGTTTCGAGCCAATGCCATGTTGCGAGGCAGGCCCAGGTTGTCGTAGGTGAAATCGGTGAAGAGTGGATGGCTGCCGTCGGCACCCTTGGCCGATGGGTGGCATGCCGCGCAGTTGCCCTTGGCCGGCGAGTTGAACAGTGCCAGGCCGCGCTGCTCCTGCGCGCTCAGCGCCACCTTGCCGCGCAGGAATTCGTCGTACTTGCTGCTGAACGGACGGAACTCGACGTCTTCGAGCTGGTAGTGCTGCAGCGCGAGCGCCATGCGGTCGAACGCGTCGGCCGGGCGCGAGAAGATGTCGGCGCCGAAGACGCGCTTGAATTCCCCGGCGTATGGCGCCAGCGCCAGCTTGGCCACTACGTCGGCTGCGTCGGTGTTGGCCATTTCCACCGGGTTCAAGAAAGGCTCTCGCGCCTGGCCCTGCAGCGACGCGGCGCGCCCGTCCCAGAAGAAGCCGCCGGTGGCTGTGCCCTCGCCGTCGAAGAAGAAGGGTGTGTTGAACGCCAGGTAACGCGCAGACGGTGCGCTGCGCCCGCCTTGCAGGTCGAGCAATGTGCCGCCGAATTGCGCGGGCAACGCGTTGTCGGGTGAGTGGGCGTTGCTCTCGACGTGGCAACTCGCGCAGGCCTGGCGACCCGAGGCCGACAGCGACACGTCCCTGAAGATCAATTCGCCGAGAGCGGCCTGATCCGACAACGCGGTCTCGGCCGGCGCCTCGGGAGCGGCCGTGCCGCCGCCGCAGCCGGCCAGCACCAGCCCCAGCGCGGCGCCGAACACGAACGTCGCCGCGCGAATGCGGCTCATGACTCGGCAGTGGCAATTGCTTGTGCAGCATGGACGCGGCAGTCCACGGCCGACGCCTCGACCGCAGCGTCGAACACCTCACGCGCGCAGTCGTGGCAGCAGCCGCACGATGACGCCAGGCGGGTCTCGTCTTGCAGCACCTCGAAGCAGCGCGCGCCCGACGTCACCGCGCGTTGGATGTCGCGGTCGGAGACCCGGTGGCAGAGGCAGACAATCATGGCGGCGGACTCGAAAGAGATGGTCAGATGCCCCGCACTCTAATACAAATGCGAATGTTTCTCAATAGGGTTCTTGATCTTCCGCAAACCCGGCTCCAAGGGGCTTAACCCCGCCGGGGCGAACGGCGCGTTCAACGCAGGACTGTCGCGTGGCCAAACGCCTCCGGACGAGGGGCGACCACGTGCCGGTAATTCGCAACCCTTGTGCGGAGCCCGCCATGACGATCCACCGTAGAACCCTCTTGACCAGCAGCTTGGCCCTGGCGATGGCTGGCGCATTCGCCACCGCCACGCAGGCTCAGTCGGCCAACCACCTGATGGCCTACGACAACGAGGCGCAGATGCGTGAGGCGCTCGAACGATGGCAACAGCGTTCGCAGCGCCAGGCCGGGGAGCGTCGCCGAGCCGAATCATCGGTGGCTCAAGACGCCGCCGCACCGATGAGCAGCGCGGCCGTGGGCGCAGCCAAGAGCATGGCGGCCCCTGGCGCCGTGGTGGCCGAGGCGACCAGTGAATCGATCACCAACGTGCAGACCGCCGGCGTCGACGAGGGCGGCATCGTCAAGCGCGCAGGCGATTTCCTGATCGTGCTGCGGCGCGGCCGGCTGTTCGCCGTGCGCGTCGGCGGCGATGCACTGCAGCCCGTTGCAGCCGTCGACGCCTATGCCCCGGGGGCCAATCCGCAAGGTGCCTGGTACGACGAGCTGTTGGTGTCGGGTCGCGACGTGGTGGTGATCGGCTACTCGTACGCGCGCGGCGGCACCGAGATCGGCCTGTTCGAGATCGAAGGCGACGGCGGCCTGCGCTACCGTGCCACCCATCACTTGCGCTCGTTCGACTACTACAGCTCGCGCAACTACGCCAGCCGCTTGATCGGTCGCAAGCTGGTCTTCTATACGCCGACGCTGCTCTCGCCGTGGCAGGCGCAGCCGTGGCAGCAGTTCCCGGCCGTGCGGCGCTGGCAGGGTGAGGCCGATGCGCTGGGTTTTCGGCGCATCCTGCCGGCGACCCGCGTGTTCCGCACCGACGACGACTTCGCGCCAGGCGAGCCGCTGGCGTTGCACACGGTGACGGTGTGCGAACTCGGCGGCGACGAGTTGCGCTGCGAGTCGACCGCGGTGCTCGGCCCCGCTGGACGCGTGTTCTACGTGTCGCAGGGTTCGGTCTATGTGTGGACCAGCACGTGGCGGCGCCAGGCGCCGGCACCCGGGCAGCGGATCGACGCACGCGCGCTGTCGGCGGTGTTTCGCTTGCCGCTGGACGGCGCCGCACCCAGTGCGCTGAAGACGGCCGGCGTGCCGATCGATCAGATGTCGTTCCTCGAGGACGATGGCCACTTGAACGTGCTGCTGAGGGAATCGGGCCGCGGCGAGGGCATGTGGGGCAGCGAGTCGACCCAGGGCGCGATGGCGCTGCTGCGGGTGCCGTTGGCCGCGTTCGGCGACGGCCGCGGCTCGGCGCAGCGCGAGCACTATCGGCGTGTGCCCGGGGCCGCCGGCGGCGCGCTGCAAAACCGTTTCGTCGGCGACTGGTTGTTGTGGGGCGAGGGCGCCGACGGCGCCGGCGCGTCGGCCTGGGCACTGCGCTACGCCGCGGCGGCCGAAGCCACGCCACTGCCGACCCAGCACGCGGTCGAGCGCATCGAGGCGCTCGGGCGCGATGCGGTGCTGGTGGGCTCACGAGGCGGTGATCTGCACTTCAGCGCGGTTCGCCTGGCGCGCGGCGACGCGCGGCTGGCCGGCGGTCACGTGCAACCCGGCGTGGCGCAGGGCGAAACCCGCACGCACGGCTTTTTCTACCGCGCGCAGGCCGATGACCTAGGCCTGCTCGGCCTGCCCGTGCTCGCAGGCGGCGGCCGGCGCCACGGCGTCTATGCCGGTGCGCAGGGCGCCGCTGCAGTGCTGTTCCTGCGCAACCGCGATCTGCGCTTCACGGCGCTCGGCCAGTTGCGGGCCAGCGAGGGTGGTGCGCGCGACGACGGCTGCAAGGCGAGCTGCGTCGATTGGTACGGCAACGCCAGGCCGATCTTCCTCGGTGATCGGGTGCTGGCGCTGATGGGCTACGACATCGTCGAGGGCCGCATTGACACCGCGGGTTGGCGTTTCGATCAGAGTCCGAACGCGCCGCTCAACGAGCAGATCGTCGAGCGGCGGCGCATCAGCTTCGCACCGAACGCAGCGTGGCGCGAAGGCCGCTACTGGCCCTTCAACTGACCACGTAAGCTGCCGCCGCAGTGGCGATCAGCGTGGCGTCGTCGTTGACCAGCCGCATCTGCGTCGTGCCCACGCGCCCACCCAGGCGCAGCACCTCGGCGCTGGCGATGAAGTGCTTGCCCAGGCCCGGGCGCAGGTAGTCCACGCGCAGGTCGATGGTGCCCAGCTTCGTGTAGCGCTGCAGCACCTGCGAGGCCGGCTCGTCGGCGTGTTTTTCGCCGATCGCCCACATCAGCGCCAGGCCGCCCATCGCATCGAGCGTGGCTGAGATCACGCCGCCGTGCAGGCGTCCGTACAGGTGGTGGCCCACCAGTTCGGGGCGCATGTCGAAACGCAGCGTCGGCCCCTGCGGACCACTGCCGAGCAACTTGAGCCCCAGCAGCTGATTGAAATGGATCTGTTGCTCGAACAGCGTCGTCAACGCCGCATCGAGCCGGGCTTGTTCGCTGGCATTGCGGCGGGATGCGTGGCCCTGCGTCATCGGCCGCCAGCATAGCCGCGATGCGGCGCGGCCCGCGGCGCGCGGGTCCTCAGCGTGACGACGCGACCGGTGTGCTGGTGGTGGTCGGCAGGCGGCTGACCAGGTGACTGGTCCACGCCTGTCCGCTCGCGCGATCGAAGGTCGACAAGCGATACACCACCGACGACGACGCGCCGTCGCAACGCCAGGTGGCGCTGATCGGCGTGAGGGTCACGCTGCTGGCCACCAGACCGCGCAGGTGCACCGCCTGGCCAGCGTCGGCCAGGCCACGCTCGCGCAGCGCGCGCATCAAGGCTTGCGGGTCATCGCTGCCCGGCAGCGCGCTGCTGTTGGCACAGCTGGACAAGCCGAAGCTCTCGTTGTCGACCCAGACCACTTCGGGTTGGCCGGCGGTGGCGGCCGCACAGGCGAGCGCGAGGCACAACGTCGCTGGAGCCAGGAGTTGTTGCGTGTTTGCCGTTGCCATGGTGCGTTCTCCGCGAAGTGCTGCGTGTGCCGCCACAGTAGATCGCGTGCATGGGCTTGCGCTCCCCCTCGGCAGGGGGTCGCCTAGCTGTCGAGGCGCAGGGCGTTGAATCCCACACGGCCGGGCCGACCGGGCGCCGCGTGCGCGCCACAGCGCCGACGGCGCTGGCGTGACGAAGTGCCGAGGCTGCGCCGCTCGGGTTCTACCGCTCAGGCGTCGACGCCATGCCGCTCGCGATGGGCGGCGCGCAGCTGGCGCAACACCTGCAACGCCTGAGCAAATTCGAAGCGCTGCAACAGGCTGTGCACGCGCCTACTGCCGGGGCCCAGCGGCGCCTGCAGCACGTCGTGCAATTCGCGAAAGCGGTTCACTGCGGCGTAGTCCGCCTTTTCGAGCATCGCCTCGAGGTGGTCGAGTTCGTTGTCCAGCCAAGCCGGTGGGGCCGCCTGGACGATCACCTGATCGGGCGTGGCTGCGAACCGTGCATTGATCGCCCCCACCACCTGGGCCAACTCGCGCAGCAGGGCCTGCGCGCCGGCGTCGAGGTCGGCAGCGCTGGCGCCATCGAGCACATCGCGCTCGAACGACGCGGCATGCACCGACAACACCGTGGCGCCGATCGTCGCGCTGGCACTCTTCAACGAGTGAGCCTCGCGGCGCGGGTCATCGAGTGCGTTGCCGGCCAGCGGTTCCGATAGCGCTGCCACGCCGCTGCGGTAGGTCAGCGCGAATTGCTTGAGCACCCGCTCGTAGACATCGATCCGCCCGGCGAAGTAACGCTCGATCACCGAATCGTCGAGGCCGGGCACAACGGCAGCCACACGTTCGCGCGCAGGCTCCGGCGGCGGCGCCGGCGTGGCCGGCGCGCGCGCAGCGCGCGCGGCGCTGGATCCGGCAGTGGGCAACCAACGCAACAGCGCGCCGTACAGAAGCCTCGGGTCCACCGGCTTGACGATGTGGTCTTGCATACCGGCTTCTTCGCAGGCGAGCCGATCCTCGCCGAACGCGTTGGCCGTCATCGCCAGCACCGGCGTGCGGCGATGGCGCGGCAGTTTGCGAATCTCGCGCGTGGCCTGCAAGCCGTCGATGCCGGGCAATTGCACGTCCATCAGGATCAGGTCGTAATCCTTGCCGCGGGCCGCCTGCACCGCTTCTTCGCCGGTCATCGCGACGTCGACCTGCAGATCGGCCGCGCGCAACCACTCCAGGGCCACCTCGAGGTTGGCCGCGTTGTCCTCGGCCAACAGGACGCGTGCGCCGGCGTGCTCCTGGTGCAGGCGCGCCTCGAGGGCTCGCGGCGATTCGCCATGATCGGCCTCGTCGCTGTCGTCGCCGAACACCGTGTCGCCAGTGCGTTGCTGCGCCTGCGCGAGCCGCGCCTCGAACCAGAAACGGCTGCCATGCCCCGGTTCGCTGTACACGCCGGCTTCGCCGCCCATCAACTGCGCGAGGTGGCGGGTGATCGCCAGGCCCAACCCGGTGCCGCCGAAGCGGCGCGTCGTCGTGCTGTCGGCCTGCTCGAAGGCGGTGAACAGTTTGTCGATCTGTTCGGGTTCGATGCCGATGCCGGTGTCGCTGACCGTGAATCGCACACGCAGCGAGCTGCCATCGTCGGCCATGGTTTGCACCTGCACCTCGATGCCTCCGGTCTCGGTGAACTTCACCGCATTGCTCAGCAGATTGAGCAGTGCCTGCGACAACCGCGTGGGGTCGCCGCGCAGACGGTCGGGCACGGTGCCGGCGTCGATGTGGATCGTCAGTCCCTTGGCGCGTGCGCGTTCGGCCACCATCGCCTCGGCGCGGCGCAGCATGGCGCGCAGCGAGAAGTTGCTCTGCTCCAGCGTGAACTTGCCCGACTCGATCTTCGACAGGTCGAGGATGTCGTCGATCACCTGCGACAGGTGCTGTGCCGCGTCGTGGATCTTGTCGAGCCGGTCGGCCTGCGACGGCCGCGGGTCGTCGCGGCGCAGCAAATGGGCCAATCCGATCACCGCGTTCATCGGGGTGCGGATCTCGTGGCTCATGTTGGCCAGGAAGGCGCTCTTGGCGCGTGTGGCGGCCTCGGCCCTGTCGCGCGCCTCGGTGAGTTCGCTGTTGAGTTGCTTCAAGTGCAGCTCGGCCTGCTTGACATGGCTGATGTCGGTGACCAGCACGAAGAAGCCGTGCACCGTGCCTTCGCGCACGTCGGGTACGTACTGGGCGAGCGCCGGAAGCACGCGGCCGCTGGGCGATCGCGCTTGCAGCTCCATCATCTGAGGCTGGCCGCTCATGACCTCCTTCAGGATGCCCTGGTTGGCGTTGAATCGCTCCTCGCCCAGCACCACGCGCGCGTGCTGCCCGAGCATCTGCTCGGGGGTGTAGCCGAACCAGCGTGCATAGTCGATATTGGCGAAGCCGCAGCGCAACTCGCGGTCCCAGTAGCCGAACATGCCCGGAATGTTGGCCGCCAGCTGGCGCAGAAATCCCTCCGATTGCGCCAGCCGCGCGGCCGCCTGCTGCAGCTCCAGCGTGCGCGCCTGCACCAGCTCTTGCAGGTGGTGGCGGTGCTGCGCCAGCTCTTCGGCCGTGCGCTCGCGCTCGGTGATGTCGCGTGAGATGCCGAACACGCCGATCACCGCGCCTTGGCTGTCGCGCAGCGGCCCCTTGATCACCTGGTAGATGCGGCGGCCCTGCGGCGTGCTGATTTGCTCTTCGAAGGTCAGCGTGCGGTTCTCGGCCATCACGCGCGCGTCGTTGGCGCGCACCAGGTCCGCCTCCTTGGGGTCCAGCAACGAGAGGTCTTCGAATCCGCTGCCGCTGGCGTCCTTGAACGGTGCCGCTTCCTGCGCCGCGCGGTTGCGCAGCAGGTAACGCCCGTTGCGGTCGCGCGCGAAGATGGCATCGGTCGACCCATCGGCCACCGAATCGAGCAGCGCCAGCGCGCGCAGCTTGTCTTCGCGTTCGCTGCTCTGGGCCAGCGCGATGCGCAGCGACTGCCGCTCGCGCGCCGCGTAAAGGCCCACCGCCAGCGCAAACAGCGCCAGCGCCCCGGCGGCGATGATCCAGACCGAGTGGCCCGCCGCGTTGGCCACCAACTCGCTGCGGTCGATCTTCACGACCAGATACCAGTCGGAGCCGCGCACGCGGCGCACCACGCCGGTGGCCGGCACACCGCGGTAGTCGGTGCCGTCGTACGCCACGCCGAACGGACGGTCGCCGCGGATGGCCTGAGCCGACAGCAGATCGGGCGTCTCCAGCGGCAGCGGCTTGGCACGAGCCAGCGAGCCCGAGACCATGCCGCCCCTGACTCGCACCAGCAGCGACTCCGCCGTCCGGCTGGGCACCGGCCAGCCGCGCAACAGCGGGCCCAGGAACACGCCGGTGTCGATGCGCAGCACCGCCGCCGCGCGCGGCGACGCGCCGGTGCGGATCAACGGCGCCACGATGTCCAGTCGTTGTCGCGGCTGGCCGTTGGCCACGGCGTAGATGTCGGTGTGCTGCACCTCGCCGCTGGCGGCCGCGCGCAGCACGGCTTCGCGCAGCTCCGGCGTTACGTCACGATCGGTGTTCGCCTCGCTGGACAGTGGCTGGGCCGCGCTGTCCAGCAGCATCCAGCCGTGGTAGTGGTTGGACTGCGTGAATTCGCTCATGCGCTCGAGCAAGCGCACACCTGCCGCGCGGTCGCGCTGGTCCTGCCATTGCAGATAGGCCGACGACAGGTATTCGCTGTCGCGCAGGAACAATGCCTCGGACATGCGGTCGGTCAACCAGTCGTCGATCTGCTTGGCGCGCAAGTCGGACACAGCCTCCAGGCGTGCCACCTCACGGTCGCGTTCGAGCCGGAAGTTCAGCAGCACCGCCAGCGCGGTGACTGCCACCATCACGGCCGACATCACGGCGAGTTGGGTCTTCAGCCCCGGTCCGCCAGCCGCCACGGCACCGGCGGTGGCCGCGGTGTCGTCCGATCGCGCCGTGGCCGCGGTGCGTCGCATCAGGCCGTACAACAGCAACGAGGTGACTGCGACGAACGCCCAGCCTTTGTACAGCCCCAGCTCAATGCGCAGATCGGCATCGCTGACCAGCCAGCCCAGCGCCAAGTCGGAGCCGTAGATCCACACGGCCGCGAACAATGCGTACACGAGCACCGCCGAGATGATCCGGCGCTGCAGCGGCGACGCAGCGGCCGCTGGCGTGGCTGCTGGCAACGTCATGGCGCCGGCAGGGTCGTGCTGCCCGCGGGGTCCGCGCCGCCGGGCGGCCGCAGACGGCCCTGTTTGGCCGCCAGGTCTTCGGCGGTGTCGGCGTGGCGTTCGGCGATCACACGAAAGGTGTCGAAGTCGGCCAGGAAGGCGTCGACCACGTCGGGGTCCAGGTGCGTGCCGCGGCTGCCGGCGATGATGTCGCGCGCCCGCGTGTACGGCAGGGCCGGCTTGTACACACGCTTGGAGATCAGCGCGTCGAACACGTCGGCCAGTGCCATCAAGCGCGCCGGCAACGGGATCGCGTCGCCGGCCAGGCCATCGGGGTAGCCGTGGCCGTCCCAGCGCTCGTGGTGGTGGCGTGCGATCTGCTTGGCCACCGCCAGGAACGCGATCGGATGCTGCGCGTCGCGCTCGGCGCGCTCGATCGCCTCGGCGCCGATCGCGGCATGCGTTTTCATGATCTCCCACTCGGCGGCGTCGAGCCGGCCGGGTTTGAGCAGGATGTGGTCGGGAATGCCGACCTTGCCGATGTCGTGCAGCGGCGCCGACTTGGCCAGCAACTCGATCGCGTGTTCGCCGAGCGACCCCGCGAAGCGCGGGTGCCGGCACAACAGCTGGCCCAGGCGACGCATGTACTCCTGCGTGCGCAGGATGTGGTTGCCGGTCTCGGGGTCGCGCGTTTCGGCCAGGCGCGCCAGCGCGTGGATGCTGGCGTCCTGCACGAGCTGGTTCTCGCTCATGCGGCGCGCCACCTCGGCCTCGAGGAACGCGTTCTGGTTCGACAGCTTGTCGCGCGCACGCTTGAGCTCGATCTGCGTGCGCACGCGCGCCAGCACCACGGGTGGGCGCAACGGCTTGGTGATGTAGTCCACCGCACCGAGCGACAGGCCGCGTTCTTCTTCTTCGGTGGCGTTGAGCGCGGTGACGCAGATCACCGGGATGTCGCGCGTGGCCGGATCGGCGCGCAGATGCTCCATCACCTGATAGCCGTCCATGCCGGGCATCATCAGATCGAGCAGGATCAGATCGGGCCTGGGGTGCGTGACCGCCAGGCGCAGCGCCGCGGCACCCGAGGTGGCGGCTCGCACCGTGTAGTCGCGCACCAGCAGTTCGCCCAGCACGGTGAGGTTCTCGGGCACATCGTCGACAACGAGCACGGTCGGCACGGTCATGATCCACATTCCGGACCCCAGTCTGCGCCGGTTTCGTCGCCGTGGACGCCGCAGGGACCCTGGCCGCAGCGCTGGCGCCGCGACACCGGCATTGTCGTGACCCGCATGCGGCCTGCGCATTGGTATCGGTGTGGATTGGTGGCGGTTTCTCCTCGTCTCGTTGCTGCGCCGCGGCACGCCGCCGCGGCCTCATCAGTGACTCGTTGCCGCCGAATCGCCGCACGCTGACTCGTCGTTACCAAAGACCTCGGCGCGGCCGCGGCATTCGTTCACGCGCCGCGGCCCCTCGCGGGGCGTGCACCGTGTCACGCTCGGCGCTCAGGCTCGCATCAAAAGACCGGCCGTCGACGCCGACCCGCATGTCGCTCTCCCAACGCTTCCTCACCCGTGCCGCATGGGCCGCCGCCTGCCTGTGGCTGGCCGGCTGCACCGGACCCGCGGCGCTGATCGGCGCCATCGGCATCGCCACCGACACCAGCGCCAGCTGGGCGATCGTCAAGCACATCCACGACAAGTGGGTCGAGGGCGGCCCGGTGCCGTGCTACCGGCTCAACACCGTCGAGCGCGCGCTGGCACCGCATTGCCTGCCCTACGTCAAGGGCTCGATCAAGTCCGAAGACCTGGCTGCGTCGCACAAGCTGCCGCTGTGTCCGCTGGCGATGGCAGCGCGCGATGCGCGGCTGTGGCCGGTGCTGCCCGAGTTGATCGACAAGGGCGCGATGCCCGAGGCCTGTGCCCGCGCGCCGTTGGTGGAGCTGGCGCAGGCCGACGCCTGTCCCGATTTCGCTGCCGCCACGCCTGCCGCGCGCGACTCGCTGCTGTGGCTGGCCAACGCCGATGCACGCGCTATCCACCACGACGTGGTGCGCATGCTGAGCTGCCCGAATGCGCGTGCTGTCGGCTTCGACCAGGTGATCGTGCGCTGGGTCGCGCAAGGCCAGATGCCTGCCGGTCGCCTGGGCTTCAGCCCGCTGTCGGCGCTGCACCCCGATCTGCTGAACACGCCGCTGTCGGCTCAGCTCGAAGCGGCCGGCCACAAGGCGCGCAGCGCGCTCGACCCATTCGATGGCACGCTGCGGCCGGGCTTCGAAGAGGCGTTTCGCAGCGGCAATTGGGCGGCGCTCGACTGGTGGCTGGCGCGTGTGCCCGAGCTGGCCAACCGCGTGCCGCCGCCGCAGGGCGACCAATTGCCGTGGGTGCCGCTGGCCAAGACGCTGACGCCCGACTGGCTCGATCAGCCGACCCAGCAGCAGCAGATGGTGGAGTTCTTGCTGGCGCGCGGCGCCAGCCCCGCAGTCCGCCTGCCGCAGCAGCCCGACATGACCGTGCTGCGCCTGGCGCGCCAGATGAACAGCCCGATGGTGCCGCTGCTGGAGCGCGCATCGCAGCGTGCCCGGGTCGCCGGCCGCGGGCTGCCGGGTGCGCCGTAGCGCCTACTGTTGCGACGACGCGGCCAGCGCCACCGGCTGCTTGCGCGTCTTGCCGGCGCGCCACAACGTGAGCGTCACGCTGTCACCCGGTTGATGGCGCTCCAGTTGGGTGAGCAACTCGTCGAGGTTGGCCACCGGTTCGTCGTCGACCGCGGTGATCACGTCCCCTTGCACCACGCTGCCTTCGTCGCCGCGGCGAAACGGCTGCACGCCGGCGCGTGCCGCGGGGCCACCGGACGTGACCTGCACCACGCCCACGCCCTTGGGCAGGTTGAGCGCGTCGTGCACGTTGTCGGGCAGCGCCGCGATGCCCAAAGCCGGGCGCACCACCCGGCCATCGCGGATCAGGCGAGGCACGACGCGGTTGACCTCGTCCACCGGAATCGCAAAGCCGATGCCGGCGCTGGCGCCGCTCGGGCTCGCGATCTGCGCGTTGACGCCGATCAGGCGGCCGGCCGAATCGAGCAGCGGGCCGCCGGAGTTGCCGGGGTTGATCGCCGCGTCGGTCTGGATCACGCCGCGGATCACGCGCTCGTTGAACGATTCGATTTCGCGGTTGAGCGCGCTGACGATGCCGGTGGTCAGCGTCTGGTCGAGGCCGAACGGATTGCCGATCGCGTAGACACGCTGGCCGACGATCAGGTCGCGGCTGGTGCCGATCGGAATCGGCGGCAGCTTGGCCTTGGGCGCGTCGATGCGCAGCACCGCGAGGTCGCGATCGGGAAACGCGCCGACCAGCTTGGCCGGGTAGCTGCTCTGGTCGGCCAGCGTGACGCGCGCGGCGTTGCCGCCCTGGATCACGTGGAAGTTGGTGACGATGTGGCCGGCCTCGTCCCAGATGAAGCCGGTGCCCGTGCCACGCGGCACCTGCTGGACGTTGGCCGAGAACAGTTCGCGTTGCGTGGTCAGCGTGGTGATGTGCACCACCGACGGGCCGATGCGGCGAAAGACGTCGATGTGGGCGATCTCTTCGGCCGCCAGCGGGCCGCGCGGAGTCACCGCGCGCGGCGCGGCCTCGGTGCGGCCTTGCGACGTGCGCAGCGGCCACAGCAGCGCGGCGGCCAACGTTGCCACCGCCGCCAGCAGCATCGCCACACGCCGCAGCGGATGTGATGTGCCGTTCATGTGCGCCTCGTCGTGGGGTTAGGCCGAGGCCAGCGCCGGCGCGAGCCTGAGCATCGCGCGCGTCTCGTCCGGGCTGGCCACCGCGCGGCCGGCGCGGCGCGCGCAATCGGCCAGCGCCTCGATCAGCACGCCGTTGCCGCCGGCGCGCTCGCCGCCCGGCAGATAGAAGGTGTCTTCCAGCCCCGAGCGCAGCATGCCGCCCATCTCGGCGGCCTTTTGGTGCACCGGCCAGATCTCGGCGCGGCCGATCAGCGTGGTCTGCCACACCGCATCGCGCGGCGCATAGCGCGGCAGCAGTGCGAGCAGATCGCCGTCGCACGGCATGCCCGAGGCCACGCCCATCACGAAGTTGAGCTCGGGCACGCCGTCGAACATGCCCGCCTTCTGGAACATCGCCACCGAACGCACGATGCCGACATCGAAGCATTCGAACTCCGGGTGCGTGTGCGTCTCGTCCATCGCGTCGAGCATGCGCTGCACCTTGGACACCGGGTTGTCGAACACCATCGGCGGCCAGGCCCACTGGCCGTTGTCCTTGATCTTCAGGTAGTTCAGCGTGCCGGCGTTGCAGGCGGCGATCTCGGGCTTGACGCGATGGATGCACGACACCGGGCCCGACACGTCCTCGCCGTTGATGCCGGTGCTCAGGTTGATCAGGATGCCGGGGCAGGCGGTGCGGATCGCATCGATCACTTGGCTCACGACGTCGGGGTCCCAGCTCGGCAGATGGCCCATGCCCGGCCGCTGGTCGCGCACGTGCACGTGCACCACCGACGCGCCGGCGTTGAACGCATCACGCGCCTCGCTGGCCATTTGCGCCGGCGTCACCGGCACCGGGTGTTGCTTGGGATCGGTGAGCACACCGGTCAGCGCACAGGTGAGGATCGCTTTGTCGGCTTGCATGTTCACTCCGGTATGTCCAATTCGACCAGGACGGTGCCGCTGGCCACCGGCGCCTTGGGCGCTGCGTGCACGGCCCGCACCGTACCGGCGGCGGCTGCATTGAGCCACATTTCCATTTTCATCGCTTCCACGCTGACCAGCGGCTGGCCCGCGGCCACCGCATCGCCGGCGCGCACCAGCACCTGCGCCACCGTGCCGGCCACCGGCGCGCGCGCGCGCCGCGGGTCGACCGCGCTGTCGCGCTGCGGCCAGGGCGAGACCTCGCTGAAGGTGAACACGGTGCCGTCGAGCGCCAGGTGCAGCGTGTGGCCATCGTCGGCGACCACGGCATGGCGGCGCGCGCCGTCGAATTCGACGCTGAGCGAGCGCTCGTCGCGCGCGACCCCTTGCACGCGGTGTGTCTTGCCGTCGAGCGCGGCCTCGACTCCCGCGGCGTCGGCACGCACGCGCAGCGTGCGGCGCTGGCCATCGCACTGCAAGACGAGGTCGTAGCGCGCCACGCTGGCGGGGCGCCAGCCGATGCCTTCGCGCGTCGTGCGCGCCACGGCAGCGATCAGCCACGCCGCGTCGTCGGGAGTGGGGCGCTGCCGCAACGTCGCGCCGGCGGCCGACCCCTCGTCGAGCATCGAGGTCGTCACGGCGGCGCGTGTGAACGCGTCGCTTTGCAGCAGGTCGCGCAGGAAGCGCGCGTTGTGCGGCACGCCCAGCAGCGGCGACGCCTCGAGTGCGGCAACCAGTCGGCGCACGGCGTCGGCGCGGTCGTAGCCGTGCACGATCAGCTTGGCCACCATCGCGTCGTAGTAGGGGCCGATCACGCTGCCTTCGGCGATGCCGTCGTCGATGCGCGCGCCACGCGCGCGCGCCGCGCCCGGCCGCCAGTGCACGATGCGGCCGGTCTGCGGCTTGAAGCCGTCATACGGGTCTTCGGTGTACAAGCGGGCCTCGATCGCGTGGCCATCGAAGCGCACCTGCTGCTGCGTCAACGGCAGCGGCTCGCCTGCGGCCACGCGCAACTGCCACTCCACCAGATCGAGCCCGGTGATGCACTCGGTCACCGGGTGCTCCACCTGCAGCCGCGTGTTCATCTCGAGGAAGCAGTGCTTCATCTGCGCATCGACGATGAACTCCACCGTGCCGGCGCCGACATAACCCACCGCGCGCGCTGCGGCCACCGCGTCGCGGCCCATCGCCTCGCGCAGCGCGGCGTCCACCACCGGTGAGGGCGCTTCCTCGATCACCTTTTGCCGTCGTCGCTGAGCGCTGCAGTCGCGCTCGCCGAGGTGGATCACTTGGCCGTGCGCATCGGCGAAGACCTGGATCTCGATGTGCTTGCCATGCTCGATCAAACGTTCGAGCATCAGCGTGCCGTCGCCGAAGGCGCTCTCGGCTTCGCGGCGCGCGCCGGCCAGCGCCGCGGCCATCTCGCCGGCCGCACGCACCAGCCGCATGCCACGGCCACCGCCGCCGGCCACCGCCTTGACCAGCAGCGGAAAGCCCAACCGCTGCGCCTCGTGCGTGAGCCGCGCGTCGCTCTGATCCTCGCCGAGATAGCCCGGCGCGCATGGCACGCCGGCCTCGAGCATGCGGCGCTTGGCCAGCGCCTTGTCGCCCATCGCGCGGATGGCCGACGGCGGCGGGCCGATGAAGACCAAGCCTGCGTCGGCGCAGGCCTGCGCGAAGTCGGCGCGCTCGGACAAGAAGCCGTAGCCCGGATGCACGGCATTGGCGCCGGTGTGCCCGGCGGCCTTCAGCAGCGCATCGATCGACAGGTAAGACGCCGCCGCCGGCGCCGGCCCGATGCACACCGCCTCGTCGGCGAGTGCCACATGCGGCGACGACGCATCGGCCTCGCTGTACACGGCGACCGTGCGATAGCCCAGTCGCCGCGCCGTGCGCATCACGCGGCAGGCGATTTCGCCACGATTGGCGATCAGGATCTTGTTGAACATGCGTCGAGGGCCCATTCAGCGATACTGATCCGCGCGCAAGCACGCTGGACCAGGAGAGTTCGAATGGCGTTCCCCGTGACGGAGCAGGTGTGCGAAACGCCGCGGCACACCACGTTCTACCTGTCGTGCGGCGCCGCCGACGCGCCGCCGATCATCTTCGTGCACGGCTGGCCCGAGTTGTCGGCGAGCTGGCGCCATCAGTTGCCGTGCTTCGCCAGCCTGGGCTTTCGCGCCATCGCGCCCGACATGCGCGGCTACGGCCGCTCGAGCGTCTACCCGCGGCACGAGGACTACGCGCTCGAACACGCGGTGGCCGACATGCTGGAACTGCTGGCGTCGCTCGGTCGCGAGCAGGCGCTGTGGGTCGGCCACGATTGGGGTGCACCGGTGGTGTGGGGCATCGCGAGCCACCATCCGCAACGCTGCGTCGCGGTGGCCAATCTGTGCGTGCCGTATTTCGCCAAGGGCTTCTCGCCGCAGACGATCGTGCCGTACGTCAACCGCGACATCTATCCGCAAGCCACCTACCCGGTGGGGCAGTGGGACTACCAGCTGTTCTACGAAGAGAACTTCGCCAAGGCGCAGCAGGTGTTCGAGGCCGATGTGCGTGCCACCGTGAAGGTGCAGTTCCGCAAGGGCAAGCCCGAGAGCATCGGCAAGCCGTCGCCGCTGGCGCGCATCCGCGCCGACGGCGGCTGGTTCGGCGGTGCCGCCCGCTCGCCCGACCTGCCGTTGGATCCGACGATCCTGACCGA
>Ga0326726_10000265_pt1 | contig 50794 bp, 50 predicted proteins | sample MHFenrmetagenome_2_FD_207603 | JGI IMG/M metagenome (GOLD analysis project Ga0326726, IMG submission 207603) | Lab enriched peat soil microbial communities from Michigan Hollow, Ithaca, NY, United States - MHF15MN | ecosystem: Environmental > Terrestrial > Soil > Wetlands > Peat | place: USA... | reverse complement strand
CTTTGCCTTTGCCTTTGCAGTCTGATGCCCTCTGGCAGCCAAAAGGCTGCTCTTTAAGAATTGGCAGGGAATTGTCTGTAAAGATGGACGTGCGGAAACACTAGATTGCTAAGCGCCAATTGCCAAGTGCCAACTGCTAAATGCTGGCCCTACGCCTTGCCTCTGGACCGCTTTCCGGAAGCCGCTTCCCGGGCCGGCGCTGCCGGTTTCTTTTTTCCTTCCATCTCGGCCAGGCTCTGTTTGAGGGCAGCCATCAGATCGACCACGGGGGCGAGTTTCTTCGGCTTCTCTACTTCAGTGATCTTGCCGCCTTCCAGCTTGGTCTCGATGAGCTTTTTTACATTCTCCTGGAAAGTGTCGTGATACTTCTCGGGGTCCCATTCTGCGGCCAGAGCCTCAATCAACTGGTGAGCGACTTTGACTTCCGCGTCTTTCAATTCGACCTCGGGGGCGCCAAAGCCTTCCACTTTGCGAACCTCTTCCGCGTAGTACATGGTGTGGAGCATAAGTCCGCCTTCGTGCGGACGCAGGAACACGGTGTACTCGCGATTGTGCATGGTCAGCTTGGCGATGGCGACGTATTCGCTCTCTTCCAGGGCCTTGGTCAGCAGGGCGTAGGGCCTGCGTCCCGCCTCTTCCGGCAACATGTAGTAGGAGGATTCGAAAAAGACCGGATCGACCTCGCTGGTCTTCACGAACTCCAAAATCTCCATGGTCTTCGCGGTCTGCGGCTCAATCTTCTTGATCTCTTCGGGCTCGATCACTACGTATTCGTCTTTGCGGAATTCGTAGCCCTTTACGATCTCGCTGCGGTCCACCACGCGATTGTCGGCGGGACAATAATATTGCTGCTTGACCCGCTGCAGGTCGTCGCGATGCAACATGTTGAAGGAGATGCCGCTGCTGCGCGCGCCGGAGAAAAGACGCACCGGCATGGAGATCAAACCGAAAGTAAGGTATCCCGACCAAACCGAGGCTGCCATAGGTTCCCCTCGAAGCAGAAAAGGCCCAAGCGTAGTGCAGTTTAGACTACGCAGAGTATTTGATGCAGTGCTTAGATGCGGGTAATCTGAAGAACAAGCCCCATCTATAGGACGATCAGCACGGCTACACTATATCTTGTGGACGATCGAAAGCCGGGCTGCGCTCTAAAACAGTGACCGATGGTGTACGACCTTTCTCCATTCAGCGCTTTGACCGTACCTGACTTTGGGGGTCATGAAGGGCAGTGGGCCGTCGCAGGTCTGCTCACTGTTGGCTTCACGGTGCTGGCTCGCCTGGTGCGCGGTGTGACCAACTCGGGAGCGGTCGCGGGGGCTTTCAGCTGCTTTGTGCTCTACCTGGGAGGGGGGCCGGGCGCATTCGCAGCCCTGGTCACGGTTTTCGCGCTGGCCTGGATCACGACCCGGCTCGGCTATTCGCGCAAACAGAAGCTGGGGACTGCGGAACGCCGCGAGGGCCGAAAGGCATCCCAGATCCTGGCCAATCTCGGAATAGCTACGGCTTGTGCCGCGGCTTCCATCCTCAGCCATGACCGGACGCTGTTCCTGCTCGCGATGGCGGCGACACTCTCGGAGGCTGCGGCCGACACGGTTTCCAGCGAAGTGGGCCAGGCCTTCGGGGAGCAGGCTCGCCTGATCACGACCTGGCGTTCCGTCCCTGCGGGAACCGATGGTGGGGTGAGTCTGATCGGGACCACGGCTGGAGTCGTGGCTGCTGGAGTGGTGAGCTCGATCTGCGTTCTGGGCGGGTTGCTGCCCCGGCGATGGCTGGTGATTTCCACCGGTGCCGCTATCCTGGGCATGATTGCTGACAGTTTCCTAGGCGCAGGGCTCGAAAGGCGCAGGTTGGTTAATAACGACTTGGTTAACTTTCTCGGCACCTTGATAGCTGCGGCGGCTGCAGTCTGGTTGGCGCGAATTCACCTGTAGATTCTGCGTCTTACCCCGGCAGGTCATGTACTGATGGGCCTTGCTGGCGGTTACCCTGCGCGCGAAAATCTTATAAAGCATCTTCACTTAAGAATGCTTGCATCTCACTGCTTTGGCCGGGTTTTCCAGAAACCTTTTCGACGAACCCGAAAAGCGCGAAAGACGTATAGAAGTAAATGAAGATCCAGAAGTTTGTAATCGGCTATGTGGTGGCTCTGGCCCTGTTGTTGTTTGCCCAGCAGCGTCCGGCCACCACCCAGCCTGCCGGCTTCCGCGAGGTCGCGGATCTCACCCACTCGCTGACAACCGACGGCTTCGAGAAGCCTCATAGGTCAGCCTACCGAGTGGAGACCGTGGCTCTCTCCGAAAAGACGTACGCGTCGAGGGTCTCCTCTTCAGAATTTTCCACCCGGATTGATGCTCCCTCCCGTTTGGGACGCGGCCAGTGGACGGTTGACCAGATTCCGGCGGGCCGGCTGATCGGGCCCCTGGTGGTCCTCGATGTAAGCGCCAGCGTAAAAACCAATCCGGATTATGAGATTTCGGTCCAGGACATCGCACGCTGGGAGCAAGACAATGGGCCGATCCCGCTGGGCGCAATCGTGATGGTTCGAACTGGCTGGGGCTCGCGCTGGAACTCAATAAAAAGCTACCGCAACGCTGATGCTAAGGGGGCGATGCACTTTCCCGGATACTCCGAAGACGCCGCCCGTTTCCTGGGGGAAGGTCGCAACGCTCTCGGTCTGGGCATCGACACTGCCAATCTCGATCACGGCTCCGCTCAAATATCGACCGTAGGTCAATACGCCCTGGAGCACGGGCTCTATCTTCTGACCAATGTGGCCAACCTCGATCGCATGCCCGCCAATGGCGCAGTGGCGATGGTGGCTCCTGTGAAAGTAGCGGGAGGATCGGCGGCTCCGGTCCGCATTCTGGCGCTGGTGCGCTAGCGGGCGTTCTCTGGCGGCGCGTTCCTAAAGCTCATCTTCCCATTCCACAGAGACAAACACCAGCTGTTACGTCTTCAACGTTGCCGGGGCTCGTCCCTTGAGCGATAATCGGCGGCACCTCTTGGGGAGGAGTCATGGGTCGCATACTCCGCGTGCTCTTGGGCGTGGCTATGCTGGCAATTTTCACCAGCACAATCGCACCGCCTGCCGCCGCTGACCAGATCGGGTCAACCATCAACTTCCGCGTATCAGATACCTTCCCTGACCTTACCTACAACGAGATCACCAAGATCCAGAGAGGTCTCAAGTCTGCCGTTGACTTCAATCGCAAGAAGACGCCTTGGATCTGTCTCAGCAGCCCAACTTTGTCCGACGAGGTCCTGGGCGATCTGGGCGAGCAATTCCGCCCGACCGGAGTTTTTATCTACGTGGCCATTGGCCGTCATCCTGATGGTGACGCCTTCGTGATGGAGATGATCTGGGTGGCCGGGAAGAGAACCGCGACCCAGACGGGCGTAATTTCCAAGACGCTTCTGGAGGGCGATCGGGCCACAGCTCTGCGTGACGAAGCCGTACACACCCTCGAGCAGTTAATGGAGCAGGTGACACCGTGTGCCCCAAAGGTCAAAGTGAAAGCCAAGACCAAACTGACCCAGGACCTGATCTGGACGGGAAGTTGGGAAGGGGAAGCCAGGCTCGCCCTGGGAGAGAGCGGCGACTTCGCAGGCACGCTTCCGGTCACATACTCATGGACGCCTATTATCCTTCCAGACGGTGTGTGCACCGCTACCATCCCCAATCCCAGGTCACTGATGGATATTGCCGGGCATTTCGAGGCGGGCGATAAAAGTCTGAAATTCACCCGTATGCAACTCCATGGCATCAGCGGAAATACCACGGTGTCCTGTACCCTGGATGGCCAGGCCATCACTCGTACCATGGCGCTTCCAATTTTCGCGCCCATGGAAGCAGCTACGCAGTACGACGTCCGCATTCCCCTTCAACAGGACGCACGGATTATCATCGCCTTGCGGCCGCCCGCACCCGGCGCCGTCAGCGACTTCACCATGGACCTCACCTACGAAGAGGATGGGACGCCGGTAGCCCTCGTTAGCGTGGGCGGCGCACCGCTGCAAGCGGCCCACCGTTCACGTCGTTGAACCTTGCCCGTTGCCGTCAAATAGAGTAGTTAGGCAGGTTTCGTCATGTTTGCTTATAGCTGGCGCGTCGCAGTAAAACGACTCCCAGCAGGAACGGCATGATGAATGGGATCGCTGGGATTCCGGCAACGAATCCGGGTTGGGTATACCAGGGGGTGGAAAGAGTCGACGGGTCCGGGAATGACATACCTCTCATCACAAGGCACAGTGCCGCGACGAGGTTCGCAGCCACATACCCGCGTGTCGCGCCGCGCCCCAGCCAGTGGGTTCGTCCGAAGGATGCCGCGAATGCGGCGGTCGCGAGATAGGTCAGAAGGCATGCGACCGAAAGCATGACATCAAGCACGTCATTCAGCGAACCGATCGCGGCGGACACCTGCCCGTCGCGGACCTTCACAATGTAGGTCCCCAGTAGAACGCACATCCAGATGAGATACGGAGAACTGGCGAGCATGACCGCGGCGAATCCGAGCGTCGAATAGAGACGTTCACCGGCTTCGCTGAGTGCGTTCTTAAGAACTATGAATCCGCCCGATACGGCGATCGAACTGACGAGGAGGACCAGATAGCGCATCACATTCTCTGCCGGGCTTGCAATCCAGGGGGGACCAACACCGACCCAGAAGAGGGCCACCAGCGCAAATGGCGTTATCAGAAATCCGCCGGCAAGAGCAAGTCTTTGCTCACCTTCCGCATCGTTTCTGATTGCCCGCCCACCAAGCTTCCATGCGGCAAGGACGATCAGGGCAAACAATACTCCTCCAATGGCCTGATAGACGCCCGGGACGCGAAGTGAGCGTGGGGCTGCGACCATGATCGCAAGGACTGGGGTCAGACAAAGGAAGATATAGCTCACTCGTCCGGAGGCATTCTCCATTCGCAATTCCTTTAGTTTCGAGTCTGGCCTCTGCAGAATTCTTCAACTCTGGGGGTTGAGATTTTCGGCCCGAGGTGTTGCGCCCCAATTTGCGCCGCGTCAGTATACGCCAGGCTGTTGAAATCAGGAGATGACGCCACCTGATCTTGGCCGGCAACCTAATTGAGATAGCTTGCTGTCTTTAGTTTCTGATTCAATCTGTAGTCCCAACCAACACGCTTCAACAACATCTGTCTCTAAAATTTCGCCCTGGCGGTCGTTCTCCATTGCTTTTCTGCAGATTTTCGCGTTTCCTGTTCTCGCCGTTGTGATTAGCGTTTTTGATGGAGGAAAGATGAGCGATCCCCGTTACCCAATCGGGAAATTTACCTTTGCCGGTCCGCCCGACGAGCAACAGCGTCAGAAATTGATCAAGGATATCGAGCAGACTCCAGTTGCCCTGCGCGCCGCAGTGCAGGGTCTCACCCCACAACAGATCGCAACTCCCTACCGCGACGGCGGATGGACAGTTCGGCAAGTGGTCCACCACGTTCCCGAAAGCCACATGAACGCGTACATTCGCTTCAAACTGGCGTTGACTGAAGATGCGCCAACCATCAAGCCCTACATGGAAGACCGATGGGCTGAGCTTCCCGACGTCCAGACCACACCGCTGGAAGTGTCGCTGTCGCTGCTGGAATCGTTGCACGACCGCTGGGTGCGCCTGTTGCACGGGCTGCAGCCGCAGGAGTGGAAGCGGACCTTCAACCATCCCGAAATGGGGACCATGCCGCTGGAGAAAAACCTGGCCTTGTACTCCTGGCACGGCCGGCATCACGTGGCCCACATCACGGAGTTGCGGAAGAAGATGAACTGGTGATGACGCGAAACCTCGGCTAGGATGGCAAGAGGTCGGAGTCAGGACGAAAGGCCGGAAGAGCTGATCTAGATGTTTGCCAAAATCCAGCGTATTCATTTCGTCGGCATCGGCGGCATCGGCATGAGTGGGATTGCCGAGGTGCTGCTGACTCTGGGCTACAGGATTTCCGGTTCTGATCTGAAGAGTTCGTCCGTGACCCAGCGCCTGGCGGGCTTGGGCGCCACGATCTTCGAAGGGCATGCTTCCGAGAACATCGCCGGCGCGGAAGTTGTGGTCACCAGCTCAGCCGTCGCGCTGGAGAATCCCGAAGTCGTCGAAGCTCATAGACTCCACATACCTGTAATTCCGCGCGCCGAGATGCTGGCGGAGCTAATGCGTTTGAAATATGGCATCGCGGTCGCGGGCATGCACGGCAAGACGACGACGACTTCCATGGTGGCTGCGGTACTGGCCGCTGGAGGTCTTGATCCCACGGTCGTGGTCGGAGGGCGCGTGGACGCCCTGGGCTCCAATGCCCGCACGGGCAAGTCGGAGTACCTGGTTGCCGAGGCTGACGAGAGCGATCGCTCGTTCCTGAAACTGTCTCCCGTGCTCGCAGTGGTCACCAATATCGATCGTGAGCACATGGATTGCTACCGCAATATGCGGGACGTAAAAAAGGCTTTCCTCGATTTCATGGATCGCGTGCCCTTCTACGGCGTGGTTGTGGTGTGTAATGACGATGCGCCGCTGCGCCGCCTGTTTCCGCAAATCAGGCGCCGCATCGTGACCTACGGCACCCGGCGAGGCTCGGATTTTTACATCAAACTGGGGAAGCCGACCTTTGGGTCCGCAGAACGGCAGCCGATCAGCCATTTTCGGGTGGCCTATGGTGAACGCGACCTCGGCGAGTTCCGCTTGCACGTGCCGGGCGTGCATAACGTCCTGAATGCGACTGCAGCCATCGCAGTAGGAATCGGCCTCGACATCACGCCCGACAATATCCGTACGGCCCTCGAAAACTTCCGCGGCGTGGACCGGCGCTTCCAGTTGCGGGGCAAGGCGGCCGGGGTCAGCGTGATTGACGACTACGGCCATCATCCGACCGAGATTCGCGCTACCCTGGCCGCTGCCCGGCAGTGTGGCTTCGGCAAAATCCACGTCATATTCCAGCCCCACCGCTACACTCGCACCCGGGATCTGATGGACGAATTCGCCGCCGCATTTCAGGACGCCGATTCGCTGGCCGTCCTCGATATTTACGCCGCCAGCGAAGAGGCGATCGAGGGCGTCACCGGCGAAGCCCTGGCGCGCCAGATCAGCGAGAAAGGGAAGCGGCCGGCGTCGTATGTGAGTTCGTTTGCCGATGCGGTCGCGTTGGCGGTGGCTGCCGCCCAGCCCGGAGACATGATTTTGACCCTGGGCGCGGGCAGCGTATCCCAGCTGGGCCCGACAATCCTGGCGAAATTGCAGGAAAACGAGGCAGAGGCATCCCGACCCCGGACCGCTGTCTCGGCCACTTAAGGGCTTTTCGACCCGCGCCCAAAACATCCCACGCCTGATAACGACTTTTTAGATGGCCCGTCTAACGGAGCAAAGGGAAATGCCATGGAATCGGAAAAAATGATGTACTGGGTGACCCTGGGAGTTCTCGCGATGGCCGCGATCACGGGCGCGGTGACTGGGCACGCGGGATGGGGCGAGCAGCTCGCCGACCGCTCCATCGCAGTGATGTCGCGGGCTTCTGCAAAGGCCACGAGCTACGCGGCGATAGCGCGGGTGGTGTTGGGAAGCGGCGAAGAAGATTCAGTGCGACCTGTGCGCGCTGTGGTCGAAGCTCAGAACCGCCAGGCTTGTGTGCAACGCGTTCTGGTGCGGCGTCAGGCGGAATTGGTCCGCTTGCAGGCCATGAGAATCCGTGTGCGGGCTTTGGAACGCGCCCCACGCACCATCGTTTGGCCAACCCGGAACATGGTCATTGAAATTCCCCAGGCTCCGCAGACGCCCGAAGACACCTTCTAGGGCAGAGCACCACGCAGGAGCGGATGTCCTCATCTGCCCGGCGGAGCAAAGCTCCTCGATCTTTCATATCTTTCGCGGCTGTCTTTCGCGGTCTGCTAAGACCTGTCGAGCCGCGCTCGACTGGACAGATGAGGACATCTGTCCCTACGTCATTCGTGAGCGTGGGTCCGCAGCTCTGCCTGTGCAAAACCTGCCAAATTTTTCTATCTCTGCTGGGTAAAAGCAGTTATAGTAATTTTGCTCAGCGATTCCCTGACGACAACTGACCTGAGTTGATGGCGCGGAAATCCGGCCCCACCATCTCGCAGGAAGATTTGTATCCACTGGCCGACGAGCCAGGGCGCGAAGAAGCGCACGATGCGCGCCTGCTCGACTTGGACGTGGAACAGGAACCTCCGTTCCTGCGCGTGCAGAAGCGCGTCTCCGTCCGGCGCGGTTCACTTCCGAAGAAAACCGTGACTCGCCTAACCTGGGCCGCCGTCGCCCTCGGCATCGTCTTGGTTTGCGGAATCGCGGTAGCCGCTCTTTATCACTATGGTGAGCGCTCCTGGCGTTTCCGGGTTGAATCGAGCGACGACATCGACATCAGCGGGCTGCAGAACGTTACCCGCTCCCAGGTAATGGAAGTGATGGGCGGAGACATTGGCCGCAACATTTTCTTCGTGCCTCTGGCCCAGCGGAAAGCGCAGCTGGAGCAGATCCCGTGGGTCGAATCCGCCAGCGTGATGCGCTTCATCCCCAACCGGCTTAAGGTCGAAGTTCACGAGCGCACTCCGGTGGCTTTCGCGCGGGTTGGCTCCAGGATACTGCTCACCGATGCCGGCGGTACGCTGATGGAATTGCCGGGCCGAAAAAAATATTCCTTTCCCGTGGTCGTGGGCATGAACAGCGGCGAGCCGCCTTCCACTCGCGCCGCCCGCATGAGGATCTACAACGACGTGGTCAGCCAACTCGATTCCGGCGGCGCGCGCTATTCGCAGGAGCTCAGTGAAATCGATCTCTCTGATCCGGATGACGTGAAAGTGACCGCCAACAATCACGCCGGCGAAGTGCTCGTCCATTTGGGATCTTCCCATTACCTGGAACGGTACAAAATCTACGTCACGCACGTGCAGGAATGGCAACAGCAGTTCGACAAGCTGGAATCGGTGGACTTGCGCTACGACCGGCAGATCATCGTCAATCCGGATTTGCAGGGCCCGATGAAGCAGCCACCGCTTTCCGCCGAAGCCGCCAGGAAAGCCATGGCAGCTGGGGTAAAGCCCGCCGCGTTGATCACTCGCATCAGTTCCGCTCCCAGACCATCGCCAACGCTGACCGTGAAACCAGTTGGGACATCGGTTGCAAAACCGACTCCATCCCGGCCGGCCGCCAGCGCAAAAAGCGTCAAGGCCGTACATCGCAAGGCGCGTGTCCGTCCAGCCCGGGCCTGGAGCAAAGCCAGAGCAAGAGCCAAGCTGCGTACTGCTTCGGCGGCCAAGAATTCGGGCGCCACAACCAAGCCCGCGCCAAAGTCTGTTGCCGCAGTGAAGCCGTCGGCGAAACCAAGCCCGGCAATTGCCAAGGGAGAAACACAATAGGAATGGCGAACCAGCACGAGCACCTTCTGACCGCAATTGACGTAGGCAGTGCCAAGACCTGCGCGCTGGTAGCGGAAATTACCGACAACGGTTTGCGTTATCGCGGTCACGGTGTCGCGGAGTCGCGCGGCTCGCGCAAGGGCGTCATTGTGGACCTCGACAAAGCTGTCAGCTCGATCCAGAAGGCGGTGGAGCAGGCGGAAGACGTGGCTGGCGCGCCCATTGAGCACGCTTTGCTGGGCATGGCAGGGGCGCACGCCCGCGGCTTCAACAGCCATGGCGGGCTCAGCTTCGGCGCCCGGGCGCGTGAGATTGGCCGCGAGGAGTTGCGCGCGGCAGTGGACAAGGCTCGCGCCATTCCTCTCCCTGACGATCGCGAAATTCTGCACCTGCTGCCGCAAGAGTTCATTCTCGATGATCAGACCGGGGTGAATGATCCGCTGGGAATGATGGCCGCGCGGCTCGAAGTGCGAGTGCACATGGTCACGGTCGCGTCTAGCGCGTTGCAGAACGTTGTGACGGCGGTGAATCGCGCCGGCGTACATGTGGACGACACCGTATTCGAGCCCTTGGCCTGCGCCGATGCCGTGCTGCGTGCCGACGAGCGCGAACTTGGCGTATGCCTGGCCGACCTGGGTGCAGGATCGACCAGCATCATCGTCTTCCAGGAGGGCGCGGTCGCTCACACCGGAGTGATTCCGGTTGGCGGCGATCATTTTACCAGCGATCTCTCGGTGGGCCTCTGCACTCCCGTCGCCGAGGCGGAAAAGATCAAGCGGCTCTACGGCAATGCCATCGTCACGTTGATCCCGGAAGGAAACGAAGTCGAGGTTCCGTCGGTCGGTGACCGGCCATCGCGGCTGATTTCGCAGCGCATGGTGGGAGAAATCCTCGAGCCCCGCGCCCGCGAACTGTTTGAAATGCTGCGCGACAATTTACGTCACGCGGGAATGTTCGAACTCTGTGTGGGTGGCATCGTTCTGACCGGCGGTGGATGCCGTTTGCCCGGCATTCTCGAAATCGCGGAGTCCGTCCTCCACCGGCCGCTACGTCTGGCCTGGCCCGCGCCGCTGGCCAAAATGCCGTCCACGCTGGCCGAGCCCGAGTTTGCAACTGTCCTGGGCATGGTGTTCTACGGACACCGCGCCCGTATTGCTCGCGGCATTCAGAACGAGCGCTGGAGTTCAAAGCTGAAGGCCATGTTTGTAGGGAAAGGTGCGTAGGTCTTCGTAGCGCCAGGACGGCGGCGCTACTTGGAACAAAGCAAGCAAAATCCACAGAAGGCGGCGTACATGAAAAGAGAAAGTGACATTCGCATCAGCTTCAACGAAGACACCCGCAACGACGCCAAGATCAAAGTAATCGGCGTGGGTGGAGGCGGGAACAACGCGGTCAACCGCATGATCGATGCCGGCATGGAGGGCATTGAATTCGTGGTCGCGAACACCGACCTGCAGGCGCTGCGCATGTCGCGCGCGCCCATGAAAATCCAGCTGGGGGTGAAGCTTACCAACGGACTGGGAGCTGGCGCCAATCCCGAAGTCGGACGCAAGGCGGCGCTCGAGGACTCGGACAAGATCATCGAGGCCCTGGAAGGCGCCGACATGGTTTTCGTCACTGCCGGACTGGGCGGCGGCACCGGAACTGGAGCTGCGCCGATCATTGCGTCGCTGGCCAGCGAAATGGGAGCGCTGACGGTTGCGGTGGTCACAAAGCCCTTCGCTTTCGAAGGCAAGCGCCGCATGCAGCAGGCCGAGCGCGGCATCTCGGAGCTGATGGATTCGGTCGATACCACCATCGTCATCCCCAACGAAAAGCTGCTGGCGGTCGCACAGGACGCGGGCTTCTTCGAATCCTTCCGGGTCGCCGATGACATCCTGCGCCAAGGCGTGCAAGGCATCTCCGACATCATCACTATTCCGGGGATCATCAATCGCGACTTTGCTGACGTGAAGGCCATCATGGCGGGCATGGGCTACGCCGTCATGGGCACGGCCACGGCCAGCGGCACAAGACGAGCCATTGACGCCGCGCAAAAGGCAATTGCATCTCCGTTGCTCGAAGCGGGCGCGATCGACGGCGCGCGCGGCATTCTGATCAACATCACGGGTTCCACGTCGCTTAAGCTGGCCGAGGTGCAGGAAGCTTGCAGCATCATCCAGGGGGCCGCGCACGAAGATGCCAACATCATCTTTGGCGCCGTGCTCGACGAAAAGGCCAAGGACGCGGTCAAGATCACGGTGATCGCAACCGGCTTCAAAGACTCCGATATCAGGCGCCGTCAGGCGGAGATGCAGTCTGGCTTTGCCGTTTCCTTGCATGTGGCGGAGCCCGAGCCCGAGTACCGGCCCGAGCCGGTGCGTCCGCCCATCGTGATGGAGGAGGCGCCGTCCCGGCAAGTGGCTGCACCTCACAACGAAGGCGTAGCGGTCGATACCCTGCGCGATGCCATGATCGCCAACTTCGAGAAAGAAGACCTCGACGTGCCGGCCTTCCTACGCAAGCGCACCGAAATAACCTAGGTATAGGCTTTCGTAGCGCCGGGACGGCGGCGCTACTTGTGTGGCTGCTGTCCTTTTGCGTCTGCCTCTCGTCTAATAGTGACGGAGAATCGCCATGAAACGAGCCCTGCTGGGTCTAACAATTGTTATGTGTATCGGGTTCATACAGGCCGCTCCGGAGTCCGATTCCGGCAAGCCGGTGTACACCAGCGACAATCATCTGCTTCCACCCAAGAACTTCCGGGAATGGATCTTCCTGTCGTCCGGCCTGGGCATGAGCTACACCCCAGGTAGCGCCGATCACCAGATGTTTACCAACGTTTTTGTGCCGCAGTGGGTCTACTCCGAATTCGTCAAGAGCGGGAAGTGGCCGGACAAGACCATTTTCGTGGTGGAGGAGCGCGGCTCGGAAACCAAGGGCTCGATCAACAAGGTTGGGCACTTTCAAACCGACCTCATGGGATACGGCGTGGAAGTGAAAGACGAGGCCCGCTTCCCGGAGAAGTGGGCCTACTTCAATTTCGACGAGACCGCAAAGCCAGCCCAGGCCAATCCCAAGGCCGCGTGCTGGCAGTGTCATGAAGACCATGCGGCGGTGGAGCACAGTTTTGTGCAGTTTTATCCCACGCTGAAGCCGGTGGCTAAGAAGTTTGGCACTTACAAACAAGCGGCGGAGAATCCATAGCCCACTAGCGGCAAAATCGTTGGATGTCTGGCGGAGGGGGTGTAGGAACCGGGTCAAACGCGCCTGCCCAATCGCATCCCCGGGAAACCACGGCACGGCTCACGGTCTGTTCGAGGTCGCGAGCTTTGCTTTTTGCTTCATCCACCCGGTTGCTGCCCAGTTCGCCCTCCAGGGCCTCCAGGTCAGCGGCTATTGTTTGATTGCCCGCATCGAAACTTACTAGCAGCCGGATGTAAGCTTCGAATTTGTCCACCGTCACGCCCGGGCCTTGCTTGAAGAGCTCACCCAGTTGTGCCTGCGCCTGGGGTAAGCCTTGCATCGCCGCTTTGCGGAACCACTCGGCCGCCTTGGTATAGTCATTTCTCTCCAGCCGGACTTGCCCCAGCAAGTATTGCCCGAACGGATCGCCCTGGCTGGCAGCCCTTTGCAGCCACGATTCGGCCGCACTCAGGTCCCGTGGAATTCCGTTTCCGGTGTAATAGAGCCTTCCCACCAGCCAGTCAGCCAGGCGATCATCTTGCTTAGCGGCTTTCTTGTACCAGTCGGAAGCCTGGCCGAAGTCTCGCGAGACCACCGACCCGGTCTCATAGAAATATCCAAGCACGACCTGGGCTGGAGGATAGCCTAATTCCGCCGAGCGGCGAAGATAGTCGATGGCGTTCAGGTCGTTTCGACTGATGCCAACGCCCATCAGGTTGTTCATTCCTTTTTCGTAAAGCTGGGGGGCATTGACTCCCAGCGAAGCATTCTGAGCGATAACCACAGGAGCCAGCACTACGTAGAGGACAAGAGACAAAGCAAGACTAAAGCGCACTGTGAGCCTCCCAACCGTTGATGGTCGTTGGTTGACAGGCACCAGTCAAACCCACAGGGCCATGGCTTTTAGTCATAACGCAGGCAGTCAGGTTGGCATTGAATACAGGCCGCTTGCCACTTCTAAAAGGATTGTGACGTTGACCTAACCTGCTCCGACCGCGAAGACGAAAAGCCAACGACCGACAGCAGCGGCCGCCTCAGTCCAATCTGACCAGGAATACTTTGCCCTCATCCGTCTGGGTGTCGCGAGCGACTTCCTCTGCCCGCTTGCGGTCATCTTGCAGGACCCGGACGCGTACCCACCAGTCACCGACCGGGCTGCTGAAGCGCAATACTTTGGCGGTCTTGTACCGTCGGGTGAGCCGGCTGGCTAATTTGTTGGCGTCATCTTCATCGTGGAATGACCCGATCTGCACCGCCCATTTCCCGCCGTGATCGAAAGGTACAGGCGTACGCAGGACCTCCAGCCGGACCGGGGCCACGCCCGCCTTCCAGACATCCGCTTGCTTCGCTGCGGCCAGTGAGAGGTCGACAATTCGTCCTTCCACAAAAGGTCCGCGATCGGTTATGCGCACGATGGTCGAATGACCAGTCTTGAGGTTGATGACTCGCACCGTCGATCCCAGGGGAAGAGTACGGTGAGCCGCGGTCATCTGATTCATGTCATAGATTTGGCCATTCGAGCTGCGCCGATTGTGATAAGGCGCCCCGTACCAGCTGGCCTTGCCGGTTTCAACGGAAAGAGGCTTTGTTCCTTCGGGAATTGCGAAGACACTCGCAGCCTCGGCCACTTTCTCCTGCTGCTTGCGTTCGTTGGATGGCGGCGCTACTTCAGGCCGTTTGGGCAGGGAGGGGTTGGTTGCCGGAACGGAGTCAGGCGCGGGTGCGGCCGCTGGCGGCGGGGGTGGCGTGCCGACCTTAGCCTGCTTCTTTCCGCCGCAGCCGCACAGCATCAGCCCGGCCAGCAGCAGAGCCAGGATGCAGATGGACAATTGGCCCCTTAGCGGCGGTCGGACTTGATCTCGTCCAGATAGTCGGCCAGCTTCGACATCTTTTCGGCCGCGACCCGCAACGCTTTGGTGGAGTGTTGACGGACTGCAGGTACTACTTCGTCGTTGAGATAGGCGATGAATTCCGCTGTCTCCTTCTCCATGCGGTCAGCAGCCTCGGCCACCGATTTGTTTACGCGTGCAGAGGCGTCCTCTACCTTGCGATTGAAGTCGGTCATGCTGACAGTGTAACTGTCGAAGCACAAAAATGCGTACCCGCCGCGTGGTGGATGGCAGGTCTGGCCATTATTCCCCCCAGTCCCGCCACGGTCAACAGGGGAACATAGGCAGTAAAGGCCTGGCAGTCGTTGGTCGTCGGCCTCCAGCCACAAGCGTCGGCTATAAGAACGAATGAAGGGAGTTGGGTTGGCCAACGACCGAAGACTGACGACGGAAGACTTCTGGACGACTGCTGTTAGAATTCTGCCCATGAAGAGTCGCTCTGCGATGTTTGTCTTCTTGTCCGCGATGCTGCTGCTGCCCGGTTGTACCATGTGGCGCGAGCATCCGGGCAGCAGCAAGTGGACGGACGCGACCGGCGGCGAAGGCCTGGAACGCAGTTTCTGGAGAGAAGTGAAAGACAAAAGGTGGAATGAACTGGACCACCATCTCGCCGGAAACTACATCGCGATCACGCCGGAAGAGGGCCGGTTCGACAAGGCAGGCGCGCTTGCCCACCTGCAGCAGTTGCGATTGGATGACTACACTCTCGGAGATGTCCAGACCGAAATGAACTCTGACACCTTTGTCGTGACCTATACCATCGCCATGCGCGGCACGTTTGCCGGCCAGCCCTTGCCCCCAGGACCGGTGCGCATGATGACCGTCTGGCAGAAGCAAAAGGCCGGTTGGATGGCGATTGCCCATTCCGTCCTTGGGCCGGAGAAAAAATAATCCTGCTTCCGTAACAGGAACGTCGTTGCCAAGTTTTCGCGTGACCAACCATCGCGCAATGCGCCCAGTGAACCGCCAGAAACTCGATGGGTTGACGACTCGTCGCTGGCGGCAGCGACTGCTCTCATGGTACGACCGCAACCGGCGCGACCTGCCGTGGCGCCAGGATCGCGATCCCTACCGGGTATGGATCTCAGAAATCATGTTGCAGCAAACCCGCGTCTCCGCGGTCCTGGAGCACTATCGCCGTTTCCTGCGACGATTTCCCACGGTGCAGAAGCTGGCCGCGGCACGGGAGCCGGCGGTGTTGGCCGCCTGGAGTGGGCTGGGATACTACCGGCGCGCCCGCATGATGCATGCCGCTGCGAAAGTCATCGTGAAGCAACACGGCGGGAGGTTTCCCGGCGGGATTGTGGAGCTGCGCTCTCTACCCGGCGTCGGCCGTTACACGGCGGCGGCCATCTCCAGCATTGCCTTCGATGCGCCAGCAGCCGTGGTGGACGGAAATGTGGAACGCGTGCTGGGACGCGTTTTCGGGCCGGGCCTGGCCGGCGAAAGTTTCTGGCAGACCGCCGAAGCCCTGCTCAGCCACAAGCGCCCCGGGGATTTCAACCAGGCCATGATGGAGTTGGGCGCGACCGTATGCCTGCCCCGCCAGCCGCGATGTTCCACCTGCCCGGTGTTCGGCTTGTGCGCCACGCGCGGACACCTCGAGCAGCCAAAAAAAGTGATTCATCAGAAACAGCGCGATATCTGCTACGCGCTCGATCATCGCAACAGCTCGGTTTTCCTGGTACAGCGGCCGAAACACTCGTCACTGATGCCGGGGATGTGGGAATTGCCGGAAATACCTGCTACGAACAGGTCGAGCCCGGCCAGCTTTACTCTGCGACACTCCATTACTGTGACGGACTACACCGTTCGCGTGATGCGGGGTCCGGCACCGGTGTTAAACCAGGGACGGTGGGTGGCAAGGAAAAACATTCTGATGCTGCCGCTGACTGGATTGACCCGAAAAATCCTGCGCCAGGCGCACGTCATCTAACTAGAAGGGCAAAAGTCAGGTCCATGAAATGGTTTCACCATATCTTCGGAGGACCCACGGGAGGGCGCGCGATGGCAGCTTTGGAACGGGGAAAGACAGCTCCAGACTTTACCTTGCCGGCGATGGACGGCACCCAGTTTTCGCTGCGCGAGGCGCTGGGGCGGGGTCCGGTCCTGGCGGCATTTTTCAAGATCTCCTGCCCCACCTGCCAGTACGCGTTCCCCTTCCTGCAACGCATCTACGAAGCCCAGGGAAACAAGGCCTGCACCATCGTAGGCATTTCACAAAACACAAAAAAAGACACGGCCGCTTTCGTCAAAGAATATGGAATAACTTTCCCTGTCCTGTTGGATGACACGAGTTCCTACCCGGTGTCCAATGCTTACGGACTCACCAATGTCCCGACCATCTTCTGGATCGCAGAGGACGGCGAAATCGAGATCTCAAGCGTGGGTTGGATAAGAAAAGAAATGGAAGAATTCAACCAACGCGCGGCGCAGGCCTCGGCGGTCACGCCCCGGCCACTGTTCCGCAAAGATGAGCAGATAGCCGACTTCCGCGCCGGTTGAGGTTCGAAAAACTAGCCCGCGGTCGCGGGCTAATCGGACGTCCGGCGTCAGACCTCGGACGGCAGACCTCAGACCTCAGACCTCAGACCACGAAACTCTTGTCCGTGTCATCCTGAGCGCAGCAAATCGATTCGCGAGCGAATCGATCTGCTCAGGAGGACAAATCGATGGGTGAAGTGCGGGAGCCGGGCCTCTGAGGTCCGACGCCTGAGGCCTGAGGTCCGACGCTCGAACTACGGCCCTTCCTTCCCGTACAATACAAAGTTCTCTCAGCCCACCTGGAGCCTCGAATCATGCGCAAGAAGCTGGCGCCGTTGTCCCTGATCTTCCTGATCTGCGGTGTGTTGGCGCAGAACGCATCGCATCCCATGGCGGTTCATTTTCCGCCTGCCGCGATCGCCGCGTTTCAGAAGATCGACCCCGAACACATCCGCGCTCATGTGCGCTTCCTGTCTCACGATCTGCTTGAGGGCCGCGGCACCGGACAGCGTGGCGGCGACATTGCAGCGGAGTACATTGCTACGCAATTCGCTGTGGACGGCCTGAAGCCCGCCGGTGACAACGGCACTTACATGCAGAAGGTCCCCATGGTCGGCATCACTCTCGCGCCGGGAACCACATTTTCGTTGGTCCCTGCCAAGGGGCGCGCCCGGGGACTCAAGCCGCTCTCCGAATATGTGGCTCAAAATGAAACCCAACAACCGGATTCAACCGTAAATGCTGAGATCGTTTATGTGGGCTATGGCATTGAAGCCCCCGAATATCAGTGGGACGATTACAAGGGCGTTGACGTGAAAGGTAAAGTCCTGCTGATGTTGGTGAACGAACCCACCTCCGACGATCCCAAGTTCTTCAAGGGCAAGGCGCTGACCTACTACGGCCGCTGGACTTACAAATACGAGGAAGCGGCTCGCAAGGGCGCGGTGGGCGCGATCCTGATCCACCAGACCGAGATGGCCAGTTATCCCTGGGAAGTGGTGCGCAACTCAAATTCGGGAGAGCAGTCCCATCTCCAGCTGGACGGTTCGCCAAAACTGGAAGTTGCTTCCTGGATTCATTTCGATGCCGCCAAAGAACTGGCCGCCATGGCCGGCCTGGACGTGGACCAGATGATGGCGCAGGCGCGCTCGCGGGATTTCCATCCCGTGCCTCTTCCGGTAAAGCTGCAGGCCCACATGATCAGCAAGGTTCGACCGTTTGAATCAAACAATGTGATCGCCATGCTGCCCGGGTCCGACGCGAAAGTGAAGACTGAAGCGGTCATGTACACGGCCCACTACGATCATCTCGGCATTCGCCCCGACATGGCGGGAGACAACATCTATAACGGCGCCGACGACAACGCGACGGGCTGTGGCATCCTGCTGGAATTGGCGCATGCCTACGCGATGGCAACGCAAAAACCGCGGCGTTCCATCCTGTTTGCCTCCGTGACCGCGGAGGAACAGGGTTTGCTGGGCTCGGAATACCTGGGCAAACATCCTCCCATTCCGGCAGGAAAGATCGCTCTGGATTTGAACTATGACGATGTTCCCCCTCTCGGCGCCCCGGAAGAAGTGGAAGTCTCGGGCAGCGAGCGGACTACCTTCTATCCCACCGTGCAGGCGTTGTCCCAGGAATTCCGTCTGGCGATTCGCCCCGATTCGCATCCTGAAGCAGGGCACTTCTACCGCTCCGATCATTTCAGCCTGGCCCGCGTGGGCATTCCCGCGTTTTCCATCAATGAAGGCGTCAAATACAGGGGCCACGACGCTGCCTGGGGCATGCAGCAGGCAAATGAATACACTGAGAAGCACTATCACCAGCCCAGCGATGAGTATCATGCCGACTCGGACTTCACTGGCGATGCGGTAATGGCCCGCTTCGGCTTTGCCCTGGGTTGGCAGGCTGCCAGTTTGCCAAAGTTGGTCGGCTGGCAGAAGGGCGACGAGTTCGAGGCGGCCAGGCTGAAGAGCGGCACGAACTGATCAGCTTGAATGGTTCAATGTGGTCGCGGGCGACTCGCCCGCGCTTAGTGCGACGGCGGGACGCCCGTCCTCCATTCAGCCTCAGCTTTCCATCACTTTAATATTGGGACTGAGAATGAGCGTAGGTTCGGTCACACCCTGGACATCGTCCGCCGTCAATCCGGGCGCCACTTCTTCCAGCACCAATCCGGTCGGCGTTACCTGGATCAACGCCATTTCGGTGACAATCGTATGCACCACCTTGACGCCGGTCAGAGGCAAGGTGCACTTTTTCAGAATCTTGGGCTGAGCATCTTTCGTGGTGTGTTCCATGGCAACGATCACGCGTCGTGCGCCCGCCACCAGGTCCATGGCGCCGCCCATGCCTTTGACCATCTTTCCGGGAATCATCCAGTTTGCCAGATTGCCTTCCTCATCCACCTCCATCGCCCCCAGCACGCTCAGGTCAATGTGGCCGCCGCGGATCATGGCAAATGATTCTGCGCTGGAGAAGTACGCCGTACCTTTCATTTCGCTTACGGTTTCCTTGCCGGCATTGATCAGATCACAATCCTCCTCGCCCTCGACGGGATAGGGACCAATGCCGAGCATGCCATTCTCGGACTGGAGAATCACGTCCATACCCGGCGGCACGTGATTTGCGACCAGGGTGGGCATGCCGATGCCGAGATTGACATAGAAGCCGTCGCGCAGTTCGCGGGCAATCCGCTTTACGATGCGCTCGCGTTTGTCGGTGTCTTTCATCAAAGCAGTCGTTGGTCGTCGGCCAAAGACAGGTCTATCCCGCTTTTCTTACCGTTCTGCGCTCGATTCTCTTCTCGAAAACTTCTCCTTGAAAAATCCGCTGCACGTAAACGCTGGGGGTATGAATCAGATCAGGTTCCAGTTCACCCACCTCGACCAGGCGCTCAACTTCCGCAATCGTTACCCGGGCTGCGGTAGCCATCATGGGATTAAAGTTCCGCGCCGTCTTGCGATATACCAGGTTGCCCCACTTGTCGCCCTTCCATGCTTTTACGAATGCAAAATCGGCCTTGAGAGCGCGCTCCATCAAGTATTGGCGGCCATCGAACTCACGCGTTTCTTTGTTCTTGCCGATGATCGTGCCCACTCCTGTAGGCGTAAAAAATGCGGGAATGCCGGCGCCGCCGGCGCGAATCCGCTCGGAAAAAGTTCCCTGCGGCACCAGGTCCAACTCCAGTTTGCCCTGCAACACCAGCTGCTCGAGCAGCTTGTTTTCCCCCACGTAAGTCCCGATGTGCTTGATGATCTGGCCGGCCGCCAGCAGGAGACCGTTACCCAATCCATCGACGCCCACGTTGTTGCTGATGGTGGTAAGGTTCTTCACTCCCTTGCGGACCAGGGCGCGGACCAGATTTTCCGGGATGCCACAAAGTCCGAAACCACCGATCATGATAGTGGCGCCATCGGCGATGTCTTGAATTGCCTCGTCGGCGCTGTTTACGACTTTGTGCATAAGGCAAAAATTCTAAACGAAAATCAGAAAACGGTGGGTCGTCACATCGACGCCTTATTTACTCCGTGTCCTCAGTGTCCTCTGTGGTTTAACGCCGGCTTTCCTGAGATGATGGGCCCGCTCGAACTCGAGCGCCAATTCCCGCGTGTCCAGGTTCTCCCTTATGTGCGCCAGGCGCTGTTCCAGCTTCAGCAGGGCGTGCCGGATGTTCTTCTTGTTGGTAAGCGCGACATCGCGCCACATCGAGTAAGGACTGGCTGAAATGCGCGTCATCTCGCGCAGGGCGCGCCCTCCGGTTTCGAGCAGCGGAGCGTTTTCGCCATACTCGTCCACCAGGGTGGCGGCCAGGGCAGTGGAAATCAACTGAGGCAAATGACTGATCCAGGCACAGAGTTGGTCATGCGCATCGGCATCCATGCTGGCTATGCCCGCACCGGTTTGCTCCACCAACTCCAAGAATTCCCCACTTGTGCCTTCAAATATTTCCTGTCCCGGAGCTGGCGTCACAAACCACACCGCCCCCTGAAACAGATCTGGGTCAGCGGCCTCCGCTCCCGACTGTTCTTTCCCCGCCATGGGATGTCCGGCCAGATAGCGACGGCCAACGTTCTTGCCGAACGTAGCCGTCGCGCGGGCGAGAACTTCTGCCTTCGTGCTCCCGACATCGGTCAGCAGAGTCTTCGGCGCCAGGGCGGGGCCAATGCGTCCGATCAATTCAACGATCGCGCCGACCGGCGCTGCCAGCAGCACCACCTGGCTGCCTCGTACCGCGTCCGCGGGATTGGTATGGCCCTCATCAATCGCGCCTGTGTCCCGCGCCTGCTCCAGCACCGGGGCGCGGTCGCAGCCCACGATCCGGCCGGCGAAACGCCGCTTCTTCAACGCCAGCCCGAAGGAGCCGCCGATGAGGCCTGTGCCGATGATGGTGATTTGCCGAATTGCCATTGAGTTAACCACGGAGACAGAGAGTCACTGAGGAAAATGTAAAACGGTGAAGCCTCCACCGCTGCAACCTTCATTGCCCGGTTCGCTCGCCAGAAGGTACGAAACCACAATTAGGATGTCTCTGTGTCTCTGTGCCTCTGTGGTGAAAACGGCTATGCCACTTTGCGTCCTACCGCCGGGGCGATCATGCGCAACTCGTCCATCAGTTTGGCGAATTGATCAGGGAAGAGAGACTGCGCGCCGTCGGACAACGCCTTGTCCGGATCGTGGTGCACTTCGATCAGGAGCGCGTCCGCGCCCGCTGCCAGCGAGGCCCGCGCCATGGGCGGCACTTTGTCGCGCAACCCGGTGCCGTGCGACGGATCGGAGGTCATGGGCAAGTGCGACAGTTTCTTGATGATCGGAATCGCAGATACATCGAGCGTGTTGCGAGTATAGGTTTCGAAAGTGCGTATGCCGCGCTCGCACAGAATGACATCGTAGTTCCCGCCCGCCATGATGTACTCGGCGGAGAGCAACAACTCCTCCAGCGTGGCTGCGATGCCGCGCTTGAGCAGGACAGGCTTCTTTACTTTGCCCAGTTCGCGCAGCAGATTGAAGTTCTGCATATTGCGCGCGCCCACCTGAAAAATATCAATGTAAGGCAGCATGAGCCCGATCTGCGAAATTTCCATGACCTCGCTGATGACCGACATGTTGAAATGGTCACCGGCCAGGCGCAGCAACTTGAGCCCTTCCTCGCCCAATCCCTGAAACGAATAAGGAGAAGACCGCGGCTTGAAAGCGCCGCCGCGCAGCACCCGCGCGCCCGCCTTGGCCACCTTTTCCGCCACGGTAAATAACTGCTCCTTCGATTCCACCGAGCACGGCCCAGCCATCACCACTACCTGATCGCCGCCGATCTGCACCCCGCGAGCAAGCTCAACGATAGTTCCCTGCGGACGAAAACTGCGTCCCGCCAGTTTGTAAGGTGCGCTGATGCGGTGAACGTGCTCCACCCCGGAGAGAACTTCAAGATTGCGCGTGTCAAAATCCACGCGAGCGCCCACCGCGGCCAGCACGGTCTGCCGCTCACCAGTAGTGCGATGCACAGAGAAGCCCATCCGGACCAGGTGTTCTACCACCTGCTGGATCTGCTCATCGGTCGCTGATTCCTGCATTGCAACGATCATAAGAAAGCCGTCAGCCCTCAGCTGTCAGCTATCAGCGAGACCGTTGAGACTGACGGCTGATAGCTGATGGCTGAAAACTGCCTTCAGTCGTTCACGTCGTTATCCAATTCCGTGTCGCCGCCGCCATCTATAGCGGATTGGGGGGCGATTTCCTGCTGCTGGATACCGCGCATGATATCCATGATGCGCTCAAAAATGCGCAGCAAGTCGCGGTCCGGCAAGGGACCAGGATTGGTCTTCCGCACGTTTTCAAATACCGCGCGCTCCCGGTCGGGCTCATAAATCGGCATGCCCGCAGTGAGCTTCAGTTTGCCGATTTCATGGGCGGCCTGCGCCCGCCGGCTCAACAACTCCACCAGCGTGCGGTCCAATTCGTCAATGTTTTTGCGCCAGTCGGAAATGTCCATGAAGCAGTCTTCAGTCGTCAGTCGTCAGTCGTCAGTCGTTGAATGTCTAGCCGGTGGTCCTTGGCCGTAACTGGCCAGAAGCTGACTACCAATGCTGTGAGAAAGATGCCGTCGTTCCTCTAGCCAACTAGCGCGAGAGTGCTGACGACTGACGACCGGAGACTAAGAGCTGCCTTACAAATTGTGCCACACTCTCGGCTTCTTTGCCCGGATTACGTTCAATGATCTCGACGATCGCGCTGCCCACCACCGCCGCATCGGCAAATTTTCCCACCGCTTCAAATTGTGCCGAAGTGGATATGCCAAAGCCTACCGCGACCGGCAGGTCAGTATACCTGCGCAGGCGGCCTACCAGTTTCGGTGCGTCTTCAGGCATCTGCTGGCGGGCCCCGGTCACCCCGGTTCGCGAGACCGCGTACACGAATCCGCTGGAGGCCCGCGCAATCTGCTGCAAGCGCGCATCGGTGCTGGTAGGTGCCGCCAGAAACACAGTCGCCAGCCCCCTCTTTTGCATCTCGACCAGGTAGTCGCGTGATTCTTCCACCGGTAAATCCGTGATCAGTGCGCCATCGACACAGGCATCCTGCGCAGCGGCACTGAACCTTTCCATTCCCATGCGCAAAACCGGGTTCAGATAAGTGAAGATGATGAGCCCGGCCTGCGACTTCTTCCGGATTTTCCTGGCCAGTTCCAGCACCTGCAGCAGGGAAGTCCCGTGACGCAACGCTCTCTCACTGGCTCGCTGAATTACAGGCCCGTCAGCCACGGGATCGCTGAATGGAACACCCAGTTCAATTACGTCCGCGCCCGCGTCAATGGTAGCAAGAGCGATGTCCAGCGTGATCGCAAGATCGGGGTCGCCGCAGGTGAGATAGGCGACGAGAGCAGGACTATTTTGGAATCGCAGCGGCATCGGTGAAGAAAAGCAGAAAACCAAATCCCCCAATTACTCAATTGCCCAACGGACCACGCTCACTCCAACTTCAGGTTCTCCCGCAAAATTCCAATGTCCTTGTCGCCCCGTCCGGAAACGTTCACCATCACCACCTCGGACTTCTTCATCCGGGGCGCGCGCTTGATTACCTCAGCTACGGCATGGGCAGATTCCAGAGCTGGGATAATGCCTTCCGTTCGCGCCAGCACGGTGCAGGCTTCGAGCGCTTCCTGGTCAGTTGCCGAAACGTATTCCGCACGGCCTGTGTCCTTCAGCCAGGCGTGCTCCGGACCAATGGAGGGATAATCAAGACCAGCCGAAACGGAGTGGGTTGCCGAAATCTGCCCAGCCTCATCCTGCAGCACATATGAGTAGGTCCCCTGCAGCACGCCTGGCGAACCCCCGCGGAAGCGGGCGGCATGATCGCCCAGGCGTTGGCCTCTACCCCCGGCTTCCACGCCGATGAGTTGTACTTTCTTGTCCTTGATAAACTCGTAAAAAATACCGATGGAATTTGAGCCACCGCCAACACAGGCGATGATGGCTTTGGGAAGCCTGCCCTCCGCCTTGAGAATCTGCGCCCGAGCCTCGCGTCCGGTGACTTTGTGAAAGTCGCGCACCATGGTCGGATAAGGATGCGCGCCCAGCACGCTGCCCAGCAGGTAATGGGTGGTGCGCACGTTGGTGACCCAGTCGCGCATGGCCTCGTTGATCGCGTCTTTCAAGGTGCGGGAGCCCGAATCCACGCCGCGGACTTCGGCACCCAGCAATCGCATACGGAAAACGTTGAGCTCCTGGCGCCGCATGTCTTCCGTCCCCATGTACACGACGCATTCAAAGCCCAGCAGCGCGCATACGGTGGCGGTAGCCACGCCATGCTGACCCGCGCCGGTCTCAGCGATGACACGATGTTTGCCCATGCGCTCAACCAGCAGCGCCTGTCCTAGACAGTTGTTGATTTTGTGCGCGCCGGTATGAAGCAGGTCCTCGCGCTTCAGATAGACTTTTGCGCCGCCCAGAATCTTCGTGAGGCGCTGCGCGAAGAACAACGGCGTAGGACGGCCGGCATAGGTATGCAAAAGTTGGTTCAGGCGCTTCTGAAAGTTGCGGTCCCGTTTTGCTTTCTCGTAATGCCGCTCCAGTTCGTCGAGCGCCGCCATCAGCGTCTCGGGAACATAGCGTCCGCCATAGACGCCGAAGCGCCCAGCCGAAGAAGCTGTGGGTCGGAGTTGGATTTTTGCTGTTGCCATCTTCAGTTCTTCTTATCTGCCTGCCGAACCGCCTCTACAAAGGCGCGGACCTTTTCCGGGTCTTTCTTCCCCGGCCTGGCCTCAACGCCGGATGCAACATCGACTCCCCAGGGTCTCAGTATACGGATCGCCTCAGTGACGTTAGTCGAGTTCAGGCCTCCGGCAATGACCACGTTTACGTCCTTGACAATCTCTTCAATCGTCGGCGCGGCGGTCTTCCAATCAAATATTCTTCCCGTGCCACCCGGCAGTTGAGGCGTTCCTGAGTCAAAGAAAACGGCGCTAATGCCGAGGCCCCTACTCGTGTGCCAGTCAGCACCACTGATCTTATCGGCCGACACAACCAGAAAGACTTTCAAGTCCCGGGCGCTCTTGAGCCGTTGTATGATCCCCGGTTTGCGGTACTGGTCGCCGTGCAATTGCGCGGCGGTCAGACCTGCTTGCGCCATGGTGAGCAGAATGCTCTCAACCGGCTCGTCTACGAAGACGCCGACTTTTTCGATGCCTGGCGTCAGCTTCGCTGTAATCTTGCCTGCTGTTTCCGGATCGATCTTCCGCGGACTCTTCCCGTAAAAAACAAACCCAAGAGCATCAGCGCCCGCGTGAACGGCCGTCAGAGCGTCTTCGGCATTTGTAGTGCCGCAAATCTTGATCCAAGTCATGAACCCCAGTTCTCGGTTGCCAGTTGGGAGTTCTCAGAAGCATTAGTGTTTCGTACTGACGGCAGAGCTTTCGCGTTCCGTTTCTGCCAATAGAGTCCTCAGCGCTACTCCTGGCGATATTGCCTTCATCAGAGACTCACCGATCAGGAACGCGTGATATCCCGCCGCGCGCAGACGGGAAATATCCGCGCCGCTCTCGATCCCACTCTCCGCCACGGAGACTACATTCTTCGGAATCATTTCCGCCAGCCGGAGAGCGGTGTTCACATCCACCTTGAACGTCCGCAAATCGCGATTGTTCACTCCAATGAGATCGCCACCCGTGTCCAGCGCGCGGTGCAACTCTTCTTCATTGTGGGCCTCGCAGAGTACATCCAAGCTCAGCTCGCGGCTCCTTTTGACCAGAGCAACTAATTCCGCTGGCGAAAGCACCGCAACAATGAGGAGGACCGCGTCGGCGCCGTGTGCTCGCGCTTGCAAGAGTTGGAAGTCGTCAACGACGAAATCCTTCTGCAAGCAAGCGAGCTTGGTACGGGCGGAAGCGCGTTGCAGATTCTCAAGCGAGCCCTGAAAAAACTCTTCATCCGTCAGCACGGACAGTGCCGCCGCCCCTGCTGCTTCCAACTCCCCAGCCAGGCCTTCGGGATTAAAGTTTGCGCGAATCAGTCCGCGGGAGGGCGACGCCTTCTTCAGTTCGGCGATGATGGCCGGCCCAGTCTGGCTTGCCAGGGCCCGTCGAAAGCCGCGCGGGACATGCTGCTCGACCTCTCGCTCCAACCGGCGCACGTCGGCCGAGCGCTTCGCATCAGCGACTCGGCGGCGCGTGGCAGCGACGATCTGGTCAAGAGTAGCAGCCATAGGGAACCTGAAGATTATACGGGCAGCACGGAGGGCGTGGAAGCGGACACACCCCAGCTTCTTGAGATACCCGCCCACATTGAACCGCGGACGCTACCTCACTCAGTCGAAAACTTGAACACGGTCTGCGAGTGGAAGGTCTTCCCTGGCCTCAAAATCGTTGACGGAAAGTCCGGATGGTTGGGCGAGTCCGGAAAATGTTGCGTCTCCAGGCAAAAGCCGTAACGCTGTTTATAGACGTGCCCGTTCTTCCCGGTAATCGTCCCATCCAGAAAATTGCCTGAGTAGAACTGCAGTCCTGGCTCGGTGGTCAAGACCTCCAGCACTCGCCCGCTGGTGGGCTCGTGCACCATGGCGGCACGGGTCAGGCTGTTGTCCTTGCGGTTAATCACCCAGTTGTGATCGTAGCCGTGTCCCAGTACCAGCTGTTCGTAGTCGTCGTTGATGCGCGCGCCGATCGTTGTAGGCTTGCTGAAGTCCATGGGTGTGCCCTGGACAGCTCGCAGCTCGCCGGTCGGGATCAGGGTCTTGTCCACCGGCGTAAACCGGTCCGCATTGAGCAGGAGATGGTGCCCAAGAATATCGCCGTTGCCTTCTCCAGCCAGATTGAAATAGGTGTGTTGGGAAAGATTGAGCGGGGTGGCCTTGTCGGTGGTCGCCTCGTAGTCCACAATCAACTGGTTGTCGTCGGTCAGCGTGTAGATGACTTTGACTTTAAGATTGCCCGGATATCCCTCCTCGCCGTCTTTACTCAGGTAGCTGAAGGCAACTCCGACGCCTTTTCCGTTCTTGAACTCTTTTGCCTCCCAGAGTTGTTTGTTAAATCCGTTCAATCCGCCGTGCAGAGAGTTAGGGCCGTCATTTTTGGCCAGCGTATATTTCACACCGTCGAGGGTAAACGTGGCATTGGCAATGCGGTTGGCGTACCGTCCGACGATGGCGCCAAAATAGGTGGGATTCTGCAGATATCCGTCCACCTTGTCGTAGCCGAGAACAATGTCGCTCAGATTGCCGCTCTTGTCCGGCACTCGCAGCGACACAATGATGCCACCGTAGTTGATGGCTCGTATTTCGAGGCCCTTTGAGTTGGTTAATGTAAACAGATCGACCGGCCTCCCGTCCCCGGTTTGTCCGAACGATTCCTTACGAACCTGGTGTTTACCTTTTGCCGGCGCAGCCTCTCGTCCCATCACGGCGGAAACAAAGAGAGTAAGAAGCAGAATGTGAAGAATTGTCGCTTTATGGTTCATCATAGCTGGTTGCCGAAGCCATGGGCGTTCGCGCCGTTAAGGTTAGCACGCTCGGCACTCTCGGACATAATTTCTCGATGGTGAGGGGGCGTACTCCTCGTGCCGACGAAATCGAGTTCGGAGGCGCTTACTTTAGTGTGGCCTCGGACCTCATTTTCTGCCCTTCCAGCGTCCCATCAACCGCTCGGAACCTCTTACAATAAAGGAATGTTTCGTCGAGTCCATTTTTTGCAGCTGGCTTTCGTATTGCTCTCCGCTAGTTTGCTTCGGGCGGACACTGCGGCCTTTGATCTGGCTGGGCCAAGAATAGAAGTGAGGGTGACCCGAGCGGGAAAGACAATGCCCATTTCACTGGTGCCTAACCTGCAAGCGGGGGATCGCCTCTGGATCCATCCTGACATACCGGAAGGGGAATCGGTGCGTTTCCTGATGATCCCTGCATTTCTGCGCGGATCTACCAATCCGCCTCCCGAGAACTGGTTCACGAAAGTGGAAACGTGGAACAAACGCGTGCGCGAAGAGGGGATTGTGATCACAGTGCCGCCAGGGGCGCAACAGGCGCTGATCTTCCTGGCTCCTCAAACCGGCGGCGATTTTGGCACCCTGCGGTCCGCGGTTCGAGGCAAGCCCGGAGCATTCGTGCGCGCCTCGCAGGACCTGAACCAGGCCAGTCTGGACCGCTCCCGTCTGGACAAATATTTGAACGCAGTCAAGGAAATGTCGGGTGGAGAGGCCAGCGCCCTGCGTGATCGGTCTGTGCTCCTGGCCCGAAGTCTCAACCTCAAGATCGATAATGATTGTTTCCAGAAGCCCAGGCAGCAGCAGGAATCGTGTCTCACCCAGAACCCCGATCAACTGGTGCTTGATGATGGCCACAGCCAATCCATGGTGGCGGCACTTACCTCTGGAAGCGGACCTGATCTCATCGGGCAGCTGAGCACCACTCGACTGGCGGGCGGCGGCGCCTACAGTCCCTACGTCGGTGCGGTCGTGGATCTGGCAAAAATGATGGAGAGTTTTCATACTCCGGAGTACCGCTATATTCCGGCGCTGGCCCTGCCGCACCTGGGTGAACTGAATCTGAAGCTCAACAATCCGCCGTCGTTTCGCAAACCCATGTCCGTGATGGTGGTAAGTCTGCCGGCAGTGGAGGCGGCGCAACTGCCTCCGCTCCGTCCCGTGGATGCCAACCAAATGCTCTGTTTGGCAAAGCCTGACCTGTTGCTCGCGGCGGAAGGCGCTCCGGTAGTCTTCTCCACCGACTACGCCCACAGTGTGGTTTTGCATGTTACCGACAAGGCGGGTCGTGCGGTTGATTTGCCGGCCACGGCAGACGCGGCACGCGGTGGTTTTTCCATCGCTAACCGTACCGTGGCGGCAGACAAACTGGAAAGTGAAGTCAAAGGAACGCTTCGCGGCAACTGGGGCTTCGATTCCTTCGAGGGACCGGCCTTTCGCCTGCAAAATGCCCATCCGGCAAAGTGGGTCCTCGCCTCGGCTGACGAAAGCGCGCTGGTCGTAGGCCGCGAGGACACCCTGCATTTCAAATCGGACGCCGCGGCCTGCGTCGAGGCAGTCACCCTGAAGAATGACAAAGGGAAATTGCTGAGGCCAACCTGGGCGTCACCGAAGGCCGATGAACTGGAACTGAAAGTTCCGCTCAAAGAAGAGCCTCCGGGAAAGATCACAATGCTGGTAAAGCAGTACGGTGCCGGCAAAGTGGATGAAGTCGCACTGCGCAGCTATTCCGAAGCCGCCAGCCTGGATACATTCTCAATCAATGCCGGCGATACTCAGGCAACGCTGATTGGAGCCCGGCTGGACGAAGTGGCTGGGGGAGAGGTTAACGGTATCCACTTCGCTCCGGCGGGGCTCGGGCGCGTGGACAACAAAGATGAACTTCGGCTGGCCACCGACGCCAAAGATATGTCCACGCTGCATGCCGGCGACAAAGTCATCGCCCACATCACTCTCAACGATGGCCGGGTGTTGAATGTTGAGACCGTCGTCGGTCCGCCACGCCCCAGAGTCACACTACTCAACAAAACCATTCAAGCAGGCCCGACGCCGTCCGCCATTCGGCTGGGCAATCAGGATGAATTGCCCCAGGACGGGAAGCTTTCCTTCTTTCTGAAAGCGGAAATCCCGGAAACATTTCCGCGCTCGGAAAAGATCGAGGTGGCTACGGCGGACGCGTCGTACAGCGTGTCGCTAAGCCTGGATGACGGGACCCTGATTGCGCAGGATGCGCAAACCGTAATGGCGGTTCTCGACCCGCTGAAGGGCCTCGGAGCTTCTGCCTTCGGCCCGCTTCGCTTCCGCGCAGTGAGCGGCAAATCCCAGGGGGACTGGCAACCACTGGCAACCCTGGTTCGGTTGCCGACTCTTAAGGAAGTGCGTTGTCCGGAGAGTCCGGACCAGCAGTGCAATCTTTACGGAACCAACCTCTTTCTGATCGGTGCGGTGGCTTCGGACCCTGAGTTCAAACGCTCGGTCCCGGTCCCCGTGGGCTTTGCGCAGTCAACTCTGAGCGTGCCGCGACCGAACGGGACCTTGCTCTACATTAAGCTGCGGGACGATCCCTCGGCGGTAAATCCGGTGTCTTTGCCGGTTTTACCCGCCCAGCCATAACCCCACTCCGGACCCGGAAATGCCGGCCGGCCTGAAGCTGCCGATGCCGCACTCGGGCCCGAGTAGCGGACTTCGGCGATCTAAAAAAATTCGGTACAGGTTTCAACCGGGTCTGATAATGAGTTAAACTTGGAGCATCTGATTTACGCCGATCATGAGAGGAAAGTTCCTACGAACGCTGGTTGTGGTTCTCGCCGCCTTTGCCGCGATGTTCCTGGCGATGAATCACGACGATCTCAGGGAATTTGATACTGCGTATATCCAAAGGGAAGGGTTGAAAGAGTCCACAGGAAGCCTTCTGGCTCAATCGGACCGGGAGGCGGCATATTTCCCGCGTATCGCTTCCTCAAGCAAGAGCAGATACGTGGAGAGGTCTGCGCCGGTCACACCCTCTCCAACTTTGTCTGCTTTCTCCACCTGCGTTCTTCGTTGCTGAGACTTATCGCCCCGTAACGTGAGCCCCGGAAACCTGCAGTGCTTGGCCTCGCAGGATTTCCCCACCATCCGTTCGCCAGCCCAATCTCAATTCGAGGAGAAGCTTTCTCATGCAAATAGTCTCGAATGCAAGTACTCAAATCAAATGGAAGCAGGCTTTTCAGGATGCCGTGTTTGAGTTGGATCCGACGCGTCTGCTGCCAAAACTGGAAAGAGCGCAGAAGGCCATTGAAGACCGGCTCTCTGAAGTACGTTCTGGCGATAGTACAGTTCCACGGGAACTGATGGAACTCGAAGACGCCCAACGCACCATTCGATACCTGGCGAAGCACGAACTGCCAGCCTGAAACAAGTATACGTTGGCTGGGGCGGAAGAAGATCGTCCGCTTTCAGCCAACGTTTTCTTCAACCCGGCGCTTGCGAGAGCGAACAATTTCTAATTTGAAAGGAATGCCATGACTGATTTCTCTTTAAGACTCTGGAGTGATGACGAGGGCCAGGATATTGCGGAATACGCCGTGATGCTGGCTGTGATCCTGGTATTGGTGGTGGGCACGATTCGCCTGGTGGGCTCAAACGCAAACAACGTCTTCTCATCGGCCGCCAGTTCGATTCAGTGATCCGCGGGGCGGAAGGGAAGGCCGCCGTGCTCGACTTCCAGCGTGCCGACTTTTGAAATTTGTTCCGGGGCTGCGACCGGAAACCAAACGTGGCAGGATGTTGCCGCGAGCGGCCGATTAGATAACCGTCATATCAGTGCAAAATAGTGGTGCCATCGAAGGGACTCGAACCCCCACACCCTTGCGAGTACATGGACCTGAACCATGCGCGTCTGCCAATTCCGCCACGATGGCAAGAAAGACTGGGATGCGGCATTTTCTTCGAGGCCGCCTTCCAGGAAGGACTGCAAGTAATATTCTACAGGGGGAGCGCAGACTGTTCAAACTCCGGACTGCCATGGAAGATTCCGCCAAGCCGGTCGATGTGATCGCCAATATCCGTGTCCTGGCCCACGATCTCAGCAATTCGCTGGAGACGGTCCTGCAGGCCGCCTATCTTTTGCAAGAGGCAAAGCTCGACGGCCGGGAAAAGAAATGGGCGCAGATGATTGACGTCGCTGCGCGCGACGCAGCCCGTATCAATCGCGAGATCAGGAAAATACTGAACGGGAAAGGCTAATCGCTGTTCGTTGGTCCTTGGTTGTCATCCTGAGCGCAACCAGCCCATTCGCTTGCGAATGGGCTGGTGAAGTCGAAGGACCCCTATCATCGCGATGATCGTGCCCGGAGTTGGAAACGCATAGGTCCGCACGGAAGCGAATGAATGAAGCAGGTAGCGGTCCTTCGACTCTGAGGCTGCCTCGCGTTGCGAAGCATCCACGCCGCTCAGGATGACAACTGGAGGCCAACGACCAACGGCCAACGGCCAACGACGCTTTTATCCTTCCAGCTTCGCCGTCATAGTGATATTTGCCTTCAGCAACTTGGACACGGGGCACCCGCTCTTGGCATTTTCCGCCGCTTTTTGAAACGCCGCGTTGTCCGCGCCCGGCACGCGCCCCACGACGTCGAGATGGACGGTGGTGATGGCCCATCCCGAGTCAAGCTTTTCCAGGGTCAGCGTGGCCGTGGTCTCGATGCTCGAGGCGGTGAGATTGGCGGCGCCCAATTGTCCGGATAGCGCCATGGAAAAGCATCCGGCATGCGCCGCGGCGATCAGTTCTTCCGGATTGGTTCCAGGCGTGTTTTCAAAACGAGTGGCAAACGAGTAAGGCGTATTGGACAACACGCCGCTGCTGGACGAAACTACTCCTTTGCCGTCTTTAAGACCGCCCTTCCATATTGCGCTTGCCTTGCGTTGCATGCGACTCTCCTGATCTCTTGAAGTGAATTGCGTCTGATCATTGTAGACGCAGGCGAGGCCGGATGTCAGGCGGCGCCAAGCCTGTGTGGCGCGGGCGTCCCCGCCCGCGGCTCTTGAGGTTGAGGATCGACTCTTGGGGGGAGACGGCGCCGCCGTTTTTCGAGGCTGAAGATCGAACCTTGGGGAGGTGGCGCCGAGGTCTGACGTTGCGCCCAGCGCTCGCGGGCGGGGGCGCCACACCGCATTGCTATTTCAGCGCAGACAGGTCGCTGTTCCAGCAGTTCGTTGTCATCAGCCAGATCCCAAGCCGGCGCCAGACCTGCACAAACTTGCCCCGATCAGCAACGGTCGTACCATTCGCCTGCTGGACGGCAACCGTGTAACGCCCTATTTCTACCGCCATATCGCCCGACTCCTCGACCCGAGTCGTTTCCAGACGAAGATTCTCGTATCCGGCTTCTCCGAGTTTGCGAAGCATCAACTCGATCGGTTTCTGTCCCTGCACCGCTTCGCGCTGTGGCGGCATCAGGAACCCGTCGGAAGTAAATAAGGCTGCCGCCTGATCGTAGTTTCCGGTATTGAAAGCAGTGGCAAAATCCTGCGTGAGTCCTCGTACCGCGGACTGCACATCCAGCCATGAATTGACCGTTGAGGTGCTACCAGATGAAGACCGGTACATCAAACTACCTCCGGGAGAGGGACTAGCAGACGGCGCAATGCTTTCCAGGTTGCGGCGTCGGTTGCCGCGATTCTAACCCAAAGCCATGTGGAAAAGTTTCCCGCTTCCGCTCACGTGGGCAGATGTCCTCATCTGCCCGGCGGGAGCGAAGCTCCGCAAGATCTGCCGAGAAAACTGGCGAGCCTGGCTCGCCCACCCGGACGAAGGCGTCGGGGCCTACGCAGGCCGTGTCACAATCACGACAGATTCGGAGTTATCATCAAGTGCAGACGGTTTGTTGAACTCCGGCCGTCTGCGGGGACACTCTATGTATTTCGAACAGTTCTATCTCGGTTGCCTGGCTCATGCTTCGTATATGCTCGGGTCCGAAGGCGAGGCGGTCGTTGTCGATCCCCAGCGGGACGTAGATCTCTATCTGAAGGCCGCCGAGGAAAACGGTCTTACTATTCGTCACATTTTTGAGACCCACTTGCACGCCGATTTTGTCTCTGGCCACAAGGAACTCGCCGCCCGTACCGGAGCCCAGATTTATTTCGGCGCCCAGGCCGGGGCAAAATTCCCACATGTGGCGGTTCACGATGGTTTCGAGCTGCGTTTCGGCAAGGCCCGGATTAAGGTTCTCGAAACTCCGGGGCACACTCTGGAGAGCATTTGTCTCCTAGTTACTGATGACGAGAAGCCGCTAGAGCCGTGGGCCGCATTGACCGGGGACACGTTGTTTATCGGCGACGTCGGCCGTCCCGACCTTTCCCGGACCCTTACGCCCCAGCAATTGGCGGGCATGCTCTACGACAGCCTGCATGACAAACTCCTAAAACTGCCGGACGAAGTGCTCGTGTATCCTGCCCACGGCGCAGGTTCGCTGTGCGGCCGCAACATGCGCGCCGAGCGCTCGTCCACGATTGGCACCGAGCGCCTAACCAACTACGCTCTGCAAATCCAGAGCCGCGAGGAGTTCATCAGGCAGATGACCAGCAATCTGCCTGCGCGTCCCGAATATTTCCTGCAGGATGCGGAGATCAATCGCGGAGGGGCGCCTGCGCTCTCCGATTTGCCGGAACTTAAAGCAATCTCGCCTGCAGAACTGAAGACCATGCTGGAAGAAGGTGTGATCGCGCTGGATATCCGCCCCGGAGAGCAGTTTGCCGCCGGCCATGTGCCCGGCTCCGTCAACATTCCTTTGTCGGGACAATTCGCTTCCTGGGCGGGAACGATTCTCGGTTTGTCGTCACGTCCCGTGCTCATCGCCGATGCGCCGGAGCAGTTGACGGAAGCTCGCCTCCGCCTGGCCCGGGTTGGCATCGAAGTGGAACGCGGGTACCTGGAAGGCGGCGTCGCAGGCTGGAAGCGGGCCGGACTTGATCTGGCAACGCTGCGCGAGATTAGCGTCCAGGAGTTGCAGCAGCAGCTGGCAAAAAACAGAATGCGGGCGCTCGACGTGCGCCGCGAAGCAGAATGGATGGCAGGTCACATTGACGAAGCGGCGTGGTGGCCCCTGGACCGCTTCCGGATATCTCCTCCGGAGGTTGACCTCAATATTCCGCTGGCGGTCCATTGCCAGAGCGGCTATCGCAGCATGATAGCCTGCAGTCTGCTGCAGCGGGCGGGCTTTCAGAATGTCATCAACGTTCGCGGCGGATTTGGCGCCTGGCAGGAGGCAAAATTGCCCGTGGCGACAGGTGCGCCGGTAGAGGCATAGGCTAGCTGGTTGTGTGGCGCGGGCGCCCCCGCACCGCGGCTTTTGACTTTGACTGGCAGCGGTCGCGGGCGAGGGCGCCTGCGCCACACAAAGCCTCTCTCCCTGTAGAATGCAGCTACCAAAATCAATGATCACTCTTGCCGACGTCCAAGCCGCCCTGGAGCGCATTCGCCCCTCGATCTATCTTTCGCCCTGCACTCTCTCCGCCACTTTTTCACAGCTTACCGGCAACTCCATTTACCTCAAACTCGACAACCTGCAGAGGACGGGCGCGTTCAAAGAGCGCGGCGCGCTGAACAAGCTGCTGACGATGACCTCGCAAGAGCGCGATCAGGGAGTGATTGCAGCTTCGGCAGGGAATCATGCGCAGGGTCTGGCCTATCACGCCGGGCGGCGCGGGATCAAGGCCCTGATTTGCATGCCGCTCACGACGCCATTGATTAAAGTATCCGCCACCAAGTCCTACGGCGCGGAAGTCATCCTTCATGGCGCCAACTACGATGACGCCTGTGAAGAAGCGATCCGGCGAGGCCAACAGCAACATCTCACGTTCATTCATCCCTTCGATGACGACGCGGTCATCGCCGGCCAGGGTACCCTGGGACTTGAAATGCTGCATCAACATCCCGCAATCGAGGCGGTGGTGGTTCCCATTGGCGGCGGTGGATTGATCGGCGGCATCGCCTGTGCCATTAAAGAAACAAATCCAAAAATCCAAATCATTGGAGTGCAGACTGCGCGGCTGCCATCGATGAAGGCGGCGGTAGCTGAGGGCAAACCTGTGACGCTGCCTGCTGCCGCCACCGTCGCCGACGGCATTGCCGTTCGCCGGGCCGGCGATCGCACCTTGCCTCTGGTCCAGAAATACGTGGACGACATCGTCACCGTGGACGAAGAAGAAATCGCCAACGCGGTCCTGCTCCTGCTGGAGCGCGAAAAAACCATGGCCGAAGGCGCCGGCGCGGCCGCCATCGCAGCTCTGATCAATCGCAAGATACATATGGCGGGGAAGAAAATTGCAGTGCTGGTCGGCGGCGGCAACATGGACGTGACCCTGCTGTCACGAATCATCGAGCGCGGCCTGGTAAAGGATGGACGCCTGGTGCGCTTGCGCGTCCATCTTCCCGACTACCCTGGAGCCCTGCACCGGCTGACCGGAATTCTCGCCGACCATCGGGCGAATATCGTGGAGACATCTTATGATCGCGCCTACTATGGGGTAAATCTGGGAGAAACCGCCATCGATATCACGATGGAAACGAGGGGCCCAGACCAGATTGCCGAATTACTCTCCGCCCTCGTGGCCGCAGGCTATTCGCACGAAAGAATTCTTTAAAAAAATACATGTGGGTCGGACACTCTTGTCCGACGCCTTTGACTTTGATTTTGACGTTCGATCTTGAATTCTTGCAGCTACCGATGTGCCCGCCTCGACCACGAAGCTCTCCCCAAAAAAGTCAAGGTCAAAGGCGTCGGACAAGAGTGTCCGACCCACACACGGTCACTTCACGCCCGTCAATTCACGAATGATCTGGGCTTCCCGCTCCCGGTAAGGCTTGCCGTCGGGATAGAAGACTTCGTGAAACCATACCGGCGGCTTCTCCAGAACATAGGGCTTCTGCCAGGAGTCCCACGGCAGATAGGTTTGCGTCCTGCCGGCAACCAATCCCCAGTTGATCGCCGCCACATGGTGTTTCTTAGCGATCGGCAAGATCAGATCAAACGTACTTCCCATGGGACGGGCCATGTACTCGGTACATAAAATCGGACGGTGATAGCTTTCCAGCCCTTCCACCCGCTTTTCGAAGTCTTCCGGCCAGCTATAGTTGTGAAATGAAATCACGTCTGACTGCTCCAGTTGAATGCGCGCTGTCGCAGACAACTTCTCCGGCGACGACCAATCGTCCTCCCAAACCCCGCTGGTAAGCGGTTGTGACGGGTTGGCCGCGCGCGCCCAGTTGAAGACCTGGGGCAACAGAGCCAACACCAGTTCTGCCTTGTTCTTCAGTTCGACCGCTCCGTACGCGCCTCCGTTGCCGTTGTTGGGTTCATTCCACAAATCCCAGGCCAGGACTCGCGGATCGTTGGCGAACGCCCCAACCACGCCCTGCACATACTCCTTGAGTCGTGGATATTGCGCCTCATCCTTTAGCGCAGTCGCTCCCGGACTCTGCATCCAACCCGAATTGTGTACTCCGGGAATTGGCGGATGTTGCGGGCCGAGTTTGGGGAAGGGGTCCCAGCAGGAATCGAAGAGCACGAATACAGGACGGATGCGATGTTTGTCCGCGATGGTCAGGAAGGCGTCGATTCTGTGCTTGAAGCCGGCGGCATCCTGCTGCCACAGCAAATCGTGGAGAAAGACCCGCATGGTATTCATGCCCAGGCCCTGGGCCCAACCCAATTCCTTGTCGATTTCCTGGGGATCGAAAGTATCCGCCTGCCACATTTCGAGTTCGTTGATCGCGGTGGCCGGAATGAAATTGCTGCCCACCAGCCAGGGCTGCTGTTGGTACCAGCCATTGGCTTTTTCCTCGGACCAGCGCGGCGCAGCGGCAAACCCGTAGTTGGAAAATGCAAGGATCAGAATCAGGATTACAAAGCTTGATGGTTTCAAGGGCCGCATCCTGCGTGCTCCTGAAGTTTCCGTTACAGCAGGCTTCATTTCCATCCTCCCATCGCGCCGCCGAAGTTACGAACCCAAAGATCATCCGCTAAGCTTGACTTCTGCGCAAGCCGGGATGGCCGAACCGGCTGGGTGGGAAGTCTCCGAAAATGAGAACCTCTGGGATATGGCCGAGTTCCTTGTTGTGCGTGGATACCGGAGACGGGGCATTCGTACTCAAGTTGCGCATGAGGTCTGTGGACGAGCCTGGAGAGGTTGGCTTTCGACCAGTGCCCCTGGGCGAATAGCCTTCACATCCTCGACATAGGCCCGCAGGATTTCGGCCACGCTCCAGGCCTGCGCGATGCAGCCGCAAGGCCGCTGGGGTGGGTCCCCGTCGAAAATCTCCGAGATGTGCCCCAGCCCTGCGTCGGCAAGGTGCTCCTTTAGCGGAACCAACCATTCGGCGGCCTGGCGGTGGGCACCATCACTGCCTCCGTTCACCTTTACGTAGGCCGTAATGAAAGCCCCCATCAGCCACGGCCATACCGTTCCCTGATGATAAGCGCCGTCTCGTTCCACAGGACCGCCGGTATATCTTCCACGGTACTGCGGATCGGTAGGCGCCAAACTGCGCAGACCGTACGGTGTGAGCAGATGCTCCTGGACCTTCTCTACAACGCTCTTCGCGCGTTCGGGCGACAACATACTGTGCGGCAGGCTTACGGTAAAGATCTGGTTGGGACGGATCGACGGATCCGGTGGAGCGCCGTTGGTGACGTCGTATAAACAGCCGGTGCTCTCGTTCCAGAACAGGCGATTGAAACTCCAACTGGCAACCGTCGCCATATTGCGATAACGCTTCTGGCTGGCTTCGTCCCCGAACTTCTGGGCCAAATCTTCCATGATACAGAGGGCGTTATACCAGAGCGCCTGGATTTCGACCGGTTTGCCGCGGCGCGGCGTCACGACCCAGTCACCAACCTTGGCATCCATCCAGGTGAGCTGGACACCGGGTTCGCCCGAGGCAAGTAAACCGCCGGCGTCGACTTTGATTCCGTAACGCGTGCCGCGCACATGCCAGGCGATGATGTCGGCGAACACGGGATAGAGTTCGTTGCGCACAAACTCCAGATCGCCGGTATAGGCCAGGAAGGCGCGAGCGGCCTCGAAAAACCACAGCGTGGCATCGACGGTGTTGTATTCCGGGGTTTCGCCCGCATCAGGAAAACGGTTGGGCAGCATTCCCTGGTTCACGTGCTTGGCGAAAGTGCGCAGGATGCTGCGCGCGACCTCATGTTTGCCGGTCAGCAGCGTAAGGCCGGGCAGAGCGACCATGGTGTCGCGGCCCCAGTCGCTAAACCAGTGATAGCCGGCGATGACGGTTTTCTGGTCGCCACGGGAAACGATGTACTGATCGGCGGCAGCGGCAAGGTCCTGGGCAAAGGCGTCCTCAACCGGCGAAGATGCGGAAGCTCTCTGGCGACGCGTGATTTCCGCCTTCCGATATTCAGCCACTAGGGCTACATCGCGGCGTTCCGTGGAGGCAATGAAGGAGGCTGGGCGGCGAAGGCGCAGGTCGAAGCGCAAGACCATAGGGTTGAAAAGATCTTCAGAGAAATCGAGGCCGCGTTCGCGCTCTGCGTCATATTCAAAGTTCCGGTACCACTCGCCGGTTTTCCGCAGTTCATCAGCGTTGTGGCCGAGGTGCAACGCCGGCAACCCCTGGTAAGGAGTGACGCTGGTTATTCCTGGATTCTGCTCTACGGCAGAATTAATGGCGCCGTTTTCGTGAGTGGTGCTGTGGTAGTCGCGAAAGGCGATCAACGGCCTGAGTTCCAGCCGCAACTTCTCCGGCGATTCCGGATGATTGTTTTTCTTAAGTTCGTATTGCACCACAGTGCTGTTTTCACCATAGACCATGAAGACGGTTTTCTCGATCTCGACGCCATCGATTTCGTAAGTGAATACCGGAAAGGGATCGAGCCGAAACTGCTTCAGGTAGCGAAAGCCCTGGGGGTGAACGACGCCGGGATAATGGTTCGCCGAAAGGTCGAACGGTTGTCCGTCGATGAAGAGGGTCTCTTCCATCTTTGAGAGCAGGACGACACGGCCAACCGGCGGTCTGGTGGCCGCCACCAGCAATCCGTGGTAGCGGCGAGTATTCAGCCCAATAATTGTCGAGGACGCAAAGCCGCCGAGTCCGTTGGTCTCCAGCCACTCCCGGCGGAGAGCTGCGTCCAGGTTGCCGCACGTTTCTTTGGTAAATTGAATCATGACTTGTCGCTCGCAAACAGTTGCTTTCTTTGTCGTGAAACGCAGCTAACGCCGAAAAGTGACAGATCCAAGAGGGTCGTAAGCTATTCCATATGCATAAAACGATTCAGTCTGAGACCAGCGTGGCAACCGCTGATACCGTTTTCTTGCGCTTGCGGTCCTCTCCGCTCTGTTGCATTAGCTTGGTCACCACACCCGTCCATCCGGTCTGGTGGCTGGCTCCGACTCCGGTTCCTGAGTCACCGTGGAAGTACTCGTGAAACAGGACCAGGTCACGCCAGTGGGGATCGGTCTGAAATTTTTCGCGATTTCCGAACACCGGCCGGCGACGTTTCTCATCCTGAAGGAAGATGTTGGTCAGCCGGCGTGACAACTTTCCCGCCACCTCCCACAGAGTCATCATCTTGCCGGACCCGGTTGGGAACTCGACTTTGAAGTCATCGCCGAGGTAGTGGTAGAACTTCTGCAACGACTCAACCAGCAGGTAGTTCACCGGGAACCAAATGGGACCGCGCCAATTTGAATTGCCGCCGAACAGTCCGGTCGTGGACTCGCCCGGCTCGTAGTCGACACGGTGCTCCATACCCTGCACGGAAAGCCTGTACGGATTGTCACGGTGGAACTGTGACAGGGCACGAATGCCGTACGGCGACAGGAACTCGCGCTCGTCCAGCATGAACCTGAGAATGCTCCGGAGTTGATCAGCGTCAGCGATGGACAACAATCTGCGTTCCCCCACGCCGTCGGTGCTCATGCAAGCCAGGTTCCTGGTGAGATCGGGGCGGTTATCGATGAACCATTCCAGACGCCGCTTGAAATCGGGCAGCTTGTCGAGAACCTCTGGTTCCAGGGTTTCGACCGCAAACAATGGGATCAACCCCACGATGGAGCGGATCTTCATGGGGAACTGGTTACCATCGGGCAGCTTGAGCACGTCGTAGAAGAAGCCATCTTCCTCGTTCCACAATCCCATGCTGTCGTGGCCACGATGGCTCATCGCGTGGGCGATGTAGATAAAGTGTTCCCAGAACTTGCTGGCCACATCTTCGTAACAAGGCTCTTCCTTGGCCAGTTCCAGCGCGATGGCCAGCAGATTCAGGGTGTACATCGCCATCCAGCTGGTTCCGTCCGATTGTTCGATATATCCACCGGTCGGCAAAGGGGCGCTGCGGTCGAACACGCCGATATTGTCCAGGCCCAGGAATCCGCCCTGGAAGATGTTCATGCCCTCCGCGTCCTTGCGGTTCACCCACCAGGTGAAGTTCAACATCAGCTTGTGGAAGATACGTTGCAGGAATGCGCGATCGCCCTTGCCCTTGCGCTTCTTGTCGATCTTGTAGACGCGCCACGCGGCCCAGGCGTGCACCGGAGGATTGACGTCACCGAACGCCCACTCATAGGCGGGAATCTGTCCGTTGGGGTGCATGTACCACTCGCGCAACATCAATGTGAGCTGTTCTTTGGCGAAGTCAGAATCCACAAGCGCAAGCGGAATGCAATGAAACGCGAGGTCCCAGGCCGCATACCAAGGGTATTCCCACTTGTCGGGCATGGAGATAACGTCGGCGTTGTACAGATGCGTCCACTCGTGATTGCGGCCTTTACCGCGCTCCGGAGGCGGGAGAGGATTGCCTGGGTCGCCCTGCAGCCAGTCTTTGATCACATAGTGATAGAACTGCTTGGACCACAACATACCGGCGAAGCCCTGGCGCATGACATTCTGCGCATCGGCGGAAAGGTCTTGCGGTATCACCGTGGCGTAAAACTCATTAGCCTCTTGCTGGCGCAGCGCAAACGTTTGGTCGAAGCCGGCAAAGGCGTTCTTGCCTTTGAAATCGGAGTCGGCCAGGCGCAAACGGACAACCACCGTCTCGCCCGCACCAAGGGTGAGCTTGTAGTGGGCTGCGGCCTTTGTACCGGCATGCTTCGGATTGACCGAACCCGTCGTGCCGTGAACGATGTAGTCGTTAATACCGTCTTTTACGTAGGGCGTGCGGCTCTCAACTCCAAAGAGCCGCCGCGCGTTAGTTTCGTTTTCGGTGAAGAGCAATTCCGGAGAGCCTTCACAGTGCAGCCAGCGGTTGCCGGGCTGATCATGATTCAGTTCGATCACCGGGTTCGGGCCCTGGCGTACCAGGTGCAATTCCGGCCGCCGCCCGCGCCCTCCCCACGACCACGTGTTGCGGAACCATACCGTGGGTAGCAGGCGCAGGTTTGCCGCTTGGGGCCCACGGTTCGCGACCGTGATCTTGATCAGGATGTCCTCGGTCTCGGCCTTCGCGTATTCCACGAACACGTCGAAGTAGCGATCGTCGTTGAATACCCCGGTGTCGAGCAATTCGAACTCCGGCTGGTTCTTGCCGCGCCGCCGGTTCTCCTCCACCAGTAGGGCGTAAGGAAACTCTGCCTGGGGATATTTGTAGAGGTATTTCATGTAGGAGTGCGTGGGGGTTGAATCGAGGTAGAAGTAGTACTCCTTCACGTCTTCACCGTGATTGCCCTCGTTGCCCGTCAAGCCGAAAATTCGCTCTTTCAGAATGGGATCGCGCTCGTTCCAAAGCGCCAGGGCGAAACAGATCATCTGCCGTCGGTCGCTGATGCCAGCCAGGCCGTCTTCGTTCCAGCGGTAGGCGCGTGAGCGGGCATGGTCATGAGACAGATATTCCCATGCGTTTCCGTAGTGGCTGTAGTCTTCGCGCACTGTCCCCCACGCGCGTTCGCTGAGATATGGCCCCCAACGCTTCCAGTGTTTCCGGCGCGCGCCCGACTCTGACAGTCGAATCTCTTCCTGCGTCATGAGAACTCTCCTATTGCCAAGTCACGTCCACAAAACAGGCCAATTCAGCAACCAGCGGTCGCTTCCCGATTTCCTCCGTTCGCGTGGACGGTTCGAATTCGGATTCATTCTCCCGAAGGAGGCACAGCTTTCGGTATTCAAGTTCCAGGGCGTGTGTTGTCGTGAACGCCTTACTTATAATGTCACCGTTCATCGGTTTCTCCTTATTTACTTTTCCTCGATTTCAATGGCGTGGCCGTCGGGATCGCGCACCAGGAAGGCTTTGAATCCCATCTGTCCGGTTTGATTCATTACTACACCAGAAGAAACAAAATTCACTTTGCCGGCCTGCAATTCGCGAGCCGCGGCTTTGGCGCCTGGGGTCAATAGAACTTGACGCTGGCGTCCGTGTCCCATACTACGATTGCGGTATGGTCGATACCGAGGAAGAGCTTGTCTGTAGGACGGTGCCATTTCTCAAGGCCCTTGCCCGGAGGAAACTGCAAGACCTCAACCGGGTGCACATCTGGCTTCGGCAGGGCCGCAGCGCCTTCCGGACTGGAACCAGAACGCGGCGGGCATCTCGGCGTTCTACTTCAAGGATCCGCTATGTGCTGAAACCAGCGATCATTGCTGCGTGAATCATGCACACAGTCACGATCGTAAGGAAATCGGAAGTGTTCCGGCCGTGAGCTTCCAGATCGACTCGGCGGAAGCCACTCTTCTTATCCGGCGAGTACAGGATGGCGACTTTGACGCCTTCATCGAATTTGTGCGCCCTTGCGAACGCGCCGTGTTCCTGGCCGCATTGTCCCTGGTGAAGAATGACGCCGACGCAGAAGATGTCGCCCAGGAACGATCCTGAAGGCGTTGCCTTCTCGAGTGCCCCAGCAGACCCTGGTATACACATGCAATCTGCAGAAAGAATGAAGGTTTAGTCTGCAGGAGAGTGGAAATCCTGACCACTCTCCTGCCAGTGGTCGTATACAACCAACGTCAAAAAAAGGCCGCGCCGCATTCCGCGCCCTGGATCTTCACGGGTCTCAGTCAAAATTACGTTTCAGCCCGCGGCTGGGAAGGAAGTTCGGGGAGATAGCAACAAGAAGCAGGACGGGCATCATTTCCTCGGGCGGACACACGGCAGAGGTGCCAGGTTCAAGGGGATCATCGCGGCCGGAGTCTTTGGTAGGGACCGCGTCTATAATGCGGGGCTGAGGGCCAACTCAAGATGCCGGAGCGGCTGCTCGAAGCTTTCGCCACCACCACCCTGTTTGCTGACTTATTCTCGGACCAGTCTGTCTTGCAAGCGATGCTGGACTTTGAGGTTGCCCTTGCGCGAGCCGAGGCAAAGGCTGGTATCGTGCCCTCCGCGGCCGCCGAGAGCATCGACGCCACAGCCAGGGCGGAGTTTTTCGATACTGCTGCTTTAGCGAGCGCGGCACTCACGGCTGGAACGCTCAGCATCCCGGTCGTGAAAGCCCTAACCGAGCGGGTGCGTGCCCGCAATCCAGAGGCGGCGGGTTTTGTACACTGGGGCGCCACCAGTCAGGATGTCGCAGATACCGCACTGGTCCTTCTGCTCAAAAGAGCGCAGGGCATGTTGAACCTTTCGTCGCTGGAACAATCGCTCAGTCGACTTTCCGAAGCGCACGCAAACACGGTGATGCTGGGACGCACTCTGATGCAGCCTGCGCCGCCCATAACCTTCGGTCTGAAGGCGGCCGGGTGGCTGGGATCTGTCCGCCGCGGCCGCCGTCGCTTAGACGTTGCCTTTTCGGAAGCGCTGGTGCTGCAATTCGGCGGAGCCAGCGGTACCCTGGCCGCGCTCGACGATCAGGGTTTCGCTGTCGCGCAGACACTGGCCGCTGATCTTGGACTTGCCCTTCCAGATGCGCCATGGCACACGCAGCGAGATCGACTGGCCGCCCTGCTCTCTGCTTGCGGGGTGCTTGTCGGCAGTTTGGCCAAAATGGCTCGCGATGTGAGTTTACTGATGCAAGCTGAAGTCGCCGAAGTCTCGGAGCCAAGTGGTGAGGGCCGTGGCGGTTCCTCTACGATGCCGCACAAACGGAATCCGGTCGGCTGTATGGCGACTTTGGCAGCAGCCCACCGGGTTTCTGCAAATGTTGCCGCTTTCCTTTCAGCCATGGTGCAGGAAAACGAACGCGGCGTTGGAGGATGGCAAGCGGAGTGGCCGATTGTAGCCGCAGTCATGCAGGGGACTGCCGTCGCAGTGGCGTCCATGGCCGAGGTCGCAGAGGGACTATCCGTAGACCACGCTCGCATGCGCGCCAACATTGAGGCCACAAACGGCGCGATCTTCGCAGAGCGCGCCATGATGCTGCTGGCGCCAAAGCTTGGTCGCGATGTTGCGCACAGCCTCATGGAAGCTACCAGCCGGAAGAGCGTTGCTGAAAAACGCCGGCTGAAAGACGTACTCGCTGAGATGCCCGAAGTTACAGGGCACCTCGATAAGACCACGCTCGCCGGACTCGAATCCCCGGAACTGTATCTCGGCAATGCCGAGACTTTTCGAAAACGTTTGCTCGCATCCGCTGGACAGCCCGATGATGGCGAAAAGGAGCAATAGCCTTGTCGTTCGTAACCATCGACAACACACGCCTGTACTACCGTCTGGAAGGAAAACCCGGCCAACCCACGCTGGTTTTGTCGCATTCGGTGGGCACCGACCACGGAATGTGGGCGGCACAGGTGGAAGATCTTCTTCCGCACTTTCATATCCTCCGCTACGACACGCGCGGCCATGGCGCCTCCGATGCGCCACCAGGCGACTATTCGCTGGAATTGCTGGGACGCGATGTACTCGGAATCACGCGCACTCTGGACATCAGCAAATTCGCATTCTGTGGACTCTCTCTGGGCGGAGCTATCGGACAGTGGCTTGCGATCCATGCGCCTGAAAATCTGACTGCACTGATTCTTGCCAATACCTCGCCGCAATTTGGACCTCGCAGCAACTGGGATGAGCGCATCAGGCGCGTGTCGGAAGGCGGGATGGCGGCGATTGCTTCGCTGGCGCTGGGACGCTTCTTTTCTTCTGAAAACCTCGCGGCTGACGGTCCGGAAGTAAATGCGATCCGCTCGGTTTTTCTCGGCACCAGCCCTGTCGGCTATGCCGGATGTTGCGCCGCGCTACGCGACGCTGATAACAACGCCTCATTGCAAAAGATCAACGTTCCAACCCTGGTCATCGCAGGTGACAGGGACGTCTCGACTCCGTGGCAAGGTCATGGCGAAGTGCTGGCACGCGGGATTCCGGGGGCTCGTGCGGTGCACCTGCCCGCGGCACATCTTTCGAATCTGGAGCGGCCGAGATCATTCAGCATGGCGCTGCTGGAATTCCTTCGGCCGCCCGCGGCTTCCGCCGATCCACTTGACGCAGGCTTCACGGTGCGCCGTGCGGTCCTGGGTGACGCGCACGTGGACCGCTCGATCGCAGCCGCGAACGATTTGACGCGCGATTTTCAGACGCTCATTACGCGCTATGCGTGGGGCACGATCTGGACGCGTCCCGGTCTCAGCCACAGAGTCCGCCGATTATTGGTACTGGCGATCGCCGCCGCTACCGGTCGCATGGAAGAGTTCCGCCTTCACGTGCGCACCGGCCTGGAACACGAACTGGAGCCGTGCGACCTCAAAGAGGTCCTCATGCAGACAGCGATCTATGCAGGTGTGCCTGCAGCGAACACCGGGTTTCACATCGCAGCGGAGGAAGTGGAAAAGCTTCGTACAAGTTCAGGCGCCGAGAACTCGCCTGCGAAGTAAAGCCGGCTCCCGGAAAAACAGCGCTTTCATCTCAGCTGCGCTAGCGTAGTCTCACCGTCCTTCAACTCCACAATAAAGATACTGATTTCCGATCCGCCCACGTTCTCGACCGTGTGTGGCGGCAGAGGCTCCAGCCATTGCACTGCTGGGACTGTCGAAGACAGACCTGCGTGACGGCTGTCAAACGTGACATTCCCCTCATGGTCCCGGCGAATGAAATGGCTGGTACTGATGACGTGAGCCACCGCCGGATATCGATGCGTATGAAGAGGAACGAGAGCTCCCGCCGGGATCAGTGTATGTAGAACACGGACGCGCTCGTTTTCCAGCAGTTTCCTGTGGAAGGCCGGGGCCGCTGAGAGCGCGTCCAACGATTCGGGCCACGGCCACATGTGCGAGGTCGAAGGCTTCATGCCTTGTCCTACGACGCAGCTGCAAGCTCAAATGGATAGTGGCGCTTCTTGTGCTGCACAGAGATCCATTTCCAGGTAGTGAATTCGTCCAGCGCCCACTTGCCATTCAGGCGCCCCACGCCCGAGGCCTTTTCTCCTCCGAAAGCGATGAGCGGATCATCATTGATGGTGCCATCATTCACGTGCACCATCCCTGATTCGATCTGCTTGGCCAGTTCAGAGCCGTGTTCCGCATCCTGGGTGTGGATCGCGCCGCTAAGTCCGTAAGGGCTGTTGTTCGCGATGCGCACGCCTTCTTCCTCGGTATCGAACGGCAAGACACAGACGGCGGGACCGAACATTTCGTTCTGAGCGATCCACATGTCTGGCTTCACATCGGCGAAGATGGTTGGGGACACTACATTTCCTTCTGCCTTACCTCGCAGAGCCACCGTGGCGCCTTCGTCGATTCCACGTTGGACTTGCTTCAAGTAGTTTTCCGTTTGACGCGGGCTGTTGAGAGGGCCGAGATCGGTGTCCGCTTTTCGTGGATCGCCAGCCTTGAGTTTTGAAACTCGATCGACAAATCTCGTCAGGAAGCGATCGTAGACGCCCCGCTGGACTAGAATTCGGTTGGAGCACATGCACACCTGGCCCTGATGGGCGAAGCGGCTAAATACAGCGGCATTCACGGCCACGTCCAGATCGGCGTCGTTGAGCACAAGCATTGCGCTGTTGCCACCAAGTTCGAGGATGGCTTTCTTGAGACACCGACCCGCGACCTCTCCGATGTGCCGGCCCACACCCTCCGAACCGGTGAACGAAATGATCCGGGGGATCGGGTGTTCGACAAAGCTGTCACCCAGCTCAGCGATATCGGCCACGACGACGTTCAGTAATCCCTTTGGAAGTCCCGTCTCTTCAAAAATCTTCGCAATCAATGTTCCGCCGGTGATCGGGGTGTCGTCGTGCGGCTTCAGCACGACTCCGTTGCCCGTCCCCAGTGCTGGAGCGACGGAACGCATGCTCAAATTGAAGGGAAAATTGAACGGACTGATTACGCCCACGACTCCGGCCGGAACACGATAGAGCCGGTTTTCCTTACCATCGACCGTGGAGGGCAGAATCTCGCCCGTCATGCGGAGCGGGTAGGTCGAGGCCTCCTTAATAAAAGTCTTCACCAGGAATATCTCGATCATCGCTTTCAGGCGCGTGCCGCCCAGTTCATCGATAATGATGTCCGCGATGTCACCTTCATTTTTCTCGATCCAGGTAATCGCCTTCTCCAGGATGGTCCGCTTTTCGAACGGATTGACCTCCGCCCAGACCTTTTGTGCCGCCGCTGCCGAGCGGTAGGCTTCATCCAGGTCACCGCGGGTCGCGAGCTTGAATTCCGCGATCGTTTTTCCGTCGAACGGATTTCGATCCGCCAGTAGCTTCGCGCTTGTGCCGTCGCGCCACACTCCACCGATGTATTGTTTGTTCAGCTTAGTGAATTGATTCATGGGACCTCACACTCTTCCCGCTGCCAATAAGGTCAGGACATGCGAAAGGCGAGCGCGATTATCGCATGAATCCGACTGCGTAGTCGCCGGCAAGAGGCGTTTCTCTTGTGCCGGGCTGCGATTTCGGTACAATCCTCCCGCACAGGGGGTGGAGATGAACGCGAGCGAGGAGCGGACAGCACTTCACGAATCGGGCGGAACAGAGTGGGACCGCATTGCTACCAGTCAGCAGTTCCAGGACTTGCTCGCGCTCAAGAAGGTATTCATCATTCCGGCGTTTATTTTCTTTTGCGTGTACTACTTTCTTCTGCCGGTTCTTGTGGGTTTCGCTCCGAAGCTGATGTCCGCGCGAGTGATCGGAACCGTCAATCTTGCCTATCTTTTTGCCCTCTCACAATTTGTGGTGGGCTGGACGATCGCCTGGCTGTACCTGAAGGCTGCGGCGAAATTCGATGTCCTCACCAGGGAGATTCTGGCGAGAGTGGGTGTCCGGCAGGGAGGGGAGTGAAATGTCCATTTCGCTTGCCATTTTCCTCGTATTTGTGGCTTTTACGCTTGGAATCACCTACTGGGCGTCCAAGCGCTCAAGGGGAGCGGGAGCATACTTCGCGGCAGGACGACGAATCACGGCATGGCAAAACGGATTTGCTGTGGCTGGGGATTTCATGAGTGCTGCCTCCTTCCTCGGCGTGGTCGGACTGATTGCTCTGCAGGGCTTTGACGCATTTCTTTATTCTGTTGGCGGCTTTATCGCTTTCATAGCGATCTTGCTTTTGGTTGCGGAGCCGCTGCGCAACAGCGGCAAATACACGGTGGGAGACGTCCTGGCTTATCGCCTACGACCCAGGCCGGTGCGAGCTCTTGCCGCTCTAACTACACTCACGATCGTTCTCTTTTACATGGTGGCGCAGATGGTCGGGGCGGGTGCCCTGGTTACGCTGCTGTTTTCTGGTTCCGGTATCAGCTATAACGCGGCCGTGACAGGAGTGGGCATCCTCATGATCCTATACGTGGTGTTTGGCGGAATGCTGGCAACGACCTGGGTACAGATCATCAAAGCCATGCTGCTGTCCGCATGTACCCTCGGTCTGACGCTTCTGCTTCTGGGGCGTTTTCATTTTCATGTCGGCGAATTCTTCTCAGCAGTCAGTCGGATCGTGTATCACCGGAATGGGGAACTGATTGTCAGCGACTTTCTTCGGCCGGGTCTTCGTTACAAGCCTCCTTACGGTCCGCTGGATCTTGTGTCCCTGGCTTTTATCTTCGCGTTCGGGACTGCGGGCCTTCCCCATATCCTAGTAAAGTTTTACACCGTGCCGGATGCCAAGACAGCACGCCAGAGCGTGGTGTGGGCCATGGTTCTGATTGGCAGCTTCTACGTGATGACATCAGCGCTCGGCCTTGGGGCCGCCACCGTCGTAGGACCTGATTATATTCTCACGCATGGAGGAACCAACATGGGCGGGCCCTTGCTGGCCCAAGCACTCGGGGGCGATGTTCTGCTGGCTATGGTGTCGGCGGTCGCGTTTGCCACGATTCTCGCGGTGGTGGCCGGTTTGACGATCAGCGCATCAACTTCGTTCGCCCATGACTTCTGGATGAATGTGGTCCATCATGGAGTCGAGCGGCACCCGGACGAATCGGTCCTGGTCGCCCGCATCACGGCGCTCGCCGTGGGCGCGGTGTCCATTGTCGCCGCCATCGTGCTGGGCCCCGGATCGAACGCAGGAATTCTGGCGACTTTCGGCATGGCCACTGCTGCCTCCGCTAATTTTCCGGTCCTCATTCTTTCGATCTATTGGCGGCGATTCAATACGGCCGGGGCAGTAACAGGACTCTCCGTCGGACTGCTGGCGACACTCTTCTTCCTCGTGGCTGGGCCGAATTTCATGGGTATCGATCCGCCGAACACCGCCAACGGGATGCGGCACCTGATTCAGGCGAATCCCTGGTTTCCGCTGGAAAATGTTGGAATTGTTAGCGTCCCGCTGGGTTTCCTGGCAGCGTGGACAGGCACGTTGCTCGGCAAAGATCCCGGCGCGGAAGCCAGGTTCAACGAGTTAATGGTCCGCGCGAATACCGGACTGGAAGCGGAGAAAGCTACTTGAGGCAGGTCTGGAAGGTGCAGCGCTTCACGTGGTGGATGACTTCGATGCTGCACCGGTTTCCGGAAGACCGTTTCTTCGACCGGCGTCGCCAGTTGGCGGAATTGGAGTCCGTCACCAGCTCACAGGCATCCGCCCTGACTCTCGCCGAGAACTACGTCGGCCTTCCGCTGGAATAAGGTACTAGCGCCCGTATCTACGG
>Ga0326726_10000264_pt1 | contig 51284 bp, 42 predicted proteins | sample MHFenrmetagenome_2_FD_207603 | JGI IMG/M metagenome (GOLD analysis project Ga0326726, IMG submission 207603) | Lab enriched peat soil microbial communities from Michigan Hollow, Ithaca, NY, United States - MHF15MN | ecosystem: Environmental > Terrestrial > Soil > Wetlands > Peat | place: USA... | reverse complement strand
GTTGGAGAGCGCGAATACCGGTAATCGCATCCATGCCATTAGTAGCCTCACCGACGATCTCGATCTCTGGCTCTGTACCGAGCAAGGCGCGCAGTCCCTCGCGCACTACTGTGTGGTCGTCAGCAATAAAGACTCGAATCATTTCGGTCAACGTCACCATTGCCTCCAAGTTCAATTTCCTAATCTAGAGCCGTTTTTACGCTAACTTTCACAAGAGTGCCATGACCCCGTGACGAGTGAATGCAGAATGATCCTCCCATTCGTTTCGTTCTTTCCTCCATGCTGGCCAAACCCATGCCCTCGCGGCGGTCAACAGTTTCTGGATTGAAACCAATGCCGTTGTCTTCTACTTCCAATTCGATTCCCGTGTTGATGATTTGAATGCGCACCGTGACCGAGCTCGCTTTGGCATGCTTCAAGGCATTGTTTAAAGCCTCCTGAACAATCCGATAGAAGCCCTCTTCTATAGGCGCAGGAATCTTGAGGGAGTCACTTGCTATAAGATGAGCTTTAACCCCGGCGCGTCGCTCCACTGCGCCCATTCGTTGTTGAATAGCACCTACCAAGCCTTCTTTTTCTAAAGCTGGAGGCCGCAGCTTGTAAACTAATAAGCGTATCTCCTTGAGCGTGTCTTGGGCAGTTTCCCCTAGCCTCGAAATATAATCCTCTGCCCGTTCTAACTCTCCTGTTAGCATTAATCGTCGAGCAGCTTCTCCTAGCAAGGTCAGACTGTACAGAGATTGAGTAACTGAGTCGTGCAGATCATGAGCCAGCCTTTCTCGCTCTTTCATCACGGCCAATTGCTCTGCCTGCTGATACAAGCGTGCGTTTTCTACTGCTACTCCCACCTGGTTAGCAGTGGAAGATAACAAAGTCACATCCTCTGGGCGAAATTGTCGTCCAGTATCACCAAGCACGCTGAACACTCCAACCACTTTCCCCTTCGCCTCCATCGGTACCCCTATATAAGAATCATCTAACCCCAATAAAATTGCACGGGTTGTCATCGGATCATTCATAAGGTTCGGTATTATGAGCGGCTTGTTGTGGGTGAACACCCAGCCAGTCAGGCCTCTATCAGATTGGATTTCATCGATATTGGTAATGAACTCGTTTGACATGCCCTGTTGAGCAGCCAGGCGAAGTATTTCTTTGTCTTCATCCCATAGGTGGATGAGACCTTTTTTACTGCTCATAGTCGTCAATACACATTCCAGTGACTTTTCCAAGATCGTGTCTAAATCAAGTGAGGCACTTGCTACCGAGGCCACATGATACAGCGCGGAGAGGTCGCTATTTGCCTTTCGTAAGGCCTCTTCGACTTGTTTACGGTCTGTTATATCGTAGCCAAAGGTAATGGCTCCGTAAATGACATCTCTTTCATCGACAAGGCTGCAAGAGTTCCACAAGATAATTTTGTTTTCTCCATTCTTGCAGCGGATATTGGTTTCAAAATATTCAAGACCTCCGGCCTTTTCAATCAGCGAGGAAGTCCGTGTGGTGATCATCTTGCGATAATCCTCGTCTGGATACAACCACTGCCAAATCTGGTTGTGGCCAATCACCTCTTCGCGTGAATAACCGCTGGTTGTTTCAGCAACCCCGTTCCAGAAGACAATATTCAACTGGGTATCAAGTACATCCAACCAGACATTTACATTTCTGACAATACTGTCGGATAATCGGCTTGGGGTCCAGAAAGCGCCATCGGCTGTCCAATTCTTTTTGGATAATTCTTGGGAAGTATCGCTGTCCCGGGTCAAATCAACGGTTTTTTGTGTCATAACCATCTCTCCGAAGAGCCGAGTCAGGCAGGAAGGTCCTACAACCAACTATTTTTATCGCACAAGCCGTCAAGCCAGTAATCCAATGCGAGATGACCTTAGACCATTTTCACTATATATCATATCTTAACTTTTCACAAAGCAGTCATAATAAATGAAATCTACGTCATTTGACACATGGATTGGTGGTAATTTGACGCATGGGAATTGGCTTTGGAAGAGGGTTTTTGGCAAGAAGAAATCTCTCTTTTTACCGATGGAGGTAAGGACGTATGTCCTTATAATATGAATCGACCTCAGAGCGATGGAAGCAAATTCCATCGTGTATTCCGAGCAACATTGCAGTGGGGTGTTTTTTCCCTAGATTCTATTCAAAGTTAGGAGGTGCCCATGTATAGACTCAGCACGGATGTAGGCGGGACGTTCACAGACGGCGTCTTATTGGACGAAAAGACTGGCCAGATTAAAATCAGCAAGGTCTTGACTACATCTGTTGACCCCGCGATTGGAACCATTGAGGGTATCGTCAAATTTGGGGTTGATTTGGAAGAAGTATCCTTCCTCGTCCACGGGACAACGGTTGTAATCAATGCCCTCATTGAGGGCAAGGGAGCTAAAACCGCCCTAATCACGACAGAGGGATTCAGGGATATCCTGGAAATAGGTCGTAGTAACCGGCTTGAGATGTACGATGCGCTTTATAAAAGGAAGGACCCCCTGGTCTCACGTAACCTCCGATTCGGAATCAAGGAGCGGATCAATGCTGCGGGTGAGATCCTTGTTCCTCTGGACATCCAGGCAATGGATAAGATTATCACCGAAATGAAACGTCAAAAAGTAGAGGCAGTGGCTGTCTGTCTGTTGAACGCCTACTCCAACCCAATTCACGAAGAAGAGATTGGTCAATACCTACAGAAACGCTATCCCGATATCATCTTCTCTCTATCGAATAACATCACCCGAAGGTATTACGAGTATGAGAGGATGAGCACTACAGTCCAAAATGCGTATGTCATGCCGGTTGTAAGAACATACCTTCAAAGCCTTGAGGATCAGCTGGTCAGCCAGAACTATAAAAATGTCCTGCAGATCATGCAGTCCAACGGCGGCGTCATGACCTCCGTTGTAGCCCGAACCATTCCCATCGGCATGGTGGAATCGGGGCCGGCTGCCGGGGCCATGGGCGCTTCCTCCCTGGCCGCGCTCATCGGTTATAAGAACGTCATCTCATACGATATGGGGGGCACCACTGCGAAGACCGCAATCATCACCGGTGGCATGCCTGAGACGACCGAAAGCTATTCCGTTGAGGAACGACCGATCCTCCTTCCGGTTGTTGACCTGCGGGAGATCGGAGCCGGAGGCGGCAGCATAGCCTGGATCGACGAAGCCGGAGCCCTGCACGTTGGACCGCAAAGTTCCGGAGCGGATCCTGGCCCTGCCTGTTACAAACATGGTGGCAGTGAACCAACCGTAACGGATGCCAATCTTTACCTGGGATTCCTCAATCCGAAAAATTTCCTGGGCGGGGAAATGGAGATCGACTCAGACCTCGCTCAAAAAGCGATTGCCAAGATCGCCAAGTACTATAAAATTTCGTTGCACGAGGCCGCTTATGGGATCATCAAGATCGTCAATACGAACATGTCTGCCCTTTTACAGTCCATGACGGTCAAGCGCGGCTACGATCCGAGAGATTTCGCCCTGGTCGCATACGGGGGTGCTGGTCCATTGCACGCAGCTGCCATTGCGCAGGAACTGGGCATTCCGACCATCATCGTCCCCATGAACTCAGGGGTTTTCTCGGCATGGGGAATGCTCATGGCTGATCTTCGCCATGATTTTGCCCTCACTACGATCAAACCCATCAAGGACGCTGAAGTCACCCAGATCAATCAAATGTTCCAAGATTTGGGTGGAAGGCTCCATGAGATTTTTAAGCAGGAAAATGTTGCAGCCAGGAACATCAAGGTGACCTATCAGATGGACCTTCGCTATCTTGGCCAGGAACACACATTAAGCGTTGTCGTGCCAAGCCACTTTACCGAGGCGGCCAAGATCACTGCGAGCAAGGCTTTCGATGATCTCCATTACGCCAACTATGGACATAATGCGCCGGAAGAAAATAAGGAAGTTGTTTCCATTCGGGCGATTGGCATTGGCAAGGTGAAAAAACCCTCCTTACAAGCCATCCAGTCGGGCAGGAAGAAGCCCGTCCTGGCTGCCCAGACCGGTGAGCGATCCGTATATCGCGGGAAAGGCCGGAAAGAACAATTCCGGATATTCCGTCGGGAAAGGTTGCTTGCCAATAACGTGATCGAAGGCCCGGCTGTCATTGAGGAAGTCACTGCCACCACAGTGGTCGAGAACAACCAGATTTGCACCGTGGACCAATACGGCAATCTGATTATCAATTTAAAGTAGCGGAGGATTCCATGAAAGTCGATCCAATCACCCTCGAAGTTATTCGCAACCGTCTGATCGCTGCCAGCCGGGACATCCGGCGTGTCGTCGAATGGGCAGCTTATAGCCCAATCCTCTATGAGGTCATTGATTTCTCCTGTGCCATCCTAGATGCCGATGCCAATCTGGTTGCAGAAACGCCAGGCTTACCCATCTTCCTGGCCAACCTCAGCTACTCCGTCCGATGCACATATGAGACGATTGGGCGTGAAAACCTGAAAATGGGAGACGTCATCCTCTGCAATGATCCATACAATGGCGGGGGCACTCACTGCCCGGATATTGTGGTCCTCTGCCCGGCCTTCGACCACACCCAGATCGTCGGCTGGGCTGCTTTCCGGGGGCACACCGTGGATATGGGAGGCATTTACCCGGGAGGATGGTATTCGAATACCACCGAGGTCTTCCAAGAAGGGTTCCGCCTGCCACCCGTCCGAATCATGATCGAAGGCAAACCCAACGAAGATGTCTTTCGCCTGATCCGGACGAACTCTCGTGTTCCGGATTCGGTACTGGGGGACATCCGTGCGATGATCGCCGGCGTGCGCACAGCCGCGCTCCGATTTAACGAGATCATCGATAAATACGGCTTGGAGACATTGCTGGCTGCCATGCACGAGATCCTGGAACAGGGAGAGAAGATGGCTCTCGCTGCTCTGTCTCGCATTCCCCAAGGGGTCTATTCAGCCGAGGCCGTGCTCGATGGGGACGGTAACGACGACGCACCGCTCAGTAAGAAACTGCTTCTAAAGCTTAAGCTCTCGGTTGAGGCCAAGAAAATGGTCCTTGACTTTACCGGAACAAGCCCTCAAAGCATCGGCCCGATGAACGTCCCAGAACCGTCGACCATATCAGCCGCCCGGTACGGCTTCAAAATTATTACTACGCCTTTCTACCCAAGTAATGAGGGGTCGTTCCGGCCCCTCGAGCTGATCATCCCGGAGAACAGCATCTTGAAACCAAAGTTCCCCGCAGCCACGGCGATGTGGCCAACTCCCATCACAACCCTTCCCGACTTGATGCTGAAAGCCATCGCTCCGGCCATACCTGAAAGAGTCCGAGGAGGGCACTTTGGCGATTCGATGGCCAACTTTATCTATGGTAACGATCCACGCACGGGTAATTACTATGTGTGCGCTGAGGGCGATGCCGGCGGTTATGGAGGTCAGGCCAAACAGGATGGCGCTTCGGCTTTCTTCTCCATGTCCCTGGGGGATACCTACAACATGCCCGTCGAAGTGGCGGAGGTGCGCTTCCCATTCCGGGTGGAGTTCTTTGAACTTTCCCAGGACTCGGGAGGCCCGGGAAAACACCGTGGCGGGCTGGGTGTGCGCCGTGATTATCGAATCGTTGGCCACCAGGCCGGCATGACGGTGACCACGGATCGGGTAATCTACACACCTCCGTGGGGCATTTTTGGAGGCAAAAGCGGTAGGCCCAGTATTACAAAGATATACCGCGCAGATGGGACCGAGGAAACATGGCGAAAGGTCTCGAACTTGCCCTTGAAAGCCGGGGATATCACTAGCTTCCAAACCGGTGGCGGAGGCGGCTACGGATCGTCACTAGAGAGAGATCCCGAGATGGTCTTGCACGACGTGATCAACGGCTACGTGTCCCTGCGCAGCGCCCGCGAAGACTACGGGGTAGCCATCGATGAGGCGAACATGCAGGTGGATCTCGGTTCAACCAGAAAGCTCCGGGATGGGATGAAAGCTTCTTCAGGAGGGTAGCCTCTTGGCTCAGAGAATCAAGCTCACCTTTGAACGCGGCGGGGAACTCTTTGCCGACCTTCTACCCCAGGTCGCGCCCAAGACCATTCAAAAGGTTCTCAAGGTGCTGCCGTATGAAACCACTGCCTGCCATACCCGGTGGTGCGGTCGAGAGATAAATTTCCCAATTAAGAGCCTGGAACCTGTGATCCGTGAAAACCAGACCAGCACTGCAAACACCGGGGATGTGATTTACTGGAAGGAGTGGGAAACTGAAGAAAACCCTACTGAGGCTCTTGCGTTCTATTATGGAGCGGAAGTCATCCGGGATCATCGCGGTTTCCTGCCTGTCAACGTGTTCGCACGGATATCGCAGGACCAATGGCCGCTCATCGAGGAGATCGGTATCCGCATATGGCAAAAAGGGTTTGAAAAAATACATATTCAATTGATCGAGGGTCCCAAATGAAGGGATTCCCCCCATTCTTGATCGGAGGCTGATCATATTTATTGGATGACTATCACACTCCGATTGCCCCCAGATGAGGCTAATTCAAAAGCTAGCAGGATGATTTATCGGTTGCCAACTTTGATTATAGTTAAAGTTAGGACAATCCTTGCTGGACGTACTACTCATAGATCCGAGTGCGGCTTTTTCTCACTCGGATCTCTCCTTTCGATCTGATGTACAATAGTTGCCAAGGAATTGGGTGACAAAGATATGGTTGGAGTAGCCATTCAATGTCCAACCGTTCCTTCGTTCCCGTGTGTTGCCCCTTCTTCAGTGAGGCTATTCCGGAGGTTATTCCAAAGCGACCCTCGCCCCACCGCTTCCGGCTGGAGCCATTCCTGATAATTTTTGAAGAAATCATGTCCCCTAAAATCCTAAGAATGCCCCGAAAAACGGCTATTAATCCTGATCCTGAATATGATCATTGACCAAACCAAGCATGAAGCTTTGATGTTGCCCGGCATCCATTCGCCCTCGATATTTGTTGAAGGGAAGAAAGAGTAGATTATGATTCCGGTTTGCAAATTAGGTTCAAGCGGACTGATGGTCAGCAAAATATGTCTTGGTTGTTTAAACTTTGGTGAGGCAACCTCTGAGGAAGATTCCTTAAAGATCTTGTTGAGCGCTTATGAAGCAGGCATCTTCTTCTGGGACACAGCGGATGTATATTCCAACGGATTAAGCGAGGAAATCGTCGGGAAAGCGATTCGCACATTAGGGGTACGCGATCAAATCGTATTAGCTACCAAAGTTTATGGAAAGATGGGATCAGGTCCAAATGATAGGGGCTTGTCACGTAGGCATATTTTTCAGGCTGTTGAAGCGAGCCTCAGACGTCTGCAAACCGATCACATTGATTTATATCAAATGCATCGCCCCAGTGAAGAAACACCGATCGAAGAAACCCTGGAAACTTTGGATGCGCTCATTCGTGCTGGGAAAATCTTATACTATGGGACCAGCACATTTGCCAGTTGGCAGATGGCTGAAGCGGAGTGGACCGCGCGATCTTTTGGCTATGTCAAGCCGGTCAGTGAACAAGCCCCTTATAACATCCTGGATAGGCGGATTGAAAATGATCGAGCAGGTTTCCTTCACAAATATGGATGGGGGCTTATAACCTGGTCGCCTCTCGCAGGAGGACAATTAACGGGAACCTATCATTCTGATTATTCCACCAAGTCACCCGGTTCAAGATATCAGATCAGTACGACTTTCAGGAATCGGATGAACCAAGAATCCGTAAATACCTCTAATGCCTATGCGAATTTGTGTATGGATTATGGTTATAATCCTGCACAAGCTGCGGTTGCCTGGCTCCTTCATCAAGGCCTCGTGACAGCGCCAATAATCGGCCCACGCACGAATGAACACCTCCTAGCGTTAATACCTGCTGCAACCTTGACACTATCGTCAGAATTTTTAAACAAAATTGATGAACTCGTTCCGCCAGGTACAGCGGTTGCTGATTTCCTCAGCCCGAATGTACACTGGCAGATTGGACACATCCCAGGGATCGATCCTACTTTTAGCTACGAGGATGTTTGAAAGGCAGAGTAAACAGCATGAATGCTGTTCCGTTCGGCGCTTATCTTGCCCTTGGACGCTAAAAGTATATTATTGTTGTATTCCTTAAAGATCTGCGCGATCTTTACAACAGCCGAACTCGATGGGCATGAAGAGATATTCCGGTTGATCGAGAGTCCCATTATACCTGCCGCCCAGAAAATGTAAAGTTATTAGGAGGCAACCATGCGAGTCGCTAGCATGCTTCAAGCGGTTGACGCCCATGCCTGCGGTGAACCGGGCCGGGTGATCGTCGGGGGTGTGTTGGACGTGCCTGGCGCTACTATGTTTGAAAAGATGCGCTATCTACAGACTCATGCGGATGGCTTGCGCAAACGCATGTTGCGCGAACCGCGTGGCTATCCGGCGATGTGCTGCAATTTAATTTTACCGCCTACCCATCCCGAGGCAGATGCAGGCTTTGTAATCATGGAACAGATCGAATATCCGGGCATGTCGGGCACAAATACCATTTGCGTCGTTACCGTGTTACTCGAAACCGGAATGCTGCCAATGAAGGAACCAACCACAGACCTGACCCTGGATACGCCTGCTGGGTTGGTCCGAGTGCGTGCCGACTGTACCAATGGCAAGGTCCGGCGGGTCACATTCCAGAATGTACCTGCGTTTGCAGCGTATCTGGATGCCCGCATTGAAGTGCCGCAGCTCGGCACGGTCACAGTGGACGTCGCTTATGGCGGAATGTTCTACGTCATCGGTGATGCAACAGCATTCGGGTTACGTTTGACGCCAGACGAAGGACGCGACATCGTGCGGATCAGCGAAATGGTCAAAGCGGCAGCTCAAGAACAATTGCCGGTGATGCACCCCGAACAACCCGGCTTTGCCGGCGTGACCATTGCCCAACTTTCTGCACCAGCGACGCGTCCCGACGCGCACTTAAAAAACGCCGTGACCGTTTCGACCGGCAAGCTCGACTGGAATCGCCAGTCGAGCTGGACTGGCTCGATCGATCGCTCCCCATGTGGCACCGGTACCTGTGCCAAAATGGCAACACTTTACGCCAGAGGCAAATTAGGGCTTAACGAAGATTTTAACCACGAAGGGATCCTGGGGACGATGTTCACGGGAAGACTGATCGGTGAGACGCAGGTAGGTCAATACCAAGCTGTTATTCCCACGATCAGTGGGCAGGCTTGGATAACGGGCATGAGCACCTATGTGGTTGACCCGGAAGATCCGTTCCCGGAGGGATTCACCGTAGGCGACATCTGGTAATTTGTCTTGATGCGTATTAAAGAGGTTATGAGGTACAGATCCCAGCGCATACTGCCGATCGACCGGCTGTCGAGTCTGTCTGATCATGCAGTATTTGATATGCTTTGAGTTGTTAGCCTTAGACTCTTAGCAAAACAATCTTGAGATCACCTGAGGATTTCGGGTTATGAGCTACAATCCTGATTTCGCATCACACGATCCTAAACTCACTTTTTTGACCGGTTTTCGGACCTACGGTGTAAACGAACCCGAAGAACTGTGATTGGACAATCAGAGAACCCTTTTTGGCCCGAAAGCACAGGTGTTCTAATAATAGTACATCCTGCCTCGCAAGGTTTTCCTTTTCTTATTCGCTTTTCTAGGCTGCTGTGCTTGTATGATGTTTGTACGGATGGATGGTTTATATGACCTTGGTCTCAGATTCCTTAGCAAAGTAAAGATCCCAGCGCAACTGCAGATTCATCCAGAAATCAGGCGAGTTACCAAAGAATTTTGCAAGGCGCAGAGCGCTGCTCGGGGTTGCGCCCCGCCGCCCAAGTTGTCCAATCTCATGAGAACCGATTTGTTCTCATCAATACATTTCTGTGGAGGACGCCGTGCTTCGCTCATTCCTAATCTTCCTTTCAAAAGCAAAATGGATCCAAAGGATCGTCATGTCCTGGAGTTTTGCCTGGCGGGCTGCCAGCCGTTTCGTGGCCGGCAATACTATCCAGGATGCGATTCGAGCCGCGACCGAGCTTAATGCGAAAGGGATCAATGTCACATTGAACCATCTAGGGGAATCCACAACGACCCGGGAGGATGCGGTCAAAGCTACCGATGATATTCTGGAGCTATTCGACCAGATCCATACAACAAGCGTCCGTGCCAATGTTTCCGTAAAGTTGACCCAGATCGGACTTGCATTGGATGAATCCCTGTGTGAGCAGAATCTCGAGCGGATCCTCATCCAAGCCCGCCGGTATCAGAACTTTGTCCGGATCGATATGGAAGATACCCCCTACACCGATAAAACCATCCACCAGTACCAGCTGTTGCGAAATAAGGGGTATGATAATACCGGGCTGGTCGTTCAGTCCTATCTCTATCGCACCGAAAAAGATACGCGTGGGCTACTCGCGGAAAAGACGCGCTTTCGCCTGGTTAAGGGTGCTTATAAAGAGCCTAAGGAACTGGCATTTCCCAAGAAAGAGGATGTCGACATCAATTTCGATCTACTCACACAAATTATTATCGATGGAGCACTGGCGGCGGGAGCTCCTACCTTGAGCGTAGATGGGCATATCCCTCCAGTCCCCGGGATCGGCTCCCATGATGACAAACGTCTGGCTTTTGCCAAGATGTATGCCCAGAAAGTCAATTTGCCCAAACAGGCAATCGAATTTCAGATGATTTTCGGCATCCGGCGCGACTTACAGGATCAATTTGTCCAGGAAGGGTACCCTGTGCGTGTATATGTTCCCTACGGCACTCAATGGTTCCCGTACTATATGCGCCGCCTGGCAGAACGCCCGGCGAATGTCTGGTTCTTTGTATCTAATTTCTTCCGGAAGTAGGTCTTGGGATTCAATCTTCAGCATTAATCGTCTTTTATAGGTAAACATATGATCACCGGTACAATTTTCGACATCCGCAAATATTCGATCCACGACGGCCCCGGCATCCGCACAGCGATTTTTTTCAAAGGCTGCCCACTGGAATGCCGCTGGTGTCATAACCCCGAGGGACGCGCTTACCAACCCGAGTTGATCTTTCGGCCTGCGCGCTGCATCCTATGTGATGATTGCCTGGGCGTTTGCCCGAACGAAGCGGTCACGCGCCAGGGTGACATGATCCGGATTGACCGGACGCGCTGTACGATCAGCGGCGAGTGCGCAAAGGTCTGTAATGCGGAAGCGCTGCAAATTGTCGGGAGGGTGGTAACCGTTGAGCAGGTGGTCGCAGAAATCGAAAAAGATATTGTTTTCTACGAGCAATCCGGCGGAGGTGTAACCTTTGGCGGAGGTGAACCGCTTGCCCAACCCCGCTTCCTGGTGGAGCTCCTGGCTGCCTGCCGTAACCGCGGCCTGCACACCGCCGTGGATACCAGCGGATTCACGCCGTGGAAAATCCTCGACGAAGTCCGACCGTTCGTGGATTTGTTCCTTTTCGACCTGAAACTTATGGACGAAACCCGCCACCGCCAGTGGACGGGAGTTTCGAATGTCTCGATCCTGTTCAACTTGCGGAGACTGTCGGAATTGGGGCATAAAATCATCATCCGGATCCCAATCATCCCCGGCATCAATGACGACGATGAGAACCTCAAGGAAACCGCTTCCTTCCTGTCCACGCTGCCAAACGTACCAGCGGTGGAATTACTTCCTTACCACAACATTGCCGAGGGCAAGTATGCCGGGATGGGGATGAACTACACCCTGTCAGAAATTCAACCACCCAGCCAGGAGCAAATGCGATCCAGAATTGAGCTCCTGTCCGGCTACGGGTTAAAGGTAAAATAAACCTGGAAGGTTTCCCATGTCCATGACCGAGCGTGTCCGTAAACTCCGCCAGCAGTCCCTCGAGGCACAAGAGGCATTCTCCTCCGAGCGTGCCGAACTGGTGACCGAATTCTATCGAGGGATGGGACCCGCGCGTCTCCCGGAGGCGTCCATCCCGATGCAGAGGGCGATGCTATTTTCCCACCTCATGGAGAACAAGGCTATTTCCATCGGCGAAGGGGAGCTTATCGTTGGCGAAAAAGGTCCTGCACCCAAGGCCGCCCCCACTTACCCGGAACTGTGCTGTCACTCACTGGAAGACCTCGACATCCTGGACACGCGCCCGAAAACCTCCTTCAAGGTGAGCCCCGAGACCCGCCGCGCTTACGAGGAGAAGATCATCCCATTCTGGGGCGGCAAGTCGATGCGCGACCTGCTCTTCCTAGAAATGACCGATGAATGGAAAGCCGCCTTCGAAGCGGGAATATTCACGGAATTCATGGAGCAGCGCTCTCCGGGTCATACAGTCCTGGATGGGAAAATCTACCAAAAGGGCATGCTGGATTTCATTGCTGAAATAGACACCCGTCTCGGCAACCTGGATTACTTAAATGATGCCGAGGCCTATTCCAGACAGGAAGAGTTAAAAGCCATGCGGATTTGCGCGGCTGCACTGATCCGCTTTGGCGAACGGTACGCGAACGAAGCGCACAAATTAGCCTTGCAGGAGAAAGATCCGCAGCGTCGCAATGAACTTGAAAAAATCTCCGAAGTCTGCACCCGGGTACCGGGCCAGGCACCGCGTGATTTCCACGAAGCGCTGCAATATTACTGGTTCGTCCACCTGGGGGTGACCACCGAGCTCAATACCTGGGACTCCTTCTGCCCGGGTCATCTGGACCGTCATCTCACGCCATTCTACGATCTGGGCCAGCATGACAGAGAGTATTACGAGGAACTACTGCAGTGCTTCTGGATCAAATTCAACAACCAGCCAGCCCCACCCAAGGTGGGGGTGACCGCGGCTGAAAGCGGCACTTACACCGACTTCGCCCAGATCAACATCGGTGGGTTGCTGGCAGACGGCTCTGATGGGGTTAATGAGGTCTCATATTTAATCCTGGACGTGGTCGAGGAGATGCGGCTTGTACAGCCTTCGTCCTCCATCCAGGTCAGCAAGAAGAACCCGGACGAGTTCATCAAGCGAGCTGCCAGGATTATCCGCACCGGGTTTGGCCAGCCATCGGTCTTTAACTCCGACCTGGTGGTGGAGGAAATGGTGCGGGTGGGAAAATCCCTGGCGGATGCCCGCAACGGCGGGACGAGCGGGTGCGTGGAAACGGGAGCGTTTGGAAAAGAAGCTTACATCCTGACCGGATACTTCAATATCCCGAAAATCCTCGAACTGACCCTGCACGATGGGCTTGACCCCCGCAGCGGAAAACAGCTCGGGCTCCATACTGGTGATCCAGGTACTTTCGATACCTTCGACGATTTATTTTCCGCCTTCGAGAAGCAGATGCTGCATTTCCTGGACGTAAAGGTGCGCGGTAACAACGTCATCGAACGGTTGTACGCGGCTTATATGCCGGCTCCTTTCCTGTCACTGCTGGTGGACGATTGCATTCAGAAGGGCAGGGATTACCACAATGGTGGACCGCGATACGATTCCTCGTACATCCAGGGTGTGGGCATGGGCACCATCACCGACTGCCTGTCAGCCATCAAAACGCATGTCTTCGAGCATAAGACCCTGAAAATGGCGGAGTTGCTGGGCATGCTGGAAGACGATTTTTCAGGGCACGAACGCGAACGCCAGATGTTGCTCAACAAGACGCCGCGTTACGGAAACGACCTGGATGCCGCCGACGACCTGCTGGTGCGTGTTTTCGAAGCCTACTTCAACGCAATTGAAGGAAGGAAAAATACCCGTGGGGGCGAATACCATATCAACCTGCTGCCCACCACCTGCCACATATACTTCGGTTCAGTGACCGGCGCCACTCCCGACGGACGGCATGCCTGGAGCCCCTTATCGGAAGGTATCTCCCCGGTCCAGGGTGCAGATCGGAATGGGCCGACCGCAGTGCTCAAGTCAGCAGCCAAAATGGACCAAGTCCGCACCGGAGGAACCTTGCTCAACCAGAAGTTCACTCCTGCCCTGCTTTCAGACGAAACCGGCCTGGACGCGCTGGTGAGCCTCATTCGATCCTATTTCAAACTGGACGGGCACCACATCCAGTTCAACGTGGTGGATGCCACCACCCTGCGCAAGGCGCAAAAGAATCCAGAGCTATACCGCGACCTTATCGTAAGGGTGGCAGGTTATTCCGATTACTTCTGCGATTTAAGCGAAGCTCTCCAGGAAGAGATCATCGCCCGCACGGAACAGCAGGGATTTTAAAGTTCCCTAAATTGGATGTCCCCTCCTGAAAAAGGCCTGCTAATATATGAAAATAGAAGGTAGGAGAAACCATGAAACGATTAGTCTATTTCCTTGTCATCCTGTCCATCCTGATGTTCGCCTGCAGTATTCCCTCTGTCCCCACCCAGCCGAGCGCCACCCTGACGCCGGTGGTAACAGACATTCCCATTCCGACCGACACATCGGTACCGACTGACACAACGGTACCAACTGTAAACCCTGTTCCAGTCGCAAATGTCACCTGCAACGAATTGTCATTCTACCTGGACCCGGTTTTAGCTTCGGGTTACAACTGCGATACTGTCCCCGAGAACGCCGAAGGAATAGAAATCACACCTCAATACACCAACTTAACATTGCAGGGGTATATCCTCTCCAGCAAATTTTTTGACGCGCACATTTCAATTTTCCCCGTTCAACGCTACACCCAACTCCTGCCTGACCATATTCCCCCTCAGGTGACCGATCTTCAAGCCCTGATCGGTGGCGGGTCTACCGGCAATTCGCTGCCGCTATTACCCATATTCAATGCCGCCCAGGTGTTCCACGCCCAGTACCAGGTGGTTCCCTTTATCAATGGCGGAGGCATACGGTTTATCACCCTTTACGCACAATACTATGCCCCGATCAACAACCATGATCTGTTCTACACTTACCAGGGACTGACCAGCGATGGTCTTTACTGGGTCTCGGCGATCCTGCCCATCAATAACCCAATTCTGCCAGCCAATGGCGATACTCCTCCTGGAGGGATGAGCCAGGAACAGTTTACTGCCAATTATGAGCCGTATATCACCGATTTAACCAGTCAATTGAATTCACAGACTTCAGACAGCTTCACCCCCAGCCTGGCTGCGCTCGACGCGCTGGTTGCCAGCATCACCATCCAGCCTTAGGTCATACAACCTGTGTGAGGATTGTCCGTTTCGCACCTGCGGAACTCAGCGCCCTGGCTACTGCCGGGGCGTTTTCTTTCTCGACCAGGGCGATCATATTCCCGCCGCGGCCGCCCCCCGAAAGCTTCGCACCAAGCGCACCCGACTTGCGGGCAGCTTCCACCAAAGCGTCCAGTTCATCACAGGAGACGGTCATCTTTTGCAGGAGGGCATGGTTGGCATCCATCAATTTGCCCAATTCGGGAATGTCTCCGCGCTCGATGGCCTGGCGCGCATTCCAGACTATCTCGCCCACCCGGGTGAAAACCTTTTCCCAGCGTGGTTTATCCGCCAGCCAGAGTTTTCGAACCATACCCACGGATTCTTTCGTTGGGGCGGAAATGCCGGTGCCACCGATCATGATCGAGAATGGCGCTCCAACATGGAATGTCTTGATGGGCTTTTTCAAGATGAAATAAACCGGTTTGGCGTACGTGACCACGGTGTTGTCAATCCCGGAAGGCGTACCGTGATACAGTTTTTCAGCTTCGAAGGCCAATGAATTAACCGTTTCATCCGGCAGCGGTTGGCCAAGGAATGCTGATAGAGCCCGGATGATCGCCACGGATACCGCCGCACCCGAACCGAGCCCGGAGGCAACGGGGATGGTGGATTGGAGATATACCGTGCAGGCAGGCGGGTTTGAAATTTTCAACGTTGAGAATACGCTGTTGATGATCGAAACGAGTGGATGGTCAACAGGAAGACTTAAAAGATCGGCGGAAAGATTGATATTCGGAGCTTCGATCATGATCCCGCCACGAGAGTTTTCACTCACCGTTGCCGTTGCCTGTACCTGGTTTACTGGAACAGCCAAAGCCGGGCGCCCATACACGACTGCGTGTTCGCCAAACAGGATGATTTTACCGGGAGCAGAGGAGGTGGTCACAGGTTTGGTGCGGATCGGATCCGCCTTAGGTTACATAGAAAACTGCCAACACAGCCAATCCCCACAGGAAAATGGAAACCTGGAAGGGGCGGTCGGAAAGCAGGATCTCTTCCGGTTCGCCGCCGATCTGCCTGACCTGGATGAGGTACAGATAACGGAAGATGGCGTAGATCACGAATGGGATGGTCAGCATGAGGGTGTGGTTGTCGGGCAGGCGGAAAAAGGTGTAAAGAGAATACGCCAGGATGGTGGTGCCGGACACGATGGTGATAAATTGATCGAGCAGGGGAATGGTATAACCGTCCAGTACTTTACGCTGATTGGTGGCATCTCCGGCAAGCATAGCCAATTCAGCGCGCCGTTTCCCAAAGCCCAGGTAAAGGGCAAGCAGTGTCATCAAAACGTAAAGCCAGGGGGAGAAGCGTTCAACCACGATGAGGGTCGTCCCGGCATGTACCCGCAGGACAAAACCGGCCGCCAGGATGAGCACATCCAGGATGGGCACATGCTTGAGCCACTTGGAGTAGACCAGGATCATGCAGAAGTAGACCAGGATGGTCAGGGCGAACTGCCAGGCCAACAAAAAGCCAAGCGTAATGGCGAGCAGGCTCAGTATAATTCCTGCTGCAAGAGCCAAAGGGACGGGCAGCTTGCCAGAGGCGATGGGTCGGTTTTTCTTCACCGGGTGGAGGCGGTCGGCTTCCGCATCCATCAGATCGTTAAAAATATAAACCGAACTGGAAATCATGCAAAACAGAACAAAGCCTGCCAATGTACGCAGGAAATCAGGCATTCGGAATAGTTTGCCGTCGAAAACCAGTGCCGCAAAGAGGAAGGCATTCTTTGTCCATTGTCGGGGACGCATGGTTTTCAAGAGGGCTCGCAGCATGCTTCTATTTTACATGATTATTCCCCCGCTTTGGCAGTGATTTATGGAGCATCCGGAGCGATATAATCAAGTCATGCGAAAAATGCGCCTGGACCTCCTGTTGGTGGAGCGCGGCCTGGCAGAAAGCCGCGCCAAGGCCCAAGCCTTGATCATGGCCGGGCAGGTGCGCGTGGACGGCCAGGTGGAAATAAAAGCTTCCACGGCTGTCCTTTCAGAAGCGCGCCTGGACCTGGAAGCGGGGCCGCGCTTCGTGTCCCGCGGGGGCGAAAAGCTGGAAGCCGCGCTGACGAATTTCAAGGTGATGGTGACCGGGCGTGTCTGTGTGGATGTGGGCTCCTCCACGGGTGGGTTCACCGATTGCCTGCTCCAACACGGGGCAGTCAAGGTCTATGCCATGGATGTGGGGAAGGGGATTTTGCATTGGAAGTTGCGGGCCGACCCGCGCCTGGTAGTCATGGAAGAGACCAATGCGCGCTTTGTGGAGAGACTTCCCGAACCGGTCAGCTTGGTGACGATCGACGCTTCATTTATTTCATTGAAGGTATTGCTACCAGTGATAAAAAGGTGGTTTGAGCACCCTTCAGACTCCCCCCAATTCGAAGGGATACGAGGAGAAAATGGTATTAATGTAATCGCCCTCATTAAACCCCAATTCGAAGCCGGGCGAAAAGAAACAGCCAAAAACAAAGGCGTCATCCGCAACCCGGAAGTTCATAAATCCGTGCTGATGGATGTGCTTACTTTCGCACATGAACAACGCTATGGTGTGCAAGGATTGATGTGCAGCCCGCTGGTGGGGCCGAAGGGCAATATCGAGTTCTTGGCAGGGTTACGATTTCCGGAGGAGCAACGCTCTTCCTTGAATGAGATGGTGGAAATTCTGTTTTAAGGCTGTGGCTGCCAGACAACCTGATTAATCCTTGCGTTGTCTGTGGTCAAACGGATAGGTCGCAGTGAGGGGTCTAAAAGGGTCCTTTCAATATCGATGAAATAAAGATCGACTTTAGCCGTCTCGAAACTACCCATCTCCACCGTTACATATTTTCCATTTGGTGACCAGGATGTTCCCAAGTTATACAAAGGAACTGGGTCGTTGAACAATAACTTGATCATCGTTCCATCTGCATTTAAATAATAAAACAATGAAACACCTTCAAAACAAGAAACGTTCACCAAGCCGAATTCTCCATTTGGGGAAGGCCAATTGGATGCGTCATTGAGGTATAAGTCCTTTTGATATGACTGGCATTTGGAGGAAAAGCTTGGCCAGACAGAGCCGGATGTAGTTGTTGCTCCTTCAAGATGATGCCAAAACCATGTATCAGATATCTTTACGACATAATATATATTTAGACCGCTCCCAAACATGGAAGATATTGGTATTTCATAAGATGCAACTAATTTAGCGGGGGTCCCGTCTATATTAAACCTATATATCTGAACGGATGAGATTAATGCGTAAAAATGTTGCACATCTTCCCACTTAATCATGACATTATTATCCGACTCCAGTAATTTCATTTTATTATTGCCGTCCGCATTGGTAATGTAAATGGCAGAGTTACTTGATTTCTGGTCTGACCCCAGATCCTCCGCATGGTATACAATCTTTTGGCCATCAGGCGACCAACTCAAAAAAGTGTCAGATTCCAGATTACCTGTCAATTTTATTTTCCCGCTTCCATCGGCATTCATTACACCTATACCTATTTGACCCGAGTAAACCTGTGATGGGTTCGTTTCGTAAACAATTTTCTTCCCATCAGGTGACCAGGTAAATAGCCAGACGAAATCATCATTTTGGGAGAGTTGGGATAGTTCACTCCCATTGCTGTTCATTGAATATATATTGTTATATCCATTCCTGTCACTCATAAATGCTATTCTTTTACCATCTGGCGACCATTTGGGTAAAATATCCTGTCCCGGATTATTGGATAAATTGGTCTCATCGCTTCCATCCATGTGCATCGTGTAAATTTCGAAATTTCCGCTTTTATTAGAGTCAAAGGCAATCAGGCCCTTATATGGCTGAGGGCTTGGAGTAAAAGTGGTGATCGGAGCGCTCGGTGAACCTGTGGCAATCGAATTGCTGATAGATGAGGTCTTTAATTTTGAGAAAATGGTATCTGAAGCAATGATCAGCACCAAAAGGAGAACTGTGCCGGCAAGAAATTTTAATCCCATCATGATACGATTCGTCAAGATAACTCTCCTGTTTAATATTCGGATATTTGACAGATCATTCACCGAAGGGACATCTTGGTTATCCCATCTCCCGTGAAAAGCCCTCTTCATGCGATCTTCCAAGGCGTTTAACCTTTTCGATATAGTGAGGCATGAGAAACAATCTCGCAGGTGTTCATCGAGGTCGGCACGCTGGTCTTCACGCACCATCCTGTCTGCGGAAAGATGCAGATATTTTATAGCTTGTCTATGCGTGATTCTGGCCATTTTTATACTTCTTTCAAGAGAGCACGCAACTTATTACGTGCATGGTTCAATCGGGAGTGAACCGTCCCGGGAGGAATACCAAGGATGGCTGCTATGTCGATGATGGAAAGATCGTGGTAGTAGCGCAAGATTAGCGGGATTCGATGTTTATTGTCCAGATTTCGGATAGCCACCCAGATTTCATGATCGACTTCTTTTTTTATAACCTCATTTTCTGGACGCTCATCCCCTCCCCGGAGTTGAAACAGATTCTGTAAGATTTGCTGCAAATTATTTCGATTTTTAATGCGCCTCAATCGGGAACGGCACACATTTACGCTTATACTGAATAGCCAGGTCTTGAAGGCTGAATCTCCACGGAAAGAATCCAAAGTGCGCAAGGCAGCCAGGAAGGTTTCCTGCGTGCTGTCTTCTGCTTCATCATAGTTATCCAGAATGGAGAAATCCAGGAGAAAAATATCTTTTTGATAGAGATGAACCATTTTTTCAATGGCTTGGACATCTCCCTCCCGGCATTGTTCGAGCCAACGGCTGTCCATGAAAGTCATTCTACTAGATTAGACGTATCCCGAGAAAAAAAACTTCATTTCGCGATTTTTAGGATTTCTGCAATTTGGGATACAATGCACATCAGTTAATGATGAGGTGTTCCTCGTAGAACCTGCAACTGAAATATATCATCAATAAACCTCCGATAGATGGTGTTGCCACTACTAAAGCTGCAATTTATCAGATTATTAAAATCATACGCTTCACGGTTTTGAATTTGAAAAAATTTAGGAGAATTCAAATGATAAAAATCGATTCCCTCGTCCAGGATTTCCTGGCTCAGAAGAAGATCGCCGTGGTGGGCGTTTCCGACCAGCGCGAGACGGGATGTAATGCAAACTACAAAAAGTTCAAGAATGCCGGCTACCAGGTCTATGCGATCAACCCGCGCATCAAAACGTTCGATGGCAGCCCATGCTACCCTGATTTGAAATCGCTGCCGGAGAAACCGGATGCTGTTTTCATCCTCGCCAATCCCAGGGTTACAGAGCAGGTCGTCCGGGAATGTGTGGACCTGGGTGTGAAGCACGTCTGGATGCACTGCATGCTGGGCACCCGGCCCGGCTTGGCAGCCAGTATGACCAGTGTCTCGCCTGAAGCGGTGCGCCTTTGCCGGGAAAATGGGATCGCCGTGATCCCCGGTTCATGCCCGAACCAATTCCTTAAACCGGATTTAGGGCATGGCATGATGCATGGGCTGTGGAATCTCTTCGGCTTCCTGAAAGTGGACTAGTAATCTTTGAAGGGTTGACCAATTCCGGGGACTTGCGTCCCCGGTTTTGTGTTTAAAAAATCGGTTATACTTTCTTCGCAAAAACATGTCTGAAAAAATCCGCAACTTCTGCATCATTGCCCACATCGACCACGGCAAGTCCACCCTGGCGGACCGTTTGCTCCACCTCACCGGAACCGTCCCAGATCGCGATACCACCGAGCAGATCCTCGACTCGATGGAGCTGGAGCGCGAGAAGGGTGTGACCATCAAGGCCTCGGCTGTGAGGATGAAATATATTGCCACCGACGGTCAGACCTACGAACTAAACCTGATCGACACCCCCGGTCACGTGGACTTTGGTTACGAAGTGAGCCGAGCTCTCAACGCCTGCGAAGGGGCTGTGCTGGTGGTGGACGCCACCCAGGGCATCGAAGCCCAGACCCTTGCCAACCTGTATTCCGCCCTGGAAGCGGACCTGGTCATCATCCCAGTCATCAACAAGATCGACCTTCCTTCGGCGAGGCCTGATGAAGTGGCGGAGGACGTGGGCAGCCTGCTGGGAGTCCCGTCCGAAACGGTGCTGCGTGTCTCGGCAAAAGATGGAATAAATATTGAAGCAGTCCTGGAAGCCATCGTCCGAATAGTGCCCCCACCCAAAGCGGACGAAGAAGCCCCCCTGCGGGCACTGGTTTTTGACTCGCATTACGACTCTTATAAGGGCGTCATTACCTACGTGAGAGTGGTGGAGGGCAAACTGACTGCCAGCGAAAGCATCCACCTGATGTCCACGGGTGTGGATGTAAAACCGATCGAGGTGGGCATTTTTGCTCCCACCCTGAAACCGGTGCCGGGGCTTTCAGCGGGTGAGGTGGGCTACGTTGCCACCGGGTTGAAAACCGTGCACGATGCGCGTGTTGGAGACACGATCACCAGCACATCCCGTCCGGCTGCTGCCCCGTTGCCGGGTTACCGCACCCCCAAGCCAATGGTCTTTGCCGGGATATACCCTGCAGAAGCCGATGATTACCAGGACTTGCGCGAGGCACTGGATAAACTGCAGCTCAACGACGCCTCCCTGACCTTCCAGCCGGAGACCTCCCAGGCGCTGGGTTTCGGGTTCCGGGCAGGTTTCCTGGGGCTGTTCCACATGGAAATCATCCAGGAACGCCTCGAGCGTGAGTACGACCTGGACATGGTGTTTACAGCCCCCACGGTGGCATACGAAGTGATGCTGCAAGACGGATCGACCATGATCGTGGCTTCCCCTGCCGACCTGCCCAACGAGAGCCTGGTAGCGGAAATCCGCGAGCCGTGGATGAACATCGAGATCATCACCCCAACCGATTTCTACGGGCCGATCATGGACCTGGTGACCAAACGGCGCGGCACGTACAAAAGCCAGGAATACCCTGCCCCACACCGCGTCCAGCTCAATTTCGAAATCCCACTTTCCGAGATCATCATCGATTTTTTCGACGAACTGAAAAGCCGCACACGCGGTTACGCTTCACTGGATTACCAGTTCGCAGAATACCGGGCCGACCAGCTGCAAAAACTCGAGATCCTGGTGAACGGGGAACCAGTGGACGCGCTGGCAGCGATCGTCCACGAAAAAGACGCCTACCACAAGGGTCAGCGTTTTATCACCAAGCTCAAGGAACTCATCCCGCGCCAATTGTTCGACGTGGCCATCCAGGCCTCCTCGGGCGGGCGCATTATTAGCCGGGCCAACGTCAAAGCCACTCGCAAGGATGTGCTTGCCAAATGCTACGGCGGCGACATTACCCGCAAGAAAAAACTTCTAGAGAAGCAGAAGAAAGGAAAGAAGCGCCTGAAAATGATCGGCAACGTGGAAATTCCGCAGGAAGCCTTTATGGCGGTTTTGCGATTGGAAGAGGAGTAATTCACTGGATTTTACAAAGAGGGCACATGGATTTATTTCTTTCAAGGAAATAAAATTCCGTGAGCCCATATTTTTGTGGTGATTGATTTTATGTTAAATTTCTGGAAATCCACCCGCCGCTGGCTCCCCGGGGTGATCATCAGCCTGGTCGCCATCGCTGCGATCCTCTATTTTGTTAACCTGCAGGATTTCGTTGCTGCCATCCGTTCGGCAAATTATTGGTTCATCCTGGTTGTCTTCTTACTAACCATAGTATGGCTGCTCGTGCGCGGTCTGGTCTGGCGCACACTGCTGCGCGGAAAAGCCACCTACCGTGACACCTTCCTGACCGTTTGTGAAGGTTACCTTTTAAATAACTTCCTCCCAATCCGATTGGGAGAACTCGGACGCGCTTTTTTACTCGGGCGTAAATCCCAACTGGATTTCTTGGAAGTCCTCCCGACGATCGTCATCGAACGCTTCCTGGACCTGGCGTTTGCCGCGGCGATCCTGTTGAGCGCCGTCCCATACGTGGTCGGTGCAACCGGTGCCGCGAGCATTGCTATCATAATCGGAGCGCTGGTGGTGATTGGACTGGTGTTAATGATCCTCCTGGCGCGCAACCAGGAATGGGCGTTAGAATTGTTCCAGCGAATAAGCTCGCGTTGGCCTGCAATCCAAAAACAAGGCGGCGAATTCCTGGCCTCGCTATTATCCGGCCTTTCCATTCTGACAGACGGCGGGCTATTTGTCCGTGTTTTGTTATTGATGATCCTGAATTGGTTAATTTCCTTGATATCTACTTATCTTATGATCCTGGCGTTCTTCCCCCAAGCCACCCCGATCTGGTCCCTGTTTGGGCTGGGTGCCATTTCTTTTGGCAATGCCATCCCGTCCCTGCCAGGTGCGGTGGGTACTCTTGAAGCTGCTTTTGGGGGCGCGATTATTCTCCTCGGCGGTGACAAATCCACAGCCCTGGCTGCAGCACTGGTGGGGCACTTGTCCAATTACCTGATCACGGGAATCTTCGGTTTGTTCGCCCTATCTAATGAAGGCGAAACGGTCATGGGCATTTATCGCCAGCTGCAAAAGAGGCGATTGTCTTTGGGTGTGGATCCTGCAGGGATGGATGGAGCTGTCACAAATCCTGCCAGGGAGACCTCTCTACCGCCGGGTGCACTGACGGAGGATTCCCAAACTGAAACCGAGGGGGGAAAAAAGGAGTAGGCATGCCGAAAAATTATTTCATCACTGGTGGAGCCGGTTTTATCGGGTCCAATTATGTAAGCCGCCTGCTCGAACGCGGCGAAAAGGTCATCGTCTACGATAATCTCAGCCGGGCCGGAGCAAAGCGCAACCTGGCCTGGCTGCAAGGGAAATATGGTGAAAAAGCATTCCAACTCATTGTGGGAGACATCCGCGACGAAAGCTCGTTGACAAACTCCAGCCGCACTGCGGATATTATTGTTCACCTGGCGGCACAGGTAGCGGTGACCACCTCAGTCACCAATCCTCGCGAGGATTTCGAGATCAACGCCCTGGGAACGTTCAATGTCCTGGAAGCGGCACGTCTCAATGAGCGTAAACCGGTCTTCATTTACGCCTCTACTAATAAGGTTTATGGCGGCATGGAAAATGTCAAGGTGGTGGAGGATGCCACGCGCTGGCATTATGCTGATCTGCCTTTGGGCTGCCCGGAAACCCAGCCGCTGGATTTCCACTCGCCTTACGGGTGTTCGAAGGGCACCGGTGACCAGTATGTAAGGGATTATGCAAGAATATACGGCATTCCCTCCATCGTCCTGCGGCAGTCTTGCATTTATGGTCCGCGCCAGTTCGGGGTTGAAGACCAGGGCTGGGTGGCTTGGATGATCATCGCGGCCGTCACCGGGCGTCCGCTCACGATTTATGGCGACGGAAAACAGATCCGGGATATTCTCAACGTTGATGATCTGCTGAACGCCTATGATGCTGCCATTGACAGGATCGCAGGGATCAAAGGCCAGGTCTACAACCTGGGCGGTGGACCAACGAACACCATGTCCATCTGGTCCGAATTCGGCCTGTTGCTGGAAAAAATGCTGGGCAGACCAGTCCCGGTGAAACGCAGTGATTGGCGTCCGGGCGACCAAAAGGTATTTGTGGCTGATATCCGCAAGGCGGAACGGGAACTTGGATGGAAGCCGAAGGTGGGCATTGAAGAGGGGGTGAGGATCCTTTTAGACTGGGTTATGGAAAACAAGGGTTTATTCTAAGAACCTGACTTCCGAAGAGGAACACTTCGGAAGTTTTTATTTTGGTGGGTTATAATCTGACCGACCCGACCTATGATACACGGCAACACTTCAAACCTTTCCAGATCCACCATCCGCCGATTGGCGCTTTCGCTGGTCATCACGCTCGTTTTCGTGGTGGTCGAAATGGTTGCGGGGCTATTCGCCAATTCACTGGCACTATTGACGGATGGGGCACACAACCTCACCGATGCGCTCGCCCTCGGACTGACCTGGTGGGCGCTTTGGATCACAACGAAACCAGCTAATTCCGAGAAAACTTATGGATACCACCGCGCAGGGATCCTGGTTGCGCTTTTAAACTCAACCACGCTGGCATTGATTGCCCTGGGCGTTTTTTATGAAGCCTGGAAGCGCTTTACCGCACCGCCGTTGGTGCAGGCAAATATCCTCATTATTGTGGGAGCGGTGGCGGTTGTAGTCAACCTGGTGACAGCCCTGTTGGTGCGGAGGGGGAGTGAAAGCGACCTTAACCTTCGCAGTGCATTCCTGCACTTGATGGGAGACGTCGCATCAACCATGGGGGCGGTCATTGCCGGGATCGTGATCCGCTTCACCGGCATGAACTGGATTGATGCGCTGGTCAGCGTGTTGATCGGTTTCCTGATCCTGTGGAACGCCTGGGGAATCCTGCGTGAATCGCTTGAAATCCTGATGGAATCCTCTCCGGCAGACATTGATATGGAAGCCCTTAAGCATGACATGCTGGCAGTAGAAGGTGTGCGCGGCGTTCACGACCTGCACGTCTGGAGCATCACCCGTTCGTTGCGCACCCTTTCTGCCCACCTGGTTACAGACGATGTACCGGTCAGCCAGGGAGCAAAAGTCCAGGTGGCCGTTTGTGATATGCTGACATATCATTATGGGATTAATCACACCACGCTTCAGTTGGAGTGCATAGACTGCGCTCCTGTGGGTTTGTACTGCGACATTACATCTGACAACCACGCCCATTAACCATGCGCATCCTGACCGTCCTCACCTACTATCGTCCGCACACCTCCGGTCTGACCATCTACGCAGAAAGACTGGCGCGCGCCTTTGCAAGAAAGGGTCACCAGGTAACCGTGATGACTACTCGCTACGATCAGTCTCTGCCTCTAGATGAGATGATGGACGGGGTGCATGTGATTCGGGTTCCGGTGACCATGCGCATAAGCAAAGGAGTGATTGCCCCCACCTTCGGCCTGGTAGCGACGAACCTGGTACTGCACCATGATGTGATCCAGTTGCATTTACCGCAGTTCGATGCTCCCGGCGTTGCCATTCGTGCCCGTCTTTTCAAGAAACCGGTTATCCTTACTTACCACTGCGACCTTTTCCTTCCACCTGGCTTGTTCAACCGCTTTGTCAATCTTGTAGTGAAGTTCCAAAATAACCTGGCCGCGCTGGCGGCGAACCATATTGTCACCTATACCCAGGATTACGCCGACAACTCCTCCTACCTCTCCCGTTACCGGCGCAAACTCACGCCCATGCTCCCTCCGGTGATCCTCCCGCCAGCGGAACCCGGTTCGCGTGAAGAATTTGCTAAAAAATATCAGACCCGGAAGCAACGCCCCGTAATTGGGATGGCGACCCGTTTCGCCGCAGAAAAAGGGGTCGAGGTCCTGCTCGATGCACTACCAGCCGTGTTGTCGAAATACCCGCGGGCGCAGGTTCTGTTCGCCGGACAGTACCAGAATGTAATGGGCGAACAGGCATACTTTGACAGATTGATACCGCGCATCAAAGAATATGAACAGCAGAACTGCTGGAAGTTCCTTGGTAACCTCAGTCAGCAGCAGCTCGCTGCTTTCTATCCCAACCTGGATGTGCTGGTCGTCCCCTCGCTGAACTCCACAGAAGCTTTTGGGCTGGTACAAATAGAAGCGATGATGAATGAAGTTCCTTGCGTGGCGTCGGCTTTACCGGGTGCACGTCGCCCGGTGCAGATGCATGATATGGGTAAAGTAGTGCCCATCGGCAACCCAGCTGCCTTGAGTGCAGCTCTTTTGGAAATTTTCAACCGGAAAGACCAGTACCATTGCGACACCCTTGCCCTCGCTCACCTATACCACCCGGACACGGTAGCATCCGAATATGAGAAATTATTCGAGAAGTTGTTGAAAGATGAATGAATCTAAACCGATCACCGGATAGCAGGGGTTGAATAATCGCCCATCTGAGGCATGATGAAAGATTACCTGGCCCTCCATCTGCGTGACCTGCCATACTTCCGCGCCCTGGTCCGGGGGGTGGAAGCGACCTATTATCAAAATATCGATCTACCTGCACCGACCCTGGATGTGGGCTGTGGCGACGGTCATTTTACTTCACTCACCTTCGATCACAAAATTGACGTTGGTCTTGACCCCTGGTCCGGCCCGATCCATGAAGCCGGGCGAAGAGACTGCTACCGTATGCTGGTCCAGGCAGATGGGGCGCAATCGCCGTTCACAAATGGATATTTCGCAAGCGCTTACAGCAACTCAGTGCTCGAACATATCCCTCATATCGAAACTGTGCTGGCAGACACTGCCCGAGTGCTCAAGCAGGGTGCGCCATTTTATTTTTGCGTGCCGAACGAACGTTACCTCTCCGAACTATCCATTTCCCATGTACTCGGGAAGAGCTATGCAGGATGGTTCCGGAAAATCTCGAGGGTGCAGCATGCGGACGGTCCAGCAACCTGGCAGGGTCGCCTGGAAAGAGCCGGGTTCCGGCTGGAGCGATGGTGGCACTATTTTTCCCCGTCAGCCATGCGCGTGTTAGAATGGGGTCATTATTTCGGCTTGCCGTCGCTGCTTGCGAAGAAACTCACCGGTAAATGGATCATTGCCCCGGAGAAATGGAATCTCTTTCTAACGGAAAAGTTCGTGCGAAAATTTGCCTCCCCTGATCCGGTCGAAGATGGAACATTCACCTTTTATATTGCCAGGAAGAATTAAGCGCGATTTTCGATATTAAAACGCCTGCCATCATGTCTTTCGACGAGAAATATTTCAGCACCCACACCTACCAGGATGTTTCCTTCGCCAGATACAGCCAGTATTGGTGGTCGAACCGTTTTTACGCAATCCTTTCACGCCGCTATGGCAGAAAGGGATCCCGCCTGCTTGAAATTGGGTCAGGGCTCGGGCATCTGGTCGGGCAGCTGGAAAATACCTTTAAAACAGTGGCCACTGACGTAAACCCGTGGGCACTACACCAATCGCAGGGTGTGGCACGCGGCACTTTCCACGTTGCCTCCAGTGCAGAAAGGCTCCCATTTAAGGACGCAGTCTTCGACGGTATCATCATCAAGCACGTGGTCGAGCACCTCCAACATCCCGACAAAGGCATTGCTGAGTTGGGTCGGGTCATCATTCCCGGAGGAGTACTGATCCTTGCCACCCCCAACCTTGCCTCCCTATTAAAGCCCTGGAAAGGTGATAAATGGATCGGTTACCAGGACCCCACGCATATTTCTTTAAAACCACCTGACGATTGGCTGGAAATGCTTCGAAAGGCAGGTTTCAGTCTCATAAAGGTATTTGCAGATGGTTTCTGGGATGTGCCTTACATACGGGTTGTACCCAATATTCTTCAAAAGCTTTTCTTCGGATCCCTCGGCGGGTTCCAGGCAATCTTGGGAATGCCATTCTTGCCAATGCGCTGGGGTGAGAGTATCATGGTGGTCGCCAGAAAAGGTTCCACGGAAAAACCCTGATGAATCCTGAAAATAAACATGATAATGAAGAAGAACCCAGCGTTCTTGATTATCTAAAATCAAAACTGAGGTTCTGGGACCGCGGGCACAATATTGAGATGAAGGCTTTCAAGCCTGCGGCCTCTCTCCTTGCCGAAGGAGAAACTCCGAGAACCAGGCTGGAAAGCCCGGAAACGGAAGGAAACCTTCCGGAAAAAGGGACGCGTGCAGGAGTTTGGCCCTGGCGTTCCCTGATCGCACTTGGCTTTGCCCTGATTGGACAGAGGGCTTTTGAACCCTCTCCCAGTCGGAGCGCCATCCCGGGCCTGGTATTCTATGGCTTTGGACTTGCCTGGTTAATTCTGGCTTACCTGCACAAGGAGTGGATTCCCGCACGTTACCCGGAAACAGTAAATCGATCCGATTCGATGAGGGTGAGGTGGGTGCCTCTCATCCTGGGGGTCTTGTTTTCAGCAGCAGCCTTCTGGCAACTCGGTGATAACCTGTTCACACTTTTTAATGCTAGCTTGTGGGTACTTGCAATTATTTTCTTTGTCTGGGCATTCTGGCAGAGGGGTGAAAATCCACCAGCATTCTGGCTGCGCATGAAGGACTTTTTTACCCGTGATAGTTGGCAGTTTAAAGTCACCCGTTGGAGCCTGCTTATCCTGGTGGTGGTTGCCGTAGTGGCTTTCTTTCGAATATACAACCTTGGAAGTATCCCCTCCGAACCCTTCAGTGACCACGCCGAGAAACTCCTGGATGTGTACGATGTATCTCAGGGACAAACGCATATCTTCTTCCCGCGCAATACAGGCCGCGAAGCCATCCAGATGTATCTCACCCTGGTAGTTTCGTGGATCTTTAGCACAGGCCTGTCGTTTATCAGCCTGAAAATTGGGACGGTCTTCTGTGGGCTTGCGACGTTACCCTACATGTACCTGCTTGGCAAGGAGTTCGGCGGCAAGAGAATAGGGCTCCTGGCAGTTTTCATTGCCGGCATTGCCTACTGGCCAAATATCATCAGCAGGGCGGGGCTGCGTTTTCCACTCTATGCATTATTTGCTGCTCCCACACTTTATTATCTCCTGCGAGGTCTGCGGACACGCAACCGCAACGACTTTATCATCTCCGGAATATTTCTCGGCTTCGGGTTGCACGGCTATACAGCCTTTAGAATCATGCCGTTCGTGGTGGTGATTGCGGTGGGATTGTACCTGGTGCATGCCCAATCCAGGGGAAACCGCAAACAGGCCATCATCTGGCTTTCCATCCTGGCATTAATATCGCTAATCGTTTTTCTGCCACTGGCACGCTATTGGTATGACAACCCGGACACGTTTAGTTACCGTGCATTTTCGCGGCTTGGGACGATCGAGTCGCCTCTCCCCGCCCCTGCCTTGCAGTTATTTCTGTCGAACACCTGGAATGCCCTGAAGATGTTCAACTGGGACGACGGGGAAATCTGGGTTATATCGGTGACACATCGACCCGTCCTCGACGTGGTTACCGGAGCTCTTTTCCTGATTGGAGCCCTCCTGGTTTTCATGCGCTACATCCGCGAGCGTCACTGGCAGGACGTGTTCCTGCTCCTGGCTGTTCCCCTCCTGCAACTCCCTTCGACACTTTCCCTGGCTTTTCCGGCCGAGAACCCGGCGCTCAACCGCGCTTCGGGAGCCATGGTACCCGCGTTTCTGCTCGCGGCAATCGCCCTGGATGGATTAATATCTGCAATATTAAATAATCGTCTTGCAAGCGCCGGGGACCTCGCTGAGACTGATCCATCCCGCAAATCCGTAATATCTACTCAAAAAGGCGTTCGGACCCGTAACGTGCTTACCTGGGTGCTGGTGTTGGTCCTGGCGGGGTGGTCATCTTATCAGAACTTTGACCTTGTTTTCAATCAGTTTTCCGCCCAGTACACCCAGGGAGCGTGGAATTCGTCAGAGATGGGAGCCGTCATCAAGCAATTTGGCATTACGTATGGTTCCACCGACAATACCTGGATCGTGCCTTATCCCTACTGGGTGGACACACGCCTGCCGGGTGTGTGGGCGGGCATTCCAAACCGCGACTTTGCTTTATGGCCGGAGAATTTTAGTGCCACCCTGGACGTTCAGGGACCGAAGCTGATAATTGTCAATATGCAGGATACGAACTCCATTGGGCAACTTACCTCGTTGTACCCGAATGGCGTCTGGAGCCATTTTGTTTCCAAGACCAGAATGGAGGGCAAGGATTTCATGATCTTCTTTGTCCCGCCTTCACAATGACCGAGGTTTAATGATCGATCCGGCTGTTCACCGCACAAAAGAGAAGTTCGCCTGGCTGTTCGATGTTTTTTTGATCGTCGTCCTGCTGATAGGAGCGTATTTTCGATTAACCGGCAGCAATTGGGGTCAGCTTAACATCCAACACCCGGACGAAGATTTTATGACCTCGGTCACCCTGGCCATCCAGCCGCTGCATAACCTGGCCGACTATTTTAATACCGCCCAGTCCACCCTCAACCCTTCAGTCGTGGGATATCCGGCTTACGTGTATGGAACGCTGCCACTTTTCATTGTCCACATGTTGGCCCAGGCGTTTGGAAAATTGAACGCCCTGACGTTATTCGGCAGGCAAGTTTCGGCAGTCGCTGACCTTGGAACGATCGCCCTTTTATATTTCATCGTGAGACGTTTCTATAAGGCTCGCGTCGCCTTGCTTGCGGCAGCCTTCTCGGCCCTGGCTGTCATGGAGATCCAGCAGTCGCATTTCTATACTTCGGATAACTTTTCAACGTTCTTCATGTTCCTCACCCTGACGGTTGCCGCCGTGATCGCGACCGGGGAATGGAAAGTATCGGCTCCGGCTGCAGGTACGGAATCTGAGGGAGTCAAGTTTGGGTTGCGTTTGGGGCATTCACTGCTGCGCCTGTTCCGAGATCCGCTTGCCTGGCAGTCGATTGCCTTTGGGATCACCCTCGGCATGGCGGCCGCTTCCAAGTTGAATGCAGCCGCCATGGCGGTGGTGCTTCCTATCGCGTTGGTGGTCCGCTATTTCAAATCGAAACCGCCTCAACCGGCAGAGGCTCCTAATCCCGATACCAGGCAGGAAGAGCACAGGTCATTCGAGGATTTCATTGCCAGGGCCTTCATATTCCTGGTGATCGGTGCCGTATTTTCCCTGCTGGCCTTTAGAGTTTTCCAACCGTATGCCTTCAGCGGACCTGGGTTCTTTGGCTTCCAACTCAACCCTGAGTGGGTTCAAAAAGTACATGAGCAGATCCTCCAGACGAGTCCCAATTCGGATTTGCCATGGGACCTGCAATGGGCGCGCCGTAGCCATCTGTACTCCTTTACAAACCTGACGGTCTGGGGACTCGGCTTGCCACTTGGCATCCTGGCTTGGGCGGGCTTCCTCTGGATGGGCTGGAGAATGTTGAAAGGCGAATGGCAGCAGCACATCTTGCTCTGGAGCTGGACGGCGATCTATTTTATCTGGCAGTCCCTTCAATACAACCCCACCATGCGCTACCAACTCCCTGTCTATCCTCTGCTCGCAATGATGGCAGCCTGGGGTTTGTTCGACTGGGCACGCCCTCGACTTTCGAAACTTAAGCGCCTCAATTGGCGTTTCATCCTGTCTGCAACGGTTGGTGTCCTGGTGCTGGCAGGGACGGCGGCTTACGCCTACGCGTTCAGCCGCATCTATCTTCGCCCGGAAACCCGGATATCGGCCTCGGACTGGATTTTCCAGAACGTCCCGGGACCGATCAACCTGGAAGTCCAAATTGCCAATGGGACCACGACGCAGCAGCCGCTCCCATTTCCATATGACGGGATCATCCAATCCGGCAATCCCTACCTGACGGCCTTTATCACCCAAAATGACGGCCTGCTGACCTCGATCCTCCTCGCTCACGTCGCCGACTCTTCCGATTCCGGTATGCAGACGTTGCGCGTAATCCTGTCCTCCACCCCCGATACGTCGCAGGGCTTGGTGCTGGCTGATCTTTCAGTGACGGGAGCCTTCACTCCCACCGGTGACCCGCGCGGCGACCCGGTGAGGCTAACGCTTCCGCAACCGGTTGCCCTCCAGCACGGCATCACCTATTTCCTGCAGATCCAAACCACCGGTGGAATGATGGTCCTGGTGGGTGCCGGGGTGGCCAATGAAACGGATTACGATTGGTCCCTTCCGTTCCGGATCGATTCCTATGATCCCTTTGGCGGTATCTACCGCGGTGATTTGAATCTGCAGGTCTACTGGGATGATAACGCCGATAAACTGGCACGCTTCCAGAGCGTGCTGGACCAGGCTGAATACATCTTCATCCCCACCAACCACCAATATGCCCAGATCACCCGCATCCCCGAACGATATCCGCTGACGACCGAATATTACCGCCAATTGATCGGCTGTCCGGCGGATAAGAACATCATCTGGTGCTACCGCGTAGCCGAACTAGGCATGTTCCATGGCAGCCTGGGTTTTGACCTGGTGGCAACCTTTGAATCTTATCCCTCCCTCGGTCCCCTGGTCATCAACGACCAATCCGCCGAGGAAGCCTTTACCTTTTACGATCATCCCAAAGTATTGATCTTCAAGAAGAATGCCGGTTACACTCCGGCAAACGTCCAAAATGTCCTCGGAAAAGTGGATTACTCCACCGCCATCCATCTCACCCCCGGGCAGGCCGACTCCTACAAGAACCTGATGCTTCCGACCGACCAGTTGGCGGTCCAACAGGCAGGCGGCACATGGTCTTCCCTGTTTGATCTTAACGCCCTCTACAACCGTTATCCGGTGATTGGGCTGGTGTTTTGGTACCTGGTCATTTTTGCATTGGGCCTGGTTGTCTACCCATTGGTAAGGGCGGCGTTCCCTGGCCTGGCCGACCACGGTTACCCGCTGGCACGCATCGTCGGCCTGCTTTTCTGGGCGTGGCTGGCGTGGATGGCCGGCTCCCTTGGACTATCGTATAGCCGGCTAACCATCGCAATAGCGCTCGGGGTTGTTGTACTGATCGGCCTGTGGCAGGGGTGGCGCCAGCGCCGTGAACTCCTGCAGGAATTCCGCGAGCGCTGGAAGTATTTCCTGATGGTGGAAGGCCTCTTCCTCGGCTTTTTCCTGGTCGACCTTTTTATTCGGCTTGGCAATCCTGATCTCTGGCATCCCTCCAAGGGTGGTGAACGCCCGATGGATTTTGCCTTCTTCAATGCCATTTTGAAGAGCACAACCTTCCCACCCTACGACCCATGGTTTGCCGGCGGCTACATTAACTATTATTATTACGGTTACGTGATCGTTGGCACGCCGGTCAAGCTTCTTGGGATGGTGCCTTCCATCGCGTACAATTATATTTTGCCCACCCTGTTTGCCTGCCTGGCGGTGGCAGCTTTTTCATTGGGCTGGAACATCCTGAGTGGGATTCGGGCTGCAAAAACGACGACCGGTGAAGAACCCAAAAAGAAGCTTTTTGGGTTACCTTTTGTTGGCGGTATCTCGGCTTCCTCTGCCATGGTTTTACTTGGCAACCTGGGCATCCTCCATATGCTGGAACAGGGATTTGAGCGGGTGGCAGCCCCGGGTGGCGTGTCAGATGGAGGCAATTTCTTCCAGCATATCTGGTGGACCTTTAAAGGTCTCTTTATGGTAATTGGCGGGGTGAACCTGCCTTATGGACCCGGCGATTGGTACTGGTTCTCCAGCCGTATCTTCCCACCCGCGTACAGCGATTTCTATGAATTCCCTGTGTTCACCTTCATTTATTCTGACTTGCATGCTCACATGATCGCCCTCATGCTGACGGTGCTTGCGATTTCCTGGGCGCTGTCCGTGCTCCTGTCAAAGGCCAGGTGGGATAACCCGCTCAACACTGTCATCGGCTTTTTTATGGGCGGCTTGATCATCGGATCGTTAAAACCCACCAATACCTGGGATTTCTATACCTACATTGCCCTTGGAGGGGTTGTCCTGGCTTACACGGTATGGCGGTACAGTAACCCGGACCAGATCCACCTGCAGCTGCCAGGCTGGGCAAAACGTCTTCTTTTGACGGTGGTTTCATTGCTGTCCCTGGCTGGTCTTTCAATTTTGTTGTACCAGCCATTCTCGCACTGGTTTGGACAGGCCTACACCTCGATCCAGGCCTGGACTGGCCCGCGTACGCCCCTGTCCACCTATCTCACTCAATGGGGCGTTTTCCTCTTCTTTATCGTCTCCTGGATGACATGGGAGACGCGCCAGTGGCTGGCTGAAACGCCCCTGTCCTCGCTTCACAAACTGCGCCCCTTCCGGGACCTGATCATCGCCGGGCTGGTGGTCATACTTGTGGTCCTGGTGGGACAGCAGGTCTGGGTGATGAATCCATCCCAGAACGTTCCCTGGAAAGGCATCACCATCCTCTGGCTGGCGCTTCCATTGGCGGTCTGGGCGGCGCTACTGATCTTCCGTCCCGGTATTTCCGACCTGAAGCGGCTGGTGCTCTTTATGACCGGCACCGGTCTGCTCCTGACGATGATGGTTGAATTGATCGTGGTCACGGGCGATATCGGGCGCTTTAACACGGTCTTCAAGTTCGGCGTTCAGAGCTGGGTCCTATTGGGGATCTGTGCCGCGGCCTCCTTTGGCTGGTTGATGACCGACTTTCGCAAGTGGCTGCACGGCTGGAGGGTGGTCTGGCAGGCAGCTGCGGTGCTCCTGGTGGCAGGTGCCGGACTGGTCCTACTGGTTGGCGGTGCCGACAAGATCCGTGATCGCATGACCGCCTCCACTCCGCACACGCTCGACAGCATGACCTACATGGCATATGCCCATTATTCGGAGTTTGGCGTGGACATGGACCTTAGCGAGGATTACCGCGCTATTCAATGGATGCTGGAGAACGTCCAGGGGTCTCCTGTAATTGTGGAGGCAGCACCTGCCGGGGTTCAATATGCCTGGCTGGGACGTTTCTCCATTTACACCAGCCTGCCAGACGTGGTTGGCTGGGAGTGGCACGAGGAGCAGCAGCGCGTTCTCGCTACAGCCACGGTGCAAGCCCGCGGCAGGGAGGTGGACGCGTTCTACACCACTACTGACCTGGTCGCGGCGCGCACCTTCTTAAGCAAGTACAATGTGCGCTACATCATCGTCGGTCAGTTGGAACGCGCAAAATACGCTCCCGGCGCTCCGGGTGGACCCGCATCAACAGGCGCAGCGGATGGGCTGCTCAAGTTCGAAGCCAATAATAACGTTCTCTGGCAGGCTGTCTACCGGGATGGGCAGACGGTGATATACCAGGTGATCCCGTGACGGAATTTATCTATCATATTACTTCCCGGGACGCCTGGTCTGTTGCACAAAATAAAGGCGCGTTTACGACCGATTCCCTGAAAATTGCCGGGTTCATCCATTGCTCAAAAGCGGAACAAATCATTCGCGTAGCCAATAATTACTACATGGGTCATCCAAACCTGGTGATCCTAAAGATAGATACCTCCCGGATCAAACCTCCGCTAAATTGGGAACCGGGTTCCGATAAAACGGATGAGCTCTTCCCGCACGTTTACGGTCCACTAAACCTTGACGCTGTGCTGGGTATATTCGATTTCCTTCCCGGGGCGGACGGGAAATTTCTTCTGCCCCCGGAAATCGGGGCGATTCACAGTTAGTTATGGTTCAATTCATTCTTTGGTACCTGTTCGTTACCGCCCTGGGTTGGCTGGCCTTCCCGCTGACCTTTAGACTATTCCCTGCGCTTGCAGACCGCGGATTCAGCCTGGCGCGCATTTTTGGCATGCTGGTATGGGGTTATGTATTTTGGATGATGGCTTCCCTGGGCATCGTTCAGAATGACGGCAGCGGTCTGCTCTTTGGGCTGGTAGTCTTGGCAGCAGTCTCCGGTTCCACCCTGGTGCACAAGAATACCCGCAGGAATTTGAGGGAATGGATCAGGTCGAAATGGCGCCTGGTCATTACGGTTGAAATCCTGTTTTTCCTGGCTTTTGTCGTCCTTGCTTTTGTCCGTGCCGGGAACCCGGAGATCATCGGTACCGAAAAACCAATGGAACTGGCTTTCATCAATGCCATCCTGCGCTCGCCCACCTTCCCGCCTCACGACCCCTGGCTATCCGGGTATGCAATTTCGTATTACTATTTTGGTTACGTGATGACCGCCATGCTGGCCAGGATAACAGGCACCTTGGGAAGCGTAGCCTTTAACCTGATGCTGGCGCTGGTGTTCGCCTTGAGTGCGGTGGGTGCGTATGGCGTGCTCTATGACCTGCTGGCAGCCTGGAGGATGGACCATCCATCCCATTCCCGCCCCCTGACGAGCCTGCCGCTGCTGGGTCCATTCTTCCTGCTGATCGTCAGCAACTTCGAAGGTTTTCTTGATGTTCTCCATAACCGGGGAGTGTTATGGAAATTCGGCCCGGATGGCTCCGCCACCTCGACATTTTGGAAATGGCTGGACCTGCAGGATCTGCGCAATCCGCCCACATTGCCTCTCGGCTGGATGCCGCAGCGCTTTTACTGGTGGTGGCGCGCTTCGCGCGTGATTACGGAGTACAACCTTGCGGGGGTCTGGCACGAGATCATTGATGAGTTCCCCTTCTTTTCCTATCTATTAGGAGACCTGCACCCGCACGTCCTGGCGATGCCTTTCGATTTGCTGGCTGTGGGGGTGGCCCTCAACCTGTTCTTTGGCGGGTGGAAGGGGGAGACGAACCTTGGGTTTTATCGCTTGCCGGTTCGCCCTGTCAGCCTCTTTTTTGGTTCGCTGGTCCTGGGCGGCCTGGCTTTCCTGAATACGTGGGATATCCTAAGTGGCTTTGCCTTGTTGGTGGGCTCTTACACCCTGGTGAGGGCTCTGGAGAACGGCTGGACCTGGAAACGTCTTGAAGACGTGTTCACACTGGGCGTGCCTCTTGGGCTGCTGGCGATCCTGCTCTACCTGCCGTTCTACGTGGGATTCTCGTCCCAGGCCGGCGGTATTTTGCCCAACCTTGAAAACCCCACCCGCGCTGTCCAACTATGGATTATGTTCGGCCCGTTGTTCCTGGTGATTTTCGCCTGGCTGGTTTACCTCTGGCGCACTGAAAAGCGCCCGGTAAAATGGTCCCTCGGTTTTGGATTGGCAGCTGCCCTGGCAGTGCTCATGTGGATCTTCTCCTGGCTGCTTGGTTTGTACGCGAAATTTACCATGCCTGATTTTGTAGCAGGTTATCTTGCCAGTGATGGGGTCGTGAACGCGGCATTGTATTTTTCAGCGACATTGCTTCGGCGTCTTTCATTCATTGGCGGCCTCCTGACTCTGCTCCTTCTTCTCGGAACGGCGCTGGCGTTTCTCCTAAAGGCAGGGAAGTCGGATCGGGAGCTGGAAAAACCTGAAGATCTGAAGGAACCTCCTTCGCAATTTGTCCCGCCACCCACTGTCTTTATCCTGTTCTTGATAACAGTGGGGTCGGTTCTCGTGATAGCGCCGGAATTTGTTTTCCTGCGGGACCAATTCGTCGACCGCATGAACACCATCTTCAAGTTCTATTACCAGGCCTGGTGGCTGTTGAGCATGGCGGCGGCCTTTGGAGTGGCGGTATTGCTCCAAAATCTGCGCGGAGCATGGAATTGGGTTTATCGCGCCGGACTGACCCTGGTGCTGTTCATGGCACTGGTCTACCCTGTGCTTGGGGTGCTTACCAGGACCAATAATTTCCAGGTCCCGGTTTTTCAGGATAACCTCTCAACCTCCCGGAAGGCTGGTGACCCTCAGGCTTTTAAGATCGCAGCCCGGGCGTGGACCCAGGCCTTGACCCTGGATGGAGGTGCCTATTACTCCCGGATCGAACCGGACGATTTGGCTGCCGCTGCCTGGCTGCGCACGGCACCGTATGGGGTTATCGTGGAAGCCATCAAGCCCGATGCAAGTTATACAGACTATGCCCGCATCTCCACCTACAGCGGGCTGCCAACCGTCCTTGGCTGGCCGATGCACGAGGCCCAGTGGCGCGGTACTTATGATCCGCAGGGCACTCGCCAGGACGATATTCGCCACCTGTACGAAACCTCCAGTTGGGATGACGCCCAGTCCATCCTGCAGCAGTATGGGATTCGGTATGTTTTCGTCGGAACACTGGAGCGGAGCACGTATCATCTCAGCGAATCCAAGTTCAAACTGCACCTTTCGCCTGTTTTTCAACAAGGGCAGGTGGTAATTTATGAAGTACCATAACTACGACTAAAGTTGTTGGTACCATGTTAAAATAACCCCGATGATTAAATTCCACCCAACCCTTGAACATGCTTTCTACGCACTAGCCCTGGTTATTGCCATCGGCTTGCGTTTCCTAAATCTTGGCGCGCTCCCCCTTTCCGATTTTGAAGCGAACTGGGCTCTCCAGGCTTTGCGGGTGGCCCAGGGGCTGCATCCCGCGTTGGGCTCCAACCCGGCATACCTCCATCTCACTGCTGTTCTATTTTACATATTTGGTGGGACGAATTTCCTGGCCCATTTCTGGCCGGCGCTGGCAGGCTGTGCCCTTGTCCTTGCCGCCTGGTTTTTGCGGGGACGCATCGGTCGTATCCCCGCCCTTGTACTGGCTTTTGGATTGGCAGTTGACCCTGGCCTGGTCGCGATGTCACACCTGGCGGGTGGTCCCATGCTGGCTGTGGCATGCCTGGTCCTGGCAGCGCTGATGTGGTTGGAAGGACATCGCGCCCTGGCTGGGTTTTTCGCCGGGCTGGCTCTACTCTCCGGTCCATCGGTCTGGTTTGGCATCCTCGGGCTGGCGCTGGCCTGGGCATTAACCACGGTATTGGATAGGCAAGCCACAACACGGGAACAGAAAAATGCGCCGGACGAGCAGCCTGGGGAAATTGATGATAATAAATCCAATGGAAAACCGGAAGAAAAAACGAATGGAACGGAGGCCGCTGTAAAAACGGAAGCGCTTCCTGCCGGTATTCCTGTTGAAACAAAACCTGGACTCTCGCGCGGGGGTTACACGGTTGTGCTGGCATGGGGGCTGGGTACCCTGCTGGCCCTGGGCAGCCTTTTCATCCTTTCTCCCATTGGCTTATCAGCCTTTGTCAGCTCGTTCGTTGAATTCCTGCGCGGGTGGTGGACCCTTTCAGATATTCAAGTGTGGCGGCCGCTTCTGGCGCTGCCTGCTTACGAGATCGTTCCACTCGGGTTCGGTATTGCAGGTGCAGTGCGTGGCATTCTCAAGCGGGATACTGTGTCCATCCGCCTGGGCATCTGGGCATTGGTGGCGCTGATCCTGGCACTTATTTACCCAGGCAAGCAGACCACTGACCTGGGCTGGGCGCTCCTGCCGCTTTGGGCGATGGCAGCCATGGAACTTGGTCATCATTTTGATTTTGCAGGACGCAATCTTTGGGAGATCGCCGGTGCAATGGCAGTTGTGGACGCCTTGCTTGTCTTTGGGTGGCTAAACCTGGCAGGTGTGACCACCATGGCTTTGGATACCCAGGAGGCGCGTATGCGCCTCTCCCTCCTGATTGCAGTGGCTATTTTGATAACATTGAGTCTTCTGCTGGTACGCGCAGGCTGGTCGGCAGCCGCAGCCCGCCTTGGCGGAGTGTGGAGCGGCATGCTTGCGCTGACGGCGTTCACGGTGGCCGTGAGTACCGGGGCTGCGGGTGTGCGTGAGCCGCTGACTGTCGAGCTTTGGCAGCCCGAGCCGCGCACCGGGCGGGTGGACGTCATGTTGAGCGTTGCCAACCAGATCTCTGATTTAAATACCGGCTATGCCGCTCAATTGCCACTGACGATCCTTGCGGTGGACTCACCGGCTTTGCACTGGCTTTTTCGCGACTGGCAGATTGTGGACGCCGCTGCCCTGGCTCCGGATGCGACTCCCCCCATGGTCATTTCGACAATTGATAAGTTGAGCCTGGCTGCCAATTACCGGGGCGAAGCGCTCCCACTGACCGAAGTGGCAGACTGGGATCATGCCACCACTTCCGATTGGTTGAAGTGGTTCGTTTATCGCCAGATGCCCATCCTGCGCCAGGACGTTATCCTGTGGGTGCGTTCCGATCTGATGCTCGACAGCCAGGGTCTTCCTACGCCCTGATCGATATCCCTGATGCCAATGCCTGTACCCAGCATCATCGCCATTGACGGTCCGGCCGCCTCGGGTAAGTCCACCCTGGGTCGGCGACTGGCTGATTCCCTGGGTTACCTGTTTTTCGATACCGGTGTTATGTACCGGGCGGTCACCTTGGCAGCCCTGCAACGTGGCCTGGAAATAAGCGATGAGGCTGCCATCACCCATCTGGCTGAGACCGCCCAGATTGACGTCCGTCCACCCTCAAAGGAGGATGGGCGTGCCTGTGATGTCCTTCTCGACGGCGTGGACATTACCTGGGAGACGCGCCGCGCAGACGTGGAAGCCAATGTGTCTCCCGTGTCAGCCTACCGGGACGTGCGTCGTGCGCTGGCTTCCCAGCAGCGCCGGATCGGCTTGAGGGGCCGGGTGATCATGGTGGGACGCGACATAGGGACGGTGGTCCTGCCTGAAGCTGACCTGAAGATCTACCTGGATGCCTCCGCCCCGGAGCGCGCCAGGCGGCGCTACAAGGAGATCCTCCAGCGCGGTGTCCCGGCTGATTACGAGCAGGTCCTCGCCGGGGTCCGTAACCGGGACGAGATCGACTCCAACCGGGCCTTCTCCCCCCTGCGTGTTGCGCAGGATGCCGTCATCATCGACTCTGAAAAATTGAACGCGGACGAAGTCTTTTTGAAAGTGGAGGCATTATGCCGGTGACAGAATACCGCCCTGCCTGGTGGCGGCGCTGGTTGGCTCGTCCCTTCGTTAGGTTGGTTTTGGGGCTGGTTTTCCGGATCCTCGCTCCGGTAAAGATTACCGGGAAGGGGAATGTTCCCAAAGGCAAACCATATATCGTGGCCATCAACCACGTCTCCCTCTTCGACCCACCCTTCGTCGGCGTATTTTTCCCTGAACAGGTGGAAGCGATGGGCGCGGTGGAGGTCTGGGATCGACCCGGGCAGAATATCCTTGCACGCATGTGGGGAGGCATTCCCGTCCATCGCGGGGATTACGATCGCGCCATGTTCGATACTGTCCTGGCGGTCCTGCGCTCTGGATACCCGCTGTTGATCGCCCCCGAAGGTGGGCGCTCGCACACACCCGGGCTGCGCGTCGCCAAGCTGGGGATCGCTTACCTCGCCGAGCAATCTGGCCTGCCGGTCATCCCCGTCGCCATTGTCGGAACGACCGATGATTTCTGGAAAAAAGCCGTGAGAGGCGGGCGGCCCCAGTTGATCATGCACATCGGCAAGCCGATCTACTTGCCTACGGTGGAAGGAAAAGGCGGAGAGCGGCGCGCCTCCCGCCAGCGCAATGCCGACCTGGTCATGCGCCACCTGGCAGGGTTGCTCCCCGAGGACTATCGCGGTGTCTACGCCGACAGCGCCATCTTCCCCGACCCCTAGCCGGTTACGCTAGTCTCGGTTCCAGCGATTAGCCCCGGATTCTGCTCGGGGCATGGGAGTAAAATTTGGCGACGACCCCGAAGCCCATTAGCAAAATTTGGCGCCCGGATCTCACCCGCCTGCCACAGTTGACCATCTGGCGGCGCATTTTCCGGCGTTTTTTCCAGCTCCTGTGCCGCATGGTTGTATTTATCTGTACAAAAACAACGATCATCGGGCGGGAGAATTATCCCCGCCGCGGCCCTGCGCTGGTCGTCATCAACCACCTGGGTGACCCGGACGCGGTCCTGGTGGTGGCGGCCCTGCCGTATTTCCCCGAAGTGATCGCCAAAATCGAAATACGTGATTTCACCCTGCTCCGCTGGCTGGGCGATTTGCTCGGTGTCATCTGGGTTCACCGCGGTCAGCCGGACCGGCGCGCCATTTCCGCCGCGCTGCAGGCCTTGCGCATGGATCGCTGTGTAATTATCGCGCCCGAGGGGCGCGAGTCGGTCAGCGGCGCTCTGGAAGCTGGAACGGAGGGGGCGGCTTTCCTCGCTCTCGAAGCCGGTGTGCCCCTGGTACCCGTCACTTTGACGGGCAGCGAGTTCAGGCGCATCGAAAATAACCTGAAAAAGTTTCGTCGCACCCTGGTTACGGTCACGATCGGGAAACCTTTTGAATTGTCTGTGAAGAAGAAGGATCCGGGTGCCCTGCAGGAAGGTACCCGCCTGATCATGGAAACCCTTGCCCACCAGCTGCCTCCCGAATTCCGCGGGTTTTATGCCTATGTAAAAGATTGATTTTATGTCACCTCAGCGATAATCTGTCATTTCCAATTTAAAGGTTGTTAACCTCGTTTTCAACTGGTAATCACGGGAAAACCTCATCAAAGGTGGTGTGCTGGCATTGAAGATGGAACGGGTAGGGGCGAGACATGTCTCGCCCTTTTTATTCTTCCTTCTTGACTTAATAGCACGCATGTTCTATAATAGGATGGCGGCAAGGGAATCGTCGATGGACAACCTTGCCGCTTTGTCTTTCGCACTTTAACAATAAAAATGGATATTCGTTCCGTGACACATTTTATAAAAGTGACTTTAAATCGGATTGCTTGTTGGTTATATAGCGTGGTCTGCCCCATGCCGTAGCAACAGGAAAATAACATTCCCAATCACCATTACACTTATTCCTTTCCTCGTGTCGCTAGCCCCCTCACTTTTGATCCCCGGGTTTTTAGGGGACGGGAGTGGTGGTTTTGTGGACATTGTTCTTGGTAACCTTTTATCTCTTGGCTGAAAAGGATCAGGAATGCCAACAGGGATTTGTTCCTCAGGATCAAATACAAAATCAAATCCTCTCAGCGATTTTTGGAGCCCATATAATGAAGAACCTCTCGAGGAGAATCGCGTTTCTGCAACAAAATATATGTTCCTCTTTGCGCGACCATCGCCTCGCGTGCGTTGCGCGGCAGGCGCTTCCAGCGTCTGGCCGCCACACACTTGCACCGCACTGCGTTTGGTGCAGTGCAGGTGTCGACGACATGAGTCGTCGATGGTTGTGTTATGATTACAGTCGGTTTCCAGGGTGATTGTCCTTTGACCGAATCACCCCCGTCGGTTATAATTGCCAACCGTCCACTAGAACCCCGGCGGAGATACCGCCGTTTGGTGTTTTTCGCAGAACTGCGCAGAGATGTGAACCTTAATTGCCGGAATTACCCGCAATTTTATTATTAAGAGTTCCCAATCGATGCAAAAAGCAGTAATCCTTTTATTTGGAGTTAGTAAATGCCCAAGCGTACTTATCAACCCAAGATCAGGCGCCGTGTGCGAGTGCACGGCTTCCGCCAGCGCATGTCCACCGCAGACGGCCGCGAGGTATTGAGGCGGCGCCGCTTGAAAGGTCGCCTGCGCCTGAGCGTTCGCAGCAATCAGCATGTCAAGCACGTCCGCTGGTAGGATTCAGCAATACGGCAGTTGATTATCTGCTCTGGAGATGGCAATCCCAGGTGAAACGCAGTTTTCGCCTGACCCGGTCAACCGATATCATGAGGGTGCGGCGTTCCGGCAAGTCATACGCCCACCCGCTTGTTGTTTTATATGTGCTTCAATCGGATTTGCCTGAAACGCGCGTGGGGGTCAGTGCCGGGGTGGCGGTTGGGAATGCGGTGAAACGCAACCGGGCAAAACGTCTCCTGCGGGCTGCCATGAGCGAACTGATATCGGCGACTGTTCCCGGTTCCAATCTGCTGCTTGTTGCCCGTTCCCCGCTGGCAGATGCGAATGTCTTTCAGACCCGGGAAGCCCTGAGCATCCTGCTGAAGCGGGCCGGTCTTCTTGCCAGGTCCTATGAGTTTTGAACACCTTCCTCACGATTATTCGGACGAGCCGCGTGCCCGCGATCTACCCCGCACTATTTGGAATTGGCCGCGCCTGGCTGTGCTGGCACTTATCCGTTTGTACCAGGCCAGTTTCGCCAGGACCATGCCGCCCGATACCTGCCGGTTCTACCCGTCCTGTTCACATTATGGATACCAGGCAGTCTACAAGTATGGCGTTCTGAAGGGTGGCACGCTGGCTGTCTGGCGCGTTCTGCGCTGTAATCCGTTTAATCCCGGGGGCTACGACCCCGTTCATTAGGAGTAACAGGACTTCATGAAGACTAAATATCTGCTTTTGATTGGCATGGCACTCGTCCTGGCAATGGTATTGGGCGGGTGCGCCACCGGTCTGACGGCCTCTTCCTGGCCCGGCGTTACTGCCGATGAGAACAATGCTTACATTGCCGGCGGCCCGTTCGTATATGCCGTCAATTTGCAGACCGGAGCCGAAGTCTGGCGTTACCCGGCCAAGGCTGCCACCTCCACGCCATACTATGCCACGCCGAGGTTGACTCCGGATGGACAATTGATCGTGGGAAGTTTCGATCATAAACTTTACAGTCTCAATCCCCAGAGCGGTGCAGAGAACTGGCGTTTTGAACAGGCCAAGGACCGCTGGATTGGGGGTGTGCTGATCACCGCTGACACGATCTATGCAGCCAATGCCGACTACAACGTGTACGCCATAAGCTTCACCGGCACCCTTAAGTGGGTGACTCCCTTCCAGGCGGACCAGGCGATTTGGGGTGCCCCGGTTTCAGACGGAACCAATGTCTATTTTGGCACCCTTGGGCGGCATGTGTATGCGGTTAATGCCCAGACCGGTCATGAAGTCTGGGAGCAATCTGTGGGGGGTGCCATCCTCGGTTCCCCCGTCCAGGGGCTAAACAACGTTCTTTATGTCGGTACTTACGGGGGGGAGTTGATCTCGTTGAGCACGGGTAATGGGCAGATCCTCCAACGGCAAATCACTTCCTCGTGGATCTGGACCGGACCTGCGCAGGATGGAACCTACGTTTACGTGGGGGATGCGAATGGCAAGTTATATGCTTATCCATTGACCAGTAGCGGACAAGCGTGGACCCAGCAATTAAATGGTGCAATCGTTGGCTCTCCACTGGTCATGGGCACTACAATAGTTGTCGCAACCGAGGCGGGAAATGTCTATTTCATGGACAATTCCGGTCAGAATGTAAAACCTGTTGCGCTGACCGGGAAAATCTACGCCACCCCAGCAGCTGCCGGAGCCCTCGTCCTGGTTGCCCCCACTGCTGGAGATAACACCCTTGTAGCTCTCGATGAAACCGGTGCGATCAAGTGGTCATTCACAGCAAAATAAGGAATTAATCTATGTGGGAAAACATTATTGTCAACCCCTTTACGAACGTGTTACTGCTGATCTATAAATTGATTGGCGGGAACTTTGGGATTGCGATCATCCTCTTCACCATACTGATCCGCCTGATCACCCATCCACTGATGGTATCGCAGATCAAATCCAGCACCAAGATGACGCAGTTTCAGCAATCGAAGCAGTGGCAGGATATTCAAAAAAAATACAAGGGAGATAAGGAGAAACTGGCCCAGGAGCAAATGAACCTCTACAAGGAACTCGGAATCAGTCCATTTGCTTCCTGCCTCCCGTCGCTGATACAGATCCCACTCATTTTTGGTCTGTATCAAAGCATCATGCGAGCTCTGGCAGCCAGTCCCGCTCAACTTCTTATTTTGACCCGTGTCGTTTATTCCTTTTTCCCAATTTCCAACCTGGTGCCGCTCAACAGCCAATTTCTGTGGATGAACCTTGGGCAGCCTGAACGCGTTTACATAATGGGCTTTGGAGTCCCTCTATTAGCCATCATTGTAGCGCTCACCACTTACGTGCAGTCCAAGGTGACCATGCCTGCCACTACCAACCCTGGTGACCAGGGTGCCATGATGAATAAAATGATGGCACTCTATATGCCTCTCCTCCTGGGCTATTTTGCATTAACCTTTGCCTCCGGTCTTTCCATATATTTCATCACTGGTAACCTCATTGGCATAGCGCAATATGCCCTGTTGGGCAAGGTTAACTGGCGGGCGATCATACCCGGTTATAAACCTGAATCAACAGCCCTGGCGAGGAATAAATGAACGAACGAACCACTCTCGAAAAAATCGCGCCAACGGTCGATGAAGCTGTTGCAGAAGGATTGACCGAACTCGGCCTGGGTGCGGAAGCCGTGGATGTGGAAGTTCTTGATAATGGCAGCCGCGGCATTTTTGGTGTCGGCAGCCGCCAGGCGCGCGTCCGCCTGACTGTAAAAGTATCCACTTCCGGATCTGAAACGGGAGCAGAAAAACCCATGGCTGCAAGGGCGAAAGAGGCACCAACCACCTCGGCAGTTGGTGCGGAAGAAATCTCCGAAGAAGCTTTCAGCGTTCTGGACGATAACCTGTTATTCGTTTCTCGCCAGACCGTGGCTGAATTGCTGGAAAAGATGAAAATTCCAGCGCATGTTGAAGTTCGCTATGGTGACCTCGACGAAGAGGGGAATCGCCCGGTTTTGGTTGATGTCCAGGGGGATGATCTGGGGGTTTTAATTGGACGTAGGGCAGAAATCCTGAATGCTTTGCAGTACATCACCAACCTGATCGTAAGCAAACAGGTTGAACGCTGGGTGCAGGTGGTAATCGATGTGCAGGGTTACCGGGCGCGACACGAGCGCCAGTTGCGCCAGATGGCACAGCGCATGGCCGACCAGGCCATGAAAGCCGGTCGCCGGCAGGTGCTGGAACCCATGCCAGCCAGCGACCGCCGTATCATCCACCTGGAATTGCGCGACCATCCCAGCGTGACCACCCAATCTGTCGGCGAGGAACCAACCCGCAAAGTTACGATTGTGCCAAAAGAGTGATTGCGCAGGGTAGTGAAAAAAAGTAACCTCAAGAAATCGTGATCCAGATTTTTTGCATAAAGCATTCCGAACTCGCTAAAATAAAAGTACCCCTTTCCCAAGAGGAGAGGGGCATTTCTATTGTCATCCTTATGTAATTCAAGAGCTGGATTGTGATAAATAGGGGCAGGAAGCTGCGCTTTTTTTTCTGAATTTGATTTACACGGGGCGCAGATGCCCTGAAATGTCATTCAAATGGAGCATGATATAATCTTGGAAATTGCGTTCCAAAACGCAAGTTTATGAATCGGTTGAACAATGCCAGAGTTTACCGGAAAGGAACCGTTCAAAGAGCGCATCGATATTATTCTTGATGAGTTATCCTTGGGTATCCGATGGGAACGTCCCAGTCTCATATTGGTGGTCTATCGCTCTGAGTTTATAAAGAAAGCGATTCAATCAAACCTGGTGGAATCTCTGGGAGAATCAGGACAGGCGGTCTGTCAATATAGCGTAGACAAGTCCCATTACGATATACCGGTTGATTTGAAGAATCACCCGAATCGAAGACGAACTGTTTATTTCGTAAGTGGGTTGCAGTGGGGGGGCGGGCGTGGATATTCGAATGCTTATCGGGCGCTTAATATGCATCGGGAATACCTGATTGAAGGAAATATTAGAGTCATTTTCTGGCTAACAAAAAAAGAAGTGAAACAGTGCTCCAAATTTTCCCCGGATTTTTGGGCTTTTCGTCATAAAGTCGTTGAATTCCTCGAGCTTCCTTCGAAAATAAACAATCGAGCACTAAAATCGTCCATTGGTTCAATCCATAACCTGTATACCCGAAAGGGGACTGATTTTCAAATGGGAATTGCGGCGGCCGAGCAGTTTTATGGCCTGGGTTGCATCGATGATGCCATCCTGAATTATCGCAAGACCCTGCACATGTATCCAGACCAGACAGCCATCAACTTGCAGATCGCGGAAATCTATCTTTCCATGGGGCGCGTCCCTGCTGCCAAGCGCATACTTATAAAAGAAGCCCGGGGGAAGATGCATAGAGTAAATTTCTTGAGAGAGTTGACCCACTTGAAGCAGGCCGCCAATTCGATCCACCTCCATGCGGGTGGATTCTACGAATATTTTGTTTAGAATAATATGACTGGAGCCATTGCAATAGAAGCCTTCATCTCCCTTTGTGCCATTATTGTTGGCGTTTTGCTGATCGTGCTTCAGCGACATAAAGGAATTGGATATGCCAGCAGCCTCGCATATTCCATATGTCTCATCCTCGGCGCAATTTCCATTGTGGTTATTACCCCCGTGCATAATTTACAAGTCAGCATTGTGTTAAAGATCATCTCCAGCCTGTTGATCAGTTATTTACCTGCTTTTGCGTTTACATATATCCTTGGGTACTTGATACAGAGTCAACGATTATCTTACCGGATTTTTATTGTCCTGCTGCTTGTCCCTGCGATATTATTCGTATTCGTTATCATTCGATTAATCCCAGGAATCCCTTTTTCAGCCCTTAACTCACAGAATACTGCTGGCTTTTCACCCCTGGATGATTGGGGTCTGCTATTGATGGTTTACTCCATTGGGTTACTGGTTGCATCTGTAATTCTGACGGTATCGACCTCCGGAAATTCTCTAAAACCTTTGAGAGTTGGACCACTGGTTGCCCTCGATAGTGCAATTTTAGCCAGCATTGTTTTGGATGGGATCAGTTTTACTAACCTCCTTCCAATGGTGACAGATTATGACCTGATGCTAGCTGGCTTCATATGCGTTGGGGTGGCTCTGATATTTACAAACTATAAAATCCTCGAAACGAGCCTGTTAACACGGGACGAATTATTTGAAAGTATCAATGACGGAATCATTATTTTGAACAACCAGGATAAAATTGTAGACTTAAATCCAGCTGCGGAGGAATTAATTGGAATTCCATCCCACAAAGTGTATGGAAATTCTGTTGAAACAATCCTGACAAATTGGAATAGTATATCCAGTTCCGGGGATGTCAGGGAAAAGGAATTTAGAGGAAGTATTAATCTAAACCAACAATGGCATCATATCAGCGTCCGGATCAATAAATTTGATGACGAAAGAGGGAAGGTTATTTTCCTGAGGGATATTCCAGACCGGAAAGATACGAATGAAGTGCGCCAGCAGGCGCGGGAAGAAATGTTTAATCTTCTGCGGTCATTTTTCAAGTCTGCCAATACGTCTCAATCCACCAACGATTTTTTCAGAGATGTACTGTTTCAAATAGCTTATACATTCCATGCAGAAAGTGGGGCAATTTGCCTGGTCGATCCCCTTCCAAAATCCAAAAAATTCAAATTCTCATTAATGGCTAAATATGGTGAACTTATGGAGGATAAGGATACTTTATCAAACCTCCAGGAGGCATTAGTTTCATCCAAATGGATACTTGGAAACAGGGAACCGCTGATTCTCTCAAACGCAAGTCAAAACCCCCAGTTTACCAAAGTGGCATATAAAATTGAAGCTTTCAATGTAGCAATTTTCCCTCTACTATATAACGAACAAATGATGGGAGTGTTGATTCTTGCGCGTACAGAGGAGGCAGGTTTTATTCCGGATGAAATTGTCAGATTGAGTGTTGTTACCGAAGAGCTGGCATCCTTCATTTATTCTGACCGGAAAAGGAAATCTGATATTGCCCTGTCAGAGCGCCACCGCCTTGCCCAGGATCTGCATGATTCAATTACTCAAAAGTTATATGGTCTGGTAACACTAACCGAAGCCGTCAAGTTGGGATTGGAATCTGGAGCTCCTATAGACGAAAACAAAATGGTGGATAGAATTGGTGAGAATGCCCGCCAGGCGCTCAGAGAAATGCGACTATTTCTCTTCGAACTTGAACCGGTAGATATTGAGCGGGATGGCTTGGTGTCCACCATACAGCAACGGTTAGCATCCGTCGAAGGTCGTTCAGGAATCCAAGCTCGCATGATCTCAGATCCTGAGATATTATTGTCAGTGGAAAAAGAAACGGAAATCTACTATATCGTGGAAGAGGCATTAAATAACATCCTCAAACATGCCAATGCCAAATCAGTGCTAGTGAAATTGAAACAACGCAAAGAATCAATATATCTTGAGATTGTGGATAATGGTTGCGGTTTTGATTCTGATAAGGTCAAGTTCGGCGGAAAAGGGCTCGGAAATATAAAAGAGCGAGCCAAACGTATTAAAGGCAAGCTAAACATTACTTCGTCTCCCGAGCAGGGAACAAAAATTACTTTAACCGTTCCAACATAGTTTTTTCGAGGAAGGAACTCTCATGAAAAACACCAAAAAAATTCGTGTTCTAATTGTCGAAGATCAAGCGGTCGTCAGAGAGGGATTGGCAGCGATATTGTCTTATCAAGCTGATATAGAAGTGGTTGGACAAGCCAAGGATGGGATCGAAGCCGTGGAAATGCTGGAAGCTGCCAAACCCGACGTCATCCTTCTTGATCTGGTTATGCCGCGCCAGGATGGGCTTACAACAATCCCGATTTTGAAAGAAAAAAAACCCGATGTTCATATTCTGGTGTTGACAAGTTTTGCGGATAACGATCGTGTATACCAGGCTATAAAGTTTGGTGCGCAAGGATATATGTTAAAGGATGCGACCCATACCCAATTATTACAAGGAATACGTGATGTGTCCCAGGGGCTGTCAACCCTGTACCCATCCATAGCAATGCGAGTTATTCGTGAATTAAACAACCCCTCGGATTTAATGTACACAACAGAACCACTTACACCTCGCGAGCTTGAAACATTGCGCTTGATATCAAGCGGTCTTAGCAACCAGGAAATTGGACAGAAACTATTCGTCCAGGAATCCACTGTGGCGAAATATGTAAGTAATATTTTGGATAAACTTCACCTGGCCAATCGGACCCAGGCAGCCCTTTATGCCATCCGTAAAGGCTTAACCGAATAGAAAACAATTCCCGGTAGTCCTTTAAAAGAGCCCCCAATTGAATGAACTGCACCCCGAAAAACAGACACTAAAAGAAAGCCCTCAATATCTAAGGAAACTGGCACCTTCGTTCAAAAGGTGTCAGTTTTGATTTTAACTGGATTCGTTCGAAGTTGTAGAAGTGGATGTA
>Ga0326726_10000263_pt1 | contig 51350 bp, 38 predicted proteins | sample MHFenrmetagenome_2_FD_207603 | JGI IMG/M metagenome (GOLD analysis project Ga0326726, IMG submission 207603) | Lab enriched peat soil microbial communities from Michigan Hollow, Ithaca, NY, United States - MHF15MN | ecosystem: Environmental > Terrestrial > Soil > Wetlands > Peat | place: USA... | reverse complement strand
TCGGCGGAACTGATCGCGCTCGAGACTCACGCTGACCCCAAGTCGGATCTGGGGTCGGCGCTGGCGGGCGCACGCGCGCTGATCGGGGGCGACGCGCAAGCGCAGTGAAGCCCTGCTCAGGAAACCGAACAGGTCATCGATTTGATCTGGATAGGGCTCGGTTTCTTGCGCTTCGAGCCGGGGGTCGCACCGCCGCCGAAGTTGGCGATGGTTGGGTCGCAGAGGATCGTCTTGCTGGGCTGGCCGCCGTTCATTTCGAGAAAGGTCACTGTGTACTTGTAGCCGGCGGCCTGAACCAACTTCAACTTGATCTTGACTTTGAACCGCTTGCTCAGCAAGTTGGTGGGATCCTCATCGTCGCTTTCGCCAGACGGATCCATGATTTCGCCATTGGATGTGTTCACGACCACGGCGTCCTGGTGCTGATTGTCGAATACGTAGCCCTCGGGCAGCTTCCAGATCACCTTGTCCCCCTTCAGGACGAGCACGGGGTCAACCGAGAGGTTGACGGTGGCGCTTGAGCCCGAGATGTTGATCGCAGTGATGTCCACGCACTTCACCTTGGGCTTGGCACAGCGGTCTGCCGCGTGCGCTGGCAACGACACCGCAGCGGCCGCTGCAGCCAGCGCGATCAGGCCCATTGCGGACGAGACGTTCTTCATCAATCCCTCCTGGTTGTTCCTTGTAGCCGGTGCCGAGGGCGGCGTTCGCGTGGTCAATGTGCGCGGTCCGTAAGCTTTTGTCCATTGTGCGACTGCACACGCGTACTCAGGCCCCGGCATATCCCCGGATGACCATGCCCTTCGCACATCGATCCCTGGTTTACTGGTTACCGATGACCCGGGCCGTGGAGGGCGTCGATGTGTCCTGCCAGTCGCCGCCCAGCGCCTTGACCAGAAACACCGAGGTCAGCAGGCGCTGGCCGTGCAGTTGCGCGGCCTGGCGCTCGCTGGCCAGCAGCGCCTGCTGCGCCACGATGACGTCGAGGTAGCCCGAGGCGCCGCCTTCGTAGCGGGCGGTGGACATGTCGAGCACGCGTCGTGTGGTCTCCACCGCTGCGCTCGCCTGCGTCGACGCGCGCTCGAGTGCGGCCAGGCCGGTGATGCCGTCCTCGGCTTCCTGCATTGCTGTCAACACCACGCGCCGGTAGTTGGCGATCGCCGCCGCATGGCCGGCGCGCGCGAAGTCGACGTTGGCCTTCAAGCGCCCGTTGTCGAACAACACCTGTGTCGCCGACAGGCCCACCGACCACAAGATGCTCGGTGCGTCGAGCAGCGTCGACAGCGAGCGGCTCTCGACGCCGTACGACGAGCCCAGTGCGATGCTCGGATAGAACGCGGCGCTGGCGACGCCGATCTGCGCATTGGCCGCCGCCATTGCGCGCTCGGCCGAGGCGATGTCGGGCCGGCGCTCGAGCACGTCGGAGGGCACGCCGAGCGGCACCGCCGGCGGCGCGAGCATGCGCACGTCGGGCGCCAGCGTGAAGCCCGGCGCGGGCATGCCGACGAGCGCGGCGATCGCATGCTCGAACTGATCGCGCTGGCGCTTGAGCACGTCGACCTGCACCAGCGTGGTGTCGAGCAGCGCCTGCTGCTGAGCCACGTCCAGGCCAGTGGCCGCGCCGAGATCGTGGCGCGCCTTCACCAGTTCCAGCGCGCGCCGCTGCAGCGCGACCGCGCGGTCGACCACGTCGAGTTCGATGTCCAGCGCGCGCAGATTGAAGTAATTGGTCGCCAGGTCGGTCACCAGCAGCAAGCGTGTGTTCTCGAGGTCGGCGGCCGCTTGTTCGAGCGCGGCGCTGGCGCCTTCGACCGAGCGCTGCACGCGGCCGGCGAGATCGAACTCGTAGTTGACCGACATCGCGAGCACCAGGTCGTTCTGCACCGTCGAGAAGTTCGGGCTCGCGTAGTTCGACAGTGGCCGGTTGGCAGCAATCTTCTGCCGCGCCGCGCGTGCGCCCGCTCCCAGCTGCGGCAGCAGCGCCGCCGAGGTGGCCGCCAGCGCGGCGCGGGCTTGGGCCTGGCGCGCTTCGGCAAGCGCCCTGTTGGGGCTGTTGGCGAGCGCTTGCTGGGCCAGCGCATCGAGCTGCGCGTCGCCGAAGCGCTGCCACCAAGGTCCCTTGGGTGTCGCGTCGTCGGGTCGGCTTTCGCGCCACGGCGCATCGACCTTCCACGTCACCGGCAGCTCGATGGTCGGCTTGCGGTAGTCGGGACCAGACACGCAACCGGCCAGCAGCACGAGCGCTGCGCACGGCACGGCTGCGCGCGCGACTTGCCAGCTGCGCAGGCTCACAGGCGATCCTTGGCCGGCGCGTCCTTGCTGATCGGCGACGAAACTGCTTGGGCCGCACTCGCGGCGGGTGCGACCGCGACGCTCTGGCCGTCGGCCAGCCAGTCGGGCGGATTCAGCACCACGCGTTCGGTCTCGGTGACGCCGTCGAGCACCTCGAAGTTCTCGCCGAAGTTGCGGCCGACGCCGACGCGGCGCAGCGCCACCTTGCCTTGCGAATCGACCACCGCGACCAGCGTGCCCTCGCCACGGAACATCAGCGTGTTGGTGGGCATCGTCAGCGAGCCGCTGGAGGCCAGCGGCAGCGCCACCTGCACGTACGCGCCGGGCAGCAGCTTGCTGTCGGGATTGGGCAGCGCGATCTCGACCTGCATCGTGCGCGTGCCGGCGTCGATCGAGGCCGCGGTGCGCGCCACCTGGCCGCGGAAAGTCTGGCCACGCAGCTCGGCCTGCGTGACGACCACCAGCTGCCCGGGCTTGACGAGTTGCGCATAGGCCTGCGGCACGTTGACGTAGACGCGCAGGGGGTCGGTCTGCGCCAGCAGAAACAGCGGCCGCGAGCCGGCGCCGTCGATCAGGTCGCCGACGTCGACGTTGCGCCGCGTGATCACGCCGGCGAACGGCGCCACGACGCGCTTGAAGCCCTCGAGCTGACGCAGCCGCTGCACGTTGGCTTCCGCCGCCGCCAGATTGGCCTGCGACTGCGCGACCGCGCTGCGGCGCTCCTCGAGGTCTTGCTGCGAGACCACGTCTTTCTTGCGCAGGCCCTCCCAGCGCTCGACCGTGCTCTTGCTGAGCGCCAGGCTGGCCGCGGCCTGGTCGCGCGCGGCGATCGCCTGGCTCAGTTGCTGGTCGATCTCGGGCGTTTCGATCTCGGCCAGCAGCTCGCCGCGCGCGACCTTGCTGCCGATGTCCTTGGTCCAGCGCTTGAGATAACCGCTCGCTCGCGCGGCGATCGGCGCCTGCACGTTGCCTTGCAGCGTGCCGGGCAACGACAGCATGTCGCCGCTGCCGCTGCGCTGCGGCTGGGTGGTGCGCACGTACAGCCGCGCGTTGTCGGTTGCGCTGGCCTCGATCGTGCGGGCGTTGGACATGCGGCTCACCACCGTGCGCGCAGCGCCGATCGCCAGCAATGCGAGCACGATCACCGCAGCGACCTTGGTGCGCCGCATGACACGACGGCGCTGCTCGAACTCGCCGGCGGCGAGGTCGCTGGATCGCGGGCCCGGCGCAGCGGGTGGGGGCTCGGTCATCACGTCAAGTCTCCTGCGGACGGGCCGTCAGCGTGGGTGGGCGATGCGCGGCGGCACGGCGCGCGACGCGCTCGTGCACCGAGGCAAACACCACCGGCACGAACAACAGCGTCGACACCGTGGCGAAAAGCAAGCCGCCGATCACCGCGCGGCCCAGCGGCGCGTTCTGCTCGGCGCCTTCGCCGATGCCCAGCGCCATCGGGATCATGCCGATGATCATCGCCAGCGCGGTCATCAGCACCGGGCGGATGCGGGTGGCGCCGGCGTCGAGCGCGGCAGCCAGCGGCGTGGCGCCCTCGGCGCGGCGCTGGCGGGCGAACGAGATCAACAGGATGCTGTTGGCGGTGGCCACGCCCATCGTCATGATGGCGCCGGTGAGCGCCGGCACGCTCAAGGTGGTGCCGGTGATGAACAGCATCCACGCGATGCCGGCCAGCGCAGCCGGCAACGCCGCGATGATGATCAGCGCGTCGAGCCACGACTGGAAGTTGACGACGATCAGCAGGTACACCAGCACGATGGCCATCGCCAGACCGATGCCAAGGCCGACGAACGACGACTGCATCGTCTCGACCTGGCCGCGCATCACGACCTGGCTGCCGCGTGGCAGTCTGGGTTTCATCTGCTCGATCAGCGCTTCGACCTTCGAGGCCACGCTGGCCAGGTCGGTGCCCTGCACGCTGACGTACACGTCCACCGCGGGCAGGATGTTGTAGCGCGAGACCACCGCCGTCTGCGCCGAAGTGCTGGCCTCGACGAGATTGCCCAGCAGTTGCGAGCTGCCACTGCCGCCAGCGGCCGCTCCCGCACCGCCGCCGGTGCCCACCGGCATGTTGAGCAGCGCATCGAGCGAGTCGACGTTGTACTGCGGCGTCTGCACCGCGATGTTGTAGACCACGCCGTTCTGCGGATTGAGCCAGAACGCGGGCGCGGTCTGCGAACTGCCCGACAACGAGATCAGCACGTTCTGGCCGACGTTGGCCGCGGTGAGGCCGACCTGCTGCAAGCGCGTGCGGTCCATCTGCAGATTGAGCGCGGGTGCGTTGAGTCGCTGGTGCACGTGCGCGTCCACCGCGCCGGGGATCTGCCGGATCGCCTGCGTCAACTCGCCGGCCAGCGCCGCGTTGGCCGCGACGTTGCTGCCGGTGAACTGCACGTCGATCGCCGCCGGCAGGCCGAAGTTGAGGATCTGCGTGACGATGTCGGCCGGCTGGAAGAAGAACTCGATGCCCGGAAAACGTTTGGGCAGCTCGCTGCGCAGTTTGGTGATGTGGCGCTCGGTCGGCTCGTGGCCCTGACGCAGCGACAGCAGGATCTCGCCGTCGAGTGTGCCGAACGTGCCGGCGTTGCTGTAGCTCAGGTTGATGCCGCTGTTGGGCACGCCCAGGTTGTCGAGCACGGTCTCGAGCTGGTCTTTCGGGATCAGCTCGCGGATCGCCGCCTCCACGGCGTCGGCGATGCGCGCGGTCTCCTCGATGCGCGTGCCGGTGGGCGCGCGCATGTGCAGGCGGATCTGGCCGGCGTCCACGCTCGGGAAGAAGTCGCGCCCGAGCACCGGCACCAGCAGGCACGAGGCGACGCAGAAGCCGCCGAACAGCAGCGCGAAGCCGCGCCGCTGCGCCAGCAGCGCCGACAGCGCGATCGTGTAGCCGCTGCGCACCCGCTCGAAGCGGTTGTCGAACGCTCGGTACAGGCGTTGCAAGACGCTGCGCCGCGCGAGTGGCGGCACGGCGTGGCCAACCGCCTGGCCCTTCATCAGCAACAGCACCAGCGTCGGCACCAAGGTGCGCGACAGCAGGTACGAGGCGATCATCGCCAGCACCACCGCCTCGGCCAGCGGCACGAACAGGTAGCGCGCGACACCGGAGAGAAAGAACATCGGCACGAACACGATGCAGATGCACAGCGTGGAGACGAATGCCGCGACGCCGATCTCGCCGGCGCCGACCTCGATGGCCTCCTCGATCGGTTTGTTCATGTGCAGGTGGCGCTCGATGTTCTCGATCGTCACGATCGCCTGGTCGACCAAGATGCCCACCGACAGCGCCAGGCCGCCCAGCGTCATCAGATTGAGCGTTTCGCCGAGCAGCTTGAGCACGATGATCGACGCCAGGATCGACAGCGGGATCGTCAGCGCGATGATCAGCGTGCTGCGCCAGTTGCCGAGGAACAGCAGCACCATCGCCGCGGTCAGCGCGGCGGCGATCAGCGCCTCGATCATCACGCCCTTGACGGCCGCCTTCACGAACACCGACTGGTCGAACAGCGGCGTCACCTTGATGTCCGGCGGCAGCACCTCGGTCACCCGCGGCAGCAGCGCGCGCAGGTTGTTGACGATGTCGAGCGTCGAGGCACCGCCGTTCTTCAGCACCGACAGCAGCACGCCGCGCGCGCCGTCCTGCCGCACGATGTTGGTCTGCGGCTGGAAGCCGTCGCGCACCTGTGCCACGTCGCGCAGGTAGGTGGTGGCGCCGGCCACCGTGCGCACCGGCAGGTCGCCCAGGCCGGCGATGGCGTCGGGCGAGCCGTTCATGCGCACCGTGTACTCGGTGCTGCCGAACTTGGCGGTGCCCGAGGGCAGGATCAGGTTCTGCAGGTTGATCGCGTTGACCACGTCGGCAGGCGACAGCCCGCGCGCCTGCAGCGCCGGCATGTCGAGGTCCACCGAGATCAGGCGGTTCTTGCCGCCGTACGGGAACGGGATCGCGACGCCGGGGATCGTGATCAGCTGCGGGCGCAGCGTGTTGATCGCCTGGTCGAACACCGTCTGCTCGGGCAGCGTCGGGCTGGCCATGCCGAGTTGCACCACCGGAATGCTGGAGGCCGAGTACTTGATGATCAACGGCGGCGTGATGCCCGGCGGCAGCTGGCGCACCTGCGTCTGCATGATCGCCACCACTTGCGCCAGCGCGGTCTGGATGTTGGCGGTGGGCTGGAAGAAGACCTTGATGATCGAGATGCCGGTCAGCGAGGTCGACTCGATGTGCTCGATGTCGCTCACCGTGGTGGTCAGGCTGCGCTCGCTCTGGCCGGCGATGCGCGCACCCATTTCCTGCGCCGACAGGCCCTGGTAATTCCAGATGATGCTGACCACCGGGATGTTGATCTCGGGAAAGATGTCGGTGGCCATCGACAGCAGCGTGAACGGCGTGGCCAGCACGATCAACATCGCCATCACGATGAAGGTGTAGGGGCGCTTGAGCGCCAGCTGGACCATGGACATCGAAGGTGCTTCCCCGGCTGCGGCCACCGCGATCATAGGCAGGCCGGCGCGCTTGCGCTGGCCTGCGGCGGGTCAACCGGTCGCCTGGCGTGACGGAGTGTCAGCGCAGGTCCAGGCCCGACTCGAGGATCTCCGAGATATCCTCGCGCGTCTCCTTGAGCTGCACCAGCGTGGCCTGGTGGGCCGCCAGCGGATCGCGGTGCAGCAGCGCCGTCAGGATCGCCTTGTGCCGCGGCAGCGACAACGCGTGCGTGTTGGGATGCTTGCTGGAGAGCTTGATCGATTCGCGCAGCGCGAGCGAGAGCATGTTGCCGATGTAGGCCAGCAGGTCGTTGTGCGTCGCCTCGGCGATGCGGCGGTGAAACGCCAGGTCGGGCTCGAGCAGCTGCTCGGGCGTGGTCGCGGCCTCCATGCCGGCATAGGCCTCGGCAATGCCGCGCAGGTTGTCGTCGCTGGCCACCTTGGCGGCGAGCGCGGCGGCGGCGGGCTCGAACACGCGGCGCACGGTGAGCAGCGTCTCGACGAACTCGGCCTGAGGCTTGGTCTGGATCAGCCAGTACAGCACGTCGGGGTCGAGCAGATGCCACTCGTTGCGTGGCCGCACGATCGCGCCGGCGCGCTGCTTCGAGAGCACCAGGCCCTTGGCCACCAGCACGCGCGTGGCCTCGCGCAACACCGGCCGGCTGACGTCGTAGTCGGCCAGCAGCTGGCCTTCAGCAGGCAGCCGATCGCCCGGCTTGAACTCGCCGGCCACGATGCGCATGCCCAGATCGCGCACGATGCGCGCGTGCATGCTCTTGCGCTGGGGGGGCTGCCGGTAGTCGCGGTGGCCGGGCATCGGGTTGGTCGCAGTAGGGCGGTCGGCGCCTTCGGTCTCGCTGCGCAGTGTCGACGACAATTCAAGCACCCCAGCGCAGCACCAGCGGATCGAGCCGGCGCGCGGTCTGCAGCAACCCGGCGCGCACCGCGGGCAGCAGCGGCGGGAACGGATGGCGCGGCGCGTCGCACGCGATGACGCCGCCTTCCTTCATCAAGGCTTTGGCGGCCAGCAGGCCGCACTGTCGGTTCTCCACGTTGATCAGCGGTAGCCAGCGCTGGTATTGATCGAACGCCTCGTCGCGGTGGCCGGCGGCGAACGCGTCGACGATGCGCCGAATGCCGTCGGGGTAGCCCGCGCCGGTCATCGCGCCGGTGGCGCCGGCCTCCAGGTCGGGCAAGAGCGTGATGCCTTCTTCGCCGTCCCACGGACCTTCGATCGCGTCGCCACCCAGGCGGATCAGCTCGCGCAGCTTGCTCGCGGCACCGGCGGTCTCGATCTTGAAGTACGACACCTGCTCGATCTCGCGCGCCATGCGCGCCAGCAGCGACGCCGGCAGCACGGTGCCGCTGACCGGCGCGTCCTGGATCATGATGGGGATCGAGATCGCATCGGACAGGCGCTGGAAGAACTCGACGATCGTGCCTTCAGGCACCCGGATGGTGGCGCCGTGGTAGGGCGGCATCACCATCACCATCGCCGCGCCCAGTGCCTGCGCGCGCCGCGAGCGCTCGATGGTCAGGCGCGAACTGAAGTGCGTGGTGGTTACGATCACCGGCACGCGGCCGGCGACGTGTTCGATGATCGTGCGCGCCAGCCGCTCGCGCTCATCGTCCGACAGCACGAACTGTTCGGAGAAGTTGGCCAGGATGCAGATGCCTTGCGAGCCGGCGTCGATCATGAAATCGATGCAGCGTTTCTGGCTTTCGAGGTCGAGCTCGCCGGCCTCGTCGAAGGGGGTCGGGGCGACCGGAAAGACGCCTCGGTAGCGGGCGTTCGAAGGCATGTCCGTGGCTCCTCCTGAGCGTGCGCGGCGGCGCGGAGCGCCATGGCCGCAAGGCCTCGCACGCTGGCAATAAAGTAAATCTATATTTCAGAATCGATCCCGGTGCAAACCCTATTTCTCGCGGGTTCGCTGACTTTTAGTATGACTAAATAGAAACGAGGCGCCCATGGCATCGCTCGCTCGCTACCCCAGCTTGGTCGACCGCGTCGTGCTGATCACGGGTGGCTCCACCGGCATTGGAGAGACGCTGGTCGAACAGTTCGTCGCGCAGGGTTCGCGCGTCGGCTTCATCGACATCGACGTGCCCAACGGCGAGGCGCTGGTCAAGCGACTGACGCCAGGCGCCAAGACGGCGCCGCTGTTCGTGCGCGCCGACATCACCGACGTGGCCAAGCTGGAGGCGGCGATCGACGTGATCCGCGAGCGCTACGGGCCGATCACCGTGTTGGTGAACAACGCCGCCAACGACAAACGCCACAAGATCGAAGCCACCACGTCGGAAAGCTGGGATGCCGGCATCGCTGTGAACCTGAAACACCAGTTCTTCGCAGCCAAGAAGGTCAGCACCGACATGAAGGCCGCGGGCGGAGGCTCGATCATCAACTTCGGCTCGGGGAGCTGGAAGCTCAAGCAGGGCGGCATGCCGGTCTACACGACGGCCAAGTCGGCGGTGCAGGGCCTCACGCGCAGCCTGGCGCGCGACTTCGGGCCTTTCAGCATCCGCGTCAACACCATCGTGCCGGGCTGGGTGATGACCGAGAAGCAAAAGCGGCTGTGGCTCGACGAGGCCGGCAAAGCCGATATCGCGCGCGGCCAGTGCATCAACCAGCCGCTGATGCCGATCCACATCGCGAGCATGACGCTGTTCCTGGCGGCCGACGACAGCGCGATGTGCACCGCGCAGGACTTCATCGTCGACGGGGGCTGGGTCTGACGCGCGGCGCGCAGATTTCGCCGTGGTGCCGAACCGCGACGCTGCAGGATCACAACGAGCAGATCTGCGCCACAGCAGACGCAACGATCTTTCAATCACAACGTCTGAGGAGACACGCATGAACCAGCAAAGAAGAACCATGGTTGCCGCGCTCGCCGCTGCCGGCCTGCCGCTGTCGGTGCTCGCGCAAGGCAAGATCGTGCTCGGCTTCGCGCAGATCGGCGCCGAAAGCGAGTGGCGCACCGCCAACACCGAGTCGATCAAGTCCTCCGCCAAGGAGGCGGGCATCGAGCTGAAATTCTCCGACGCGCAGCAGAAGCAGGAGAACCAGATCAAGGCGCTGCGTTCGTTCATCGCGCAGAAGGTCGACGTGATCGCGTTCTCGCCAGTGGTCGCCTCGGGCTGGGGCACGGTGCTGCGCGAGGCCAAGGCGGCCAAGATCCCGGTGATCCTGTCGGACCGCGCGGTCGACGAGAAGGACGACAGCCTGTGGGTCAGCTTCATGGGCTCGGATTTCACCGAGGAGGGCCGCAAGGCCGGCCGCTGGCTGCTGGCGAACTACAAGGGCCAGGGCGACGTCAACATCGTCGAGCTGCAGGGCACCGTGGGCTCGGCGCCGGCGATCGACCGCAAGAAGGGCTTCGAGGAGATCATCAAGGCGCAGCCGCGCTTCAAGATCATCCGCTCGCAGACCGGCGACTTCACGCGCGCCAAGGGCAAGGAGGTGATGGAAGCCTTCCTCAAGGCCGAGGGCAAGAAGATCAACGTGCTGTACGCGCACAACGACGACATGGCGATCGGCGCGATCCAGGCGATCGAAGAAGCGGGCATGAAGCCGGCCAAGGACATCACCATCATCTCGATCGATGCCGTGAAGGGCGCGTTCGAAGCGATGATCGCCGGCAAACTCAACGTCAGCGTCGAATGCAGCCCGCTGCTCGGGCCGCAGCTGATGGAGGCGGTGAAGGAATTGAAGGCCGGCAAGACGCTGCCCAAGCGCATCGTCACCAAGGAAGGCATCTTCCCGATGGAAGTCGCGGCCAAGGAGTTTCCGTCGCGGAAATATTGACCTCCGAAGCGGCTTGGCGGCCACCCCAAAAGGGGTGAGCCCGCACCGAGCGAGCGCCTGCGCGCTCGCGATTGGCTGGCGAACGCCTTGCGACCAGCAGGTCGCAAGGCGACACCAGCGGACCGGTGAAGCCGGATCTGCCGTGTCCACTTGATATCGTCTCGGCCATGCGAGCGGTGGTGCATTGACATCCGATGGTTAGGGCAACCGGGGAAGCCCAGATCGTCCTCGAGGCGCGCGGCCTGACGCGCGCCTTCACCGGCGTCGTCGCGCTTCGCGACGTCGACTTCGCGTTGCGTGTCGGCGAAGTGCACGCGGTGATGGGGCAGAACGGCGCCGGCAAGTCGACGCTGATCAAGGTGCTGACCGGTGTCTACCCGCCCGATCGCGGTGAGCTGCGCCTGAACGGCGAGGTCATCGCGCCCGCATCGCCGGCCGCGGCGCAGCGGCTGGGCATCAGCACCGTCTACCAGGAGGTCAACCTGTGCCCGAACCTCTCGGTGGCCGAGAACATTTTCGCCGGGCGCTATCCGCGCCGCAGCGCAGCGGGCCTGTGGCGCATTCACTGGGCGCGCATGAACGCCGACGCGCGCACGCTGCTGGCGCGCCTGCATCTGGACATCGACGTGACCCGGCTGCTGTCGAGCTACTCGGTCGCCGTGCAGCAGATGGTGGCGATTGCGCGCGCGCTCAGCGTGTCGGCACGCGTGCTGGTTCTCGACGAACCGACGTCGAGCCTCGACGAAGAGGAAGTCAGGCGCCTGTTCGAGGTGGTGCGCCGCTTGCGCGACGAGGGCATGGCGATCCTGTTCGTCACGCACTTCCTCGACCAGATGTACGCGGTGAGCGACCGCATCACCGTGCTGCGCAACGGCGAGCGCGTCGGCGAGTACCTGAAGGACGAGCTGCCGCCGGCGGCGCTGATCCGCGCGATGGTCGGACGCGAGTTGGGCGCGGCGGCAGCCAGGCAGCGCCAGGACGCCGCGGTGCCGGCGGCCAAGGAGGCGCCCGCGCTGCAAGCCAGCGGCTTCGGCCGCCGCGGCACGCTGCATCCGGTCGACGTCAGCCTGCGCCGCGGCGAGGTGGTCGGCGTCGGCGGCCTGCTCGGCTCGGGCCGCACCGAACTCGCGCGGCTGCTGTTCGCGCTCGAACGCCACGACAGCGGCGAGTTGCGCCTGGCAGGCCACCCGGTGCAATTGACCAATCCGGTGCAGGCGATCCGGCACCGCATGGCGATGTGCCCCGAAGACCGCAAGGTCGAGGGCATCGTCGGCGAGCTGTCGCTGCGCGAGAACCTGGTGCTCGCGCTGCAGGCGCGGCTCGGGCTGCGTCGATTCCTGCGGCCGGGCAAGCAGGCCGAGATCGCGCAGCGATTCGTGCAGCTGTTGGGCATCAAGGCGGCCGACCTCGACGCGCCGATCGCGCGGCTGTCGGGGGGGAACCAGCAGAAGGCGGTGCTCGGCCGTTGGCTCGCCACCGAGCCCGAGATCCTGATCCTCGACGAGCCGACGCGCGGCATCGACGTCGCCGCCAAGCAGGAGGTGATGAACGAGATCCTGCAGTTGGCGCGCCAGGGTCTCGCAGTGCTGTTCATCTCGTCGGAGATGGATGAGGTGGTGCGTGTGTCCGACCGCATCGTCGTGCTGCGCGACCGCCGCAAGGTCGGCGAGTTGCCCGGTGACAGCTCCGAGCAGGCGGTGTTCCATCTGATCGCTGCGGGTACCTGATGCCGCCTGCGCTGCGCACGCTCGCGCAACACCGGCTGTTCTGGCCGGCGGTCACCCTGGTGCTGGTGCTGGTGGTCAACGCCACGTTCAACACCGGTTTCTGGCAACTGCAGTGGCGCGATGGCCATCTGTACGGCAGCCTGATCGACATCCTCAATCGCGCCGCGCCGCTGGCGGTGGTGGCCTTGGGCATGACGCTGGTGATCGCCACGCGCGGCATCGACATCTCGGTGGGCGCGGTGGTGGCGATCGCCGCGGCGACCGCGGCGTTGCTGATCGGCGGCGACCTGGTGGTGAAGAACGGCGTGCAAAGCTATGTCAGCCGCACGCCGATGGGCCTGGCGATCGTCGCCGCGCTCGCGGTGTCCGCGCTGTGCGGCCTGTGGAACGGCCTGCTGGTGGCCAAGGTGGGCATGCAGCCGATCATCGCCACGCTGATCCTGATGGTGGCCGGACGCGGTGTCGCGCAGCTGATCACCAACGGGCAGATCATCACCGTGTACTACGCGCCGTACTTCTTCATCGGCAACGGCTTCCTGCTCGGCCTGCCGTTCGCGGTGTTCATCGCCGCCGCGGTGTGGCTCGCGCTGCACCTGCTGATGACCCGCACGGCGCTCGGCCTGTTCATCCAGGCGATCGGCATCAACCCGGCCGCGGCGCGGCTGGCCGGCTTGCCCGAACGCCTGATCACCGTGTGCGTGTACGTGTTCTGCGGCTTCGCGGCCGGCGTCGCCGGCCTGATCGTCAGCTCCAACGTCAAGAGCGCCGACGGCAACAATGCCGGCCTGCTGCTCGAACTGGACGCGATCCTCGCGGTCACGCTCGGCGGCACGCTGCTCACCGGCGGGCGCTTCAGCTTGGCGGGCAGCGTGCTCGGCGCGCTGATCATTCAGACCTTGACCTCGACGATCTACTCGATCGGCGTGCCGCCCGAGATCAATCTGGTGGTCAAGGCGGCGGTGGTGTTCGTCGTGATGCTGTTGCAGTCGGCCGAGTTCCGCGCCGCGCTCGGCGTCTGGGTGCGGCGGCGTGCGCCCGACGGGGTGACACCGTGAGCGCCGCCTGGCTGACGCGCCCGCGCATCGACGCACGCCACGTGCCGGTGCTCGGCGCAGTCGCGGTGTTCGTCGCCACGTCGGCTTTCGGCTCGCTGGCCTACAACGGCTTCTTCTCACCGCAGGTGTTTCTGAACCTGCTGATCGACAACGCCTTCCTCGCGATCGTCGGCGTCGGCATGACCTTCGTGATCCTGTCGGGTGGCATCGATCTGTCGGTGGGGGCGGTGATCGCGCTGACGACCATGGTCTCGGCCGCGCTGGTCGAGCAGCACCACTGGAGCGCAGCCGGCGCGATCCCGCTGGTGCTGGTGATGGGCACCGCGTTCGGCACGCTGATGGGCTGGCTGATCACGCGCTTTCGGCTGCAGCCGTTCATCGTCACGCTGGCCGGCATGTTCCTGGCGCGCGGGCTGTGCTATCTGATCAGCATCGATTCGATCAGCATCACCGACGCCGGCTACACCGCGATCGCGCAGACGCGCCTGCCGTTGTGGGGCGACAGCGCGTCGATCACGGTGGGCGCGCTGCTCGCGTTGGTGATGATGGCGATCGGCATCCTGCTGGCGCATGGCACGCAGTTCGGCCGCACCGTCTACGCGATCGGCGGCAACGAGGCGTCGGCGGTGTTGATGGGCCTGCCGGTGGCGCGCACCACCGTGCTCGTGTACACCTTCAGCGGCTTCTGCTCGGCGCTGGCCGGCGTGGTGTTCACCTTCTACATGCTGTCGGGCTACGGGCTGCACGCGGTGGGGCTGGAGCTCGACGCGATCGCCGCCGTGGTGATCGGGGGCACGCTGCTTTCCGGCGGCGTCGGCACCGTGATCGGCACCCTGTTCGGCGTGCTGATCCTCGGCGTGATCCAGACGCTGATCAGTTTCGACGGCTCGCTGAGTTCGTGGTGGACGCGCATCGCGATCGGCGCGCTGCTGTTCGTGTCGTGCCTGCTGCAGCGGCTGTTCGAGGCGCGGCGATCATGAATTCGGGCGTGGCGTCGCCGCGACCGACGTTCGTCACTTGAACACGCGCTTCAGCTGGTCGCGCAGCTTGTCCTTCGACGACTGCGGCGCCGAGGCCGCCGCGGCGCCCGCATTCGCCGGCGCCGGTGCGGCCTTGATGCCCAGGCGCTCGGCGAGCTTGTCCTTCAGCTGGTTCTCGATCACCTTGGCGGCGACGCCCGACCATTGGATCTTCCAGTCGATCGCCTCGAACGGGCCCGACAGCACCACCGGCACCGTCACGCCCTTGAGCGCCGCGAGTTCCGCGCCGTCTTGCCCGGCCGGCGAGCCGATCACGGTGGCGCGCGCGGTGTAGTCGACCACGCCGCGCCCGATGTCGAAGCGGCCGGCGCCGCCGATGCGCAGGAACGGGCTCTTCACCTCGAGGTCGTCGCTCTGCGCGACGCCGTTGGCGATGCGCGCCGTCGCAGTGAGCTCCGAGAAATCGGTCTTCTCGGTGGTGCTGGCCTTGCTCACCGAGTCCTGCTTCATCGCCAGCGCCGCCTTGGCCTGCCGCAGCGTGCGCGCCAGGTTCACGCCCTTGACCGCGCCGTCGCGCACCTGCAGCGCCGCGGTGCCGGCCAACGCGCTGCGCATCGCGCCGACCGTGGCGCCCGCGGCGTGCAGGTCGGCGCTGACGCGGCCGGTGCCTTCGAGCAGATCCTTGCCGGCCACGTTCTTCAACAGCGCGTTGACGTCGACGCCGTCGGCGGCGAGCTTCACCGCGATGCGGTGGCTCTTGGCCTCGGCGCTGCCGCTGGCATCGACAGTGCCGCCCCATGCGCGGCCGGCCAGCTTGGCGATGCGCAGCGTGCCGCCGTCGAGCGCGGCGTCGACTTTGACATCGCTGGCGCGGTACTGGCGAAACGCCAGCGCGCCGGCGACGAAGTTGAATTGGCCGTTCACCGCGTTCAGGCCGTCGAGCGCCACCGGTTGATCGGCCGGCGCGGGGCCGGTGGGTGCCGGCGTTGCGCCGCCGGGTTTGTCGGGCGCGAGCAACTTGTTCAGGTCGAGGCTGTCGAAGCGCGCGTTGGCCTTGATGGTCGGCACCGCGCCACCCAACGCGGCCTGGCCGCTGCTCTCGAAGCGGTTGGTGTTGAGCGCGCCGTCGAGCGTCCAGGACGCTGCCTTGGCGTCGGCGTTGGCCTTGCCGCGCACCACGAGTTGCAAAGGCGCCAGCCCGGGGTCGGCGAGCGTGGCCTTGAGGTCGAGCTGCTCCAGCATGATGGCGCCGCGCCCGGCATCGAGCACCAGATCGGACTTCAGGTTGCCCTCGATCTTGCGCTGCTGCATCTGGCCCTGAAGCGCGAGCGTGACGCCAGGCAGCCGCAGCGCATCGAACTTGCCGCTCGGCGATCCGGATCGAAAGTTGCCGTTTAGCGCCGTGGGCCCGCTCATCTTGAATTGGCCCGACAGCACGCTGCCCTTCAGCGATGACGCATCGACTGCCAGCTGCGGCCAGTCGAGCGTCAGCTCGAACGGCGCGTCAGCGCCATGGCGGCCGGCCAGGGCGAGCTTCAGCGCATCGAGCTCGAGGCGCTGGCCGGCGGTGTTGAACAGCAGTTGCCTGACCTCCAGCGACGACGACGCGAGGGCGTTGGCGCCGAACGTCGCGCCCTTGAGCGCGAGTTTCAGGGGGCCGGCGCGCAGCGCCGCGCCATCCCAGGCGGCCGCACCGGTCGCGGTCAGCACCAGGTCCTTGGCGCCGGCACCATCGAGTTGCAGGTCGAGCTTCATGTCGCGCAGGGCGACTGCGTTCTTGTCGAGGTCAAGCAAGAGCCGGGTGCTGCCGTCGATCGTGACCTTGAGCGCCTGGGGTTGCCTCAGCTGCACGCTGGCGCGCAGCGACACCGGCGACTCGGCCCGGTTGGCCAGACGGCCGGAGCCGAACGACTGCACCACGATGTCGCCGTCGAGCTTGGCCATCGCGTCGCGCAGGCGCAGCTTCAGGTCTTCGAGCTGGATGGCGCTGACATCGAAATGAACCGAGGTGCCGCTGCCCGATGGCGGGCTTGTCGTGCCGCCCGGCGCCGCGCCGCCGGCGGCACCGATCAGGTCGTCGACGTTGCGCACGCCCTTGGCGTCGCGCTGGTAGACGGCACGCACGCCGCGTGCGCTGACGCGATCGACCACCAGTTGCTTGCGCAGCAGCGGCAGCGTTTCCACCGCCAGCGCCGCCTCGTCGATCGCCAGGAACTCGTCGGCGCGGGCGTGCTCGGATAAGCGCACCTTCGACACCTTGACCGCCAGCCGCGGGAACACCGACAGCTCGATCGGCCCGTCGATCGCCAGCGTGCGCTGGCGCTCGGTCTTCATCCAGTCGATCGCCAGCGTCTTGAAGCGGTTGGCATCGAACGTCGCGATCAACACGCCGGCTGCGACCGCCAGCAACAGCACCAGCGCGCCGATGGCGATCAGCAGGTTGCGCAACCACGGTCTCATGACGACACGGCTCCCAGGTTCAATTCACGCTCGCCGCACGCGGCGCAATTCATCGAACACCAGGCACACGGCGCCCACCGTGATCGCGCTGTCGGCCACGTTGAAGCTCGGGAAGTGGCCCTGCGGAAACAGCGGCTGCAGGAACTGGAAATGGAAGTCGAGAAAGTCCACCACGTGGCCATGCAGCAAGCGGTCGATCACGTTGCCGATCGCGCCGCCGAGGATCAGGCTGACCGCGAAGGAGAACAGCTTCTGATCCGGATGCTTGCGCAGCATCCACACGATGAAGCCCGACGCGGCGATGCCCAGCACGACGAAGAACCAGCGCTGCCAGCCCGCCGCCCCGGCGAGGAACGAGAACGCCGCGCCGGGGTTGTGCGCACGCACGATGTTGAAGAACGGCGCGACGACGTAGGTGTCGTGCAGCGCGAAGCTGCCGACGATCAGCGTCTTGGTCAGCTGGTCGACCACGATCACGATCAGCGCCAGGCCGAGCCACACCCAGAGGCTGGTGCGTGTTGCGCTCATGCGATGCTCCGCGATTCCCCGGCGCCGTAGAGGTTGCTGACGCAGCGGCCGCAGATTGTCGGATGCGCGGCGTCGCTGCCGACGTCGTCGCGGTAATGCCAGCAGCGCTCGCATTTGGTGGCCGACGAGGGCGCCACTTCGACGCGCAGCGCGTCGGCTGGCTTGAGTTGCGCCGCCGAGGTGATGAACACGAACTTCAGCGCGTCGCCCAGCGCGGCAAGCAGCGCATGGTCGGCCGCTGCTGCGTGCAGGGTCAGCATGGCTTGCAGCGACGAGCCCACCTGGCCTGCGGCACGCAGGTTCTCGATCTCCTTGTTGCTCTGGTCGCGGATCTCGCGGATGCGCGCCCACTTGGCGAGCAGCGCGGCGTCCGGTGCGTCGAAGCGCCAGTAGACCTGCGTGAAGATCGAGCGACCCGAGCCATCGAGCACGGCCCACGCCTCCTCGGCGGTGAAGCTCAGGAAAGGCGCCATCCAGCGCAGCATCGCGTGCGTGATCTGCCACAGCGCGGTCTGCGCCGAGCGCCGCGCCAGCGACTTCGGTGCCGTGGTGTAAAGGCGGTCCTTCAGCACGTCGAGGTAGAACGCGCCCAGGTCCTCGGAGCAGAACAGCTGCAGCTTGGCCACCACCGGGTGGAACTCGTAGACCTTGTAGTGGCCGCCGTCGAACACGCCGCGCGCTGAATCAAAGGTGCCGACGAATTCGTTCTGCAGCTCGGCCGCGCGGGCCAGCGCCCAGCGGTCGATCTCGAGCATCTGCTCGCGGGGCACCGCATCGGTCTTGGGATCGAAGTCGCTGATGTTGGCGAGCAGAAAGCGCAGCGTGTTGCGGATGCGCCGGTAGGCGTCGACGATGCGCGCGAGCACCTTGTCGTCCCCCGCGATGTCGCCCGAGTAGTCGCTCGCCGCCACCCACAGCCGCAGGATCTCGGCGCCGAGCTTGTTGCTCACCACCTGCGGCTCGATGCCGTTGCCCAGGCTCTTGCTCATCTTGCGGCCCTGGCTGTCGACGGTGAAACCATGCGTCAGCAGGCCGCGATACGGCGCGCGGCCGAAGATCGCGCAGGCCAGCAGCAGCGACGAATGGAACCAGCCGCGGTGCTGGTCGTGGCCTTCGAGGTACAGGTCGGCCTCGGGGCCCGAGGCGTGGTGCGAGGGGTGGCCGCCGCTGGTCTTGTGCGTGCCCCGCAGCACGTGCCAGAACGTGGTGCCGGAGTCGAACCACACCTCGAGAATGTCGCTGCTCTTGGTGTAGATCTTGGCATCGTCGGCGCCGAGGATCTGCTCGGCGGTGACGCGGCTCCACGCCTCGATGCCGCCCTTTTCGACGATCTCGGCCGCCTGGTCGAGGATCTCCATCGTGCGTGGGTGCGCGTCGCCGGTGTCCTTGTGCAGGAAGAACGGCAGCGGCACGCCCCAGCTGCGCTGGCGGCTGATGCACCAGTCGGGCCGGTTGGCGATCATGTCGCGCAGGCGCGCGCGCCCGTTGTCGGGGAAGAAATCGGTGGCGTCGATGGCGTCGAGCGCGAGCTGGCGCAGCGTTTTCCTGGCCTTGTCTTTCGTGAAGACGCCTTCGCCTTCGTCCATCCGCACGAACCACTGCGCAGCGGCGCGGTAGATCACCGGCGTCTTGTGGCGCCAGCAGTGCGGGTAGCTGTGCACCAACGTGTCGGTGGCGAACAGGCGGCCGGCCTTCTTCAGCGCCTCGCTGATCACCGGCTGCGCTTTCCAGATGTCCATGCCGCCGAACAGCGGAAAATCCTTCGCGTATTGGCCGTTGCCCTGCACTGGGTTCAGGATGTCGTCGACCTTGAGCCCGTGCGCGATGCAGGAGTTGAAGTCATCCAAGCCATAGGCCGGCGACGAGTGCACGATGCCGGTGCCGTCTTCCGCGGTAGCGTAGTCGGCCAGGTAGATCGGGCTCAGGCGGTCGTAGCCTTTGTCCACTTGAGCCAGCGGGTGGTGAAACTGGATGCCCGCCAGCTTCTCGCCCCGGGTGGTCGCGACCACGGTGCCTTGCAGCTTGTGGCGCGCGAGGCATCGCTCCACCAGCGACGCCGCGAGCAGCAGCAGGCCGCGGTCGGTGTCGACCAGCGCGTACTCGAGCGCGGGGTTGAGGTTCAGCGCCTGGTTGGCGGGCAGGGTCCACGCGGTGGTGGTCCAGATCACCGCGAAGGCCTCCTTGTCGAGCGCTTTCAGGTCGAACGCGGCCGCCAGCTTGGCCGGCTCGGCGCACAGGAAGCCGACGTCGACCGTCTGGCTCTTTTTGTCAGCGTACTCGATCTCGAACTCGGCCAGCGAGCTGCCGCAGTCGAAGCACCAGTACACCGGCTTCAAACCGCGGTAGACGAAGCCGCGTTCGATCACGCGCTTGAATGCGCGGATCTCGCCGGCCTCGTTGGCGGCGTCCATCGTCGCGTAGCGGTGCGCCCAGTCGCCGATCACGCCCAGGCGCTCGAAGTCGGCCATCTGGATCGCGATCTGTTCGGTGGCGTAGGCGCGGCTCTTGGCCTGCATGTCGTCGCGCGACAGGTTGCGGCCGTACTGTTTTTCAATCGCGTTCTCGATCGGCAGGCCATGGCAATCCCAGCCCGGGATGTACTGCGAGTCGTAGCCGGCGAGCTGGCGGCACTTGACCACCATGTCTTTCAGCGTCTTGTTGACCGCATGGCCCAGGTGAATCACGTTGTTGGCGTACGGTGGGCCGTCGTGCAACACGAACAGCGGCGCGCCGTGGCGTGCATCGCGCAGCTTCTTGTACAGGCCCTGTTCATGCCACGCCTTTACCCATCCCGGTTCGCGCTTGGGCAGATCGCCGCGCATCGGGAACGGCGTGTCGGGCAGGTTGAGCGTGCTGCGGTAGTCGGTGGTCTCGGCGGGTGTCATGGCAACTCGTGGCGCCCTTGGGCGCGGCGGCGATCGACGGACGTGCGGTCGCGCAACAGTGCGCGCGGTTCAGACGGCTCTAATACGAACCGACGCAAATTCGATCGCCGGTGGTCTGCCGGCTCGTCGCCGCGTAAACACGCAGGAGATCATGCGGGGCCAGGCACAGCAACATGACGCGCATTCTACTGAAGGGGTCCTCGCATCCGGGCCGGCGGACGATGGCCGTGGGGGCTCTGGCGGCGTTGGCACTCGGCGCTGCGGTCTCGGCGCGCGGGCAAGACGAGACGCCGCCGTCCGCTGAGGAGCCGCAAGCCGTTCCTGCCGAGAAACCGCAAGACGCATCCGGCGAGAAGCCGCAAGACGCGCCTGGCGAGCCGGTGGCCAGCCCGCGGCCACCACCGCCGAGTCCGCGCATTCCATTCGAGGGTGCCATCGGCCCGGTGGTGAGCATCAATCCCGAGTACCAGGGTGGGGTGCGGCTGTCGACCAAGGTCACGCCGGGCATCTTCATCCGCTGGGGCCGCTTCACCCTCACCAATGCCAGCGGCTTCGTCACTCGCCGCGATGACGACGTATTCCGCGGGCTGGCGGCCGACTTCGTGCGCAGCACGAAATGGCGCGTGAACCTGGCGCTGCGCATCGATCGCGGCCGTGACGCGGGGGACAGCGCCGCGCTCAGCGGCCTGCAGAACGTGCGCAGCACCGTGCGGGGCCGCCTGATCGTGACCCGCTGGTTCGACGAGGGGGCCGCCGCCACGTTGGGCACCAGCACCGACCTGCTCGGGCATGGCGGCGGCACGCTGGTGGACCTGGGCCTGAACCAGACGTTCCCGCTCGCGCCCAAGGCGTCGTGGAACGCCGGGTTGACGTTGACCGCAGCGGATCGGCGCTACATGCAGTCGTACTTCGGCGTCGCGCCGCAGCAAGCGGCCAGCAGCGGGTATGCGGTCTACACGCCGGGCAGCGGCTTGCGCGATATCGCGGCGAGCGTCGGCGTGCGCGGCGAACTCGGGCCCCGCTGGATCGGCTTTGCCAGCTTCAGCCGATCGCGCCTGCTGGGCCCGGCCAGTGCCTCGCCGTTGAGCCAGCAGCGCTGGAACTGGGGTATCAACGGCGGTCTGGGCTGGCGATTCTGACCATTGCGCCATTCAGGCCTGCGCGATGCCGCGCGGCGTGGCGAACCACTGGCGCGCCCGTGCCACGTCGCCGGCGATGCCGTCGCGCAGCGCCTGCATCGATGGATACCGCACTTCGTCGTGCAGCTTGGCCACCAGATCGACCCGCAGCAGGCGGCCGTAGGCCGCGTCGTTGCTCAAACGCGCCGGCCAGTCCAGGCAGTAGACCTCGAGCAGCACGCGGCCGGCGTCGTCGACGGTCGGTCGCACGCCCAGGTTGGCCACCCCGGCCAGCGACTGCGCGGTGAGCCCGTGCACGCGCACGACGAAGATGCCCATCGCGGCCGGCCTCGGATGCGCGAAGCGCAGGTTCATGGTCGGGAAGCCGAGCTCGCGGCCGAGCTTGCGGCCATGCTGCACGTGGCCGCTGATGCTGTAGGGCCGGCCGAGCAGCGCGCCGGCGAGATCCATGTCGCCGGCGGCCAGCGCCGCGCGCACCGCCGAGCTCGACACGCGGGCGCCGTGCACCTCGTAGCTCATCATGCGGGCGACGTCGAAACCCTGTGCGTCGCCCGCGGCATCGAGCATCGCGTAGTCGCCTGCGCGTTTGGCGCCGAAGCGGAAGTCGTCACCGACCAGCACGTAGCGCGCACGCAGGCCACGCACCAGCACGTCGTCGATGAAGGCCTGCGCCGGCAGGCCGGACAGCTGCGCGCCGAAGCGCAGCACCACGGTCTGGTCGACGCCACAGCGCTCGAGCTCGGAGAGCTTGTCGCGCAATGTGGCGATGCGCCGCGGTGCACTCTCCGGTTTGCCGGCCAGGGCCGCGAAGTGGTCGCGCGGATGCGGCTCGAAGGTCATCACGCAACTGGCCAGGCCGCGGTGGCGTGCCTCGTTGGTGAGCAGCGCCAGCATCGCCTGATGGCCGCGGTGCACGCCGTCGAAGTTGCCGATGGTCAGTGCACATTGCGGCGCCAGGCCGGGGTGGCGAAAGCCGCGGAAGACTTGCATGGGGTTGCTGGCCGACGCTGCGCTGGCGCGCTTTCAGTAGTGCAGCTCGAGCGTGACCAGGTGGTTGTCCGCCGCCGGCCAGCTGCGCCCGACCACGCGCTCGGCGATGGCGCCCGAGCGGTAGTCGCCGACCACGGTGCGGCTCGCTGCATCGCTCAACGCGATGCGGCTCGACGCGACGCCGGCCACGCCCGGTGGAATACCCGGCGCCGGGTTCTGGTCGTTGAACACGATCTGGTCGCGCGGCAAGCCGAAGTAGCCGCGCGGACGCACGAACGTCACCACCGCGGCTGCGCTGCGATCGGCGGGCGACAGACGTTCGGGCCGCAGATGCACCACGTTCGACGAACGCGGGAACGGCGAGCGGTAAACATGGTGGATCGCGTACCCAGCGGCGCTGACCACGAATTCGAGCGGCGTGTTGGCGTCGGTGGCGAGCGGCCCCCAGCGGCCGTCGGCGCCGACGGTGGTCCTGATCAACGGCGCGCCGCGGCGCTCGCCGGTCGCCGCGTCGGTGGCATACACCTCGACCAGCGCGCCCGGCAGCGGCAGATTGGTCGGCCCGCCGGGACCGGTGGAAGTGACCACACCATCGAGCACGACGCGCGATTCCAGCGTGATCGCGGTCGTCGCCGGATCGCGGCCGGTGATGAAGCGATAGGTCTGCGCAAACGCCTCGGCGTGGTACGACGTCTCGCGGTGGTCGCGGCCGGGCAGCACCACGTTGGTCGCGCCCTTCAGCGCAGGCCCCTCGAACGTGACGTTTGTAGCCGTGCCTTTGGCGCCGATCCACACGCCGTCGGGTTGCGCGAACTTGTCGTTGTTGTCGGAGCGGATCGTCAGCCAGGCCACGCCCGGCGTCGCCTCGTCGCCGTTGGCGCCTTTGGGGGCGTTGAGCGCGCTCAGGAACGGGCCGGCGCCGTTGAACTCGTTGCCGGGTCGAAAAGCCGCGCTGGACCACACGCCATGGTTGGGCGTGCCGCCGAGGATGGCGTGCGACACGGTGTCGACGCCGCCGCCGTTCTGGATGTAGGCGCGGATCGCGTTGCCGCCGCGGGAGTTGCCCACCAGCACGACCTGGCTCGCGCCGGTGATCTGCCGCACGCGAGTCACCTCGGCCGCCAGGTTGCGCATCTGCTCGTCGGCCGACGTGCGGCCCTCTTGCGGTTTGCCGTCGTCGTCGCGCGCCAGCGGGTAGGGCAGGTTCAACGCGATCAGGCGATCGCGCGGCCAGCCGTTGCTCTCGAAGCGCCAGATCGTGGTCATCCACAGGGCCGCGGAGTCGCCGTTGCCGTGCACGAAGACGATCGGCGGCAGATTCGGCGCCGTGGGGGTGGCGCACGAGACCAGCGCGAGCGCTGCGACGAGTGCGAGCAAGGCACGGCGAATCAGGATCATGGGTTCTCCATCGAGGGTCGGGTCGTCACGCCCAGCCGAGGTCTTGCGCGCTGGGCAGCGGCGGCTCGCGCACGACGGTGGCGGCACGCACGCCGTTGAGCACCGCGCGCTGCGTCACCTCGGCGGCCAACGCGCCGAGCACGGTGAGCGGCAGGCTGCGCGCGCTGCCGCCGGTGGCCAGCGCGAACATGGTGTCGCCGTCGCTGGCGGTGTGCACAGGATCGATGCAGCGGGCCAGGCCATCGTGCGACATCGTCGCCAGGCGCGAACACTGCGCTTTGTCGAGCGTGGCGTCGGTGGCGACGATGCCGATCGTGGTGGCGGCGCCGGCCAGGATGTTGGGCGGCATCAGGCCACGTGCCAATGCGGCGGTGATGCGCCGCGGCGTGCGGCCGTCGAGCTGGCGGCTGCCCGCGACCACGCGTGCGGTCGCGGGGTCGATCACATCGCCGGCCGCGTTCACTGCCACGAGGGCGGCGATGTGCACGCCGTTGACCTCGATGCTGGCCGTGCCGATGCCGCCTTTCATCGCATGCGCGATGCCGAACACCTTGCCCACCGTGGCGCCGGCGCCGGCGCCGACGCTGCCTTGCGCGGGTGCGTCGTGAGCGGCCGCCGCGCAGGCGGCGTGACCGGCCTGCGCGTCGGGGCGGATGCGTGCATCGCCCAGCCACAGGTCGAACAACACCGCCGCCGGCACGATCGGCACCCGCGCCGGGCCGACCGCGAAGCCGTGGCCATGTTCGTCGAGCCATCGCATCACGCCGCTGGCGGCATCGAGGCCGAACGCGCTGCCACCGGCCAGCAGCACGGCATGCACGCGGTCGACCAGGTTGCCTGGTGCCAGCAGGTCGGTCTCGCGGGTGCCTGGTGCGGCGCCGCGCACGTCGACACCGCAGACAACGCCTGCTTCGCACAGCACCACGGTGCAGCCGGTGGGCCGCCGCGAGTCGGTGTGGTGACCGACCTTCAGGCCCTGCACGTCGGTGATCGAGCCGGGGTGGAGCGTCATGCGCGAAGCCTACCCGATGGCACGTGCCGGGCCGCCCCAAGCCAGCCGCTCCCCCTCGGCGGGACGCAACAACGGCCGCTGGCCGTTGCGGCGAGGCTCACTTGGCGCAGCGAAGGGAAGGCGCGAAGCGCCGGCCGGAGCCAACGAAGCGAGCCGGGGGGCCACATCATCAGCAGGCCATCGGCACGCCGTGGCCGTCGTCGTCGCCCAGCAGCTCGAACGCGGCGCGGCAGTGGCTGTTGAGTGTCTCCCTCGAACCGTCGGCGTGGTGCAACGTGACCTGCGCCTGCGCGATCTTGCTGTTCAGGCATTGTTTGATGCCACCGGGTGGGTTGGCATAACGCAGGCCGACGAAGGCGGCAGCGTCGGCGCGGATGTGGCCCGACACGCGCACGCCGCCGCCGCCCGACTCGAAGCGCCAGTCGAAGCCATGCAGCGAGGCGCGGGCACGCAAGGATCGGCCGAGCGCGTTCAGGCGATGCTCGTGGCCGCGGTGGCGCAGCACGATCGGCGTGATCCATGGCGTCCACAGCGGGCCGATCTTCAACTTGGCCGACGCGATCTCGAGAAAACTCTCGTCGTGCCCGCCATCGAATCCGGCCACCTGGCCCCAGGCATAGCGGTCGGTGTGCTGGCGGCCCCAGTTGTGGTTCTGGCTGCCGAGCCAGCCTTGCACGTCGCTGCGTTCGCCGTCGACCGTGAGCGAGCCATCGAAGCGCGCCAACGGCCGGCTGACCAGGCTCTTGGCCTTGGGGAAACCGCCCTCGTACAGATGCTCGGGCAGCAGCAGCAACGGCGATTGGCCGCCGGCGAAGCGAAGGTTCCAGCCGATGCGGTGACCCTGCGATTCGCAGCTACCCAGCGCATGGCCGCTGCCCAGCTGCGCGGCTGGCAACTCGATGGCCAGTGCCTCGGCGTCGAAGCGGCAGCTGCCGAGCGGCCACTCCTGCTTGACTGCGACGTGGCGATGGCGCTCGCCGTCGAACACGATGGCCCACAGCTCGCCCAGCGCCCCTTGCGGGCGATCGGTGGCGCTGAAGATCGTGTAGCGGATCCAGAACGCCAGCGCACGCGTGGCGTGGTTGGCGCGGATGAAATAGCTCTCGTAGTGCCCGTCGGGGGAACCGGCGCGGTGGCGCAGCCGGTTCGCCTGATCGAGGTGCATCGCCTGAGGCGTTAGGCGAACACGCCGGTCGAGTCGGTCATGCGCGCAGACACCTCGCCCAGGTGGTGCAAGGTGTCGCCGAAGGTCATCTCCAGCATCGTCAGGCGCTTGAAATAGTGGCTGCCGATGTACTCGTCGGTGACGCCGATGCCGCCGTGCAGCTGCGTGCACTGCTGGCCGACGAAACGCATCGAGCCGCCGAGCTGCACTTTGGCCTGCGACAGCGCGCGCCGCCGCGCAGCGGCAGGCTCGCCGAGCTTCAGGCTCGCGAAGTAGCTCATCGAGCGGCCGAGCTCGAGCTGCATCTTGACGTCGGCCATGCGGTGGCGCAGTGCCTGGAAGGTGGCCAGCGTGGTGCCGAACTGCTTGCGCGTGTTCATGTACTCGACGGTGAGTGCCACCAGCTTGTCCATCACGCCGACCCCCTCGGCGCAGGCGGCGGCGATGCCGACGTCGATCGCCTGCTCGAGCGTGGCGTAGGCGTCTTCTGCGATCAGCGCGGCCGGCGTGTCGGCGAGTTTGAGTTCACCGGCGCGCGCGCCGTCCTGCGTCGCATAGGGCTGCACGTGCGAGCCGGCAGCGCCTTTTTCGACCAGGAAGAGGGCAATGCCCTTGGGGTCGTCGCCGGCGCCGCCGGTGCGTGCCGGCACGATGAAGGCGTCGGCCTCGTCAGCGGCCGGCACCACGCTCTTTTGCCCGCCGAGCTGCCAGCCGCTGCCGGCCCGCTTGGCGGTGGTGGCCACTCGAGTGAGGCGATAGCGCGATGCCCGCTCCTGATGCGCCAGCACCACCAGCGCCTCGCCCGACGCGATGCGCGGCAGCCACGCGCTTTGCAGTGCGGCGGGCGCGGCCGCGAGCGTGGTGGGCGCCACCAGCGCGCCGGCCGCATACGGTGCATTGACCAGGCCGCGGCCGAGTTCTTCCATCACCACCATCGACTCGATGGCGCCGAAGCCCATGCCGCCGTGCGATTCGTGCACCGCCAGCCCGGTGAGCCCGAGCTCGGCCAGTTCGCCGTACACGTCACGCGTGTGGCCGCCTCGTTTGGCGATGGCGTGCCGGCGCTCGAAGCCGAAGCCCTTGTCGACCCAGCGCGCCACTGCGTCGCGCAGCGAGAGTTGATCGTCGGAGAATTCGAAGTCCATGTGTGTCTCCGCTCAGCCGAGGACCGTCTGAGCCACGATGTTGCGTTGCACCTCGTTCGAACCGCCGTAGATCGTGGTCTTGCGGAAGTTCAGGTAGTTGCTGGCCAGCGGCGCGCAGATACCGAAGCGCGCGAACCAGTCGCCCTGCCAGCCGGCCTCCATCGCCTCGCGCACGTATGGCATCGTGAACGGCCCGGCGGCCAGCATCATCAGCTCCGTGTAGCGCTGCTGGATCTCGCTGCCCTTGATCTTCAGCAACCCGGCGATGTCGAGGCTCTGCTTGCCGCTCTTCTCGGCCGACAGCACGCGCAGCACCAGCATCTCGAGCGCGACGATGTCGACCTCCAGCAGCGCGATCTGGTCGCGAAACCGTTGGTCGTCGTAGACGCCTTCGTCCTTCGCGATGCGCTTCAGGCGCTCGATCTCGCGCTTGGCGCGGTTGACGTCGGCGATGTTGGTGCGTTCGTGCGCCAGCAGGTGCTTGGCATAGGTCCAGCCCTTGTTCTCCTCGCCGATCAGGTTCTCGGCGGGCACCTCGACGTTGTCGAAGAACACCTCGTTCACCTCGGGCTCACCGTCGAGCATGACGATCGGGCGCACCGTGACGCCGGGCGACTTCATGTCGATCAGCAGGAAGCTGATGCCGGTCTGCGGCTTGCCTTCGCTGCTGGTGCGCACCAGGCAGAAGATCCATTCGCCGAACTGGCCGAGCGTGGTCCAGGTCTTCTGGCCGTTGACGACGTACTTGTCGCCGCGGCGTTCGGCGCGGGTCTTCAGCGATGCGAGGTCGGAGCCGGCGCCGGGTTCGCTGTAACCCTGGCTCCACCACACTTCACCGCTGGCGATGCCGGGCAGAAAGCGCTTCTGCTGCTCGGGCGAACCGAAGGCCATGATCACGGGAGCCACCATCACCGGGCCGAACGGCACCACCCGCGGCGAGCCGGCACGTGCACATTCTTCTTCGAACAGGTGCTTTTGCACGGCGGTCCAGCCCGGGCCGCCGAAGACCTTGGGCCAGCCCCAGCCGAGCCATCCTTTCTTGCCGAGGATCTTGGCCCAGCGCTGCATGTCGTCGCGCGACAGGCGCAGCGCGTTGTGCACCTTCTGGCTGATGTCCGCGGGCAGGTTCTCGGCAACCCATTGCCGCACCTCTTGCCGGAATGCGAGCTCCTCGGCGGTGAAGTTGAGGTCCATGGTGCGTGTCTCCTGGCGATCCGAATCATCGAGCCGGCATTTGTAGCACGCGTGCGATCGCAGGCTTGTCCCTGCTGCGACAAAGGGCCGGGCGACAATGGCTGCAATGAGCGACGCGCCTGGCCACCCGAGTTATGCCAGGGTCGTGGCCGCACTCGCGTTGGGCCAGGTGCTGACCTGGGCCGCGCTGTACTACGGCTTTTCGTCGTTCGTGCTGCCGATGCGCGACGAGCTGCAGTGGAGCGAGGCCACGCTGATGGGTGCGTTCAGCGCCGGGCTGGCGGCCTGGGGCGCATCGTCGTACGCGGTGGGCGCGGCCATCGACCGCGGCCACGGTCGGGCGGTGCTCGGCGGCGGCGCGGCGCTGGCCGCGCTGGGTCTGTTGGCCTGGGCGGCGGTGCGCGAGCCGTGGCTGTTCTACGCGGTGTGGGTGGTGCTCGGCGTGTCGATGGCGATGACGCTGTACGACCCGGCCTTCACCGTGTTGACCAAGCGCTATCCGCAGCGCTACCGCCAGGGCATCACGGCGCTCACGCTGGTCGGCGGCTTTGCCAGCACGTTGTCGTTTCCGGCCGTGGCGTGGGCCATGCCGGCGCTCGGCTGGCGCGGCACGCTGGTGGCGATGGCCATCACGCTGCTGGCGGTGGTGGTGCCGCTGCACCTGTGGGCTCTGCGCGGCGGTGCCGCGGTGGTGCCGCAGATGCACGATGGCGAGGTCGCCGACGCCACGCTGCACGAGGCGCTGCGCCACCGCACCTTCTGGCTGCTGGCGCTGGCGTTCACGCTCTACGCGTTCGCCGCCGCCGCGCTGTGGGCACACGTGATGCCGGCGTTCGCATCGAAAGGCCTGACCCAGGGTGAAGCGCTGGCGGTGGTGGTGTGGATCGGTCCGGCCCAGGTGGCGGGACGCCTGCTCTATGCGTGGGTCGGGCGGGCCTGGTCGCTGCGCCGGCTGGGCCTGGTGGTGCTGGTGGGCCTGCCGGTGTCTTTCGCACTGTTCGCGCTGGCGCGTTCGGTCTGGGTGCTGTGGTTGTTCGCCGCCGTGTTCGGCGCCGCCAACGGGCTGATCACCATCGTGCGCGGTGGCCTGATTCCGGAGACGTTCGGCCGCGCGCAGGTGGGTCGCATCGGCGGCGCGATGTCGGCCATCGGTCTGCTCGCGCGCGCGGCGGCGCCGGTGGCGGCCGCCGGGCTGTTGTTGGCGCTCGGCGGCTACCGCGAACTGGTGCTGCTGCTGGCGGCGCTCGGTGTCGTGGCCGTGCTGTCGTTCTGGGCCGCAGGGCGCAGCGCGAGCAGGCCGACGCGCTGAGCAGGTCGACGCGGGGTCAACGCGCACATTGCAGAGCGACACCGCCGACGGCGGTAGCGGCTGCGCAGTTCAGCGCGCCGCATTGGCAGTTCGCGATCTGCGGGCCGCCGCTGCCGCCGAACACGGAGACGGGTGCGGCGCACACGCACGATTGCGGTGGCTGCTGCGCCAGCAACATCGGATTGGGTTGCGCCTGCGCCGTGCGCGACGGTGCGGTCAGGCCGACCACGATGGCGGCCCCGCTCAACGCGAGGGTCAGGGCGCCGATGGCGACTTGGCGACGGGTGAAGGTGATCATGGCAAGCTCCCGGTGGTGAACAAGGTTGGGCGAGGGGCGGCGGCCGATTGTGGCGCCACCCGGTTGCGTGCCGCAGGGCCTTGACGGTCCTTATCCCACGGATGAATACTGTATAAAAGTACAGCCATCCATCTCGCCTTCTTTTCAGCCACGTCACCATGGCCACCGCCGCCACCAGCGGCGTGGCGCCCGGGCCCGTGCCGAGCGCACAAGGCCTGCCCGCCTACGCCGAGCTGCATTGCCGCAGCAACTTCACATTCCTCACCGGGGCGTCGCATCCGGAGGAGCTGGTTGCTCGCGCGCACGAGCTCGGCTACACGGCACTGGCAATCACCGACGAATGTTCGCTGGCCGGCGTGGTGCGCGCGCATGGGCAGGCCAAACGCCTGGGCCTGCACCTGATCGTCGGCGCCGAGATGCAGCTGGCGCCCAGCGCGGTGGGCGGCCAATGCGGGCCGCGTCTGGTGCTGCTGGCGCAGTCGCGTCGCGGCTACGGCAACCTCGCGCAGTGGATCACCGTCGCGCGGCGCCGCGCGGGCAAGGGTTGCTACATCGCGCAGGCCAGCGACGTCGAAGGCCGCGTGCCGCACGCGCCCTATCTGGCCGGCCTGCCCGATTGTTTTGCGCTGATGGTGGTCGATGCGGCGCTGCCGTTCGAAACGCAGTTCGCGCATGCGATGTGGCTCAAGACCTGGTTCGGCCTCGAACGTGCGACCCTCGTGGTGGAACTGCTGCACCGCGCGCACGATGCCGAGCGCGTCGAGACGGCCGAGCGTCTGGCCGCGCTCACCGGCCTGGCGCTGGCGGCGGCGGGCGACGTGCTGATGCACTTGCGCGCGCGCAAGCCGCTGCAAGACGCACTCACCGCCACGCGCTTGGGCAAGCCGGTGGCCGAGTGCGGCTTTGCGCTCGAGGCCAACGCCGAAGCGCATCTGCGTTCGCGCCAGCGGCTCGCGGCGTTGTACCCGGCCGCTTGGCTGGAGGCCACGGTGCGCATCGCGGCGGCGTGTGCGTTCTCGCTCGACGAACTGCGCTACGAGTACCCCGAAGAGATCGTGCCCGAGGGCCACACGCCGACGAGCTGGCTGCGCACGCTGACCGAAGCCGGCGCCAGGAAACGTTTTCCCGAAGGCGTGCCGGCCAAGGTGAGAAAAGGCATCGAGCACGAGCTCGCATTGATCGCGCGGCTGAGGTACGAGCCGTACTTCCTCACGGTGGCCGACGTGGTGAGCTGGGCGCGCGAGCAGAAGATCCTCTGCCAGGGCCGCGGCAGCGCGGCCAATTCAACGGTCTGTTATTGCCTGGGTGTCACTGAAGTCGACCCGGCGCGCACCGAGCTGTTGTTCGAACGTTTCGTCAGCGCCGAGCGCAACGAGCCACCCGACATCGATGTCGACTTCGAACACCAGCGCCGCGAGGAGGTGATCCAGTACGTCTACGGCAAATACGGCCGCCATCGCGCCGCGCTGACTGCGGTGGTGATCAGCTACCGGCCGCGCTCGGCGCTGCGCGACATGGGCCGCGCGATGGGCATCGACCTCGACCGCATCGCCGCGGTGGCGCGCGGTCAGCATTGGTTCGACGGCCGCGCGATCCACGCCGAACGCTTGCGCGAAAACGGCTTCGACCCCGATTCCCCGATCTGCAGGTTATGGGTCGAACTGACGCAGACGTTGATCGGCTTCCCGCGCCACCTGAGCCAGCACCCCGGCGGCTTCGTGATCGCGCGCGACGACGTGTCGCGCCTGGTGCCGGTGGAAAACGCCGCGATGGACGATCGCACCGTGATCCAGTGGGACAAGGACGACCTCGACACGCTCGGCCTGATCAAGGTCGACGTGCTGGCGCTGGGCATGCTGAGCGCGGTGCGGCGAGCGTTGGAGTTCGTGGCGCACAAACTCGGCGTGCCTGGCTTACGCATGCAGGACGTGCTGCGTCCAGGGGGCGTGAGCGAGATGGCCGAAGACAAGGTGGTGTACCAGATGCTCAGCCGCGGCGACAGCGTCGGCGTCTTCCAGGTCGAGAGCCGCGCGCAGATGAGCATGCTGCCGCGATTGCAGCCCGATAACTTCTACGACCTGGTGATCGAGGTCGCGATCGTGCGGCCGGGGCCGATCCAGGGCGGCATGGTGCATCCGTACCTCAAGCGTCGCAGCGGCGAGGAGCCGGTGGACTATCCGAGCGCCGAGGTGAAGCAGGCACTGCAGCGCACGCTCGGCGTGCCGATCTTCCAGGAGCAGGTGATGCAGCTCGCGATCCTGGCCGCCGACTTCACGCCCGGCGAGGCCGACGCGCTGCGCCGCGCGATGGCGGCGTGGAAGCGCAAGGGCGGCCTCGGGCCGTTTCACACGCGGCTGGTCGGCCGCATGGTCGACAAGGGCTACACGCGCGAGTACGCCGAGCGCATCTTCAAGCAGATCGAGGGCTTCGGCGAATACGGTTTTCCGGAGAGCCACGCCGCCAGTTTTGCGCTGCTGGTGTACGTGAGCGCGTGGATCAAGCGCCACCATCCCGATGCGTTTCTGGCTGCGCTGCTCAACAGTCAGCCGATGGGCTTTTACGCACCGGCGCAGTTGACGCGCGACGCGCGCACGCACGGCGTGCAGGTGCTGCCGGTCGATGTGTTGAAAAGCCAGTGGCTGACCGTGCTCGAGCCCGGCGCCGGCGCGTTGCGGCCGGTGCGTCTGGGTTTCGGCCGGCTGTTGGGCTTTCAGGAGGAGGCCGCCCAGCGCGTGGTCGCCGCGCGTGCGTCGGGCCCGTTCGACAACCTCGAGGATCTGGCTCGGCGCGCGTCGCTCGACGCCCGCACGCTGCAGTTGCTGTCGCAAGGCGATGCACTGCTGCCGCTCACCGGCCATCGCCACCAGGCCGCGTGGGGTGCCGCCGGCATCGACACTCGCGCCACCCCGATGCTGGCGACCACGCGCACGCACGAAACGCCGGCCCTGCTCGCGGCACCCAGCGCCGGCGAAGAACTGCTGGCCGATTACCGCAGCACCGGCCTGTCGCTGAAGAACCACCCGCTGGCGCTGCTGCGCGAGCGGCTGGCGGCGTTCCACGTGCAGCCCGCGGGGGTGCTCCAGGGTTATCGCAACGGGCAGCTCGCGCGTGCCAGCGGCCTGGTCACCCACCGCCAGCGCCCCGAAACCGCCAAGGGGGTGATCTTCGTGACGCTCGAAGACGAGACCGGCGCCGTCAACGTGATCGTGTGGCCGCAGGTGGCCGAGAGCCAGCGCAAGCCGCTGCTGGCCTCGACGCTGCTCACCGTGTACGGCGTGTGGCAGTGCGAGGGCGAAGTGCGCCACCTGATCGCGCGCAAGCTGGTCGACCATTCGGCGCTGCTGCAGGGTTTGAGCGTCAGGAGCCGCAACTTCCACTGATTGCAGGCGAGAAATGAAAACGGCCCGGGCACTGGCCGGGCCGTTGCATGAAACGCGCGCTCGGATCAGTTCTTCTGCTGCGCGTCGTGCTTCTCGCGGTAGACCCGCTTGCTCTGGCGGTTCTCGGCGCGCTGCACGTGCCCCTGCTCGTTGGCGCCGACATGACCGTCGCGGCCGGCAGCGGCCTCGACCTTGGCGACGCGGGACTGGCCGCGCTCGAGCTTGGACACCTCGTGGTTGGTGAGCGAGCCGTTTTGCACGCCGTTCTCGATGCGCTGTTGCTGGTTGACGTTGCGCTGCACGTCGGCCTGCATCCGCTTGGACGAATCCGACTGCGGATTGCCGGTCACGTTGTTGTGCTTGGCGGCATAGATGTCGCTGCTGACCTTGTTCTGCGCGGCATTCAGTCGCGCCTGTTCGGCCGGCGTCATCTTGCCGTCCTTCAGCGCCTGGGTCTGCATCTGGTCGACGCGCGACTCTTCGCGTTGCAGGGCGGCGGCCTCGCGCGTGTTCAAGACGCCGCTTTGCAGCCCTTGTTCGATGCGCGTCTCCTGGTTGACGTTGCGTTGCACGGTGGCCGCGGTCGATTGCGCGAACGCAGCGACACCGCTGCCCAGCAGCAGGCAGGCCAGTAAGGTGTTGCGTGTCATGAGTTGGCTCCTATGGCGATTGGCTGTCGTTGTGTCGGCCGATCCGTTCGGCCGCCGCTGTTCAACGCCCGATGCGCGGCCATGTTGACCTTGTGGCCGACCCGTACGAGTGAAGTTTTGTTGCGCTCGGCGGACCCTGTGCGCCGATCGTGAAATACGCCCACCGGGAGCTGCGTGGGGTCGCGCGACGTGACACAACTGGTAATCGTTCGCTGCACAAGCAACGTCGATTCGAGCTGCGACAATTCGGCCATGACCGCCCAGGCAATCACCCATGAACTGCGCGAGTGGATCGTCGCGCAGGCGCGCGCGGGCTGCCGGCCCGAAGACGTGCTGCAATCGATGCGCACCAGCGGCTGGGACGAAGCCACCGCACTCGATGCGTTGGAGACCACGCTCGAGCAGTACCTCACCACGCGTACACCGACGCAGGCGCTGCCGCCTCCGGTGCCGGTGCCCGAGCCGGATCTGGCGGCGGCGCCCAGCGTGTTGCGGGCACCGGACCGCGAAGTCAGGGTGCTGATGACGATGCGCAGTCCGCGCCTGATCGTGTTCGGCGGCCTGTTGTCGGACGATGAATGCCAGCAGATGATCGACTTGGCCCAGCCCCGGCTGGCGCGATCGGAGACGGTGCACAACCCCAGCGGCGGCTCCGAGGTGCACGAGTCGCGCACCAGCGACGGCATGTTCTTCGAGCGCGGCGAACACGCACTGTGCGATCGCATCGAGCGGCGCATCGCTGCGCTGCTCAATTGGCCGCTCGAAAACGGCGAGGGCCTGCAGGTGCTGCGTTATCGGCCGGGCGCCGAATACAAGGCGCACCACGACTACTTCGACCCGGCGGCGCCGGGCACGCCCACCATCCTGCAACGCGGCGGTCAACGGGTGGCCTCGATCGTGATGTACCTCAACACGCCGCCGCGCGGCGGCGGCACCGCGTTTCCCGATGTCGGCGTCGAGGTCGGCCCGATGCGCGGCAACGCGGTGTTCTTCAGCTACGACCGGCCGCACGTGGTGACACGCTCGCTGCATGCCGGCATGCCGGTGCTCGAAGGCGAGAAGTGGGTCGCCACCAAGTGGCTGCGCGAGCGCGAGTTCCGTTGACCACCCCGTAGCGGCATAGCGCGGCCGCTTCCCCTTCAAGGGGCGACGCCAGCGGACTGGCAAAGCCGGATCCGCGGCATCCGCCTGGCTCGACTGTGGCGTGCCGCGTTGCGGCGTCGAACTTACAGCGTGCTGTTCGGGCTGCTGGTGACCGGTCGCAGTGAGGGGAAGGGGCGCGCGCGCGCGATGCGCGCCACCTTGCGCTCGTCCCACGACTGTGGGCCCTCGAGCGGCCACTGCGCGATCACCGGCTGCAACTGCGCGCGCGGCAGCCGCACGAAGGCGGGCTTTTGCTGGCGCAGGATCCACAGGCCCGTGCACAAATTGCGCGGCAGCGTGGCCTTGGCCAGCGGCGCCCAGTAAACGCAGTGGCGCTCGTTCCAGAACAGCTGGCGTTCGAAGTGCACGCGGCCGGCAATGCCGCACTCGGGCGGGAACAGCAGGTCGTGCTCGCGCGTTTGCAGCACTGCGTAGGCCAGGTCGCCGGGCGTGTCGCCGCGGTCGCGGTAGACCATGATCACACGCTCGATGTCACAAGCCGCGACACGGTCGATCTCGCGACCGTCGCGTGCGACGATCAACTCCATCGCCTGCCAGCGGGTGAGCAACAGCGGCTTCATGGGCCCACGGTAGCGGTGACGCCGCCACAGCGTTGTGACCAGCGGCGACCAGGTGCAACCGCGCGTTCGTGCCAGCGCGACCGCCGCTGCGGCGACGCGCCCGCGCGGGGTAGCAGATGCCTGTGAAAAAGTGCGCAGGCTCAGACGTCGATCGCTTCACCCACCTGCGGCACGCGAGCGCTCCAGTGCAACTCGTCCCGAATGCGATGGCGCAGCGTGTCGGCGGCATCGGGCTCGCCGTGCACCACGAAGCTCATGCGCGGCGGCCCGCGCAGCGCACGCAGCCAATCGAGGATCTGATTGGCATCGGCATGGCCCGACACGCCTTCGAGCGCGCTGACCTGCGCACGCACCGGCACGTACTCGCCGTGGATCTTGACCTCCGATGCGCCGGACAGCAGATGCGCGCCGCGACTGCCGCCCACCTGATAGCCGGCAAACACGATGTGGTGGCGCGCATCCGGCGCCATCGCCTTCAGGTGGTGCAGCACGCGGCCACCGGTGGCCATGCCGCTGGCCGAGATGACGACGCGCGGCATGCGCGATTGCGTGAGCCGCATCGATTGCGCGACCGTGGTCACCAGTCGAACGCCGTCGCACAGCGACCGCGTTTGCGCTGCCGGTATTCGCAGCAGCTGGTGATAGCGCAAGTACAACGCGGTGGCCTCGAGCGCCATCGGACTGTCGAGGAAGATCGGCAACTGCTCGGCAATGGCACCCGAGGCGCGCAGCCGTTGCAGCAGCAACAGCAGCGCTTGCGCGCGCCCGACTGCGAAGGCTGGCATCAACACCGAACCGCCGCGGTGCACCGTGTCGCGCACGATGCGGCCCAAGGCCGCCTCGGCATTGCCGCCGGGATGCAGGCGGTTGCCGTAGGTGGACTCCACGATCATCAGGTCGGCGCGAGTGAGCGTTTGTGGCGGCGGCATCAGCAGGTCGTCGGGGCGGCCGAGGTCGCCCGAGAACGCCAGCACGGTGGTGCCGTGGCTCAGCGTGACCGCGCACGCCCCCAGCAAGTGGCCCACCGGCGTGAAGCGCACGCGCAGCGCATGCAGCGCGAGTTCGCGCCCGGGCTCCAGTGTCTGAAAGCGCGTCAATGCGCGCTGCACGTCGGCGCGCGTGTACAGCGGCAGCGCCGGGGCATGGCGCGAGTAGTGGTAGCGGTTGGCGCGCCGCGCGTCTTCTTCCTGCAGGTGCGCGGCGTCCAGCAGCAGCACCTGGCACAGCGCGCGGGTGGCGCCGGTGGCAATCACCGGCCCCTTGAACCCCGCCTTCACCAGCACCGGCAGCCAGCCGCAGTGATCGAGGTGGGCGTGGCTCAACACCACGGCATCGATGCTGCGCGCATCGATCGGCAGCGGCGCCCAATTGCGCTCGCGAAACAGCTTGAAGCCCTGGAACAACCCGCAGTCGAGCAAGATGCGCTGGCCGCCCACCTCGACCAGGTGCTTGGACCCGGTGACGGTGTCAGCCGCACCGAGGAACTGGATCCGCATCGCCGCGGGTCCCGACGTCAGCTGCCGAATGCCAGCAGGTCGCTCGACGACAGGCCGTACACGCCGGCATCGCAGCGCTGCACCGCACGCAGCAGCGCGCGCGCCACCGTGGCGGCTTGGATCGGCCGCACCGCGCGCGGCATCAACCAACCCAACGGCCCGGTCAGCGCCGCCGCGATGCGCTCGCCGGTGCGGACGGGCTGCCCCAGTGCGGCGCGGTCGCCCAGCAGCAGCGATGGGCGCGCGATGACCACGCAGTCGTAGCCGAGTGCGACCACCGCCTGCTCCAGTTCACCCTTGACACGGTTGTAGAACACGCTCGATCTGGCGTTGGCGCCCAGCGCCGACACCAGACCCAGGCGTGCGGCGCCGGCCGCGCGCGCCGCACGCGCGAAGTTCAACGCGGCGTCGAAGTCGACCGCGCGAAACGCCTGCTGCGAACCAGCGACCTTGATGGTGGTGCCCAGGCAGCAAAACGCATCGTCGACCGCGGGCAGACCGCTGAGGCCGGCTCGGTAGTCCACCACATGCTGGGTCAGCCCGTTGCGCTTGCGCCAGTCGGGCCGCTCGGCGCGCATCAGCACATGCACCGCGCCGACCGCGCTGTCGGCCAGCAACGCCTCGACCAGCGCACGGCCCACCAGCCCAGTGGCACCCGCCACCATGGCCGAGCGTCGGCGCTTCGCGATCGAGAATCCGGGCTGGTTCATGCCGGGATTGTGCTTGAGCGTGCATCACGATCCCTGCCACCGTAATGGCCCTGCGCGCGCTGGAGGCACGCAGTGCTTTCCGCAGCTTGTGGGTGCGGTGCGCCTTGCCTAGACTCCAAGCCGCAAGCCCGCCATGCAAGCCGCGCACAACGAACTGATCACCCGCATCGGGCCCGGCACCGCATGCGGCGCGCTGCTGCGCAGCTACTGGCAGCCAGTGGCGCTGCTCGACGAATTCGATCCCGCGCTCGATGCGCGCATGGCCGCGCGGCCGGTCAAGCGCGTGCGTGTGCTGGGTCAGGACCTGGTCTTGTTTCGCGACGCGCAGGGCCGCTGGGGCCTGCTCGATCGCGATTGCCCGCACCGCGGTGCCGACCTCGCCTTCGGGCGCCACGAGGCCGACGGCCTGCGCTGCGCGTTTCACGGCTGGAAGTTCGCGGTCGACGGTCGCTGCCTCGAGACACCGGCCGAGCCGGTGGGCTCGACGCTGTGCACACGCGTGCGCCAGCGCAGCTACCCGGTGCGTGAACAGTCGGGCGTGCTGTTCGCGTGGCTGGGTCGCGAAGACGCGGCGCCGGCCGAGCTGCCGGCGTTCGATGCATTCAAGGCGCCGCCGTCGCACAGCTTCGCGTTCAAAGGGTTGTGGCACTGCAACTGGCTGCAGGCATTCGAGGTCGGCATCGATCCGGCGCACCCGTCTTTCCTGCACCGCTACCTGCATGACGAAGAGGGCGGCAATGCCTACGGCCGGCAGTTCCGCGCCGCCAGCGTGGGCGACGTCGACGGCGAGCGCTGGCCGATGACGCGCGTGATGCGCGAGCGCACGTCGCCCGAGATCCGCCATGAAGAGGTGGCACCCGGCCTCACGCGCATCACCGCGCTGCGCATCATCGACGAGCGGCGCACGCACGTGCGCGTCACCCACGCGATGTTCCCGACCACCTTCGTGATCCCGCTGTCGGAAACGGTGACGATCACGCAGATGCATGTGCCAGTGGACGACACGCACACCTACTGGTACTCGTTCTTCACCAGCTTCGACGCGCCGCTGGACAAGGCGACGATGCGCGCACAGCGGCTGCGCGGCGTGTCGCTGCCCGACTACCTGCCGCGGCATGGCGCCGCCGACGACTGGGGCTTCGACCCCGAGGAGCAGCGCACGCGCACCTTCCTCGGCATGGGCGAGGAAGACATCAACCGCCACGACCAGTGGGCGGTGGAAAGCATGGGCGCGATCCAGGACCGCACGCGCGAACACCTGGGCAGCAGCGACAAGGTGATCATGGCCAACCGCCGCGTGCTGCTGAAAGCGATCGAGCAGGTGCAAAGCGGCGAACCGCCGCCGATGGTGTTGACTGCTGCGCAGGCCGCCGCACTGACCGGCCCCGACACGATCGACTGCATCGCGCCAGCCGATCGCTGGGACGCGTTCTGGCGTGAGGCCGCGTCCGCCAAGCGGGCTGGCGCGGCCTGGCTGGCCGCAGCGAACGGCGAGGGCCCAGAACGCACGCAGCCGGCGAGCGAGGCGCGCGCATGACCTCGTTCGCCCAACGCTGCGGCATCCACGACATGCCGCGCGTGGCGGCGTGCCGGCAGGCGCTGCAGGCCATCGCCGAGCAGCGCATCGAGCGCGTGCGCATCGGCTGGTGCGACCTGCACGGCGTGCTGCGTGGCAAAACGTTGATGGCGCATGCGGTGGCCGATGCGATCGACGAGGGCTTGGGTCTGGTCAGCACCGTGATGCTGAAGGACACCTCGGACCGCACCGCGTTCAAGGTGTTCGAGCCGGGCCTGGCCGATGAATTGCCGGGATTCGGCCAGGCCAACAACCTGGTGCTGCTGCCCGACCCGGCGAGCTTTCGTGTGCTGCCCTGGGCGCCATCCACCGCGTGGATGCAGGCACAACCGTGGTTCGACCACGCGGAACCCTTGAGGCTGGACACCCGCCGCACGTTGCAGACCGCGCTCGGGCGGCTCGCGGACGAGGGCTTGGCCCTGCGTTGCGGGTTGGAGGTCGAGTTCCACATCTATCGCATCGACGACGGCCGTCTCGATCCCGATCGTGCCGCATGGCCCGGGGAGCCGCCGACCGTGTCGATGATCCACCCGGGCTACAACCTGCTGGCCGAGGGCTGGGCCGACCTGGCCGACGAGCCGCTGCAGATCGTGCAGCGCGCCGCGCAGGGCCTCAACCTGCCGCTGCGCTCGCTGGAAATCGAGCTGGGCCCGAGCCAGGTGGAGGCGGTGTTCGATGCCACCGACGCGCTGACCGCGGCCGATCACATGGTGCTGTTTCGCAATGGCGTTCGCCAGGCGCTGCGCCGTCATGGCTACCACGCGAGCTTCGTGTGCATGCCGCCGTTCGCCAACGTGATGGCCAGCGGCTGGCACCTGCATCAGTCACTGGTGAACTGCGGCAACGCTGCCAATGTGATGCGTCGCGATGCGCCTGCCCCCGGTGCACAGCCGGGGGATGCGGCGTTCACCTTGTCGGCCATCGGCGAACACTACCTGGCCGGCCTGCTCGCACATGGTCGTGGCATGGCCGCGCTGTGCACGCCCACCATCAACGGCTTCAAGCGCTTTCGCCCGCATGCGTTGGCGCCGCAATCGGTGCTGTGGGGCAAAGACAACCGCGGCGCGATGCTGCGCGTGATCGGGCGCAGCGGTGATGCCGCCACGCGCATCGAGAACCGCATCGGCGAGCCGAGCGCCAACCCATACCTCTACATCGCCGCGCAGATATACGCCGGGCTCGATGGCATTCACCGCGGCCTGACCGCCCCGCCAGCCACCGACTCACCCTATGCGGCCGGTGGCACGCCCGTGCCCACATCGCTCGGCGAGGCGCTCGATGCGCTGGCGCAGGACCGGGTGCTGGTCGAGGGCTTCGGCACGCCGTTGATCGACTGCTTCACGCGCATCAAGCGCGCCGAGGTCGCGCGCTTCGAACAGGCCGACGACAAGGACGAGTGGCAGCGCCGGGAATACTTCAGCCGCTTTTGAACAACGACCCATGCACACGACGATCAAGGTCCACCTGATCGCGCCCGACGGCGCGCGGCGCACGATCGCGGCGCGCGTGGGCCAGAGCCTGATGCGCGCCGCGGTCGACGCCGGCGAGGAGGGCATCGCCGCCGACTGCGGCGGCTGCCTGAACTGCGCGACCTGCCACGTGATCATCGACCCGGCGTGGGTGGATCGCCTGCCGCCGGCGTCCGACGACGAAGGCTACATGCTCGAAATGACCGCCGCGCCACAGCGACCGACCAGCCGCTTGAGCTGCCAGATCGCGTTGGACGAGAGCCTGGCTGGCCTGGTGGTTCAATTGCCCGACTCACAGTACTGACGAGCGAAGGCGCTCGCGCGATGGAGGGGATTCCTTGAAGACACTCGAACTGCTGGCCAAGGCCTGCGCGGTGGCTGCCGGCGTGCTGCTGACCGTGATCACCCTGATGACCTGCGTCAGCCTGCTCGGGCGCAACACGATCGGCAAGACGATCGTCGGCGACTTCGAGCTGTCTGGCGCTGCCGCGGGCGCGGCGATCGCGCTGTTCCTGCCTTGGTGCCAGCTCCAGCGCGGCAACATCATCGTCGACTTCTTCACCGCGCGGGCTTCCGAGCGCACCAACGCGGCACTCGATCGCTTCGGCGCGCTGCTGTTCGCGCTGGCGCTCGCGCTGATGACCTGGCGCACGACGATCGGCGGCATCAACGCCTGGAAGTCGCAGTCGGGCACGATGATGATCGGCTTTCCCGAGTGGATCATCTACACCGCGATGGTGCCGCCGATGGCGCTGTGCGTGGCGATCGGCCTGGCACAGGCACTGCGCGGTGTCGATGATGGAGCACGCGCATGACGCCGATCGGGCTGACGATCCTGATCTTCGCGATCATGCTGGTGCTGATGGCGATCCGCACGCCGATCGCGGTGTCGATGTTCGTCGCCGGCACGGTCGGCTACGTGCTGCAAGCGGGCTGGTCGCCGCTGGCCAATTTTCTCAACGCGCAGGCGTTCGCACGTTTTGCGAGTTACGACCTGTCGGTGATCCCGCTGTTCATCCTGATGGGGAACTTCGCCACGCAGGGCGGCATCTCGCGCTCGCTGTTCGAGTTTGCGAGCGCGGTGATGTCGCGCTTTCGCGGCGGCCTGGCGATGGCGGCGGTGCTGGCCAGTGCCGCGTTCGGCGCGATCTGCGGCTCCTCCGTGGCCACCGCGGCGACGATCACCTCGGTGGCGTTGCCCGAGATGCGCCGCCATGGCTACAGTGGGCGCCTGGCCACCGGCACGCTGGCCGCCGGGGGCACGCTCGGCATCCTGATCCCGCCGTCGGTGCCGCTGGTGATCTATGCGATCCTGGCCGAGCAGAACATCGCCAAACTGTTCGCCGCGGCGATGCTGCCTGGGGTCATCGCGATGTTCGGCTACATGGTCGCGATCGCCATCTACGTGCGCCTCGTGCCGGGCCACGCACCTTCGAACGACAAGGACGACGCGCCCAAGCTCACGCTGGGCCTGCTGTGGGGCGTGGCGCCGATCGCGGCGATCTTCCTGATCGTGTTCGGTGGCATCTACACCGGAAAGTTCACGCCCACCGAGGGCGCTGCGGTCGGCGCCGCGGCCACTTTCGTTGCCGCGGTGGCCAAGCGCGAGATCACGTGGGCCGGCTTCGCGCGGTGCTTCTATGCGACGGCCGAATCGTCGGCGATGATCTTCCTGATCTTCCTCGGCGCCGACCTGATGAACGCGGCGCTTGCGCTGACCCAGGTGCCGGCGCAGCTGGCCGGCGTGGTCAACGGCTGGGGGCTGTCGCCGGTGATGGTGGTGGTCGCGATCATGCTGTTCTACGTGGTGCTCGGATCGGTGATGGACGAGCTGTCGATGATCCTGCTCACGATCCCGATCTTCTTTCCGATGGTCATGTCGCTCGACTTCGGCATGCCCAAGGAGAGCGTGGCGATCTGGTTCGGCATCATGGTGTTGATGACGGTGGGCTTCGGCATGCTGGCGCCCCCGGTGGGCCTGAACGTCTACGTCGTCAACGGCATGGCCAAGGACATTCCCATCGCCGAGAGCTACCGCGGCGTGATGCCGTTTCTGATCAGCGACACGCTGCGTACCGCGCTGCTCGTGGCGTTCCCGCCGATCTCGCTGTGGCTGGTCCAGTACCTGAACTAGCCCAGCCCCTTCAGCGGCTTGCGGCCTCACCTAGGGCAAACCGGGAAGGCCGCGTCGACGCTTTGTGGTTAATTTCCCTTGTGTGCTGATTGCGCTCGATCCAATGGGAGTCTGTCGATGAAACGTCGTTCGTTGATCCAAGGCGCCGCCGCTGCGGCGCTCGGTGTGCCGGGGCTGTCGGGCCTGGCCCAGCAGTCCGTGACGCTGAAGTTCCACACCTTCATGGCGCCGCAGTCGCTGGTCTGGCTGACGATGCACAAGCCGTGGATGGAAAAGGTCGAGAAGGACTCGGGCGGGCGCATCAAGTTCGAGGCCTATCCGGCCATGCAGCTCGGCGGCACGCCGGTGCAGTTGTACGACCAGGCGCGCGACGGCGTGGTCGACATCGTGTGGACGCTGCCGGGCAACACCGCGGGGCGCTTTCCGCGCATCGAGGTGTTCGAGCTGCCGTTCATCATGAACAACGCCGAGGCCACGTCGAAGGCGTATTGGGAGTATGTGCAAACACTGGCGCCCGACGAGTTCAAGGAGACACAGGTCATCGCGCTGCACGTGCACGGCCCGGGCATGTTCCATTCGGTCAACAAGCTGATCAAGACCCACGCCGACCTGAAGGGCATGAAGGTGCGCGGCCCGACGCGCCAGATCACCAAGATGCTGGCGGCGGTGGGCGCCACACCGGTGGGTATGCCGTTGCCGCAGATCCCTGACGCATTGTCCAAAGGGACGATCGACGCCTGCGCCATTCCGTGGGAAGTGGTGCCGGCGGTGAAGGTGCACGAACTCACCAAGTTCCACAGCGAGTTCGATTCCAACGGTCCGGCGCTGTACACCACGACCTTCGTGATGGCGATGAACAAGGCCAAGTACGACGGCCTCGCGCCGGATCTCAGGAAGGTGATCGACGCCAACTCCGGCATGGCCACCTCGGCGTGGCTGGGCAAGGTGCAGCAGGGCAACGACCCCAACGGCCGCAAGGCGGCGGTCGATCGCGGCAACACGCTCTACACGTTCACGCCCGAAGAGCGTCAGGAGTTCATCAAGCTGTCGGCGCCGGTCGACGACGAGTGGGTGGCCGACATGAACAAGCGCGGCTTCGACGGCAAGAAGCTGCTCGCGGCCGCGAAGGAGCTGATCGCCAAGCACGGCAAAGGGTGAGGCCGGACGCGAGCCAGTGCCTGCGCACTGGCAAACGCCTGCCGAACCGCCCGGGCATGCTTGCCTGGGCGTGAGGAGCTCTGCGAGGCGATGCAAAGTGACAAGGGCGCCAACCAGGCGCCCTTGTTCATTCCCGTCTAGCGGCTGCGACCGCCGCGATGCGGGCGCGCGCCAGCGGGTCCACCGTGCGAGGTGCCACTGGGGCTGGTGCCGGGCCGTGGACCTCGGGACGTCTTCTGCCCTTGCGGCGCGCGGGCGTCGCGCGGCGCGTGCGTGCCTTGCAGCGGGTTCGCGGTGCGCGACGGGTGGGCCGGCTTCGGTGCCCGCCCTTGCGGTGGACGCGACGGTCTGCCGCCGTTGCCGCCGCGCCGGTTGCCGCCCACCCCGATCGTCATGCGGCCGAGCACGATCGGCTCGGCACGTTCGTTGGGGTCGGGCTCGAAGCCCTTGACCACTTCGCGCGGGATCTCCTTGTGGATCAGGCGCTGGATGTCGCGCAGGAAGATCTCTTCGTCGACGCAGGCCAGCGAGATCGCTTCGCCGGTGGCGCCCGCGCGGCCGGTGCGGCCGATGCGGTGCACATAGTCTTCGGGCACGTTGGGGATCTCGTAGTTCACCACGTGCGGCAGCTGGTCGATGTCGATGCCGCGCGCGGCGATGTCGGTGGCCACCAGCACGCGCAGGTCGCCGCTCTTGAAGTCGGCCAGTGCCTTGGTGCGTGCGCTCTGGCTCTTGTTGCCGTGGATCGCCATCGCGGTGATGTCGCACTTGTTCAGGAACTCGGTCAGCCGGTTGGCGCCGTGTTTGGTGCGCGTGAACACCAGCACCTGGTGCCAGTCGCCTTGCAGGATCAGGTGCGCCAGCAGATCCTTCTTGCGATCGCGACTCACCGGGTGGACGCGCTGCGCCACCAGCTCGGCCGGCGCGTTGCGCCGTGCCACTTCGATCAGCGCCGGCTGGTTGAGCAGCCGGTCGGCCAGCGACTTGATCTCGTCGCTGAAGGTGGCCGAGAACAGCAGGCTCTGCTTCTTCGGCGGCACGATGCCGAGGATCTTCTTGATGTCGTGGATGAAGCCCATGTCGAGCATGCGGTCGGCCTCGTCGAGCACGAAGATCTGCACCTGGCTCAGGTCGAGCGTGCGCTGGCCATGGTGGTCGAGCAATCGGCCCGGCGTGGCCACCAGGATGTCGACGCCGCGCCTGAGTTTGTCGATTTGCGGCTGCATGCCCACGCCGCCGAACATCACCATGCTGCGCAGCGCCAGGTGTTTGCCGTAGGTGCGCACACTTTCTTCCACCTGCGCGGCGAGTTCGCGCGTCGGCGTGAGGATCAGCGCGCGGATCGCGATGCGGCCGCGTGCGTCGCGTGGTGCCGCTTGCGACTGCAGGCGCTGCAGCATCGGCAGCACGAAGCCGGCGGTCTTGCCGGTGCCGGTCTGTGCGCCGGCCAGCAGGTCGCCGCCCTTCAGCACGGCGGGAATGGCCTGCGCCTGGATCGGCGTGGGGGTTTCGTAGCCGTGATCGTGCACGGCACGCACAAGCGGCTCGATCAAGCCGAGATCGGTGAACTTCATTGGTTTTGATCGCGCCCCGGTTTGCTGGGAGCGCCTGAGATCGGCCTGCTGCCGCTCGTTCAACGAGGGCACCAGTCGGTGGAGGCAGATGGATTGCGGAGCGTCGGAGGCGACCGCGACGGCGTGACTGGAGGTGGCGTCGCAGAGTGCATTGTACCGGGAAGCCCGGTGCACCGTGCGGCGCAGGTCACAATACAGGGTTTCGCTGTCCACAACACTCACTCGCCATGGCCCAGTACGTCTACACCATGAACCGCGTCGGCAAGATCGTGCCGCCGAAGCGGCAGATCCTGAAGAACATCTCGCTGTCGTTCTTTCCCGGCGCCAAGATCGGCGTGCTGGGGGTCAACGGCTCGGGCAAGAGCACGCTGCTGAAGATCATGGCCGGCCTCGATCACGAGATCGAAGGCGAGGCCGTGCCGATGCCCAACTTGAAGATCGGTTACCTGCCGCAGGAGCCGCAACTCGACGCGACGCAGTCGGTGCGCGAGGCGGTCGAGCAGGGGATCGGCGGTGTGCTCGAAGCCAAGAAGCGGCTCGACGAGGTGTATGCCGCCTACGCCGAGCCCGACGCCGACTTCGACAAACTCGCGTCCGAACAGGCCGAGCTCGAGGCGCTGATCGCGACCGCGGGCTCCGAGAACACCGACCACCAGCTCGAGATCGCCGCCGACGCGTTGCGCTTGCCGCCGTGGGATGCCGAGATCGGCAAGTTGTCGGGCGGCGAGAAGCGCCGTGTGGCGTTGTGCCGCCTGCTGCTGAGCAAGCCCGACATGCTGTTGCTCGACGAGCCGACCAACCACCTGGACGCCGAGTCGGTGGAGTGGCTCGAGATTTTTCTCAAGCGCTTTCCGGGCACGGTGGTGGCGATCACTCACGACCGCTACTTCCTCGACAACGCCGCCGAGTGGATCCTCGAACTCGACCGCGGGATGGGGCATCCGTACAAAGGCAACTACTCGAGCTGGCTCGACCAGAAGGAGCAACGCCTGGAGCAGGAGCAGAAGGCCGAAGACGCTCGCATGAAGGCGATGAAGAAAGAGCTCGAGTGGGTGCGCCAGAACGCCAAGGGGCAGCAGACCAAGAGCAAAGCGCGCCTGGCGCGCTTCGAGGAACTGTCTGACTTCGAGTACCAGAAGCGCAACGAGACCAACGAGATCTTCATTCCGGTGGCCGAGCGCCTGGGCAACGACGTGATCGAGTTCAAGAACGTCACCAAGGGCTTCGGCGACCGCGTGCTGATCGAGAACCTGTCGTTCAAGGTGCCGGCGGGCGCGATCGTCGGCATCATCGGGCCCAACGGCGCAGGCAAGTCGACGCTGTTTCGCATGATCCAGGGCATCGAGAAGCCCGATGCCGGCGAGGTGCTGATCGGCAAGACCGCGCAACTTGCATTCGTCGACCAGAGCCGTGAGAGTCTGGCCAACGACAAGACGGTGTGGGAAGACGTCTCGGGCGGCCTCGACAACATCACCGTGGGCAAGTTCGTGATGCCCAGCCGCGCTTACCTCGGGCGCTTCAACTTCAAGGGCAACGACCAGCAAAAACGCGTCGGGCAGTTGTCAGGCGGTGAGCGCGGCCGCCTGCATCTGGCCAAGACGCTGGCCAGGGGCGGCAACGTGCTGCTGCTCGACGAGCCGAGCAACGACCTCGACGTCGAGACGCTGCGCGCGCTCGAAGAAGCGCTGCTCGAGTTCGCCGGCTCGGTGATGGTGATCAGCCACGACCGCTGGTTCCTCGACCGCATCGCCACCCACATCCTGGCCTGCGAGGACGAGGGACGCTGGGTGTTCTTCACCGGCAACTTCCACGAGTACGAGGCCGACAAGGTCAGGCGGCTCGGCGAGGAAGGCGCGCGGCCGCACCGGCTGCGCTTCAAGGCGCTCAAGTAGGCCATTGCCGCGCGGCTGCGGCAGGGAAATCGGCCCGCGTGTGAAACCGGTCGCATCGCGTGGGCATTGGGACAAGCGCGTGCTGCTGCACGCAAACCCTTGCTCCACAATCCGGGTCCTGCCGGCCAGAAGCCGGCAGGGGATGTGCTGCCGCTACCCATGACGGCCAATTTGTGGTGCTCACGATGCGCAAGTTTTTTTCGCTCCGTTTTGTCGGTCTCGGATGGCCAGCCGTGCTGCTGCTGGCAACCGCGGGTTGCGTCACCGCACCCACCGGCCCGGACGGCGCGCCGGCGACGGGTGCTGCGGCCGGCGCGGCGCGCCCCGCCTCGGGGGCCTCCGCGGCCACGCCGCCTGCACCCGGGCAACCGCCAGCGTTCGCCACGGTGATCAAGGACGCCAAGAAGATCGAGGGCGCCCTCACGCTCTGGCAAAAGGACGACAAGGTCTGGATCGAGCTGATGCCCGGCGACTTCGGCAAGCCGATGCTGTTCGCGCCCAAGATCGCGCAGGGCATCGGTGAGTCGGGGCTCTTCGGCGGCACGATGATCGGCCCGTACGGCCGCTACGGTCGCCAGCAACTGGTGGAGTTCCGCCGCGTCTACAACCAGGTGCAGCTGCTGGCGCGCAACACCGAATTCCGTGCGCCCGATGGCACGCCCGAAGGCCGCGCAGTGCAGGCAGGTTTTTCGCCGAGTCTGCTCGGCAGCTCAGCGGTGGCCAGCCAGCCGAACCCCGAGCGCAAATCGGTGCTGATCGAGGCCAACAGCCTGTTCCTGTCGGACATGCTCGGCATCGGCATCGCGCTGCAGCGCACCTACCGCCAGGGTTACGCGTTCGACAGCCGCAACTCGGCCATCACCTCGGTGCGCGGCAAGCCCGACCAAGTGGTGTTCGACGTGTCGGCGCACTACGCCACGGCCGGCATCGCGCAACCGGTGCCCGGTGCGCCGGGGCCCGCACCCACCGTCCCCAACTCGCTGCCCGACGCGCGCAGCCTGTTCGTCGGCGTGTACTACTCGCTGGCCCTGTTGCCCGAGCAGCCAATGCGGCCGCGCAAGTCGGACCCGCGTGTGGGTTACTTCGACACCGTGGTGCAGGACTTCGGCGACGACCTGGCGCGCACGCCGCGCAAACATCAGATCAACCGCTGGCGCCTCGAGAAGAAAGACCCCGGCGCCGCACTGTCGGAACCGGTCAAGCCGATCACCTACTGGCTCGACCGCACGATCCCGCTCAAGTACCGCGACGCCATCGCCAAGGGCATCCTGGTGTGGAACGACGCGTTCGAGCGCATCGGCTTCAAGAACGCGATCGTCGTCAAGACCCAGCCCGACGACGCCGACTTCGACACGCTGGACGTCGGCGTGGCCTCGGTGCGCTGGATGACCAACGCATCGCCGCAGTTCGGTGCCATCGGGCCCAGCCAGATCGACCCGCGCACCGGCGAGATCCTCGACGCCGACATCGGCTTCGAGAGCCTGTCGTCGCGCAACGTGCGTGCACTGCGCGCGCAGGTGCTGGCCTCGCGCGTGGCGACCGACTGGCCGGCGCTGATGCAATCGAGCAGCCCGGAGCGGATCGCCGAGATGACGGCGCAACGTGCAGCCGGCGCCGGCTTCGAGGCCGACACCTGCCGCCACGCCGACATGGCCGCCGAGCAACTGGCCTACGCGCTCGACGTGCTCGATTCGCGCGGCGACCTCGACCCGGCGAGCCCCGAGGCCCAGCAGTGGGTGCTCGACTACCTGACCGACACCACCATCCACGAGGTCGGCCACACGCTCGGGCTGCGGCACAACTTCCGCAGCTCGCGCATCTACACCGAGGCGCAGCTCGCCGACCCCGAGTTCACACGCAAGGTCGGCCTGGCCGGCTCGGTGATGGAATACGCGCCGATCAACCTGAGCCGCCCCGGCGAACCCACCACCTATGCCTGGCAGCTCGCGCTCGGCCCCTACGACTACTGGGCGATCGAATACGGCTACAAGCCGATCGCCCCCGAGCACGAGGACGCCGAGCTGCAGCACATCGCCGCGCGCAGCAACGAGCCGCAGTTGGCCTACGGCACCGACGAGGACAACTTCCTCGGCATCGACCCGGAGTCGCTGCACTTCGACCTCGGCAACGATCCGGTGGCCTTTGCCAAGAAGCGCTTCGACATCGCGCGCGACCTGATTCACCGCCAGGAGAGCCGCGCGCTCAAGCCCGAAGAAGACTATTCGGTGCTGCGCCGCTCGATCAACTTCGCGCTGCGCGACGTGGCGCGCGCCGCGGGCATCCTGGCGCGCCAGATTGGCGGCGTGCGCACGCTGCGCGACCATCCCGGCAGCGGCCGCGACCCGCTGCTGCCGGTGAGTGCCGCCGCGCAGCGCAACGCGCTCGACCTGCTGGCCAGCGGCGTGCTGGCGGCCGACAGCTTCGTGCTGTCGCCGTCGCTGCAGCGGCGCATGGCGCCGAGCTTTGCCGAGCGGCGCGATGCGATCTTCGACGGCGATGGGCCGGTGGCCACCGACTATTCGCTGGCCACCGTGGTGCTCGAGATGCAGCGCGCGGTGCTGGCCGCGCTGATGAACGACGGCGTCGCGCAACGCCTGCTCGACAGCGAGGGCAAGGTCGATGCCGCCGGGCCGGCGCTGCACTTGTCGGAGCTGATGCAGCGGCTGAGTTCGGAGGTGTGGAGCGAGCTGCGCGGCGGCAACGGCGACATCACGTCGATGCGTCGCGAGCTGCAGCGCGAACACGTGAACCGGCTGGCGACGCTGCTGTTGAAACCAGGCGCGCTCAGTCGCGCCGATGCACGATCGCTGCTGCGCGTGCAATCGCAGGAGCTGCTCGGCCGCATCCAGGCGGCGGCGCAACGCAAGGGCCTGAGCGAAGAGGCGCGCGCCCATCTGCAGGACAGCGCCGACACGCTGCGTCAGGCGCTGAACGCCCCGTTGCAGCGGCAGGGCGCCTGAGTTCCGGCGGGGACACCGGCGCTCGCACCGCGCCGGCCGTCGTTCATCGCACGGGATCGGCCCCCGCCTTGGACGGCGCGGCGCCTGGCGTTATCGTGCCGGTATGAGCCAAGCGGTGCAGCCGCCTCCCGAGGTCGATCGCCTGTCGATCGCCGGCCGTGTCTGGCGCGAACTGAGCCACGGCAGCGTGCGCTGGGCGCTCGGCCTGGCGGTGCTGGTGGCGCTCGCGTTGAACCCGATCTTCGTGACGCCGTTTCCGGTGCTGCTCGGGCGCACGCTGTTCGTCGCCTTGATGCTGGTGCTGGTGTTCCACGGCGTCGGGCTGTTGCGCCTGCGCCTGGTGCCGCGCTGGTTGGCGCAGACGGTGGCGGTGGCGCTGACCGCGCCGCTGGCCACGGCGATCGTCTACCTGGTGGCCACCAGCGGCGACGTGCAGTCGTTCGTCGGCAACCCGTACCGCGTCAGCGGCTTCCAATGGATCGCCGGCTGTGCGCTGGCCATCGGCCTGCTGGTCACGCTCGGTGCGCTGGTGCGCGAGCGCGATGCGCTGGCGCGCTCGCAGGCGCTGCAGTTCGAGATCGAGCGCGGCCGCCTCGAACGCCAGGCGCTCGATGCGCGGCTGGCCGTGCTGACCGCGCAGATCGAGCCGCACTTCCTGTTCAACACGTTGGCCAACGTGCAGGCGCTGGTCGACAGCGGCTCGCCGCGCGCGGCGCCGGTGCTCAAGAGCCTGATCGCCTATCTGCGTGCG
>Ga0326726_10000262_pt1 | contig 51408 bp, 46 predicted proteins | sample MHFenrmetagenome_2_FD_207603 | JGI IMG/M metagenome (GOLD analysis project Ga0326726, IMG submission 207603) | Lab enriched peat soil microbial communities from Michigan Hollow, Ithaca, NY, United States - MHF15MN | ecosystem: Environmental > Terrestrial > Soil > Wetlands > Peat | place: USA... | reverse complement strand
TTTCGTGTGTTTTGAATGCGGGCGGGTTCCAGAACAGCGAGACAAGCATTAACGCAATAATGCCGATGTCGAGGCAGATGTCGGCGATCCTCGCAAAGGTTCTTTCATTCAAAATGACAGAACGTTTGTGTCCGGGAGCCGCCGCATTCGTGCGTCCGGTTTGCGGCGACAAAGTAGATTGGCTGTCGGCCTAAGACTTGGACACAAGCGCCTATCTATTGGCCAAAAACGACAATCGATTCCGTCACATCACCAGCGCACATACCCGCACACTCATTCTTAGGGCAGCGGCACTAATTCGGCCGGAAATGCTTTCATGTCATCAGGTAGCGCAACATGGAGACCGTAGACCACCGCCGGATGGTGCAATTCGTTGCTGGCATGCGTGCCGGCATCAACGATCTTATTCGATGCCGCCACCACACTGATCAAAATGCCCGTCACGACTAGGGCAATGTTGAGCGTTCGCATGTGGGCTCGCGGGGCAAAAAAACGCAGGCGGCAACGCATCTACCGCCTGCGTGGAGGAAAGTTTGGAGAGAACCTTGGTGTACAGATAGATGCCTGACAGGCGGCAAGCTTGAAGATAGTCTGGATTTTTCTTTGAGACAGGCCTGATTTTTCGTAAAGCGGACAACGCTAGGGCGTCACGAATGTCCGCTTTCGGGGGTAAAGCGGACATGCCTTTTTGCGCTGCATATGTCTGCTTATGACCCAAAGCGGACATTGATCCCGACCGACTCGCAGACCGGTCGGCTGACCTATTTCGAGAACGGATATTGCAGATCGCCCGACTTGTACTGTGCGGGATAGACGACGACCTGCCGTCCGCCGGTGAGATATTGATCCAGCCCGCTGCCGTGCACGTTCTGGAACTGCACCACGAGAAGCCGCGGCGTTGCCCATTCGCCGCTTTCGTCGAAGCGGATTTCTCCGACGATTGTCTGGAATGGGTTCTTGTGGATGTACTGTGCGAGCTTGTCGTCGTTGAGGCCACCGGTCGCGGCGATCGCTTGTTCGAGCACCTGCATCGCGGCGTAGGCGAAGGGTGGCTGGTAGAAACCGAGCGGGTCGGTTCCGGTGCCGGGCGCGCGTTCCTGGTACTTCTTGAGGAAGCTCTCGATTCCGGGAAAACTCAACGTCGGGCTGGGCACATAAAGATGATAGTTGACCACCCGATTGAGCTTCTCGGAAAGTTGGCCCATGAAGGACGCATACTGCATCCCCACCATGGCGCCGCCGAACAGGGAAGTCTTCAATCCGATCTCGGTCGCCGCCCGCACCATGCCGACCGAGTCGATCGGATATGAGGCGACGAGGACAATGTCGGGATTGGTTGCGGCGAGGGCGCGCACGATCGGGGCATAGTCGAGCGTTGAGGGCGGATACAGGCGGTCGTAAACAATCTTCAGATTGTATTTGGGGGCATTGGCGCGGGCGCCCGTGAGGACGTTGTTGGAAAACTCGGCATCGGCGCCAACCAACGCCACCGTCTTCGGCTCGGGCTTGATCGTCTTGGCGACCTCGAAGAAGTTCTTGGATATCTCGCCGTAGTCGCCGCCGAAGGGCGCGCTCTGGAAATAGCGCGGATATTTGAGCTTGGCGTTCGAGGCATAAGCCAAGAGGGTCATGACCATCTTTTTGCGCTCGATGATCATTGGCAACGCCGCAACGATGAGATTGGTTGCATGTCCCACCAGCAGGTCGACCTTGTCGATATCGAGGAGCTTGGCATAGATTGCGGGGACGTTCGCAGCATTGGTCTGATCATCGTAGTAGATGATCTGCACTGGGCGGCCGAGCAGCCCACCTTTGGCATTGACCTCTTCGGCCCAAATCTGCATTGCGAGGAGATGCGCTTTGCCGGACGAGGCGAGTCCTCCGGTCAACGAGACACCGAAGCCGATCTTGATAGGCTCGGCCGCCTGTGCAGCCGCTCCCGCCATGAGCAGTGCAGACGCCGCCAGAACGAACAGACGCGACAACAACGATTGAACCAACTTGTGCAACCCTCTCATCGCTCTCTCCCCGCAGATTGGCTTTGCTTGCCCATGCGGGCACGCGAATGTTCTGGAGTCGTGCCAGCCGGAAATAGAAAAATTCATGGTGGCAGTTCGCCCAACGCGTGGCCAGAAGCTGCGCGCCTGCGGTGGGCGGGAAGTGGGGCCGCTTCATCCACATCGCGTCGCCACGCTTGGATCAGGACGATTGCTGCCTGATTTGACTGCCATTCTTATTCTTACTGGCTATCTCTCAAACTCAAGATGTAGGCGATGATGCTGTCGGCATCATCATCTTTGATCACAAGGTTTGGCATCGTACGGTGCGAGGTGGTCAACGCTGCTCTAAGTGGAAGGCGCTGGCTCAGTCGAAGTCCGCTATTGGCACAAAGCGGACATTTTCGATGCTCGTGATCAATGTCCGCTTTTGGGGTAACAGCGGACATTACCCAGAGGCTCTTTGTTCCGAAAATCTCATCCAGTGATGATTTCAATTTTGGCCGATAGAATTCCCTGCTCTCGCGCTAAGATTCCCTGTTCCGCTAAAATAATTCCCTGTTCTGTTGAGCAGGGAATTCGCTTCGGAACCCCTGTAACGACGCCATTACTTACAGTCTCTGACGCTACCGAAACCGCGATTCTGTAAAATTCCCTGTTCTTTTCCCTGTTAGCAGGGAATTTGGCAGTGGAGACGGGTTCGACTTGGACTGCGTCCGCCACCACGCAGTCCTGCATGTGCGGAGATTTCCTGATGGCCGCCGAAAATGCGGCCAATTGGCGGAATTACCATCCGTGTTCTTGTCTCCAAGAGACTGAACTCTCGCCGGAGCAGCGCGCCTTTCGAACATGCCCGGCATTGCATTGCCATCGCGCGAAATGGAGTGTTCCGAGTAGTCTTTTACGATCAATACAGTCCGAATATAGCGGGGCGCCGGGAGTCTTAGTTGCCCCAGATTCTGAGTTAAGAAGCAATATCGAAGAAATTATTGAATCGTCGGACAATATCTATCGTTTTCCAAAGAAGCCAAACAAACACGATGCCAGCAAACAATGATTTTTAAACTAACCCTGTTTCACAATTTCTGCTCGAGGTTATTGACACCGTCGGCTCGCGTTTATAATTCTGCTTTAAGCAAATCCGAGGCGACGACCCGAACCTAGTCGACCTTGGTCATGCTCTAAAGGGCATGCGGTGCGGTGCGGTAAGGCATGGCAATCGCTGGAATGGCGCGAGCGTGTTCGGGGCGCTTCATTCCGGGCCCTCATATTCAACCTTGTACGAGGAGCGCTAATCATGCCTACGCACCACTATGGTAACCGCCGTGGCGGTCATTGCCCCGGTCACATCCGCGATGCGTTTCTTGCTGCGCTTGACGCTTATCAGCAGTGGGAGGATGGCGAACCGGAGCCGACGGTCGAATTCGAAGTCAATTACGAGCCGCAACCGATTGCGATCTCCAAAGCCTGTGGTCTGGTCTGGAATTGCAGCGACATTCTGCCGAACGACGCTTGGCAGATTCTCGAGGATACCGACCTGATCGAGACCGTGGGTCGTCGGACCTACGGCGCAGCGGCGCGAGCGATGCATGCTCGCATACGAGCGGCATAATTTCCTGCCTCACAGCGACCGGGCGCGAATGCCCGGTCGTTACAACACATTGGACGAAAACTGATTAACAAATGAGACATTCTTACCCAGTTGCCGACTAAGTAAGAAACTCTAATTTCTTCATCAGTTCACGAACTGATAAGCGCTCAGCAATTTATTGTAATGGGGATTTGGCGCGTCATTGTCCGCCAATTCGCGCTGATTTTCACCTGCGCACTCAGCTTTTGCGGTTCACCTGCTTGAACTCCGCATGGCGGTCGTGATCAGGTCTATGGTCAGAGCAAGTCCAAGTGCAGCTGCACCGCAAGCAAATAGCACCGCATAACTGCCAGTTGCTGCGAAGAGCCATGAAAAGGTATACGCCGCGACCGCCTGACCGATCGCGAATGATACTGTCGCAATGCTCCAGGCCGCGTGGCGCACCTCGCCGGTGGTGCGTGCGCGTTGCTGTATGCAACCCAATACGAGCGTCGAGGAACCAGGGACGAAGGATCCGGCAAGAACTGTCGACACGATCAGTGGAAGCGAGGTTTGCAGCAGCGCCGGCATAAGCACCGCTACCGTCTGGATCGCGAGCATCACACGTAGAGCCAAGCGAAAGCCGATGCGATCGCCAAGCCATCCTGACAGCACCGAGCCGCCGATAGCGCTTATGCCAAATGCCACCCAGTACAGTGAGCCGATCTCGATCCCTTGGCCGAGACCGCGCGCCACGAAATCGACGATGAAAACCATGTGCGGGACTAGCGCCATCGCGACCAATGCATATTCAGCGTAGAGACTTGCCAGCATTGGGTCGGCGCCATAGCTGGCAGCTCTGGGAAATTCGGTGTGCCGTGGCGGCACAAGCGAATGATGATCGTCGGGCCATCCATTCCAGGCAATCGCGGTAAGGACGAGTGAAATTGCCCCAAGCGCGAGCCAGGTGTCAGTCAAGCCGAGCCGCAACAGCAAGGGTATGACTGTGCCGGATCCGGCGATTCCAACTGCAACGCCCGCAAAGATGATTCCGCCTGCGAGACCGGCCTTTCGCACCGGCACGTGCGGCAGCACTTGGGCGGCCGCAAGGACGATTAGAACGCCGCCGGATAGTCCGGAAGCGAACCGCCAGATCGCAAACCACCAAAATGAAACAGGACGCGCACAGGCGAAGAGGGTCACCGTGGCCACAAGCATCATTGACCGCAGTATTGCAACATTGCGGATCCGAAGTGTGAGTGGGCGGCCGAGCAGGGCGCCTGCGAGATAGCCGGCGAGATTTGCGGCCTGCAGGTAGAAGGCCGCAGGCGGCGCAAACCATCCGGCTCCGATCAAGGCCGGAATCAGTGGGCTGAAGGCGAAGCGACCGAGCCCGTTGCCAACCAGAGTTGCGCAAAAGCCCGCCAACGTCGCGCGCCATATGGTTGGCTGTCGTTTGTCTTTGATCAGCGGCCTCTGTATTCGCGGCGTGGCTGGCTATTGGAACCGCCGGCCGTCGACTCTCGAAGTCTTGAGACTCCTAAAGGTAGCACATTTAGCTGCGTATTTCTGTTGTACGATTTTCGAGCATCTTCTAAAAACACGAAACGATCAGCGCCTGTGTTTCTTCATGAAGCCCTCCATTAGTGTCTGAAGATAGACTGGCATTTCCTGCATCGGGCAATGTCCACATTCCATCATCACGAGTTCGGCGCCGCGATGCCACTTGAGGAAGGTATTGCGCATGTCTTCTTCAAGAAATTTTGGCTGATCCCATTTGCAGCCGATGATCAAAAAGGGGACATTGCTCTTCCCGCATTCGCTCGAGAAATCGTGTAGCGTCCACATATCGAGATAACCACGCGCGGCCTCGGGCGTACGCGTGTCACGAGCCAACCTAAGCTTGACTTCTTGCCATTGTGGTGAGAGCCGATGGCCGGTGATTCGATCGGCAAGCTCGCGGCATTTCCCATCGTCGCTGATCACGTCGACGAAGAATTGCCGCTCGGCATGAGACATCTTTATGCCGGCAGCGGAGACAGGACCGACCGCTACGACGCTCTTGATCCGGTCGGGGACGTCTACGGCTAATCGCTCCACGACCATGCCGGTCATCGAGAAGCCGGCCAGATGGAACTTCTTCCAGCCAAGATGGTCGGCAAGCGCCACGGTATCAGCCGCGGCCTCGCGTTCGTTGTATTCGCCCTTGAGGTCCATCGATCGGCCGTAGCCGCGTAGATCGGTCAGGCAGTAAGTAAAAGTCTTCGTGTCGAAGTAGGGCAGGGTTGGTAACCAGCTTGAGCTATCTGCTAGCCAATCGTTATAAAGAAATACGCCTTCCGCGCCGTCGCCGTGCAGTTTGTGTCCAAGGGTCATCGCCTCTCCTCCAATGATTTAGATCCGTATTTCGCGCTGGATACTATGGGCCGCCATCACAGATTTGCTGCCGCAGTGCGCCGCGATCGACCTTACCGGTGCGGCCGGTCGGCAGTTCCGAACCAAAATGATAAATATCCGGCCATTTGAAACGGTCGGTCCGATCAGCGACCCAGTGACGCAGTTCAGCCTCGTCTATTTTCGCGTCTTCGCAAGGCACGACGAGTGCGTGAATCCGCTCGCCCATCACTGGGTCAGGAATGCCCACGGTAAGTGCCGCAGCGATCGCAGGGTGCTGGGCTAGAAGGCAATCGAGTTCAAGTGGAGAGATCTTCGTCCCACCTCGCATTATAAGATCCTTACTGCGGCCGACTAGCTCCACCGTTCCGTCCCTACGTAAACGCGCAAGATCCCCGGTGCGAAAGAAATCGTCCGCGAACGCGGCGTGTGTGAGCTCGGGCTCATCGAGATAGCCGTTCATGATGAACGGGGTTTTGACCTGCAGTTCTCCGACTGCCTCGATTGGCAATTCGCATCCCTGCTCGTCAGCAATACGAAAACGCACATCGGCCGAAGGCCGGCCGATAGTTCCGGCAAACATTTCTTGCTCTTCCGGCATCAGAAAGAAATCCGAGCTGCAAGTCTCTGTCAGCCCATAGATGTCGACGATCGCCGTGCGCGGCAGCAACTTTCGCATTTTCCCGCTCAGCTCGCGGCCAAGTGGCTCGCCTCCGGTCAGAATCCTGTCGAGGTTGATCCGGGCGAAGAGGGGTGCGGACACGGTTCCATCGATCGATAAGAACTTGCGGAGCATGGTGGGCACGAAGGCTGCGTCAGTGATGGGCTGTTCAGCAAGCGCCGCAAGGATGGGCAAGGGAACGAAGCGCGAATGCATCAGCACGCGGCCACCCTTTAGCAGCGCGAGCAATGAGACCCAGAGGCCGAACACGAAGGTGATTTGCAAGACCAGCAACGCCCTTGTGTGAGATGAAAAGCTGAGCTTGTCGTCGATCGCCGTGAGTTTGCGAGCAAAGGCGCGGTGACTTAACACCACCCCCTTGGGGCGACCGGTTGATCCCGACGTAAAGACGATGATGGCCGCGCCGGCAAGCATTGGGCGATGCTGCGGCGCTTCATGACCGATATGGCGCACGACCTCGTCGGATACTGTCGCCAAGAATCGAGCGCCGGTCGTCGCGCGCATCGCTTCCGTCACCATCGCAGGCGCGTGACGCGCGACCGGTACGACTACGCCGCCCGCTTGCCAGACGCCCAAAAATCCAGCGAGATCGCGGGCCTCATTAGCGACGGCCACGAGGACTGGCTCGTCAGGTGTCAGACCGGAGTCTCGCAATGCGCACGCCACAATCGCGGCCGATGCCGAAAGCTCGCCATAATTGGTCGTGCCACGAGCCTCATCGAGCGCGGGCCGGCCGGCAAATCTGCCGCACGCTTCCGTCAGCAGGGTTCCGAGATTTTCAGCCATTGCCGTTCTGTCCAAAGCGGGCATCGCGCCACGCGATGGCCGCTCGCAATCCGTCCTTTCGGGCGATCTTCATGAACTCAATTTTGTCAATACTGCCCGCCCCCTCGATTGCGAGATCGATATCGAGTGCCGCGCTCAGCGCATCAACTAGACCCATAATCTCGAAGGTGCGATTGATCGCACGCTTGGTCTGTTGCACGAGCTGCGGGTCTATCACCGCCATGTCGCATGCGATTGCTAGCGCTGAGGACTCGAGTGCATCCGCGGCCACCACGCGATTAATGAGTCCGATCTGCAGTGCTTGTTGCGCAGAGATACGGTCCATGCCCCGCAGGATGATTTCCTTGGCGTGTTTGGGCCCGACCAGCCACGGCAGGATCATGACGACGATCCCAGCACCGAACTTGAGCTCAGGCTCGCCGAATATCGCGTCTTCGGTGGCGATCGTGATATCGCAGCAAAGGGCGAGTTCGCAGCCTCCGGCCAAGCAATAGCCGCTGACGGCAGCAATTGTGGGCTTGCTGAGATGCCAGAATCGCATGATGGTGCCAAAGTCACGGTCGAGGATTTCGCGCCAGGCTTCGACGCCGGTCGGTCGGGTTTCCATTTGCTCCTTGAGATCGAACCCCGAAGAAAAATTTCCGCCTGCGCCGGTAACCACGAGCGCGCGCAGCTGCGGGTCACGCTCGACCGCGCTGAGGGCATCCTGTAGCTCGCCGAGCATCTGCTTGTTGATTGCGTTGAGGCGTTGCGGACGATCGAGCGTCAGCGTCGCGACCGTCCCCGCGCGTTGCAAGCGAATGGTCTGGTAGGCGCTATCCATGCGTTACACACGAAACTTGTCGAGCACCGCGAGATCCGGATCGAGACCCAAGCCAGGACCGCGAGGAACTTTGATTTTTCCTTGCTTAGGGACCGTCGCCTCCCCATAAAGCTCGCTCTCAAAATCACAGAATAAGCGCTCGAAGATCGGCGTCGAACGATGGGCAGCAGTCAGGTGAATGGTGGCGACCTGACCCGGCCCGAATAGCGCACAATGCGGAACGAACTCGATGCCGTGGGCCTCACACAGCGCGGCGATTTTGATCACCTCTGTGAGCCCGCCCGTCTTGGCGACGTCGGGCTGCGCGATGTCGATAGCGCCAGCGCTGATCATCGCCATGAAGTCGTGCAGGCTGCCGGCGTTTTCGCCTGCGGCAATGCGATGCAAGCCTTGCTCGCGCACGATAGCAAGCCCTCGGTAGTTTTCCGGTGGCCATATCGGTTCCTCTAGCCAATATAAGTCCAAGTCGCGGAGCTCCCGACCTTTCGTGAGCGCTTCCGCGACTGTCCAGGGGCAGTTGGTGTCGAGCATCACCTTCGCGCGGTTGCCAGCCGCCCTTGCGGCAGCGCGAATCTCATCGAGGCCGATCTCATGCAACTTGATGTAGCGGTAGCCGCGTTCAATCGCCCGGTGCGTTGCTTTAGTCACGTCGTCTACATTCCCGTAGCGCATTAGGCTGGCATAGACTTCCAGATCATCGGCATAAGCGCCCCCCAACAGATGACAGAGGGGCTGGCCACAGGATTTTCCCAACAAATCCCAGAGCGCGATGTCGATCGCGGCTATGCCATATTCGATTGCGCCGATGCGTCCAAAGTTGTGCAGCTGAAATTCGAGAGTGTGCTTTATCTTGGAAATTTGCGTGGCGTCTCTGCCTAAGATTAATGGAATCAGCCGTGTATCGATGACGTGCTTGAGGGAAACGTCGCTGCCCCGCGAGAAGGCCTCGCCCCAGCCAACGAGTCCGGAATCGGTCTCTAGCCGCACGAGAAGTACGTCAAATGAGTTGGCGGGCTTGCCTCCAAAGCTCCATGGGGGAGTGCCTCCTGCCTCGAACGGCATCGATAGCAGGATCGATTCAGCCTTCTTGATTTTCATCGTGACTCCCCTTGCTTGCCGCACAGCAACGCGAGCATCCCTATGCCTGCGCCCCACTGCCCAGATAGGCCTTGATGACCTCCGGATTGGAGCAGACTTCCTGATAGCTCCCCTCCGCGATCTTCGTGCCGTGGTCGATCGCGACCACACGGTGCGCGAGCCCTTCGACCAAACCCATGTCGTGCTCGATCAACAGGATAGTGCACCCCCGCTTATGAATATCGCCGATGTCATTCATGATCTCGTGAGTTTCGGTGGGGTTCATGCCGGCGGCGGGCTCATCCAGCAACAACAGTGTTGGCCGTGACGCCAGTGCCCTGGCGATCTCCAGTCGGCGCCGGTTAGCGTACGACAACGAGCCGGCGGGCTCGTTGTACATGCTGATTAGGCGGTGCCCGAAGAGGGAAAGAAGTTCCAGCGCTTCCGCTTCCGCCTCAGCTTCCTCGCGCCTCGTTCGCGGAGTCTGCATCACCGCATGGAGCGGTCCGCAACGCAGCCGCGCACTCATGCCGACTAGAACATTTTCCACCACCGTGAGGTTTGGAAACAGGCGCAGCGTCTGAAATGTCCTCGCTACGCCCAGTGCATTGATGTCATGTGTCGCAACGCGCGCGATATCAACCGGCGGGTCGCCGAAGTAAATCTTGCCGGCCGTGGTGTCGTAGAGGTGAACAATCAGGTTGAAGAGTGTCGTTTTTCCAGAACCGTTTGGGCCAATAATGGCGACGATTTCGCCCTTGCCGACCGATATATCCAGGTCGTTCACCGCGTGAATCCCACCGAAATTCTTGGTGAGGTGCTCGATGCGCAGCAGTTCGCCTTGCATGATGTCTTCCCTTATTGCGCCTTGATTCGGCCCACGCTCGCCGTCTTTTGTCGCGTCTGCGTGAGCATGGCGGCGAGCTTTTCCGCAGGCAGGACGCGGCGCATGCGCAGCCGAGGAAACAGGCCTTCGGGACGGTTAATCATGAGCAGTACGAGCGCCGCCCCGAAGAACAACAGCCGTAGATGCTCGAATTCGCGAAAGCGCTCTGGCAGGACAACTAGAATGATTGCCCCGATCGCCACGCCCATAATGTTTCCAGCCCCGCCCACGACGACCATGACTAGGATCGTCATCGATTCAAGAAATGAGAAATTTTCGGGACTGATGAAGCCGATCATGTGGGCGTAGATCGCGCCGCCGATGCCGCCGAAGAAGGCGCCGATCGAAAACGCAAGAATCTTTACGCCCCGCGTGTTTACGCCTGAGCAGCGCGCGGCGACTTCATCCTCACGGATTGCATCCCAGGAGCGGCCGAGCGCGGACTGGCGCAGCCGGTAGCTGACAAACGCGGTGACAAGCGCGATCGTTACCGCCAGGTAATAGAAGTTGGCCTGGAACGGCAGCGACAACGGTCCGAGTTGGAGCGATTGCGTGAATGAATAAGAACCGATCGACGGCGGTGGAATATTGATGACGCCGTCCGTGCCATTCGTAAGAAAGTTGAGATTGCGCGCTAGCAGATTCATCATCAACCCGTAGCCCAAGGTGACCAAGCCGAGATAATGGTCGTGCACACGGAGTGCGGGCCATGCAACGATGAATCCGAAGAGTGATGCGCTCAATCCGCCCAGGACAAGCCCGAGCCAGAAACTCGTACCGAAATGAATTGCAAACTGCGCGCTGGTGTAGGCACCAGCGCCGTAATAGACGGCAAAGCCGATATCAAGCAGCCCGGCAAAACCGAGTGTGATGTTGAGTCCCAGCGCCATGATGACGTAGATCGCCGACAGCGCCCCGATGTGAATGAGATAGGGGTTTTGGTTCAGAATAATCGGGTAGGCCGCGACCAGTAGGATGAGCAGCGTAATGGCGGTGCCGCGGCTGTCGTGAAACGCTTCCGTTGCGCGCCTTTTGAAGCTCTGCGTTCGCTGATAAAGAAAACCGAGGAGAGCGACCGCCAGCAGGAAAGCGATGAAAAGCGACAACCGTTCGATCACCAGCCCCACAATCATGAGCGCGAACAGCCCGATCATAATGGCCACGGTGAGCAACGTATGGCGAAGCTTTTGCTGCCGGTTTACCGTTGCGGGCGTCAGTTGTGCGTCGATGAAGTCGGTCTCCGGCATGGTGACCCGCCCTCTAGCCTAGTTTCTGTGGCTTACGACCGAAAATGCCGGTTGGTCGAAAGACTAGGACGAGAATGAGAACGAGAAATACGAATACGTCCTTATATTGAGATCCTTGCGGCACAAACACGACGATCAAAACTTCGAGCAATGCGAGGACATAGCCGCCCACCGCAGCACCGTACACGTTGCCCAAGCCGCCCAACACAGCGGCGGTGAATCCTTTGATCGCCATCACCCAGCCCATGTCGAAGCGGATGGAAAGATAGTAGAGGCCGTTCATCACTCCGGCGACGCCGCCGAGCGCTGAGCCGAGGAAAAAGGCATTGGAGATGACACCATCGGTATCGACCCCCATCATTCTGGCAGCATCGATATCCTCGGCCGTGGCCCGCATGGACTTCCCGAACCAGGTCTTCTCGACCAATACATAGAGGCCTGCCACCAAGACGATCGAGGCGGCAATGAGCGAAATTTGCGTGTAGTTGATGACCACCGTGCCTATCCGCGCCTCTTGCGACATATATGGAGACGGAAACGCCATAGGATTTGCACCTTCGGGGAAGAATTCCTTGACGCCCTCGCGCATGAGGAACGAAACGCCAAGCGAAGTAATCAACATGACCAGCATCGGTGAGCGCCGAACCGGACGGTATGCCAATCGTTCGGTAAGAGCGCCGACGCCGCCGCAGAAGACACTCGCAACGAGGAACATTGCCGGGACGAGCAGCCAGCCTGCCGATACCCCGACATTTTGCAACAGACGTGCTGCGAGAAGAGCCACAAAAGCGCCCAACATGAATACCTCTCCGTGGGCGAAGTTAATGAGGCCAAGGACGCCGAAGAACAGCGTGAAACCGATGGCGACTAGCGTGTACATCCCACCGATCGTGGCAGCATTGACGATTTGCTGCGCCCAATTCTCAAACAACATGTCCGCCTATCCGAACCGATGAAGGTTCATGTCTCTTGCGCTGCGCGCATCGGCTATGCGATGCACGCAGCGCGAGACGTTGTTATTGCACCTTCACGAGTTTGGTCGCGCTTGTATCGGTCTGGTAGAGAATCTGCCACTTGCCGTTCTTGACCTGGTAGATGGCAATGTGAATCACGCTGGGCATTCCATTTTTGTCGAAATGGAAGTTGCCAATCAGCGTTTGGAATTCCTGCGTGTTGAGTTGCTTGAGGACCTGCTCCCGCGTCACCCCGCCGTTCTTCGCGGCCGCCTGAATGGCCTGCACGTAGACCTCACCGGCGGCGTAGGCCATCGGTCCGAATGCCTCGTACGGGTTGTTAAAATTAGCCGCGGTATAGGCCTTCTCGAATGCCAGACCGCGCCCTTCGGGGTAGTGCTCCATCGGCAGACCCCAGAAGCTCGCGAGCGTACCTTCAGCGGCATCGCCCGTGATCTTGATATAAGTTTCGGAAAACGTTCCTCCCGAGGTCATCAGTGGGACGTTCAACCCAAGCCTAATCATCTGTTGACGCATGAGGCTCGCTTCGATGATACGCCCACCGAAATAGATGAGATCGGGATTAAGTGATTTGAGGCGCGTGAGCAGGGGCGTGAAATCTTTTTCACCCTGGGCGATGCTTTCACGTCCGATCAGAACCTCCTTTCCGGCCTTTTCCTCCACGACTTTGGCAAACTCGTCGACCTGCGTCCGGCCGAACGCCGAGCCATCGTCAATTAGGAAGGTGCGCTTGTACTTGGCAATTTCGGCCGCATAGATAGCGGCGAATTTCATATTGATTAGATCGTACGGAGAATTGCGGAAAACGACCGGATCAGTGTGGAATGGCCGGGAACTGCGGTGGTCGTTCGATCCGCCGAGGATGACCGGGAGATTGTAGCGCTGATATATGCTATGGGTGGCAATGCCGAATTCACTTGCCCAGCAGCAGAACGCGCCCATAACAATTGGATCGGCACCCGCCTTTGTGGCTAGGTTGACTGTTTGTGTTGCAGATCCCGCGTCGTCACCCGCGATGACACGAATCTTGATGTCACCCAGCTTGCCCGAGGCATTGGCCTGATCGATCGCGAGTTGGAACGAGTTCTGCATTCCGACGCCGTAGTTTGCCCAGGCACCGGTCAACGGGAGATTGGTCGCTAACGCGTATTCCGCGGCAGGGGTGTACTCCGCCGAAAAGCACAGGGCGAACGCTGCTGCGGCGATAATCGCACATGCGTTACTAGCTTTCATAAGAGACTCCTTTGTGAGTTCAGTTTCCAGCAATCTCCGAACCGATTTTGGTGGCTTGCCATTCAGTGCTTGCCTCCAAGATAGGCCTTACGAATGGCCTCGCTTCGGAGCAATTCTTGTCCCGAACCTTTGAGCACGATTTCACCATTCTGAAGGACGTATGCCCGGTTCGATACTGAGAGCGCCATTGTCGCGTTCTGCTCGACGATGAGCATACTTGTACCAAGCGCCTTGATTTGCCGAATGGTCTCGTAGATCTTTTCGACCAGCGCCGGAGCAAGTCCCATTGATGGCTCGTCCATGAGAATGAGCTTTGGCCGCGCCATTAGCGCGCGCCCGACCGCTACCATTTGCTGTTCGCCGCCGGACAATGTCCCCGCATTTTGTTGCAATCGCTCGGCGATGCGCGGAAATAAGTCGATGATTTTGAAAAGATCCTGTTTGATCTCCGACCAGCGATTTTGGCGGCGGACGTAGGCGCCCATCAGCAGGTTGTCGTAGACTGACATTGACGGAAACAGGCGGCGCGCTTCTGGTACGGGCGCCATCCCCATAGCAACCCGTTGGCTTGGGTTGCTTTTGGTGACGTCCTGTCCGGCAAAGCGGACACTCCCCGACGTCGGCGACACCAAGCCTAGGATCGTCTTCATCGTGGTGGATTTGCCGGCGGCATTGCCGCCGAGCAATGCGACAACTTCTCCCGGCTCGACGCTTAGGTCGATGCCTTTGAGAATTCGGATCGGGCCGTAATAGGTGACGATCCCATCCAATTGCAGCAACGCGCCCACACCACCACCTGGTCTTTTCGGGGGCCTTTCACCCGAGAATTGCTCTTTTTAGACCCTGCAAAGTTGGCAAACCGAGCTCATACGAGCCGACGACTCACCATTTGCGCTGTTTTGTCTGTGTTTTTTCAAGACGCTTGAACAACAGTTAATTGTTGACAATTATACAAAGTAAAACGGGCATCTCCGTCGCCGTCAAGGCCGCCAGTTGTCCTTAGCGTACTTCGTCGCGCAACGGGTTGGCACCGCAAATTCTAAGAGGGAACACCATGCCCGCTCTTAAAGCGCTCTCGACCCCGATCGAAAAGCGCAGTCTCAATGGAGCCGCCGCCGATAAGATCCGGCAGGCCATCGTAACAGGGGCAGTCGCACCGGGGGCGCGGCTCACCGAAGTCGCACTGGCAAGCCGAATGAATCTTTCGCGAGGCACTATCCGCGCTGCACTGCATCGGCTCGTGACCGAGGGTCTCGTCGTCCAGCGTCCGTATGCGGGCTGGGACGTAGCGAGCTTGACCTCACGCGATGCGTGGGAGCTTTACACTCTGCGCGGCGCGCTTGAGGCGCTCGCCGCTAGGCTCGCGGCGCAAAACATAGACGTCACAAAGCGTCGAACGCTGATGGACGCGTTCGAGCGTCTCACGGTCGCCGCCAGTTCCAATAACCCAAAGGCAATCACCGACGCAGATCTGGCATTGCACAAAACCATCGTTTCGCTGTCAGGTCACCGACGCTTGGCGGATCAGTACGCTTTGGTAGAACACCAGGTTCGCATGTACATCGCATCAACGAACGCGCGCTTGCCGAAACGCCAGCTCGTTGTGCAAGAGCACGAACCGCTTGTACAGGCAGTTGCAAATGGAGACAGCAATGAGGCCGAACGACTCGCGCGCGAGCACAGTGTATATGCCGGCAACGATCTTGTGGCACACTTGGAGCGGCAGGAGCGCGCGCGTGCGGAACAACATAACGTCGGTACGGCAGTAAATGTTAATGGCGGCTGATGTCAACGCAAATTACCGTTGGTGTTCAGTGATCGGGGAACTTGCTCAACGGTTTTCGGTCAGCAAATCGCCTGTGCGCGAAGCGCCGTTGTCGCTTCAGCGCGAGCTACTGGTCGAGGTGGCCTTACGGTAAGGCTGGCTGTCGCGTTGCGCCGAAATCCAATCAGCGATGCCGCGGATATGTATTCGTTCAGGTCAATTTTGGAATCGACCTGGGAGTTCTTAAGATCATTTTCGCATAAGCATCGGGAGAGGACTATGTTCGATTCTGCCGCTGTTGCGTTGAATATGAGCGAACCAGTAGTGGTAATATTGACAACATTAATTCTGTTGGCCGTTTTTACATATTTTTTTGTGTGGTGGCATTGAAGGAATAATCCGAGCAAACCGCGATCTTCGCAATCTGTACGTTGCGCGGGCAGCGAACAGGAAATGTTGTCATTTGCCCAAGCGCTGTTGTTGAATTCGAAATTGCTCTTGGTCGCCACCGGGTGCACCTACATTCAGTCGTATCCGAAGGTCGGATTGCACTGGTGCTGGAGCAGGCAGCCCAAGAAATCTGGGAAGAGAGCGGACGGAATGCTGATTGCATCAATATAGCTCTTGGAGCCAACTGATTTCGACGCACGCGCGAGTCACGCGCGTTCCCAGGCTGGCTTCATCACCGACGCGTGTAGGTTAGGCTCTCAGCAGACAAACTTGCCTCGCGAGAATGGCTGGACGATGCCGGCATCATCGGTCGATGAACTTCCAGCTGTCGGGCTCGACGTCGATCACTTCCTTACTCTTGCCAGGGCGCCGGTCGACAAACACAGTGCCGTCCTTCATCACCAAGCCGATATTCTTGCGCTCCTGTAGCACCCTGATATCGGTGAGCGGATCGCCTTTCACCGCGATCACATCGGCGATCTTGCCGGCTTCCACCGTGCCTAGATCGTCGCCCATTCTGATCGCCCGAGCAGCATTCCGCGTGGCGGTGAGGATCGCTTCCATCGGTGTCATTCCGAACTGTACGTAGATCTCTAACTCGCCGGCATTACTGCCGAAGCCCGGCTCGTAGCCCATGTCAGTACCCATGGCGATATTGACGCCAGCCTTGTGCATCTTCTGGAACGTGTCGAAGCAGAAAGGCTGGATCTGTTTCATCTTGGTGAGCACGTTCTGCGCCGTGCCGGTCGACTTGCGAATTTCGATAGCGTGGTCGGTACGGTGCGACAACGTTGGGATGACGTAGATGCCGGACTCGACAATCTTCTCGATTGAATCTTCGTCGTGGAACACCATGTGTTCGATGGTATCGGCGCCAGCCTTCACTGACATGCGGTGCGATTCCGCCGTAAAGCAGTGCACTGCGCATTGCTTGTGGAAGGCGTGCGCTTCGTCAACGATTGCGTCGATTTCTTCCTGCGTCATATTGCGCACATCGGGAGCCTCCTTGTCGGTGCCGCCGCCGCCCGAGGCGGACGTCTTGATAACATCACAGCCGTGACGGAGATTGACGCGCGCCATTTTGCGTAGCTCCCAGGGGCCATCGGCGGTCTGGAAGGTCGGCCGCGGTGCGTTGCGTGGTAGCACCAGCTCGAGATGCGCGTTGGTGATGTTGGTAAAGGCGCCGATTAGCAGGCGCGGACCGCCGAAAATGCCGGCATTGATCGCGTCACGAACCGCACACATCTGCGGAACGAGCAGGCCTGCATAGCTGAGCAGGCCGAGGTCGCGCATGGTGGTGAAGCCCATCTCGAATGAGAGCTGGCTATGGAAAAGTCCGTACATCTGTTGCAATTCGGGCGTGATTTCGAACTGCGAGACGCGGTAGTTCTGGAATGTTCGGCTGTTAAACATGCAGAAATGCACGTGGATATCCATGAGTCCCGGCATTAACGTGTAACCGGAGGCGTCGATAATCTCCGCATCCGGTGGAATCTTCACTGTACTTGCGGCTCCGACCGATTTGATGCGCGTGCCTTCTATCAAGATGACTGGATTGGTTAGCACCGGCCCACCGGTTCCGTCGATTAAGCTGGCGCCTTTAATTGCCGTGATCATTGCATTGCTCCTGACGTCTCAAGGATTACCTGCATGGATTTTATGATGGGGGCAAAGGTGCCGGGCCGGTCTCCGCGAATGGAGGCCGGGTGGCGGTTTCATGAGGGGGGTGCCTGCCCGTTACGGAGCGGTTCGGTTAGAAGTCCTTCACCAGCTTCGGATCAACGGCCTTAAGGAACTTTGCGTCGACCAGGCTTTTCCAATCGATCTTCTTAGTGACCTTACCGTTCGCGAACAGGTAATCCGACACGTCGGTCAACGACTTCAGCACATCCTTGTTGAGCTGCGGGCCGATTTTGTAGTCCTTGATCGCAGTCTTCGCTTCCGGAACGCTGATGCGTAGCCGCTTGGCATAGAATTCTGCCGCTTCGTCAGGATTCGCATTGATCTGGTCGGCCGCCTCACGCAGCGACTTCATGTAGGCGATCACCTCGTTCGGATGTTCTTCGGCAAACTGTTTACGCACTACGGTGATGTAATAGCCCTGATAGGTCTCATCCGAGCTGGTGGCGATCACGTGGAAGCCATCCGGCTTGATCGAAACGGCCTTGCGCGGCCATGGCTCCCACTGCCAGAGCGCTTCAACACTGCCGTTGATCAGAGCGGGCACGCCTTCGGACGGCTCAAGATTAACGAACTGGAAGTCGTTCAGCGGGATCTTTTTGCTTTCCAAGTAGCGAATCCAAGCGTATTCGCCGCCGGTTCCCGCCATCCAGGTGACTTTCTTGCCTTTTAGTTGTTCGACGCTCGTGACCGCCTTTGGCGTTACGAGTTTGAACACACCCTGGCCCAGCGCTACTGCACCGACGATAGTGACCTCGACGCCCTTGGTGACGTTAAAGACGATCGGCGGCTCGGTTAATGAGACGACGTCATTGGAATTGGCGCCGATTGCCTGTAGCGCGATCGCCGCTGTGTTCACCTGGGTGAAAGTGTATTCGAGGCCGTTCTTCTTGAAGATGCCCTTGTCCATCGCCCACCAGTGCATCAAGCCGACGTCGCTCGGCTCAGCCGACATACGCAAGGTGGCGCCGGCCGCGTGGGCGAAGCCGCCGACGAGTGTCGCCAACAATGCCGCCGCGGCGATGGTCGTCACGAATTTTAATCCCTTCCTGACTTTTAGCATGTTCCCCTCCTCGTTGTTCGTCCTGCTTTTATTGTCGTAGGTAGTTTGTAGATTATTCTGCCGCCTTTAGTTGCGTGCCCTGTGTGACATATTGCGCCTGCAAGGCTTCAATCCTGGGAAATCCGATCATCGATTTGAATTCGGCGAGCTCCATGCGCGGCCGCGGCAAACCGTGTGTGCTGTGGCTGCGCGCGAGCGCGGCGAGATTGGCGCGCAGCGCGTCGCAGACCGTGAGCAGGGGTACCAGTGGGAACACCGCGAGGCTTGCGACCTCGCAAAGCACAGATGAGGGCAGCTTTTCGATCCCGACATTGATAGGGATCGATAGCGGCACCGGCACCGAGGCCTTGAGCCGACGCAAGTCAGCTTCCTTGGCGAAGGTTTTGTCGATCGGTTGGATCATGTCGGCGCCGGCGGCAGCGTAAGCCTGCGCACGTTCGATCGCCTCGTCGACGGTTTCAGCATCGGTGCGGGCAATGATCACCAGATCGGCATTGCTGCGGGCGTCGAGCGCCGCCTTGATTTTGGCCACGGCGGTGGCGAGCGGCGCGATCTCAACCGTCGCGGCAATGGCCGGACAGCGCTTCGGCGTCTCTTGGTCTTCTATCACCAGGCCGGCCACGCCAGCATTTTCGAACTCACGTACCGTGCGCTGGACATTGATGGCGTTGCCATAACCGGTATCGCAATCGGCAACCACGGGCTTGCGCACGCAATTGACTACCTGGCGCACGACGTTGAGATTTTCAGTCATGGTGTAGAGCTCGACGTCGGGCTGGCCGAGGTACGAGGCTGAAATGCCGAAGCCGGTGGTGAACACCACATCGAAGCCGGCCTCATCAATCAAGCGCGCACTCAACGCGTCATAGGCGCCGGCGGCCCAGAGCGTCTTTGTAGCTTTTAGTGCTTCACGTAGGCCGTTCATTGACGGTGTTCCTGTGCTTCGTCAGTGTGGGGCGCTGCCGCTTTGCAGGCGGTCCGCTGCCACCGCGCGCTTGAGATAGGGGATCAGCCCGCCTTCTTCGATCATCATGCGTTCGGTCTGCGCCAGCGGTTCGATTGGCAGTGCTTTTCCATTGGCGTGGTTGCGCACTAGACCCTTATCCCACTCGACCTCGATCTCGTTCCAGCGATTGACGATGCCGAGAATGCCGGGGCAGGCTGCCATTGGCAGTCCCGCGCTCAGCTCGCCGCGCCAAAACCCGGGCGAAAACGATTCTGCGATCACGCCGCCAATTCCAATATGGACCATTGCCCGCATTGGCGGATAATGCGGATGGCCGTAGCCGAAATTGCGGCCGCCGATGATCACGTCGCCTCGATGCACCGTCTTACGGAAATCGCGGTCGTAGCTCTGCATCGCCAGTGCGGCCAACTGCTCGATTTCCGTGACCTTAATGTTCTTGACACCGATGATCTGATCGACGTCGAAATTGTCTTCGGCGAAGATCCAGGCGACGCGGCCGCGCAATGGAGGCAATGACATTAGTGCGCTCACATGTAATCGCGCGGATCGGCGACTTTACCTTCGATTGCCGCGGCGGCGACGGCCGCCGCGTTGCAGATGTAAATTTCGGATTCGGGGCTACCCATGCGGCCAGGAACATTGAGTGTACCGGTTGAGACAGCGCGTTGTCCGGCGGACATGGTGGCGATATGGCCAAAGCAGTAATCGCAGCTCGACGACGAGATGAAGGCACCGGCCTCGACTAGCGTAGTGATCAGCCCTTCGCTCGCGGCCTTAGCCATAACGTCCTGCGAGCTTGGCACCACGTGCAGCGAGAAGCCGTCCTTGATGCGGCGGCCCTTGAGTACCTTGGCTGCGGCACGTAAATCCTCAAGCCTGCCACTGACACAGGAGCCGAGATAGCCAGCATCGACCGAAAGGCCGATGTAATCGCGCAGGCGACGGGTGTTGGACGGGTTGGGCGGGATCACGATCACCGGCTCGACCTCGTCGAGGTCGACGCGGTGTTCGGCGGCAAATGCCGCGTCCGAGTCGCTCTCGACCGGGTCAAGTTTGATGCGCGCGCGCGACAGCGCGTGGTCAAGCGTTTTCTGATCTGGATTAATCACTGCGGTAGAAGCGCCGATGAACATGGCGTTGCCGCAGATCGACTGCCGCCCTTCGATGCTGATATCGGCGAGCCCTTCACCGGCGAGCTCCATGACATGGAAGCGCAGCGCCATTGGACCAAGCTTGCCAATGATGTGGTGGAACACATCGCGCGCCATCACGCCGGCACGCAGGCGCCCATCGAAATTGATGCGCGTCGTTGCCGGCACCTTCATTGCTACGCGCTCACGCACGAAGGCTTCGAGGATGTTACGCCGGATGCCCATCGCGAAGGTACCGAAAGCGCCGAGCTGGCTAATATGACCGTCGAAATGCACCACGAAAGCGCCGGGTACCGCATAGCCGATCTCAGTGCAGACCTGATGGCCGATACCACGCCGCTCGTACAGTGAAACGCCGTATTCCTTGCACCAGTTGCGCGTCTGAATGTGCAACTCTTCTTCCTTGGGCGAGGAGGGAGGCACCATATGATCGATGAATACGGCGAAGCGTCCCGGTTCGATCAGCTTATCGACGCCGAATTCGGCCTTCACCTGCCGAAAAAGAATATCTGTAATACCGGGCAAATCATAGACAATCACGAAGTCCGGCTTGGCGTGGATTTCATCGCCGGCGTGAACCGAGCGAGCGCCAGCTGCTCTGCTCAATACCTTTTCCGCAATCGTCAGGCCCATGCTTGACCTCTCTCACATCAAGGCCTCAGCAAACGCGCAGTGGAACGCTATCGGCAATCCCCAGGGCAAGCAAGCAAGGGCGACGGGCACGAGGGGCGGCGAAGCATCCGAACAACGGGCGATTGCGTTGCACAATCGTTTTGCGGATGCGATTTGCGGTTCTCGCTCGCCAACGGATTATGTCTGTATATTAGTGCATCGTGTGCTGCGAAGGGCTACGCAAGGCTGGTCATGGGAAAAAACGTCTTCATCGTGTTTGCGCATCCGGAACCGAAGTCGCTCAACGGATCGCTCAAAGACGTGGCGATCGAGCGACTGACGGGCAACGGCCATCACGTGGTGGTCTCTGATCTCTACGCGATGAAATTCAAGGCGGTCGCCGATGGCGACGATTTTCCCGAACGCGCTGATGCCGGGCGGCTCAATTACATGGAGGAGTCGCGCAAGGCCTATGAAGGCGGCACGCAAACGCCCGACGTTATTGCCGAACAGGCAAAGCTGAATAACGCCGATGCGGTGATCTTTCAGTTTCCCATGTGGTGGTTTTCGATGCCGGCGATCCTCAAGGGCTGGGTGGAGCGCGTGCTTGCCGCTGGTTTCGCCTACGGCGTCGGCCAATTCGGCAACGGCCGCTGGGGCGACCGTTATGGTGAGGGAAAGCTGATGGGCAGACGTGCGATGCTCTCGCTCACCTGCGGCGGGCCGCCGTGGCAATTTGGCACACGCGGTGTCAACGGCGCGCTCGACGATCTGCTGTTCCCGATCCAGCACGGCGTTCTGTTCTATCCGGGCATGCAGGTGCTACCGCCATTCGTCGTGTTCCAGGCGCGGCGTCAGACGGCGCAGGATTGGCCAGGACTGAAGGCAATTTATGAGGAGCGGCTCGATAATCTGTTTACCGATGCGCCGATGCCGTTCCGGCTGCAGAACGGCGGCCACTATGACGACAAGCAGGTGCTCAAATCCGGCCTCGGCGCTGGCGAGAGCGGGACGCGCATCCACCTGGTGCAGGCAGGCGATCCGCCGCAGCAACTGCCGTAGCTGGGCGAGTTTAAACTTGCTCGAACACCTTTGAGCTTTGCTCGGCAATCAGGTCGAGGCACTTCGCTTTGGTTGCCATGAATTCAGCTGAGGTCAGCGCGTGACGGCCGCGCGGCCGCGTGATCGTGACTTTGATCTCGGAAATGATGCGGCCGGGGCGCACGCCCATGACCAAGATGCGGTCGGCAAGTAGGATAGCCTCATCGATATCGTGCGTTATGAACAGCATGCTCATGCGCTGCTCGTCCCACAGTCGCAGCAGCCATTCTTGCAACATCAGCCGCGTCTGCGCGTCGAGCGCGGCAAACGGTTCGTCCATCAGCAGGATTGCCGGATTGTTGATGAGCACCCGCGCGATCGACACGCGCTGGCGCATCCCGCCGGATAATTGGTCCGGGTAGTGGTGCTCGAAGCCTTTAAGGCCGACGCGGCGGATGAAGTCGTGCGTCTGCGGGAGATACGAGGCGCGCGGATCGCCGCGCAGCTTGAGCGCGAAGGCGACATTATCTTCGACGGTGAGCCAGTGGAACAGGAAATGCTCCTGGAACACCACGCCGCGGTCGGGCCCAGGCTTGCTGATCGTCTGGCCGTCGATTTTCACATCGCCGGTGGTCGGCGAAAGGAAGCCGGCGATGATGTTGAGGATGGTGCTCTTGCCGCAACCGCTTGGCCCCAGCAAAGCGACGGTTTCTTCCGGATTGATGGCGAAGGCGACGTTTTCCAGCGCAACCGTATCGCGGCCGGTGCGCGGGTCGACGAAGACCTGGGAAATATTGTTGAGCTCGACCCTAGCCATGGTGTCACCTAGACGATCCGGTAACGCCCGAGCAGCCGGTGCGACAAGCTGTAGACGAAACGGTCGGTGACGAACCCCATCAGGCTCAGGGCGACGAAGCCAACGAACATGCGGTCGACCTGTGCGTAGACCTGAGCATTCCAAATCATGTAGCCGATTCCGGATTGCGCGGCCAGCATCTCGGCCGCGACGATGGACATGAAGGCGTTCCCGAGCGCGATCTGGAAGCCGGTGACGATATAGGGCACGGTTTCCGGAATGACGACGCGGGTGATGACCTGCGCGTGGGTGGCGCCGAGGCAGCGCGCCGCCCGAATGGTGCCCTCGCGCACCGAGGCGGCGCCAGCGGCGGTATTGACCAACACGATGAAGATCACGGTCCAGAAAATCAGAACGATTTTCGAAGTCTCGCCGACGCCGAACCAGATCACGAACAGCGAGACCAGCGTCACCGGCGGCACGAAGCGCAGATATTCAATCACCGGCAGCAGGATGGCGCGGACTAGTTGAATGCGGCCGAGTACGATGCCGAGCGCGGCGCCACAGACGCCGCCGAGAAGCCAGCCCGTCAGGATGCGGCTCATGCTGACTAAAACGGTCTTCGGCAATTCGCCGTCGGCGATCATGTGCAGGCCGGTCATCGCGGTCAGCGCGGGCGAGGGCAGGAATAGCGGCGGAATGATCGCCGTGAAGCTCCACCAGACCAACAGTAGAACTAAAATCGATAGCAGATATACAAGGCCCTGGCGGCGAACCATGCAACGCGAGCCTCCGTTCCCCCGATGCGTCAGGCATATTGCGTGGCGTGAGCGCGCGGCGCAAGGGTTGAAGCGGCACGATTGAAATTGTGAGATTTGCGGCCTTGCCAAACTTCCAGGAGTAAGAAGAATTGGCCGGCGCGAGAGTTTTTGCGCCTGCGAACCCGCACGAATTGGTCGCACCGGATGAAGCCATTCTTGCTGTACAACAAAATCGTTTCCGGCGCCTGCACGGTAGTGGGCTTCGCAATGTTGTTCGGGGGCTGGTGGGCGGCGTCCTTGTTCACCTATCCGCTGCTGTTGCCGTCGCCGCTGGCGACGCTGCAAACCGCGATCGAATTGTCGGAGTCGGGCGTGCTGTGGGCGTCGATCGCGATCAGCATGATGCGCATTCTCACCGGCTGGCTCGGCGGCGCGATCGTGGGTATTCCACTCGGGCTGATGATGGGACGCAACGCGCTGGTCCGCGACTTCGCGACGCCCTACGTCCAGGGCCTGCGCTATATCCCGCCGCTCGCCTTCATCGGCTTATTCATCGTCTGGTTCGGACCGGGTGAGGGCTCGAAGATCATGCTGGTGTTCTACACCTCGATCTTCATCGTTATCCTCAACATGATTGCCGGCGCCAACGCGGTGCCGGAAGGACTGGTCCGCGCCGCGCGCACGCTCGGCGCCAGCGAATTGCAGGTGCTGGCCAAGATCGTGGTGCCCGCCACCGTACCCTATATGGTTACCGGCATGCGCATCGGACTCGGCAATGCGTTTATCTCGATCGCGGCAGCGGAGATGTTGTCTGCGCAATCGGGCATGGGCTTTTTGGTCTGGTCGGCGCGCAGCCTGATGCTGACTGACCAGGTGTTTGTCGGCTTTCTGGTGCTAGGCCTGCTCGGCCTCATGAGCGACCGGCTGTTTCGGTTCCTTACTCAGCGGTTGTTGCCGCGCTATCGCATTGTGTGATAGCGCCAGCCGTCGCGTAAACGAAAGCCCGTCTATGTCTCAGCGTGCCGAGCCCGCGCCGTCCTCGACCCCGGTGAGCGTGATCACCGGCTTCCTCGGCAGCGGCAAGACTACACTGCTGTCGCGTCTGCTCGCTGATCCGCGCATGAACAAGGCGGCGGTAATCATCAACGAGTTCGGCGAGGTCGGCCTCGACCACATGCTGGTGACGACGCCGCGCGAGGACGTGGTGCTGCTCTCCTCGGGCTGCCTGTGCTGTAGCCTGCGCGGGGATCTGATCAACACGCTGACGCAGCTGTTCAATGAGCGGGCACGCGGCGAGATCCCAGAATTCGACCGCGTGCTGGTGGAAACCACCGGCTTGGCCGATCCGGCGCCGGTGCTGCTGACGGTGACCGCCGACGAGCGGCTGTCGGAAGTGTTCCATGTCGAACGGGTGATCACGACGGTCGACGCGGTGCACGGCCTCGGCCAGCTCGACACCCAGCCGGAATCGGTCAAGCAGGCCTGCGTCGCAGACATCGTGCTCATTACCAAGACGGACATTGCCGAGGCGGACAAGGTTGCGGCGTTGCGCGCGCGGCTGTATCGGCTCAATCCGATCGCGCGCAGTCGCGACGTAGTGCGGGGGGAGATCGACCCAGACTGGCTGTTCAATATCGAGGCGCCGAGCATGGCGCGCACGCGCGATTTCAACGATCTGGTGGAAGAGGTGGATGGCCACAACGGCCTTCAGGACCACGATCATCATCATGATCACGCAACCGATCCCCATGGCGACATCCGCTCATTCTCGGTGATCCGCGACCAAAAGGTGACCTTCGCGGGGCTGGAAGTGTGGATGGGCATGCTGGGTGAGGTGCGCGGTCCCGACCTGCTGCGCATCAAGGGCATCGTGAATGTGGACGGCCGCCCGATCGTGGTGCAGGCGGTGCAGCATATGTTCCATCCCTTGAGCGAGCTGCCGGAGTGGCCAAGCGAGGACCGCCGCTCGCGCATTGTGTTCATCACTCGCAACAACGTGGCGCGCCAGCAGATCGAGCATACACTTGACGCGCTCTCGCTCGACATTGCACCGCGTGCGCAAGGGTCTGCGATTGATCCGGACGCGTTCCGACAATTCGTCGCCGCCGCCAGCAAGTTTCGTTGATCAGGACGTCACGATCAGGGCGTCGGCGCTTACGATACCTTTGCCGCGCGGGCGTACGAACAGCGGATTTATGTCGAGCTCGACGATCCGCTCCTCCTGCGCCGCTAGCACCGACACACGGGTAATCGCGTCCGCCAGCGCATCCGCGTCCAGTTCGCTTCGGCCACGGAAGGCGCCGAATAGCGGCGCCGACCGCAGCTCGGAAATCATCGCCCGGGCTTGATCGACGCCGAACGGCGCGACGCGATAGGACATATCCTTCAGCACCTCGGTGGCGACGCCGCCGAGTCCGAACGCCACCACCGGCCCGAACGAGGGATCGCGCACAACGCCGATCAACGTTTCCAAGCCGTCTGTGATCATTTCGGCCACAATGAAGCCCTCGATGGTTGCGTCGGACCGGTGCTTCTTCACACTAGCGCGGATCGTGCGGATGGCTTCAGCAACGCCGTCGAGGCTGGTCACGCCGAGCTTGACGCCGCCGACCTCGCTCTTGTGCGGGATATTGCGCGACAGCACTTTCACAACGACCGGGAAATTGAGATCGAGCGTGGCGGGTTTGTCGATATTCGCGGGCAATACGGTTTCGCGCGCGACCGGGATGCCGATTTCGGCCAGCAGCGCCTTGCTGCGCGCCTCGTCGAGCGCGCCGGCGCCTTTCGGCAATGAAACACGGCCGATAGTCGGCGGTGCTAGGGGTTCGGCCACCGCGCACGACGCTGAGAATCTGGCCAACCACGCGGCAGCTTCGGCGACACGCACCGGCGATTCATAGATCGGCACATGCGCCTCTTCGAGCAGCGCATAGGCCGCTTCCGCACGAATGCGGCGCGCCGACCAGGACAGCATTACCGGCTTTTTGTGCCTCTCAATAGCGTCGCGGACCGCGCGTGCGGCGCGCAGTGCGGCTTCGCCGGGCAGCGACGCGAGCAGCACCGCCAGTTGGTCGACTTGCGGGTCGCCCAGCACTGCGCTGATCACCCCGGTGAGCAGTTCGGCGTCGTTGAAAACGGTGGCAGTGACGTCGACCGGATTGGAGATCGATCCGAAGGAAGGAATAGCTGCGCGCAGCTTGTTATTGGTGACCTCGCTTAGATTTGCGAGCGTCAAGCCGCGCGCCGTGGCGCGGTCGGTAAATAGGATGCCGGCGCCGCCGGATATGCTGACGGAGGCGACGCGTGGGCCGGCGGGCAACAATCCGCCGAGAAAGGCGCGGCAGGCATCGGCAAGATCGTCGATGTCGAAAATTTCGATGATGCCGGACTGCCGGAATGCCGCGCGATAGACGTCGTAGCGTCCGGTCATGCTGCCGGTGTGCGAGGCGGCGGCGCGCGCGCCTTCGGCGCTGTTGCCGGACTTCCAGACCAGCAGCGGCTTGCCGGCCCCGAGCGCGCGGCGCCCGGCCGCTTGCAGACGGCGGCCGTCGGCGACGCTTTCAACATAGGCGCAGATCACGCGCGTGCCGGGATCCTCGATCAGCGCCTCGATCACTTCCGGCGTGGTGATGTCGGCCTCATTGCCGGTCGAGAGGGCGACGCGGAAGCCGATGCCGCGCGCGGTGCAGCTCATCAGCACCGCGAAACCGAAGCCGCCGCTTTGCGTCACCAGCGACACCGCGCCAGCGGGCAGGTCCGGCTCGAGGAACGGCGAGCCGAAGCCGGCGTAGAGCCGCGTAGTGAGATTCATCAGGCCCTGGCAATTCGGGCCGACCACGCGAATGCCGACCTCGGCCGCCGCCTTGCGCAATTTGGCTTCGAGTGCCGCGCCCTCGGCGCCGATCTCGCGGTAGCCGGCGCTCAGCACGATGCAGAACTTGATGCCGGCGGCGCCGCACGCGCGCACCGCCTCGATCGAAGCCTCCGCCGGCACGGCGATCAGTGCGAGGTCGCAAGGCTCCTTGATGTCGGCAACGCTCGCGTAACAGCGCAGTCCATCGATGTCCCGGTATTTGGGATTGACCGGAAAGACACCCCCGCGGAAGCCGAACCGGTTGAGCGCACGCACCGGTTGCCCGCCGATGCGGGTCAGGTCGGCTGACGCGCCGACGATGGCGACGCCGCGCGGCTCGAACAAATGGCTGAGTGCGTGCAAACAACCCCCGGACCGAAAGCGCATAGCGCCAATGCGGCGCGCCCGCGCTTCAACGCACTTGGCGCGGAATGCATGTTGTATGCTACAGGCAGGCTCGGTTTGTAAACCAAGCGGATGCGGGCCGGGTGGCAGTCATGAGCTACAAAGCAGGCGGGCAGCGTGTCACGCTGATTACCGGAGCCACCCGTGGCATTGGCCGAGCCGTTGCGGAAAAATTGGCGGCGCAGGATCACCGCGTCGTCGGCATCGCGCGCACGCGCGCTGATGTCGCGTTCCCGGGCGAGGTATTCGTCGCCGATTTGCTCGACGAGCAATCTCTCAAACGCGCTCTAGCTGATATCGTAGGCCGTTATGAGGTGACGCGGCTAGTCAACAATGCCGGCCTCAATCATATTCAAAAACTCGGCGAGATCGATCTCGCCGCTTTCGATGAGGTGATTGCCGTCAATCTCCGCGCCGCGATCCAATGTGCGCAGGCCGTGCTTCCCGCCATGCTGCGCGCGCGCTTCGGGCGCATCGTCAACATCACCAGCCGGGCCTTGCTGGGGCGGGCGACCACCTCGTCCTATACGGCGGCCAAAGCGGGGCTGGCGGCGATGACGCGAAGTTGGGCGCTCGAACTCGCCGACAAGAACATCACCGTCAACGCGGTGGGACCGGGACCGACCGAGACCGAGATGTGGAACAAGAACAATCCGCCCGACAGCCCGGTGACGCGCGCCCATGTCGCCCGCATCCCGATGCAGCGTATGGGGCGGCCAGAGGAAATCGCGGGCGCGGTCGCCTATTTCATGTCGGAAGAGGCGAGCTTCACCACCGGCCAGCATTTGTTCGTCTGCGGCGGGCTGAGCATCGGCTCGCCAATGGTGTAGGCTGTTGCCAGGACCCGCATGCTAGCCAGCACAGACATTCCATTGGTCGATTTCATGGTTCGATCGCCATGATCGCGTCGGACTCGCTGCTCATCGAACGTCCGTCGAATGACATCGTCGTGTTCCGGATCAATCGACCGCAGGTGCGCAACGCGCTCAATCTCGAGGTGCGGACGCGGCTTGCCGACGAGGTTGCGCGGTTTGGTGCTGACGCCGACATCCGCTGTATGATCGTCACCGGGTCGGAGGCGGCCTTCGCCGCCGGTGCCGATATCGGTGAGATGGCGGAGGCGGGGCCGGTCGAAGTCATGTCCCGCAACGTGCAAAAATACTGGCGCGCAATCATGGACTGCCCGAAGCCGTTGATTGCTGCAATCGAGGGCTTCGCGCTCGGCGGCGGACTCGAGCTTGCCTTGTGCGCCGATATTATCGTGGCAGGTGAAGGGGCCAAGCTCGGCTTGCCGGAAGTAAAGGTCGGGATTTTGCCCGGTGGCGGCGGCACGCAGAAGCTTGCACGCCTTGTTGGCCGCCATCGTGCCATGCACCTGATCATGACTGGCAAGATGTTCAATGCCGCGGAGGCCCTCGACATGGGCGTGATCAGTGAGGTCGCGCCTACCGGTCAGGCGATGCCCCGAGCGATCGAGATCGCCAAAGAGATTGCGACGATGCCGCCGATCTCGGTCATGCAAATCAAGGAAATCATCAATGCCGGGCTCAACGCACCGCTCGACGCCGCGCTGATGCTGGAGCGCAAGGCATTCCAGCTGCAGTTTGCAACCCGTGACCAGAAGGAAGGCATGCGCGCCTTCCTGGAAAAAAGAAAACCGAAGTTCGAAGGAAAGTAATCGTGGTGATGGATTTGTCGAAGTCCGATCTGATCGCCGCGGTGTTTGGCGCCGGCACCATGGGGCGCGGCATCGCGCAGGTCTGCGCGCAGGCCGGGCTGACCACCTTGCTTTTCGACTCACGCGACGGCGCGGTGAAGGAAGCAATTGCGGCGATCGACAAGGGCCTCGAAGGGCAGGTCGCGAAGGGCCGAATGACGGCGGAGGCCAAGCAGGGCGTACTCAGCCGCCTAAAACCGATCGGCTCACTCGACGAGGCGAAAGGAGCGTGCGTCGTCATCGAAGCGATCGTGGAAAATCTCGACGCAAAGCGCGAGTTGTTTCGCGAACTGGATAAACGTCTGGCGCCCGACGCGGTGATCACCAGCAATACGTCGTCGCTCTCGGTGACGGAGATTGCCGCCGGTGGCGGCAAGCCGGAGCGGGTCGCCGGCCTGCATTTCTTCAATCCGCCGCCATTGATGAAACTGGTGGAGGTGATCGGCGGCCTGCGCACCAATCCGGCTGTGGTCGATGCGCTGGTCAAGTTTTCACGCCGGATCGGCAAGCACCCTGTGGTCGCGTCCGACACACCTGGCTTCCTGGTCAATCACGCTGGCCGCGCATATGGGCCTGAAGCGCTGCGCATCGTCGCACAGGGCATCGCCAGCCCGCCAGAAGTTGACCTGCTGATGAAGGAGGCCGCTGGCTTCCGCATGGGCCCATTCGAATTGCTCGACTTGGTCGGGGCCGATGTGGCGCACGCGGTTATGGTCAGCATTCACCATCAATATTTCGGCGAGCCGATGTACGAGCCCTCGGCGGAGTTGGCCGTACGCGTGGCAGGCGGGCTGCTCGGCCGCAAGACAAAGCAGGGCTTTTACGATTATTCCAGCGCCCCGGCGGCACGTTCACCGACAGTCACCGTGCCGCCTGCGCCCGTGCCGACATCTGCCTGGGTTGCCGACGAGGATGGCGGCAAGGAGCTTGCCGAGTTGCTCGACCGGACAGGGGTCAAAACACAGCTAGGCGGGCCGGTGAGCGCTGGCACGCTTTGCTTCGTCACGCCGTTCGGGGAAGATGCGTCTAGCGCCGCGGTGCGGCTCAAGCTCGACCCGGCGCGCACGGTTGCTGTCGATATGCTCGGTCACTTTGCCCGCCGTCGCACGCTTATGAAGACGCCGCTTACCAAGCCAGAAACGCTTGGTGCTGCGGTCGCCGCACTGTCGTCCGGTAATACGCCGGTGACGGTGATCAACGACAGCCCAGGATTCGTTGTGCAGCGGCTGCTCACCATGATCGTCAATGTCGGAACCCGCATCGCGGAGCTGCGGATCGCCGCTCCCGCCGATATAGACACTGCGGTCGAGCTCGGCCTTAATTATCCGAAAGGTCCACTCGCGCTCGGCGATACGCTCGGCGTTGGCCGCGTCCTTGCCGTACTCGATGGTATGCATGCGATCACACTTGATCCGAAATATCGGGCGACCACCTGGCTGCGCCGGCGTGCGCGGTTCGGTGCCTCCCTACTGACACCGGATTGAAAAGGGCGCGCGAAAGACCATGCCGCTCGACGCTGAAACCATGTCCCAGTTGCGCGAAACGGTGCGCCGGTTCGTGCGCGAGCGGCTAATTCCGAACGAGCGCAAGGTTGACGAGAGCGACGAGATTCCGGCCGATATTCTCGCGGAAATGCGCGCGCTCGGGTTGTTCGGCCTGACCATCCCCGAGCAATACGGAGGGCTTGGTCTCAATACCGAGGAAGAGGCGCAGATCATCTACGAGGTGTCGCACTCCTCGCCGGCCTACCGCTCATGCTTTGCCTCCACCATTGGCATAGGCTCGCAGGGTATCGTGATCGATGGCACGCCGGAGCAAAAACAGAAATATTTGCCACGCATGGCCAAAGGCGAATTGGTGGGGTCGTTTGCTTTGACCGAACCGGATTTCGGTTCGGATGCGGCTCATTTGCGTCTGTCGGCGCGGAGCGATGGCGACTATTTCATTCTCAACGGCACCAAGCGCTTCATCACCAATGCGCCCGAGGCCGGCTTGTTCACCGTAATGGCGCGCAGCAACCAGAAGGAAGTGGGCGCCAAGGGCATCACCGCCTTTCTGGTGGAGGCGGCCACAGCCGGCGTGAGGCTGGGCAAGATTGACCGCAAGCTCGGCCACCACGGCTCACACACTAGCGACGTGATATTCGAAGACGTGCGCGTGCCAAAGAGTGCCATCATCGGTGGGCACGAGGGCAAGGGTTTTACCACTGCCATGAAAGTGCTCGATCGCGGTCGCCTCCACATCGCAGCGGCCTGTTGCGGCGCCGCCGAGCGGTTGATCGAGATGATGCTCGATTACGCGGTGGGTCGCGTGCAGTTCGGCAAGCCAATCGCCGAGCACCAACTTGTGCAGGGCCTGATTGCTGACAGCAAGCGTGACTCCTACGTGGCGTGGTGCGCGCTGCTCGATGCCTGCCGCCGCCGCGATGCTGGCGAGCGTATCACCACCTTAGCGGCGTGCGTGAAATATTTCGCGAGCGAAATGGTCTGGCGGGTGGCCGATGCCGCGGTGCAGGTGCACGGTGGCAATGGCTATATGCAGGAATACCGGGTCGAACAATTCCTGCGCGACGTGCGCCTCTACCGCCTGTACGAAGGCACCTCACAGATCCAGCAGCTCATCATCGCGCGCGACCTTATCAATGAGCATGGCCGCTAATCCCCTATACCAGGAGTAAGGCATGTCAACCGAAGGAGCGGGACCAGATGCAACTTTCCGCGAGCATCTCAAGCAAGGCCGCTTCGTGATCCAGAAGTGCGGCTCGTGCGAGGCATTCGTGTTCTATCCGCGGCTACTGTGCACGTCCTGCGGCGCATACGATCTCAAATGGCAGGACGCCGATGGCGGCGGCACCGTCTATTCCACTACGGTAGTGCGGCGGAAGGCGGACCAAGGTGGCGACTACAATGTCGCGGTGATCGAACTTGCCGAGGGCCCACGGCTGATGAGCAAAGTGGTCGACACGCCGGCGACGGAAGTAGCCATCGGCATGCGCGTGCGCGCGTTGATTGATCAGACTGCTGATGGCCCGCTGCTGGTTTTTCGCCGCGAGGCTTGAGAAGGAATTGAATATGGCCGGATCATTGCGAGGATCGGTTGCCATTGTCGGCGTCGGCACCGCTGGAATAGGGCAAGCGCCGGGGCGCACCCATCTCGAGCTCCTGGCGCAAGCGACCGCGGACGCGCTCGCGGAAGCTGGGCTTGCGCTCAAGGACGTGGACGGGCTGTTTGCCTCAACTCTGGTGAACTTCTTCCCGACGCTCACCATCGGCGAATACCTCGGCATTCGCCCGAAAATCGCCGGTGGCACCAATCTTGGTGGCGCATCTTTCGTCGATCACGTGATGTCGGCAACGCTCGCGCTCAATGCTGGGCTCTGCGACGTCGCGCTGATTTGCTACGGCAGCAACGCGAAATCCGGCTCCGGGCGCCACACCACCATGGCCGACCAACCGCCCTACGAGGCCCCTTATGAGCCACGCATGCCGATTACGGCTTACGCGCTGGCGGCGGCCCGCCACATGCACCAATACGGCACCACCCGACGGCATCTCGCTGAGGTGGCGGTGGCGGCGCGCAAGTGGGCACAGCTCACGCCAGAGGCTTCTGAGCGCGGTCCGCTCACTATCGATGAGGTGCTGGCGGCGCGCATGATCAGCGACCCACTGACGTTGCGCGACTGCTGCCTGGTCAGTGACGGCGCCGGTGCGGTAGTGATGGTGCGCGCGGAGCGCGCGCGTGATCTCAAGCAGAAGCCAGTCTATTTCCTCGGCGGGGCGGCGGCACAATGGCACCGGCAAATTTCCGCCATGCCCGATTTGACGATAAGCGCGGCCGCCGAGTCCGGCCCGCGCAGCTTCGCTATGGCCAAGCTCGCGCCGAACGAGGTCGACTTAGTGCAGCTTTACGACGCCTTCACCATCAATGTGCTTCTGTTCCTGGAAGACCTCGGTTTCTGCAAGAAGGGCGAGAGCGGCGATTTCGTAGCCAACGGGGGCATCGCGCCGGGCGGGCGGCTGCCGGTCAATACGAATGGCGGCGGCCTGTCCTATTGCCACCCGGGCATGTACGGCATCTTTCTGCTTACCGAAGCGACGCGGCAGCTGCGCGAGGAAGCGGGGGAACGCCAGGTGGCGGGGGCGGAAATCGCGCTCTGCCACGGCAATGGCGGCACTTTATCCAGTCAGGTCACAGCGATTTTCGGTACAGCGGCCGCGCTGTGACGTCGCATCACACGGCGGCAATCGCGGTCAGTTCGGCAGGAAATCGGCAATCAGCACCTTCGACCAGTCGACCTCCTTGCCGCCGCGCAGGCGGCCGGCCTTGGCTAAATCGTCGGCTTCTGTCTTGAAGTACTTGTCGAGACCCGGAATATATTTTGGGTTCACGTCCAACCTTGCGATCACCTTGCCAAGCGTAGCGTCATCCATGTTGTAACCGGCTTTGGTGTACAGTTTTTGCAATATATCCTTCACTTTGCCCGGGTCCTTGTGGAATAGCTCGGAGGCTTCCACCATCGCCGCCACCACGGCTTTGGCCGCTTGCGGACTGTTCTTAACGAACGTCGAGGTAGAGGCCAACATATTTGGCATCGGATCGTATTTTTCATAGTTGAGAAGCAATTCTGAGTATCCGAGCGACTCAGCGAGCGCGCAGAAGGGCTCGACTCCTGCGAAGGCATCGATCGATCCGGCGGCAAGTGCCGCAGCCTGATCTTGGAAGTCCACGTTCACCATTTGGAAATCGCTATCCTTGAGGTGGAACACTGGAAGGATTTTGCCGCGCATCACGCTGTCAATGGTTGAGCCCGTGCGAGACCCGATCTTTTTGCCCTTGAGCTGCTCGAGCGATTTGATCCCGGCACCCTTCTTTACCTCGATGCAGCCGGTGCGGCCGGTATAGGCAACGGTTGCAATCGCGTTGAGTTCGCCGATCGCGGCGCCAACTACGAATGGCGTGCCGCCGACGGTTGCTACATCTAGGCTGTTGGCGACGAGCGCGTCGCGAGCGTCCTTGCCAGCCGGGAATTGTTTGGCGTCGACTTCGATGCCGTGCTTTTTGAATAGACCGAGCTCTAGCGCGACAACTGCCGGCGCTCCCCAAATGCTGTACTGATAGCCGAGCCGCACCTTGTTAGATTGGGCGTTCGCCGGGCTAAGCAGCGTAGACAAAATCAGGCCCACGACTAACGATCCTGTAAACGACTTGTAAGTGCGTATTGGCATAAACGAATTCCTCCTCGGGTACGTGACTGGGGCCTTTTTTTGGGGAGCCCTGCCGGTGCTGCTGTCGTTGAGGCGTTGGCCAAGAGTGCGACGATGGTGCGGGCTGGTCAATGAGTAAGACGGGCGGAATTCTTGGGCGGCGAGACTGGACGCTCGCTCGGTGCATTTGTTCGAGATCGCGCGGAGCTAGCTGTTATATTTCTAGTTGCTATTGACCCAGCTTTGTTGCGCCGACTACGTTTCTATCGATCTTTGGCGCGGCGAAAGCCCGGCCGCTCCGCTTAACCTCAGCCCTGGATTTTTGAAAGTCTCTTCACATGGCGAAAGCGAAACAACTCGCAATTAAAGGAAAAACGCTCATCGATGGCAATGGCGGTCCGGTAGTAAAGGATCCGGTCATCCTCCTTGAGGGCAGTCGCATCAAATCGATCGGCGGCAAGGACAAGGTTGCCGTTCCGAACGGCGTCGAGGTCATTGATGCCAGCCACTGCACTCTGATGCCCGGAATGATGGACCTGCACATCCATCTTTCGATGTTCAATAACCGCACATTCAAGAATTATCGCGTGGCGCAGTGGGAGGTCACGCCGCACCTGCAGCAGATGTACGCGTTTTTCCATGCACAACTCTGCTTTGAGATGGGCTTCACAACGCTGCGTGACCTCGGGCTGCAAAGTACGCGGGGCCTTTTGACTCAGGAAATGTGCGCGGTGCGCGACGCCATCAATGCCGGCGTGATGGCCGGCCCGCGCCTCGTGATTGCCGGCTTCACATACATGACTGGCTCGCATCTCGAATTGATCTTCCCGCGCGCGGCCGAGCGCCACGGATTTCAGAACGCCGACGGCCCGTGGGAGCTGCGAAAGCTTGCCCGCATCAATCTTCGTCACGGTGTCGATGTGATTAAGACTTGTGCTTCCGGCGGCGGCGGTACCGATAAGGAAGAGCCTGACGTGCGCAATCTCACGCAGGAGGAACTCGACGCCATCGTCGACGAGGCGCATGCGCTGCACAAGCAAGCGGCCGTGCACTGCTTTACGCCGGGTGCGCACCGGATGGCGCTCAAATCGGGCTGCGACACCATTGAGCACATGGTATTCCACGACGAAGATTCCTTGGAGAAAATCCTGAAAGCGAAAGTGTGGATGACGCCCACCCTTTCGCACCGTACCGACCACGCCATCGCTATTCGCAAAGACATCGGCACACCGGAATTCACCCTCAACAAGATGAAGACGATTCAGCCGTTCTGCTTCAAGACATTCGAAAAGTTCTACAAGTCGGGCGTGAATATCGCGATGGGCACCGACATGGGTTTCGAGCCGGGCATGGGGACGAACGCGTTCGAGCTGGAAGTCTATTGCGGGCTCGGCATGACGCCGATGGATGCAATCCTTACCACCACGCGCAACGCAGCCAAGGCGCTCAAGATGGAAAAGGATCTAGGCACGCTCGAGGCCGGCAAACTCGCCGACATCGTCGCCGTTGATGGGGACCCGCTCGCCGATATCCGGATGTTGCAGGAACGCAAGCGGATCCAGTTGGTAATGAAGGAAGGCGAGATCTACATCGATCGCCGCCCTGGCCATTCAAAGGAAATTGTGCATGCCGAGCCGGACAGCTGGCGCAAGATTGACGCGTGAGATGCGCAACATAGCTGCTAGCACGGCTTGAAACTGGCGGAGAGTTCCGACTTCCGGGTATCGTGCTTACACCTGGACAGAGTATTTCGCGGGGCGCTAATCGATTGCAGGAGTCGCATGTCTGAAGCCAATCCCCTGCTTTTCACCCCGATTACCGTTCGCGGTATCACTGCGCGTAACCGCGTGGTGATCTCGCCGATGTGTCAGTATTCCGCCGAGGATGGCATCGCCACCGAATGGCACCGTGTCCATCTGCCGAATTTTGCACGTGGCGGCGCCGGCATTGTGTTCACGGAGGCGACGGCGGTCGAGCGCATCGGTCGCATTACTCACGGTGATCTCGGCATCTGGACCGACAGGCACGCCGAGGCGCTCAGGCCGATCGTGGCCGAGGTCAAGCACTATGGCGCGCTAGCTGGCCTTCAACTCGCCCATGCCGGTCGCAAGGCCTCCACGCAGCGCCCCTGGGAAGGGAATGGTTTACTCACAGAAGCCGACGCCAAGCGTGGCGATGCGCCTTGGCAGGTCGTCGGGCCAACCACCGAGCCGTTGCAGCCAAGCTGGCCGAAAGCGCACGCACTCACTGAGCCTGAGATTAAGACTTTGTGTGAGGCGTTCGCCGCTGGCGCGCGGCGCGCCCTCGCGGCTGGCTTTGATGTAGTCGAAGTGCATGCCGCGCACGGCTACCTCATCCATACATTTCTGTCGCCGCTGACCAATCGCCGAAACGACGCGTATGGCGGCGACCGCAATGGCCGGATGCGCTTCATGCTGGAAATCGCGGAAGCGATCCGGCGAGAATGGCCACAAGACAAACTGCTATTTGTACGCATCTCGGCGATTGATAATCATCCGGAAGGCTGGCAACTCGAGGATTCGATCGTGCTGGCCGGAGAGCTAAAGGCGCGTGGGGTTGATGTTATCGACTGCTCCTCCGGCGGATTTGCCGGCGCGCCGGTCTGGCGTCTAATCGATCAGGCCGGTAACATGCCGTCGCCGCAGCCCTTGCCGACGCGAGTGCCCGGATTCCAAGTGCCGCTGGCAGCCCGCATCAAGCGCGAAGTTGGCATCTTGACGCAAGCAGTAGGCTTCATCTCCGAAGCGAAGCAAGCGGAAAAGATTTTGCAGGACGGCGATGCCGACTTCATCGCGATTGCGCGTGCCGCGCTCTACGATCCTTTCTGGGCCAATCACGCTGCGCAGGAGCTTACCGCCGATGCGAAATTCACGTTGTGGCCGGAGCAATATGCATGGTGGCTGCGTAACCGCCGCAAGGTTTCTTAGCGTCCGGCGTTCGCAAAAGCCTTTACAAAGCAAAAGAATGCGCGAAGGGGGGCGTTATGGGCATTCCGCAACTACTGGTGCACGAGAGAAAAGACACGATTGGCGTGGTCACCGTCGAAGGCCTCAAGGCCGGAACTGACATGCTCTGCATAGTCACGGCCGACGACTCCTCGTTCAATCTCAAAGCGAAGGTGGATGTACCTATCGGGCACAAGATTGCGCTCGTTGACATAAAAAAAGGCGACACTGTCTGGAAATACGGCCAGGACATCGGCAAGGCCGTCGCCGACATCGCGAAAGGCGAACACGTCCACGTGCACAATCTCAAGACCAAGCGGTGGTGACATGGCTCAGACCAACGGCAAGTCAAATATGAAATTCATGGGCTGGCGGCGCGAGAACGGCCGCATCGCCGTGCGGAATCACGTCGTCATTCTGCCGCTCGACGATTTGTCGAATGCCGCAAGCGAAGCGGTGGCCAACAACATTAAGGGCACGCTGGCGATTCCGCATGCTTATGGCCGCCTCCAATTCGGCGAAGACCTGGAAACATTCTTTCGCACCATAATCGGCACCGGCGCTAACCCGAATGTCGCCGCTTGCGTCGTGATCGGCATTGAAGACGGCTGGACCAAGCGCGTGGTCGACGGCATCGCAAAAACCGGCAAGCTGGTGACCGGGTTTGGCATCGAGCTCAACGGCGACATCAACACAATCGCGAAAGCCTCGCGGGCAGCGAAGGATTTTTTGCAGAAGACGTCCGAATTTCAGCGTGAAGAATGCGACATTTCCGAATTGTGGGTGTCCACCAAATGCGGAGAGAGCGACACCACCACCGGCCTGGCGTCATGCCCAACCGTCGGAAACATGTACGATAAGCTAATACCGAAAGGCATCTATGGTTGTTTCGGCGAAACGTCGGAGATCACTGGCGCGGAGCATCTTGCCAAGGCACGCGCGATTTCGCCGGAGATCGGCGAGAAATGGATGAAGACCTGGCAGGCCTACGAAGACGAGGTCATTCAGGCGCACAAGACCGACGATCTCTCGGAATCCCAGCCAACCAAAGGCAATATCGCCGGCGGCCTTACCACAATTGAAGAAAAAGCCCTCGGCAATCTCGAGAAGATCGGCCGCCAATGCAAATACATCGACGTGCTAAGACCGGCCGAATCGCCGGTGCGTGGGCCCGGCCTCTATTATATGGACACCTCGTCGGCGGCAGCCGAGTGCGTAACGCTAATGGCGGCCGCGGGCTACGTCGTCCACACCTTCCCAACCGGCCAGGGCAACGTGATCGGCAATCCAATTGTTCCTGTAATCAAGATCTCCGGCAATCCGCGCACCGTTCGCACCATGTCCGAGCATATTGATATCGACGTATCGGGCATCCTGCGCCGCGACATGACGATCGGCGAAGCTGGCGATACCTTGATCGAAATGATCCTGCGCACTGCGAACGGACGCTTAACTGCCGCCGAGGCTTTGGGACACCGCGAATTTGTGCTCACCAAGCTCTATCGCAGCGCTTAGTAAAGGCCGGAACGCCCAACCAGCGTAGGCTGAAGAACGAAATGGCTTGCGGCAGTTGCCAGAACTGGCAGAACTGCTAGCCTTTTGCAAGTATGGCCTCGTGGAGCTAAACGGAGGCACGCATGGAATTGCGTCAGTTGCGATATTTTCTGCGGGTCGCAGATTTTAAGAGCTTCAGCCGCGCCGCCACAGCGGTGCGCATCGCGCAGCCCGCCTTGAGTCGGCAGATCCGCAAGCTGGAGGAGGAAATCGGCGTCGCACTGTTCTATCGCGACGGCCGCGGTGTGATTCTAACCGAGCAGGGCAAGCAATATTACAAGAAAATCTCCGACATTCTTCACCAGCTCGATCGGGCCGCCGCGGAAGTGCAGACCGACTGCGAGACGCCGACGGGCGAGGTGACGCTCGGTGTTCCGGCGCAGCTTGGCCCCCGGTTCGTCTCGCAGCTCGTGCATGCATTCCGCGACCGCTACCCAAACGCGCGTATTCGCGTGGCTGACGGCTGCAATTTCCAGATCGCCGAATGGTTACAGTCGTCACGAATTGATGTTGGGTTCGTCTATGACCCGCACGCCTATCAAAATCTGCCGGTGAAGGTCATGGTTGAGGAGGCTCTCTATCTGGTCGGCCCGCATGCAAGTCGTTATACCGCGCAAGAGACCGTTCCGTTTCGCCTAGTCGCCAAATTACCTCTGATTCTGCCCAATCTAGGTACCACGCTGCGCGGGCGCGTGGAAAGCGCCGCTGCGCAACTCGGCATCACGGCGAACTATGAGATCGATATCGACTCGCTGCCGTCAATCAAGCAGCTCGTCATCGAAGGCGCGGGCTATACAGTGCTGCCGTATGCAGCTGTGCATGACGAAGTCGCGCGTGGCCTACTCACCACGTCGCGCATCGTCGAGCCGGATTTTTATCGTCCACTCGGCATGGCGGTTCGGCCTAATGGGATTTTGTCGATTGCCAGCAATAAGCTGTCGAGCCTAATCCAAACCGAGCTCAGTGACCTACTTGCCAAGGGTAACTGGATGGGCCGCGTAATTGCCAAGAGCCCGATCGAGACCGCACTGGCACCGGTCTTTGCAGAGGCCCGCTAGAAGCCACAAGCATCACTGCGACCAGCGCTGTAATCGTCTCGTGCTCAAGCCGGCGACTTCATGTTCATTCAGCAAAACGCACCACAGAAAATGATACCCTGTTGCTGCGGGAGGTTCCTTGTTTCTCGAAAAATTCACTGTTCCGTTGAGAAGAGAATTTTGCTCTAAGTCTGTTTTGATCATTGGACGAACGGTGGCACTGGAGGCAAATGATGACGCGCCTCAATACCGCGTTGATCGGCGTTGGTGCTTGGGGCCGAGTGCTGGCCAAGGCCGCCAGCCAGTCCGACAAGATCGAGTTCACTTGCTGCGTTGGTCGCAATCCGGATCGCCTTGCCACGTTCTCGCGCGATATCGGTGTCCCGGCGCGTGACATCGACGGTGTGCTGGCGGACAAGAATATCACCGCGGTCGCATTAGCGCTGCCGAACGAGCTGCATTTTGCCGTTGCGCACCGAGCTGCCGCCGCCGGAAAGCATGTCTATATCGAAAAGCCCATTGCCAATACGATGACAGACGCACTTGCGATTGCAGCACTCGAAAACGCACATGGCGTCCGGATTGTAGTCGGCCATTGTGCGCGGTTGCTCGCTGGCGTTCGCGCGATCCGTAAGGCGATCGACGGAGGCAAACTCGGCAAGCTGAGCCAAATCGAGGCTAACTTTTCCAATGACCGCGGGTTGCGCCTGACGCCGGAGGACTGGCGGTGGTACTCGAAAAGCTCGCCAGGCGGCTCGCTGAGCCAGATCGCGATCCACCAGTTCGACACGCTGCGCTATCTCGGCGGCGACATCGCGGCGGTCAGCGCTAGCGCCGGCCGCCATTCGTCGGTCGGCGCTGAAGTCGAGGATCAATGGATTGTTGCCGTGCATTTCGCTGACGGCAAGCGCGGTTCCGTGATTTCGAGCTGGACTAGTCCTGGCACTTTCAGCGTGCGCGCGACCGCCTCCGATGCATTGATGTTCTATGAAATCGACCAAACCCATTGGGGCGCACCCGAGCGGCTGCATGAAAATGCGACGCTTTATCTTCAGGCGAGAGGCAAGGGCCCGGCCGATCGGAGGACGATTGATGTTGCGGCTGGCAACATGTATCGCGACGAACTGGAGATGTTCGTCGACAGTATCGCAAGCGGCGCACCCTGCGAGCTGTCGGCAGCTAACGGCTGCCAGGCTGTGGCCGCGGTTTACGCTTCGCTCAAATCCGCGAAAGAGGACAGCCGCGCGGTGTCTTTGAGCGAAATTATTGCAGCTGCTGCTGACCGACGTCTGGCAGAAGACCAAGAAAACCATCGCCTCTATCAGACATCCCAGCGCGAAATCACGCCCAACTTGCGCTCTACATCGACGGGAGGCCGACATGCGTAAGACGTTTCTTGCTGCGATGCTTGCGGGTCTTGTCGCGATACCGGCGGCAGCCACCGAGGTGGTGGTGTTCTGCCCGGGCGCAGTGCAGTCGGTGGTGCGCGAAGTGGTCAAAACTTACGAGCAGAAGAGTGGGAACAGCGTGAAGTTCGAATTCGCGACTGCGGGAGCTATTGCTAAACGCGTGGCCGAGGGTGCGCAGGGCGACGTCGTGTTGGCGACCAATCCGGATCTGTCCAAACTTGCTAAGGATGGCAAAGTGGACGGCGCCAGCATCCGCGATCTCGGAAGCATGGGCGTCGGCGTTGCGGTCAAGGCTGGTGCGCCCAAGCCAGATATCCATGACGTTGAATCGTTCAAGAAGTCGATGTTGGCTGCGAAGTCGATCATGTACGCTAATCCGGCGAAAGGCGGACAAAGCGGCATTCACATTGCTAAGGTGTTCGCGCAACTCGGCATAGACAAGGAGATCGCATCCAAACTGCAGCTGCTGGACCGCGGTCCTGATGGCCTCAAGGAAGTCGGCAAGGGTGAAATTGAGATCGGCCTCGGCCAGATTAGCGAAATCATGGCGAACAAGGACGTTGTGCTTGTTGGGCCGTTACCGGCCGAAATCCAAGGTGCGGTGACGTTCTCGGCGGCGGTGCATAGCGCGGCCAAAGAGAAGAAGGCGGCGGACGAGCTGATTCAGGTGCTCATTGCACCGGCGGCGAAGGAGATGTTCAAAGCGCGCGGTTTTACAATGAGCTGACCAAATAGCCTAATGCTGGACGAGCCGTCGATGGGACCCGCACCGGCGATCGTTGTTTCATCTTCGTTCGGCTCACCATCAATGCCCAAGGGGGAGCCGACCTTCGTGCAACGATCCTTTGCTTTCTTCTCGCGTGTGGTGCTTGCGGGGGCCTGTCTCGCACCGGGCGTGGTTAATATCGCCCACGCGCTCGACTATCCGACCCGGCAGCCGCACATCATTGTCGGCTATCCGCCGGGCGGGGCGACCGACATTGTAGCGCGGCTAGTCGGACATTGGCTCAGCGAAAAACTCGGCCAGCAGTTCATCGTCGAGAATCGCCCGGGCGCGGGCAATAACATCGGCACCGAGGCGGTCGTCAAATCGACGCCCGACGGCTACACGCTCCTCCTGGTCAACACCGCCAATGTGATCAACACTTCGCTATACAGGCATCTAACTTTTGTCTTCCATCGCGATATCGACCCGGTCGCCGGCTTCGTACGAGTGCCAAATGTGATGGAAGTCAATCCGCAAGTACCGGCCAAGACCGTCGCCGAGTTCATCGCTTATGCAAAGGCCAATCCCGGCAAGGTCAACATGGCGTCGTCAGGCAACGGCACCTCGATCCATCTTTCTGGCGAACTGTTCATGATGATGACCGGCGTGAAGATGACGCACATTCCGTACAAGGGCTCCGCGCCCGCGCTGACCGACATGATCGGCGGTCAGGTGCAGGTGATGTTCGACAACCTGCCGGCGTCGATCGCCCAAATTAGGGCCGGCAAGTTGCGGCCGCTGGCGGTTACCACCGCCCAGCGGTCGCCAGAACTGCCCGATGTGCCCATCGTCGGCGATACTGTGGCGGGCTACGAAGCGAGCGCGTTCTTCGGCTTCGGCGTCGCTAAGGGGACACCGAAGGAGATCGTCGATCTCCTGAACAAAGAGATCAATCTGGCGCTCAAGGATCCGGCGATCCTAGCACGTGTAAAGGACCTCGGCGGCATTCCGATGCCCGGCTCGGCCGCCGATTTCGGCAAGGTCATCGAGACTGAAACCGCCAAGTGGGAAAAAGTGGTCAGCGCCGCCCATTTGTCGGTCGACTAGTATCAATTGTTTAGCCCGCGGACGTCGCGAAACTGAATAGGCGATCGTCCCCTCCCATGATCTCTAGGGCCATCGGGCGCCCGCTCAATTGTGTGTTGTGTTACTTGCGCGGCCAAGCACACGCTAGCATTAAAGTTTATGAAGCGCCCCTGTACATCGAACCAAGCAGCCCCTCGGAGAACGGCTAGTGAATCCTTCAATGGAAAAGCTAAGCGACCTCTTAACCAGAGATCTTCTACAGCCTAAAGGAAATACAAGCCGTCTCGCGCAATGGCGCAAGCACTGCAATACAATCAGACCGCACTCATTGCCCGGTTAGCGATCGCCTGCGCCACAAACAATGAACCGGTTCCCGGCACCACTGAATCAAACCGCACAAATGCAACAGGGCTCACGAGAGCGATCATCGTGTCTGGTGCGTCGCCTGCTTCTTGGCGGCTACGCTGCGCACCTTAGCCATGCGGTGATGCTTTGGCTTCTGCTGCCGAAACAATTCGAAGTCCCGATAGAGTAATGAAGAGTCAAGCTCGGCCATGCCTTGACCGACAGCCCATGACAGGATTTTCAAGGTCGCCCGCGAAAACGTGGTGTCGACGCCCAGATTGCGACCAAGCCGCACGCCCATGCGAATATCTTTGAACTGATTGTAGATACTCCCGCGTGCGTCCCATGTCTTAGACACAATATGCCGGGGAAAGCGAAACTCGGTAGCGTAGCTGCGCGCATTGGAGCGATTGAACACCTCAATCATGTCTTTGAGCGAGATGCCGGCGCGCTCGGCCATATGGCCGGCTTCGGCGGTAGCCAATGTTGTGGCGTGACAAACGACGTTGTGCAGCAGCTTTAACGTATGCCCCGCACCGCTCGGTCCGACAAAGAACAAGTGCTCACAGATGCTACCCAAGACATGTTTCGTACGCTTGAACGCCTTCTCGTTGCCGCCAACCATCGTGAGCAACTTTCCAGTGTCGGCTTTGTAGGGACCACCGCTGGTGCCGGCGTCGAGATAAGAGATGCCGAATTCGGCCGCTTGTTTAGCGACACGACGCGTCCGTGCGGGGTCTGAAGTCGTGAAGTCGTAGATCGTCAATCCACGGCGTGCGGTTTTGAAAATTCCATCCTTGCCACGCAGCCAGGCGAGAATTTCCGCCGTCCCCGGCACCACGAAGATAATAACGAATGCCCGCGCGCCCATTTCTCCCGGGGGGATAACGGAAACGCCGCGCCTGTTTTCGAAATGCTTGCGCGGCAATTCTGCTATGTCCCACACCAGCACGTCCCACGCTTTACTACGGATCAAAGATTCCGCAACGCCACGACCGATATTGCCGAGGCCGATCACGCCAACGGCGTTACGCGCCGAGCGGCTCGGGCCTCGAATGGGTTTATCCGACATTAAACGGCTCCGTGCCTTAGGCGTGTGCGTAGCATTTTGGTTACCGAAGATCGGTTTAAATACGCGTGGGTGCAATCAATTGATGGGATCCGCCGGCGCTGTTGACGCTACTTCAAGATAGGCAGCCTAACATCAGTCGGCAACGCATATTTGTGAGGAAACGGGCAGCAGTCTCGACGAATGAGAACAGGTTCTTTCGCGTTTTAATTGCGGCCTGAAATTCAAAATAATTTCAATGAGGCGGCTGAACTCCGCGCAATTTGCCGTTTGATGATCCGCGAGACGTCAATTTGTCCGGCGACAAGCTGATATTCCTTGACAAGGATTGTTTACGCGGAGCCAAATAAACCAAAATAAGTACGAATGCTTTTGGGAGAGATAAACGCTGGTGGGAGGGAACAATGAAATATTCTTTCGTGTCGTCGTGTATATGTCGCGCCGCGCTATTCGGTGCTGTCTTTTTGATTACAAATGCCAACCCCGCCTTGGCGAAAGATGACAATTTCATCCACTTCGCGACCGATACCGTAAATACCAGTTTGCCGCTCTGGTATGCGGAGGATAACAAGCTGTTTGAAAAGCATGGCCTCACATACGGAGAAACTGTCGTCAATGTGGGATCGCTCGGACTGCAGGCGATCGGCTCGGGTCAGAACGATGCCTCGTTCCAGACCGATCTACCGACAGTGATTAACATCGCGGCCGGCGTCGACGCGGTCATTGTCGCGGTGATCAGTAAGAGTAACAAGGGCTTCGGGATGGTCGCCCGCAAGCCGTTTAAGAGCATCGCCGACCTCAAGGGCAAGAAAGTCGCCTGGTTGAGCGGCAGCGGCGGTGAACTGAGTTTCAGCAAGTATCTCGAGGGTCACGGCGCATCGCTCAGCGATTTCCAGCATGTCAACCTGCAGCCAGCGGAGGCGGTGCCGAGTCTCGTCACCGGCAGCGTCGATGCGCTCTGGTTTTGGCAGCCTTGGGTACGGAAGGCCACCGCTTTGGATCCCGCTAAGCTCGAGGCGATCGCCTATAGCGACAAGAAGTATTACGAAGCGAACATGATCTTGACGGTGGGGCGCGCATTCGCGAATGACAAGCCGGAGACGCTAAAGAAATTCATCGCGGTAATGATCGAATCGATTGACGCGCTGAACAAGAATCCGGATGTGGCGGTCGAGACCCTTTCGCGTCATCTGCGCATGTCACCCGAGGATGCCCGGGCGGCGCTGCCGGATTGGCCGATGGAGGTGAATTTAAGCGACGACTTCCTCAAGGAAATAGCCTCTATCGCCGCGTGGAAGAACAAAAACGGCGGACTGAAAAGCTCTCCGGATTGGAACAAAGTCGTCGACCCAAGGTTTTTGCGTGCTGTCGCACCGACCAAGGTCGTCAATTTCCCATACTGAACTTTTCCAATCGCGTCACCAGACGCGACGGGCCCACCTCCACAGGGGTTACTTATGGTCGAACGGGTCGGTGTGATCGGACTTGGCAATATCGGCAATGGCGTCGCCAAAAACTACGCGAAGAGCCGTTGGCCTCTCACTGTCTGGGATATTGACTCAAAAAAACGACAGCCATTCGAGACGATGGCCAACGTCACTGTCGCGCCGCCGGCGGAGATGGCTCGCACGTGCAGCGCCATCGTTTTCCTCGTGCAGGCAAACCCGCAAATTCGTGAATGCACCGACGGCAGGGACGGGATTTTTGCAAATGCGAAAGAAGGTTTGGTTTTACTCGACCTGACATCTTCCGACCCGCGCGCGACCAAAAAGATATCGCGCGATGCCGCTCGCAAGAAGATCTTCTACTTCGACGCCGGCACCAGCGGCGGCCCGACCCGCGCCGATACCGGCGAGCTTCTACTGATGGTTGGCGGTGACAAGGTAGCGTTCGAGCGCGCACGCCCGTACATGGAGGTCGTCGCAAAGTACATTTACTATCTCGGCCCTTCTGGGTCCGGCCACACGCTCAAGCTTATTCACAACAACTTAACCTACATCAATTTTCTGGCGACCTGCGAAGCAGGCCGCCAAGCGGAACGATCCGGCATCGCCATCGCGGACATGATCGAAATCTTCAACAATTCGAATGCCAGAGGCTATGCGACTGAAGACCGTTTTCCGCGCCACATCCTCAACAAGAAATGGGACGGCAGGGCTAGCATCAAAGTGTTCCATAAGGACCTGACACTTGCGGTGCAGCTTTGCGATCAATTGGGCGCGGACGATAACCTCACGCGTGCCACCCTCGGTTTCCTTGAGCGCGCAATGAACGCCGGTATGGGGCCGATGGATTACACGTTACTTTATCGTGACTATGAAAAAATACGCAAAGTATCGCGAGCAAAAAAAAAGCGCTCACACTAACCCGATCCGGTACGGGTTGCCCACATTCATGTAATCAATCTGACCGGACGTAATCCTGCGCCGAACTCATCGCGGAAAACAGTATGCGGATTAAGGGCGTAGCTCTTGAATTTTGCGGATTGATGGATTGCTCGTTCCCGAAATCGACCGGAGCGGAAGACGGGGCACGAAGCGTCTGCGCGACATTGAACAAGCGGAGGCATCAATGAAATTTCACAATCCGGAAAGCATTTCGACGCCGTTGGGCGCTTACAGCCACGGCGTCGAAATTCCGCCGGGTAGCCGTACGATATACCTCTCCGGACAAGTAGGGATTGGTGCAGATGACCGGATTCTCGATACGTTTGAAGAGCAGGCGGATCGCGCATGGCTAAATATCGGCGAAATACTGGGGTCAGCCGGAATGACTTTCCGTAACATCGTTAAGATGTCGACATTCATGGTGCGAGCTGAAGATTATCCAAAGGCGCGAGTTGCCCGCAGCAAATATCTCGGCGACCACCGACCAGCCTCGAGCGCGATGGTGGTCGTGGCGCTAGCCGATCCGAAAATGCTGATCGAAATCGAGGCCGTTGCTTGTGCGTGATCACAACTTCATTCGTGTTCAATTGACAGGGTCGGGTGTGTGATCAAACGCGTCGGCGTCATCGGCCTTGGCAATATGGGAAAGGGCGTCGCGAAGAATTTCGCAAAAAGCCGCTGGCCGCTGGTTGTTTGGGACCTCGACCCGGAAAAACGCCGGCCGTTCGCGGCGATGGAAAATGTCGAAATTGCGCGCCCGGCGGATATGGCGAAAATCTGCAGCGCGATCGTTTTTCTTGTACCGGCGACACCGGAGATTCGTGCCTGCACCGACGGCAAGGATGGGATCTTCAACAACGCACGGGCCGGCCTGCTGTTGCTCGATTTGACCGCGTCCGACCCTTGCGAAACGCAAAAGCTGGCGCGGGAGGCCGCCCGCCGCAAGGTCTGGTATATTGATGCGGGCACCAGCGGCGGTCCGACTCGCGCCGACTCTGGCGAACTCCTGCTGATGGTTGGCGGCGACCGCCGAGCCGCTAGTCGCGCCCGCGAATATATGCACGTGATCGCTAAGCACATTTACTACCTTGGGGCCTCCGGCGCCGGCCACACGCTCAAGCTTATTCACAACAATCTGTGCTTCACGACTTTTCTCGCCACCTGCGAAGCCTGCCGGCAAGCCGAACATTCCGGGTTCGCCATCGGCGACGCGATCGAGATTTTCAATAAATCCAATGCGAGAAGTTACGCCAGCGAGGAACGCTTCCCGCGCCATATCCTCAACAAAAAATGGGACGGCCGGTCGAGCATCTATCTGCTGTACAAGGACCTGAAGCTCGGCGTCGATCTGTGCAAAAGATTAGGGGCGGATTCCAATTTGGCCACGGCGACGCTCGCTTTCATCCAGCGATCGATGGTCGGCGGAATGTCCGACGACGACTACACGCTGCTGTATCGCAATTACGAAAAGATTCGAAAAATGTCGATGACCGGGCGAGGTTTGTCCAAGAAGAGAGCCTGGAAGGATTCGTGAAAAACGTTGCGCGTCCGGGGGAGACGAACTGCCGCCCCCTGTCTGTGCTTACGCCGGAATTGTAACGCCGCCCGAAGTACTAGGTTGTCAAGATACCGCCGTCGACCGGAATGACAGTGCCGGTAATAAAGCTCGCTCGTTCGGAGGCGAGAAAGACGGTCAGATCGGCAATATCGGACGGCCTAGTCAAACGTCGCAGCGGAATCCGCTCTAATACCTTCTTGCGTATGTCTTCGGTGAGTACCTCATGCGTCATCGCCGTATCGGCAATGGCAGGGGCGATCGCATTGACAGTAATACCGTGGGGGCCGAGCTCGCGCGCGAGCCCCATGGTCAAGGCTACGACGCCCGCTTTGGTTGCCCCGTAGAGTGCATTGCCGACCGTTCCGCCGCCGCGCATGGCGGCTACCGACGCAATATTGATAATGCGTCCAGATCGCTGTTTGCTCATGATCGGAATTACGGCCTGCGCGCAATAGAGCACGCCGGCGATGTTGACCGCGCTCACTTTTTGCCATTCCGCTGCGGGCAAATCGGCAGTAAGGCCGGTCGAGAGCAGGCCGGCGGCACTAACGAGAATGTCGATGCGCTTTTCACTTACGAGAAATTGTTGAAATACGTGCATTACCGCGGCGGCATCAGCAACATCTGCCGCCGCGAAGAGCGCCGGCTTGCCGTTTGTTGTGATCGCGGACGCTGCTTTGCGCACGGCGTCGGCGTTTTTGTCCAGCAGACATATCGTGCAGCCTTCTGTTGCCAGCGCGCGCGAGATGGCCTCGCCGATACCGGCAGCTCCCCCAGTAACAACCGCGACGCGACCTTTTAGGTTGAGATCCATGATAATCGCGTCGCGGTTTGAGTGTGGCTTACTTGCTGTCGACGGCCATGTCGCGCTTATGGGCCTCCGTCATTGCAAAGACCGAAAGCGCACTGATGACGCTGACCGCCAGAACATAGGCACATATCAGCCACGGTTTGTTATCGCCCATCGGCAGCAGCGCGGTAGCAATGATTGGAGTGAGCCCGCTCGCGTAGATACCGGAGAATTGGTAGACGAAAGATATTCCGGTATAGCGAACACGGGTATCGAAGAGCTCCGAGAACAAGGCTGCCTGCGGCCCGTACACCGCGGGATAGACGAAAGCAAACGGTACTGCGATTGCGATCCAGATCAGCAGCGGATCTTTGCTTTGCATCAGCCAGAAGGCCGGGAACGATAAGATACCGATCAGCAGCCCCGCCACTCCGAACATCCGACGGCGGCCGATCTTATCGGACAAATTGCCATAGATTGGCAGCATGATGATCATGATCGCCGATGCAATCATCACGCCCGCCAGCGCCGTCTGCCGCGGCAAGCCCAAGGTCCCGGCGATATAACCGACGATGAACACTCCGAAGATATTGAAGGTCACGCCTTCGATATAACGAGCGCCGAGGCCAAGCAGAGTGTTCTTGCCGTGGGTTCGCCACAACTCGAAGAACGGCACGTGTACCACTTTCTTGGATTCCTGGATGCGCGTGAAGGCTGGCGTCTCCATGATCTTCAAGCGGATATAAAGGCCGACCGCGACCAGGACTGCGCTGATCAAGAAAGCGATGCGCCAGCCCCAGGAAAAGAAGTCTGCCTCCGGCAGGTAGGACAGCAGGTAAACCATCCCCGAACTCAGCAACAGACCGGCCGGCACCCCGATCTGCGGCCAGCTTCCATAGAAGCCGCGCCGACCGGTCGGAGAATGCTCGACCGCCATTAACACCGCGCCGCCCCATTCGCCGCCGATGCCGATGCCCTGAAAGATGCGAAGAAAGAGCAACATGATCGGGGCCCAAATGCCCACCGAAGCATAGGTCGGCAGCAATCCGATCAAGAATGTTGCAATGCCCATAATCAGGATAGTGAGAATGAGCACAGCCTTGCGTCCGATACGGTCGCCATAGTGACCGAAAAGGATGCCGCCGACCGGTCGCGATATGAACCCGACGAAGAAGGTGGTGTAGGCCAGCAATGTGCCTACCAGTGGGTCGAAGTTTGGGAAGAAAAGCTTGTTGAACACGAGCGGTGTCACCACGCCAAACAGAAAGAAATCGTACCATTCAATGGTGGTGCCGATGGAGCTCGCTAACGCAATCGTGCCGATCGACGTGCCGAAGCCGCCGGATGCCGTCCTTGTTTGCATTTCT
>Ga0326726_10000261_pt1 | contig 51428 bp, 45 predicted proteins | sample MHFenrmetagenome_2_FD_207603 | JGI IMG/M metagenome (GOLD analysis project Ga0326726, IMG submission 207603) | Lab enriched peat soil microbial communities from Michigan Hollow, Ithaca, NY, United States - MHF15MN | ecosystem: Environmental > Terrestrial > Soil > Wetlands > Peat | place: USA... | reverse complement strand
TGGGCAGCGCGGCGCGCGGCACGACGCCGGGCGCCAACGCCGGCGAGGGTGAGGGCGCGATCACGTCGGCGCTGGACTGTGCGTTGCTCCAGGCGTTGCCGCGAAAGAAATACACCTGCCATTCGCTGGCGCCTTCGAGCACGCGCACTTGCTGGCCTTCGTTGCCGATCAGCTGTTGGCTCATCAGCCACGCCTGCTGCAGCTCGAATGCGCGTTTGACGGTGGGGCTGGCCCAGCGGCGCCACACGCCTTCGCGCAGCGACCACACCACGATCTGCGCACCGTCGGGCGTGACGCGGGCCAGGCGCAGGTTGGCACCGTCGAAAACCAATGCCGGCACGGTGGGGTTGTCGTACAGCGAACCGAGGTCCTGCTCCCATTGCGCGACCACTGTGGTCAGCCGCAGCGTGCGTTCTGCGGCCTCCTGGCTGGCATCGCGGGCGCGGATCATGCCGTCGACACCCTGCCAACCCATGGCCGACAAGATGGCCATGATCAGCAGCGCGACCAGCACCTCGACCAGCGTGAATCCGGCAACTCTTTGCATGGTATTCAATAGCGGCCGAGCACGGTCGACAAGGTCAGGATCGTGAGGCCCGTGTCATCGACCACCACGGCATCGACGCGGCGGAAGTTGGGGTTCGGCGTCGGCCGCGTGACCAGATGCCCCTTGTAGTCGCGACCCAGTTGATTGCAATCGAAGTCGGCGTCGCCGACGCCGGGGAACTGCTTGGTCAGCCGCAGATTGGTCAGCGCGTTGTCGGCGCACCATTGCGCATTGACGACTTCGCTCAAACGCTGTGCGTTGTCGGTCAGCGCACCGGCAGCCTTGAGCCCCGCTGCCAACGTGATGGCCACCACGGCCACGGCCACCAGCACTTCGACCAGCGTGAAGCCGCGCGCCGCGACGCGGCAACCGGCGCGGCGCGGTTGGCATCGCATCGTCGGATCTCGAGCGCGCAGCGAGCGGCCTGGTTTCATTGCACGGGCACGAACGGGCCGATGCCGTCGGTGGCCAGCGTGAGGTTGCGTTCGCCCAGGCGCAGCACGATGCGCTGCGGCCCGATCAGCGGCTCGGGCCCGAGCAATAGCGCGCGCGCGCCGATGATCTCGGCGCTGACGCCCTCGCCGAGCCACCGGGTGGGCATCGGCTCGCCGGCGATGGCGCCGACGAATCGAAACCCGCTCTCGCCGGGCTGCGTGGGCAGCTCGAAGCGCAACGGCACGCCGCTGCTGCGCGACTCGGCGCGTGCCGATTCGAGCAAGGCTGCCAGCCGCACCGCCTCGCGGTCCAACTGCGCGGAGGCCGGGTCGGGCAGCGAGAACACCACCAGGCTCACGGCCACTGCGACCAGCGCCATCACCACCATCAGCTCGATCAGCGTGAAGCCGCGCGGCGCGGCGCGCTCGAGTGGCCTATTGCCACGACCCGATGTCGGCGTTCGGCCCGTCGCCGCCGGGCTGGCCGTCGGCACCGAAGCTGAAGACATCGATCTCACCTTTCACGCCCGGGTAGAGGTACTGGTAGGGCCGGCCCCAGGGGTCGTTGGGCAACTTCTCGAGGTAGGGTCGCCAGTTCGACGGGATCGTTCCAGTCGTCGGCTTGCGCACGAGTGCGCTCAAGCCCTGGTCGGCTGCCGGATAACGCTGATTGTCCAACCGATACAGCTTGAGAGCCTGCATCAAATTGTTCACGTCGCTGCGTGCGGCGGTGACTCGCGCATCGTCGGCGCGATCGAGCACATTGGGCACGATGAATGCCGCCAGCACCCCGATGATGACCAGCACGACCATCAGTTCGATCAGCGTGAAGCCCTGCACGCGGCGTGATCGGTGGAGGGAGTTGCGGGCTGAACTCATCGTGCGGCGAAGCGGTCGATTCAAGTGGGGTGCATGATAATCGTGCGATGGCGATGCGACTGTTGTCGTTTGCAATCTGGGCCCTGGTGGCCGCCAGCGCCGTGTTCTGGTTGACGCGCTTGTTGGCACGCTCGGATGCGGCGCCGGCGCATGTGGTCACGGTCAGCGCCAGCACCTCGGTCGCGGCGGCGGATCTGTCGCGCCTGCTCGGCAGCACACGCAGCGCGGCCAACGCAGCATCACCGGAGCCGGCGGTGGATGCGCGCTATCGCCTGATCGGCGTGGTGGCGCCCAAGAGCACGGCGAGCACCGGCCTGGCATTGATCGCAGTGGACAACAAGCCGGCGCGTCCGATCGGCCTCGGCGGCGTGGTTGACGGCTCGCTGGTGCTGCTGGCGGTGAACCACCGCCGCGCCGAGCTCGGCCCGGCCGGTGGCGCTGCCACCGTGCGCCTGGAATTGCCCGCAGTGCCCGAGGCCAGCCGATCGGTGCGATCGGCAGCGGGCGCGCCACCGGTGGCGGCGACGCCACCCCCGCCGCTGCCCGCAATGCCGTTGCCGCTGCCGGTCCAGCAGGGTTCGGCATCGAATCCGGTGCCGGGGGCGCGGATTCCGGCCGCGATGCGCTGACGCGCATCGCCTCAATGGACCGTGCCGTCGCCGTCCGCGGGGCCGAGTTCGGCGTGTTGCGTGGTGATGCCCGAGGGTCGTGAAGGTCCGGGGTCTTCGCCTTCGGCCACTTCGGTCAGCAGCGCCGCCGCACTCTTGACCAGCGGCCACGCCAGCGCCGCGCCGGTGCCGTCGGTGCTTTCCATGCCGAGCTCCAGCAACGCCGAGGCACGGAACAGATTGAGCGCCTGATCCAGCCCGCGGTGGCTGTGGCTGCGGCAGAACACGCAATAGTCGGTGGCCGGCGTGGCGATGCGCGAGGCCACCAGCAGCGCCGCGCACGCCGACATGCCGTCGACCATGATCAGGTGGCGCTTGCTCGCCGCGACCAGCAGCACGCCCACCATCACCGCGACCTCGAAGCCGCCGAAGGCGGCCAGCACCTCGACCGGGTCCGTCACGTCGCGGTGTTTGGCTTGCGCTGCCTGCACGATCGACATCAGGTGGTTGAGCAGCTCCGGGTTCATGTTGGGGCCGCTGACGATCAGGTCGCGCACCGGCGTGTCGGTCAGCCGCGACAACACCAGGGCCGCGCTCTCGTGGGCGCCCACACCGATGCCCGCCACCGCCACCAGATTGCCGCGCAGCGTGTCGCCGATCTCCATGCCGGCGCGGATCGCAGCGTGGGCCTGGTCGACCGACATCGCCAGGCCGACGCGTGCGTTGCGCGTGCCGTGCGCGATCTTGCGACGGATCAACCGGTCATGCGGCGCCACCATCTCGGCGACGCCGCAGTCGACCACCGAGAGCTCGAGCCCCAGGATGCGCGCGAACACCGATACCGGCAGTTGCCCGGTCAGCAGTTGCGACACCTGTTCGTGTGTCTGCTTGCGCTGCGGCGCTGCGAGGCCGTCGACCGCCAGGCCATGGTCGGCCGCAAAGATGACCAGCTGCGGATCGCGAAAGCGCGGCTTGAGCGTGTTCTGCATCAGGCCGAGCCGGATCGCCAGCGGCTCCAGTTCGCCCAGGCTGCCGGTGGCCTCGGCGCGGCGCTGCAGCTTTTCCTTCAGCGCGCCTTCCAGCAGCGGCTTGGAAGTCGGCGCGATCAGCGAGCGGTCGGCTGACATGGCACGTTAGTGTACGTACGAACAACTCGGCCCGAACGCCGGCACCGCACATCAGCGCAGGAACAACGCATACACCGGGTTGCGAGTTTCTTCGGTGTAGGGATAAGCCAGCGTGGTGAGGAACTGTTCAAATGCCGCGCGATCGCTGGCCGGGACCTGGATGCCCACCAGGATGCGGCCGTAGTCGGCACCCTGGTTGCGATAGTGGAACAGGCTGATGTTCCAGCCGGGATTCATGGCCGACAGGAAGCGCATCAGGGCGCCCGGCCGCTCGGGGAAGATGAAGCGCAGCAGCCGCTCGTGGCGGGCCAACTCGGAACGGCCGCCCACCATGTGGCGTACGTGTTCCTTGGCGAGTTCGTCGTCGGTGAGGTCCAGCGTCGGAAAACCGTGGCGCTCGAACTGTCGCGCGGTGCGCCCGGCCTCGTCTCGGTGCGAGATCGCGACGCCGACGAACACATGGGCCAGCTGCTCGTCGGAGATGCGGTAGTTGAACTCGGTGACCGCGCGCGGGCCCACCAGTTCGCAGAACTGCCTGAACGAACCGCGCCGCTCCGGAATCGTGACCGCGAACAGCGCCTCGCGCTGCTCGCCGAATTCGGCGCGCTCGGCCACGAAGCGCAGCCGATCGAAGTTCATGTTGGCGCCGGAGGTGATGCTCACGAACGTGCGCCCCTTGACCTTGCGTTTGGCGACGTATTGCTTGATGCCTGCCACACCCAACGCGCCTGCGGGCTCGAGCACGGTGCGGGTGTCGTGGAAGACATCTTTGATCGCGGCGCACACCTCATCGGTGTCGACAATCACGAATTCGTCGACCCACTGCCGCGCCAGCCGAAACGTTTCCTCGCCCACCATCTTGACCGCGGTGCCGTCGGAGAACAGGCCCACCTCGGCGAGCTCGATGCGCCTGCCGGCGCGCACCGAGCGCGCCATGGCGTCGGAATCGCGCGTCTGCACGCCGATGACGCGCACCTCGGGGCGCACGGACTTCAAGTACGCCGCGACCCCCGAAATCAGGCCGCCGCCCCCCACCGCGACGAACACCGCATCCAGCGGACCTTGATGCTGGCGCAGGATCTCCATGCCGATGGTGCCCTGGCCAGCGATGACGTCGGGGTCGTCGAAGGGGTGCACGAAGCTCAGACGCTGCTTGCGTTGCAGCGTCAGCGCGTGCGTGTAGGCGTCGGAGTAGCTGTCGCCGTGCAGCACCACCTCGCCGCCGAGCGCCTGCACCGCATCGACCTTTACGCGCGGGGTGGTCACCGGCATCACCACGACGGCGCGGCAGCCCAGACGCTTGGCGCCCAGCGCGACGCCTTGCGCATGGTTGCCCGCCGATGCGCAAATGACGCCACGCGCCAGTTGCGCAGCGCTCAAATGGACCATCTTGTTGTAGGCGCCGCGCAGCTTGAAGCTGAACACGCTTTGCTGATCTTCGCGCTTGAGCAGCACGTGGTTGCCCAGGCGACGCGACAAGGCGCGCGCCTGATCCAGCGGGGTCTCCTGCGCCACGTCGTAGACGCGCGCCGTCAGGATGCGCTGCAGGTAGTCCGCGCGGCTGCCCGCAGGCGGCGTGCGCTGTGAGCGAGCCATTCGGTTTCGGCTGTGTTTGCGGCGCCGCATCATATGCGGCGCCGCCTGCAGCTGACCAAGAAAAAAGGCCCGAAGCGCGAGCCCCGGGCCCAATCCACCAATGGGAGGAGGTGGAGGAGACAACCTTCGCAACGACGACCACTACAGGCCGATCGATGCCATGGCCGCAAGTCTAACGTGGTCGATGCTGCATCGCAATATGATCGGCGGGAGCGGCGCAGCTGCGACAGGACGTTGTGAGGTCGCGCGAGCGACAGTTGACTGGGCAGGAGAGACCCCATGGATTGCACGGTGCACTGGGTTCGCGACAGCGGCATGGCATTCATCGCCGAGACCGGCAGCGGCCACGTGTTGGCGATGGATGGGTCGCCCGACGGCGGCGGGCGCAATCTGGCGCCGCGGCCGATGGAGACGGTGCTCGCCGGCACGGGCGGCTGCAGCGCGTACGACGTGGTGACCATCCTGCGTCGTGGCCGGCACGACGTACGCGGCTGTACGGTGAAGCTGCAGGCGGAGCGGGCGCCTACCGATCCGAAGGTGTTCACGCGGGTTCACATGCACTTCGTTGTCAGTGGACACCAGTTGAGCGCGGACGCCGTGGCCAGAGCAGTCGCGCTGTCACACGAGAAGTACTGTTCAGCGACGGCGATGTTGGTCAAGACTGCGCAGGTGACCACCAGCCATGAGCTGGTCGCGGTGTAGTCGAGCTGGGCCGCCCCAGCACGCGGTCAGTCACGTGCTGCCGAGGAAGGGCCAAGCCTCAGACATGGTGCGCTGTGCGGGTCATCACACGCGCTGCCACGCGCATGGCCCATCTGATCGGCGCTGGTAGCACCGCGGCGCCGCTTTGTTGGGCGTCGGCGGCGTGTTGCGCTTCATCGATCTTCATCTGCTCGACGATGGCCCGCGACGGCGCGTCCGCGCCCGGCAAGCGATCGAGGTGGCTCGCGAGGTGCTGTTCCACCTGGCGCTCGGTCTCAGCCACGAAGCCCAGGCTCCAGCGGTCTCCAGCGATGCCGGCCAGCAGACCGATGCCGAACGCACCGGCATACCACAGCGGATTGAGCACGCTGGTGTGCGCACCCAACTGCGCGAGGCGGCGCTCGGTCCAGGCCAAGTGATCGACTTCTTCGGCTGCCGCGCGCTGCATGTGGGCACGCAGCTGCGGCGAGCGGGCGCTGAGCGCCTGCGCCTGGTACAGCGCCTGTGCGCATACCTCGCCGACGTGGTCCACACGCAGCAATGCGCCGGATAGTTTGCGTTCTTGCGCCGTGAGCTCCGATTCGTGCGCGGTTGGCGACGGTCGCGCAGCGTGCGCCCCGCCCGTCAACGTGCGCAGCGCCTGGTCGGCGCTTCCAAGCCACTCGTCAAGGGTCATGAGCGACAGCCTATCGCAATCCCTGGGGTGGGTTTTCCTGGGGGCATGCAGGCAATCAGCATCGTTCGCCTGCGCAAAGTGTTTCGCGTTGTTGCCAGACAACATCGCCAGGGCGTTTCCGAGCCAACTCTTTGCATCGGCCGAACTGCTCTGGTGCAATAGCCGCAGCTTCCGATGAGGAGGTTGGCCTGGTTGGCTTCGCCCACGTCGGCGCGACGGCTGTTCTTGAAATCAGGACCTCTTGTTCAAACCTAGGAGATCATTGCAATGAAAAAATCTCTGCTCGCTCTCGCTGTGCTCGGCGCGTTTGCCGGCGTGGCGTCGGCACAGTCGTCGGTGACGATTTTTGGTGTGGTCGATCTGAGCATCAACCAGATCAAGAATGGCACGGCGAAGACCACGTCGATGCAAAGCAACCAGTTGAACAGCAACCGGTTGGGCTTCCGCGGCGTGGAAGACTTGGGCGGCGGCATGAGCGCGGGCTTCTGGCTTGAAGCGCCGATGAGCAATCAGGACGGCAATCCCGGCGCCTTGAATTTCACGCGTCGTTCGACCGTCAGCCTGTTCAGCGGCGCGGGTGAGATCCGTCTGGGCCGTGACTATGACCCGTCGTTCTGGAACACGGTGTACTTCGACGTCAACGGCGCCAACGGCATCGGCGAAGGTCTTAACTTGATCACCGCGCTGGGCAGCGGTGCGTCCACCATCGCGCGCGCCAACAATTCGATCGGCTACTTCCTGCCGAGCAACCTCGGTGGCGTGTACGGTCAGGCGATGGCTGCGTTGGGCCAGGGCGTCGACGCCAACAAGTACTACGGCGGGCGCATCGGCTATGCCGCCGGTCCGATCGATGTGGCGTTTGGTTATGGCGTGACCAAGGTCACGCCGGCCAACGACTTCAAGATGATGAACATCGGCGCGTCGTGGAACTTCGGCGCCGCCAAGCTGTACGGCTACTGGAACCAGAACAAGTTCGGCGCGTTGAAGCAGGACGTCTACGAAATCAGCGTGGGTGTTCCGCTGGGCCAAGGTGAATTCCGTGCGTCCTACGGCCACGAGAATGCCAGTGGTGGCACGACCAATCCCAACGACGCCAACCTGTGGAGCCTTGGCTACGTGTACAACCTGTCCAAGCGCACTGCGCTGTATGGTGGCTATGCCGAGATCTCCAACAAGGGTGCCGCCGCCTTCACGATTCTGGGTGGCACGGCCCAGGCGGGTCTGGCGGGCCACAAGTCGTCGGGTTTCAACGTCGGTATGCGTCACTCGTTCTGAGGACCTGCACTCACGTTGCTGTGGAGCCGCCCTTCGGGGCGGCTTTTTCATGGCCATCGCCGTTTAGTGGTCATCGGCAAGCTGGGGTCGACTTTGTCTGGCGAACGCCTGACTCGTCGCCGCGCCGTGTTCGCGACATGGCGCTGACGGGCTGAACCGTCCTTTGCAGCAGCCGCGCCCAGGTTTCCCCGATTTGCGACCGATGATCGCTTGCGCCGATGATGGCCGCCCATGCTTGCATTCGTGTTGCGCCGCTTGATTCAAGCCGTCGTGGTGATGCTGACCGTGGCGTTCATCGCCTTCATGCTGTTTCAGTACGTCGGCGACCCGGTGACCAATCTGCTGGGCCAAGATGCCACGGCCGAGCAGCGGCAGCAGCTGCGCGCCGATCTGGGGCTCGATGCGCCGTTCCCGGTGCAGTTCGTGCGTTTCGTGGGCAATGCTCTGCACGGCGAGTTCGGCCTGAGCTTGCGCCAGGGCCGCAAGGTGTCGGCGCTGATCGTCGAGCGCTTCCCTGCCACCATCGAGTTGGCGTTCTCCGCCGCGGTGATCGCGTTGCTGGCGGGAGTGACGCTGGGTGTCTACACGGCTCTGCGCCGTGACAGCTTCGGCTCGCAGGTGTGGATGGCGTTGTCGCTGGTCGGCGTGTCGCTGCCCACGTTCCTGATCGGGATTTTGCTGATCCTCGTGTTTGCGGTGCTCCTCAAGGTGCTGCCGAGCTTCGGTCGCGGCGATGTGGCCACCGTGGCCGGGTGGTCGAGCGGCCTGCTCACCGTCGACGGCTGGAAGCACTTGGTGCTGCCGTCGTTGACGCTGTCGATCTTCCAGTTGGCGCTGATCATGCGCTTGGTGCGCGCCGAGATGCTGGAGGTGCTGCGCACCGACTACATCAAGTTCGCGCGAGCCAGGGGGCTGAGCGATCGGGCGGTCTACTTCGGGCATGCGCTGAGGAACACGCTGGTGCCGGTGATCACGATCACCGGCCTGCAGCTGGGCGCGCTGATTGCGTACGCCATCATCACCGAGACCGTCTTCCAGTGGCCCGGCATGGGGCTGTTGTTCATCCAGGCGGTACAGTTCGCCGACATCCCGGTGATGGCCGCCTACCTGTGCCTGACCGCATTGATCTTCGTGTTGATCAACCTGATGGTCGACCTGTTGTACTTCGCGGTCGACCCCAGGCTTCGAATCGAGCGCGTCGCTGCGGCCCATTGAATGAGCACCGTGCTGACAGCGGCCGACAAGCCCACACGCTGGGCACGCCTGCTCGACAGCGACGTGTGGCACAGCTTCAAGCATTCGCCGACCGCCATCACGGCATCGCTGATCGCACTGGTGTGCGTGCTATGCGCGCTCTTCGCGCAATGGGTCGCGCCGCACAACCCCTTCGATCTGGCCACGCTGGACTTGAGCGACGCGCGGTTGCCTCCGTCGTGGCTCGAAGGCGGCAGCGTCAAATACCTGCTCGGCACCGACGACCAAGGGCGCGATATCCTGTCGGCATTGATGTACGGCTCGCGCATCTCGCTGTTCGTGGGCCTCGCATCGGTGGCGTTGTCGATGCTGATCGGCGTTGGTCTGGGCCTGCTGTCGGGCTTTGCGGGTGGAGCGGTCGACGGCTTCATCATGCGCGTGTGCGACGTGATGCTGTCGTTCCCGGCGATCCTGGTGGCGCTGTTGATCGACGGTTTCGGGCGCACGTTGTTTCCCGATGCCCACGAGTCGCTGGCGTTCGCGGTGTTGGTGTTCGCGATCGCGCTGACTGGCTGGGTGCAGTACGCCCGCACGGTGAGGGGCTCCACGATGGTGGAGCGCAACAAGGAATACGTGCAGGCTGCGCGGGTGATCGGCGTGGCGCCGCTGCGCGTGATGTTTCGCCACGTCTTGCCCAACGTGCTCGGGCCGGTGTTGGTGTTGGCGACGATTCAGATCGCGGGCGCCATCATCACCGAGGCCACGCTGAGCTTTCTGGGTGTCGGCGTGCCACCGACCTCGCCCTCGCTCGGCACCTTGATCCGCATCGGCCAGGACTTTCTCTTTTCCGGCGAGTGGTGGATCACCGTCTTTCCAGGCTTGATGCTGGTGCTGATCGCGCTGTCGGTGAATCTGCTGGGCGATTGGCTGCGCGACGCGCTCAACCCGCGCCTGCGCTGAGCCCGACGCCGCCCGCGAGCCCGCATGCCGACGCCGCTGCTCGAAGTGAGCCACCTGCGGGTGGAGTTCCCCACGCGGCGCGGCACGCTGCTGGCATTGGACGACGTGTCGTTCTCGATCGCCCCGGGCGAGATCCTCGGCGTGGTGGGCGAGTCGGGCGCGGGCAAATCGCTGACGGGCGCCTCGATCATCGGCCTGCTCGAGCCACCCGGGCGCATCGCGCGTGGCGAGATCCGGCTCGAAGGCGAACGCATCGACAACCTGCCGCCCGATCGCATGCGCGCGGTGCGCGGGCGACGCATCGGCGCCATCTTTCAGGATCCGTTGACCTCGCTGAACCCGCTGTACACGGTGGGGCGACAGTTGGTGGAAACGATCCAGACGCACTTGCCGATGGATCGCGCTCGAGCGCGCGCGCGTGCCGTCGCCTTGCTGAAGGAAACCGGCATTCCCGCGGCCGAACAGAGGTTCGATCACTATCCGCACCAGTTCTCGGGCGGCATGCGTCAACGGGTGGTGATCGCGCTGGCGCTCGCCGCCGAGCCCAAGCTGATCGTCGCCGACGAGCCGACGACAGCGCTCGACGTGTCGATCCAGGCACAGATCATCGCGCTGCTCAAACGCCTGACGCGGCAGCACGGCGCCGCGGTGATGCTGGTGACGCACGACATGGGCGTGATCGCCGAAGCGAGCGACCGTGTGGCCGTGATGTACGCCGGCCGCATCGTCGAGGTGGGCCCGGTGCAGCAGGTGATCCATCGGCCGGCGCACCCGTACACCGTTGGCTTGATGGGATCGATCCCGTCGATGGCGGTTGAGCATGACCGGCTGCTGCAGATCGACGGCACCATGCCGCGCTTGAATGCCATTCCCGACGGCTGCGCATTCAATCCGCGGTGCCCGAAGGCGTTCGAGCGCTGCCGCCACGATCGGCCTGACCTGATGGCGGCCGAAGCGACGCAGGCCGCCTGCTGGCTGGTGGGCGGCGAGCGAGGTGGGGCGTGACCGCGCTGGTCGAAACCGTCGAGTTGGGCAAGGTGTTCGACGTGTCGGCGCCATGGCTGAATCGCGTGCTCGAGCACAAGCCGCGGCAGTCGGTGCACGCGGTCGATGGCGTCAGTTTCAGCATTCAGAAGGGGCGTACGCTGGCCCTGGTGGGTGAGTCGGGTTGCGGCAAGAGCACGGTGGCACGCATGTTGGTCGGGCTCTACCGGCCGACCCGAGGCGTCATTCGGTTCGACGGCCAGGACGCGCAGGCTGCGTGGCGCGCCAACGGCGGCCGCGTGTTGCGCCGACGCATCCAGATGATCTTCCAGGATCCCTACGCCAGCTTGAATCCGCGCTGGACAGTGCGCGACATCGTCGCCGAGCCGTTGCGCGAGCACGCGCTGGTGCGCGACGCGGCGACCCTGAACGATCGTGTCTCGGCCTTGCTGCACCAAGTCGGCCTGGCGGCGGCGGACATGGCGAAGTTCCCGCATCAGTTCTCTGGCGGCCAGCGCCAGCGCATCTCGATCGCGCGGGCGTTGGCCACGCAGCCCGAGTTCCTGGTGTGCGACGAGCCGACCTCGGCGCTCGACGTCTCGGTGCAGGCGCAGGTGCTCAACATCATGAAGGACCTGCAGCGCGAACGCGGCTTGACCTATCTCTTCATCTCACACAACCTGGCGGTCGTGCGACACGTCAGCGACGAAGTCGGTGTCATGTACCTCGGGCGGCTGGTCGAGTGGGCCGACAAGGAGACGCTGTTCAGATCGCCGCGGCATCCGTACACCCGCATGCTGCTCGACGCGATCCCCGACATCTCGATGACGGGCCGCGCCCGCACGCCGGTGCAGGGCGAGGTGCCGAATCCGCTCGAACCCCCGACAGGCTGCGCATTTCATCCGCGCTGCCCGCACGCCAACGAGCGTTGCACACGCGAGCGCCCCGAGCTGCTCGATCTCAAAGGCGCTCGAGTGGCATGCCACGCCGTGGCCGAAGGCCGCATCGGCGCCAGCGGCTGACAAGACGGCGCCGTCGTCAGCGGATCAGGCTTTCACCGGCGTAGAGCGATTCGAGCGTTTCGCGTCGGCGGATCAGATGGGCGGTGTCGCCCTCGACCATCACCTCGGCCGCGCGCGGCCGGCTGTTGTAGTTGCTGGCCATGGCCATCGCATAGGCGCCAGCCGACGTGACGGCCAGCAGGTCGCCCTCGCGGATCGTCAGCGAGCGTTCCCGACCCAGCCAGTCGCCCGACTCGCAGATCGGGCCGACCACGTCCCACACCTCGGGCGGGCCGTCGCGCAGCGTGCATGGCGTGATGCCCATCCAGGCGTCGTACATCGCCGGCCGCACGAGGTCGTTCATCGCCGCGTCGACGACGCAGAAGTTGCGTTGGCCGCCATGCTTGAGCACCAGCACGCGCGCCAGCAGCACGCCGGCGTTGCCGACCAGCGAGCGTCCGGGTTCGACCAGGATTTCGCGCTGCCCGTGGCCTCTGGAATCGATGCGTGCCAGCATCGCAGTGATCAACGCATCGGCGGCCGGCGGCGTCTCGTTGGTGTAGGTGATGCCCAGGCCGCCACCCAAGTCGATGTGGGACAACCGCACACCCTCTCGCTCGACGGCCTCCACCAGGTCGAGCAGGCGCTCCAGCGCCTCCAGGTAGGGCGCGCTGTCGGTGACCTGCGACCCGATGTGGCAGTCGATGCCGACAACTTCGATGCCGGGCAGTCGCGCTGCTTGCCGGTACACCGCCACCGCGCGATCGTGCGCGACGCCGAACTTGTTGCCGCGCAGGCCAGTGGAGATGTAGGGATGGGTCTTGGCATCGACGTCGGGGTTGACCCGCAGGCTGATCGACGCCCGCTTGCCCACGCTCGTGGCTACGTCCGACAAGGCGAGCAGCTCCGATTCGCTTTCGACGTTGAAGCAACGCACGCCAGTGGCCAGCGCGAAGCGCAGTTCGTCGATGGTCTTGCCCACGCCCGAGAACACCACGCGCGACGGATCGCCGCCAATGGCCAGCACGCGCTGCAGCTCCCCGCCCGACACGATGTCGAAGCCGCAGCCCTCGGCCGCGAAGGTCTGCAGCACGGCCAGGCTCGAGTTCGCCTTCATCGCGTAGCAGATCAGGTGCCGTCTGCCGCTGAGGGCTCGTTGGTAAGGCGCCAGCGCAGCGCGCATCGCGCCGCGCGAATACACGTACAGCGGCGTGCCGTGCGCTGCGGCGACGTCGGCCACGCGCACGCCATCCAACCACAGCTCGGTGCCGCGGCGATGCAGGAACGGTGCCCCGGGCAGCGGCGTCATCGTGTCGGCGTCGACGCAGCCGAGGCGGCGCTCCTGGGGAGGGTGAGCGGCCCCTTCTGGCCGCAAGCCGCAAGGGCGGTACCAACAGCGAGCGCGGCCACTGATGACCGCAGCAGGGTGAAAGCCCGGCGCCGTGTGGCGCGGGCGAACCGCGTGGCTACACTGTGGCGGTCAACCATCGATTCATTGTATCGACCATGCGGGTACCCACTGAGCGACCCAGCGCGCTCGCCGCGACGGCGAGCGATTCGAGCCGCCCGGCATCATTGTCCGACGCCGAGTTTCACGAGCGAGCGCATGCGGTACTGTCGATCGTCGAAACCACGCTCGACCGCTGGCTACAGGACGATGAGATCGACATCGACAGCCATCGCACGGGCGGGCTGCTGGAGTTGGAGTTCCCCAGCGGCAGCAAGATCGTCGTCAACACGCAGCCGCCATTGCATGAACTGTGGCTCGCCGCCCGCACCGGTGGCTATCATTTCAAGCTGGTTGGCGGGCAGTGGATCGACACGCGCACTGGTGGCGAGTTCTTTGCGATGCTGTCGCGCGAGATCAGCGCCCAGGCGGAGCGACCTCTCACGATCGGGCCATCCGGCGCCTGAGCCGGATCAGCGCTTGAACAGATCCAAGATGCTCTTGCGCTCGTCTTCGCTCGGCGCTTGCGGCGGCAGCTGATCCTCCAAGCCCAGACTGGTGACACCGGCGCCGGGGCCGAACTCTTCGTACATCCAATCGCTGCCATGCAGCACCACGCCCTCGGGCGGCGGCAGTGAACGCGGTGGGATGGTGCGCAGGGCCTGCGCCATGTACTCCATCCAGACCGGGAGCGCCAGGCCACCGCCGGTTTCTCGATCACCCAGCTTGCGCGGCGTGTCGTAGCCGATCCAAACCACGGCCACCAGGTCGGGCTGGAAGCCGGCAAACCAGGCGTCGAGCGAGTCGTTGGTGGTGCCAGTCTTGCCGGCGATGTCCGGCCGCTTGAGTGCCTGCGCCTTGGCCGCTGTGCCGCTGCGGGTGACCTCGCGCAACAACTGGGTCATCATGAAGGCGTTGCGGGCGTCGATCGTTCGCATCGATGCGTCGAGCACTTGCGGCTTGGTTTCTTGCACCACGCGGCCCTTCGAGTCGGTGACGCGCGCCACCAGGACCGGGTTGATGCGATAGCCGCCGTTGGCGAACACGCTGTAGGCACTCGCCATCTGCAGCGGCGTCACAGCGCCGGCGCCGAGCGCCATGGTCAGGAAGGCGGGATGCTTCTCGGCATCGAATCCGAAGCGGGTGATCCAGTCCTGCGCGTAGGCCGGGCCGATGGCCTGCAGGATGCGGATCGACACCATGTTCTTTGACTTGGCCAGCGCCTGCCGCAGCGGCATCGGACCCTCGAATTTGCCGTCGTAGTTCTTGGGTTCCCACGGTTGGCTGCCGGTGGCCGTGGCGTCGAAGAACAACGGCGCGTCGTTGATCACCGTCAACGGCGTGAAACCCTTTTCCAAGGCCGCCGAATAGATGAACGGCTTGAAGCTGGAGCCCGGTTGCCGCCAGGCCTGCGTGACGTGATTGAACTTGCTCTTGTCGAAATCGAAGCCACCGACCATGGCAAGCACCGAACCGTCGGTGGGTCGCATCGAGACGAAAGCGCCTTCGACCTCGGGCTGCTGGGTCAAGCTCCAGTCGCCCTTGGCGCCACGAATGACCCGCACGACCGCACCCGGACGAATCCGGCTCTTGGGAGGCCCACGCTCGGCCAGGCCCGAAGCGACAGGCCGCAGGCCATCACCAGTCACGGTGATCGACTCGCCCGACTGCAATACCGCGACCACACGTTTGGGTGAGGCCTCGAGCACCACCGCGGCCAGCAACTCGTCGTTATCGGGGTGGTCAGCCAGCGCCTCGGCGATGCGCGAATCGACCTCCCTGGGATCGGAGGGCAAGTCCACATAGGCTTCGGGTCCGCGGTAGACCTGTCTGCGCTCGTAGTCCATCAATCCGCGGCGCAGCGCACGATAGGCGACCTCCTGGTCCGACGAGTCGATCGTGACGTGCACGTTCAGGCCGCGCGAGTAGGTGTCTTCGCCGTATTGCGCGTAGATCAATTGGCGTACCGTCTCGGCGACGTATTGCGCGTGCACTTTCGATTCCGTTGCAGTGCGGTAGCGCAACGCCTGCTGGCGCGCGGCCTCGGCTTGTTCATTGGAGATGAATCCGTTCTCGACCATCCGGTCGATGATGTGCAGTTGCCGCACTTTGGCCCGCCGAGGATTGGCGATCGGGTTGTAGGCCGACGGCGCCTTGGGCAGGCCGGCGAGCATGGCCGCCTCGGCCACCGTGACGTCGTGCAGCGACTTGCCGAAATACACCTCGCTGGCCGCCGCGAAACCATAGGAGCGTTGGCCGAGGTAAATCTGGTTCATGTAGACCTCGAGAATCTGCTCCTTGGAGAGCTGATTCTCGATTTTCAAGGCCAGCAGAATCTCGTAGATCTTGCGGGTGAAGGTCTTCTCGGTGGAGAGATAGAAGTTGCGCGCCAACTGCATCGTGATGGTCGATGCACCTTGACTCTTGAATTCGCTCAAGCTCGCCAGGCCGGCACGAAGCACGCCCTTGTAGTCGACCCCGCCGTGCTCATAGAAGTGCGCGTCCTCGATCGCCAGCACGGCGTCCTTCATGACCTTGGGGATCTGGCCGATCGGCGTGAACTGACGGCGCTCTTCGCCGAATTCGCCCAGCAGCACGCCGTCGGACGAGAGCACCCGCAGCGGCAGTTTCGGCCGATAGTCGCTCAGGCCGGCTATGTCGGGCAAGTTGGGGTAGGCGACCGACAGCGCCAGGATCACCAGTGTGGCCGCCGCGACCAACGTGGCCATCGACAGCCCCAGCGCCCAAGAAAAGACACGCGACAGCACACGAGCCCAGCTGGGCCAATTTCTAGTCAGGTCCCAGCGGCTACCCGCCGGTGGCGCCGCATCGGCGCGCGCAGTGTCGCTCATAGAGGTGCGCTCGATTATAGGAACGCGCCCTCCACGAACCCGAGTGAAGTGTGAACTGCTTCTCGCTCGTCACAAACCAGCCCCCAGGACAGGCATGGCCTACTGCGGTTTTCGGTCGTGAATGAAGCCGGCGCAGCGTCGGCCAATCACAACGAGGTGGCAGGTTGTTGCGGGAATTTTTCTTTGGTGCACAAGGGCTTTACTGCTAGCATTGAAGTGACTTATTAAGAGCGTGTCGGCCCTTTCGGTGATACGCCTTGGGAGACCCAATCCGTGAGCTTTATGGACCTGTTGCTGGGTCGCAAGCACCCACCCGTCATCGGCCTCGACATCAGTTCATCGAGCGCGAAACTGGTTGAGCTTGGGCAGACGACCGGTGGTGAGTTTGTGTTGGAGCGCTTTGCATCCGAGCCCTTCGAAAAGGGCTGGATCACCGATGGGCAGATCGAGAAGTTCGACGAGGTAGCCGATGCGGTGAGGCGTGTGGTTCAAAAGAGTGGCTCCAAGACCAAACAAGTGGTGATGGCCATGCCACAGTCGGCGGTCATCACCAAGAAGATCATGCTGCCCGCGGGCCTGCGCGAAGAAGAACTCGAGCTTCAGGTCGAGTCGGAGGCGAATCAATACATCCCGTTCTCGCTGGATGAGGTGAGTTTGGATTTTTGCGTGATCGGCCCCAGCGCCACGTCGGTCGGCGACGTGGAGGTGCTGATCGCCGCGTCGCGCAAGGATCGTGTGCAGGATCGTCAAGGTCTGGCCGAGGCGGCCGGACTGAAACCGGTTGTGCTCGATATCGAGTCTCACGCATCGCGCCTGGCGATGAGTCGAGTGATCTCCGCGCTTCCCAACGAGGGCAAGGACGCGCTCGTCGCGCTGTTCGAAATCGGTGCGGACACAACGAGTCTCAAGGTGCTGCGCGACGACGAAATGCTGTACGACCGCGACCAGGCGTTCGGCGGCTCCCAGCTGACGCAACTGATCTCGCGCCAGTACGGCTTCTCGTTCGAAGAAGCAGAAGGCAAGAAACTGGCCGGCGACCTGCCTGAAGACTACGAGGCGTCGATCCTGGTGCCCTTCGTGGACAGCCTGTCGCAGGAAATCGGGCGTGCCCTGCAGTACTTCTTCACCAGCACGCCGCACCACAAGGTGCACTATGTGATGTTGTCCGGCGGCACCGCCACGTTGCCCGGGTTGAAGGATCGCGTCACCGAGTTGACCGGCTTTGCGTCGATGGTCGTCAACCCGTTCGACAACATGCGCCTGGGCTCGGGAATCCGCGAGGCAAAGATGCGTCGTGAAGCGGCGTCGTACCTGACGGCGTGCGGCCTGGCGATGCGGAGGTTCGTGCAGTGATCCTGATCAACCTACTTCCGCACCGTGAGGAGAAGAGGGTCGCGCGCAAGCGCGCGTTCTTCGTTGCGTTGGGTGTTGCCGCAGTGACTGGGGCGGTGGTGGTTGGCATCTGGTATTCGGTGCTGCAGCAGCTCACTTCCGCACAACAGGCGCGCAACGGCTTTCTGAAGACCGAAATTGCCAAGCTCGAAACGCAAATCAAGGACATCGCCAACCTGCGCAACGAGATTGAAGCGCTGAAGGCAAGGCAGCGGGCGGTGGAGGATCTGCAAACCAACCGCAATATCCCGGTGTATTTGCTGGACGAATTGGTCAAGCAAACCCCAGAAGGCATCTATCTGACGGCGATCCGTCAAAACGGTGGGGTCGTCACGGTGGCCGGCGTGGCCCAGACCAACGAGCGGGTATCCGAGTTTCTGCGCAACACGCAATACAACTCCAAGTGGCTGGAGCGTCCGGAGTTGGTGGAAATCAAGGCGGTCACCATGACGACCACCAACAAAGAACAACGCCGCTTGTTCGACTTTTCGATGCGCGTCACCATGAAGCGCCCGGCGGCGCCGGCCCCTGCGGGTTCCGCCCCCGTTCCTGGTGCAGCTGCGGCCAAGTCGGCGTGACGAGGTGACAGATGGCTACCCGACGCAATTTTGATGTCACTACGCTGCTCGACCATGCGGCGTCGCAGTTTCGCGGACTCAATGCCCGCGAGCCTGGCCAGTGGCCTGCGCTGCCCAAGCTGGCCGCCTGGCTTGGCGCCGCGCTGCTTGTCGTCGTGATCGGCTGGTTCCTTGTGTTGTCTGGTGCCGCGGAAGAATTGCAGGCAGAACGCGACCGTGAGCCCGCACTGAAGTCAGACTATCGCGGCAAGCTGGCGCAGGCGGTCAACCTGACCGAGCTGCGCAAGCAGAAGCTGCAAGTCCAGGAGTACGTGACCCAGCTCGAGAAGCAGCTGCCAGGCAAGGCAGAAATGGACGCACTGCTGTCCGACATCAACCAAGCGGGTTTGGGGCGCGGCCTGCAGTTTGAGTTGTTCCGGCCCGGGCAGGTGGAGGTCAAGGAGTACTACGCCGAACTGCCGATCACGATTCGGGTCACGGGTCGCTATCACGACATCGGATCGTTCGCAGCCGATGTGGCCAATCTGTCGCGCATCGTGACATTGCACAACCTGAACATCGCAGCAGCTCAAAAGGACACGTCCGGCAATCTGGCGATGGATGCGACCGCGCGGACTTATCGTTACCTCGACAGCAGCGAGGTCGACGCTCAGCGCCGGGCTGCCGCCAAGACAGCGGGGGCCAAGAAATGACGACGGCCGGCATGAGATGGACGGCGCTGGCGCTGTTGGGCGCCACACTGGTCGGCTGTGGCCAGGACAACGAAGAGTTGCAGGCCTGGATGGATCAGCAGCGACGTGAGGTCAAACCCAGCATCACTCCATTGACGCCGCCGAAGAAGTTCGATCCGGCGCCTTATGCGAGCGCGCAGGCGGTTGAGCCGTTCAGCAATCAAAAACTGTCCGTTGCGCTCAAGCAAGAGGCCAAGCAGCCGAACTCGCTGCTGGCAGCAGAGCTGAATCGTCGCAAGGAGCCGTTGGAGTTCTACACGCTCGATGGCATGAACATGGTCGGTAGCGTGACCAAGCAGGGGCGGCCGTTTGCGCTGTTGAAGGTCGACAACCTGCTGTATCAGGTGAAGGTGGGCGACTACCTGGGTCAGAACTACGGACGGATATTGAAGATCACCGAGACCGAGATCGCGCTGCGCGAGATCGTTCAGGACGCGGCCGGCGAATGGATCGAGCGGCCCGGCACGCTGCAGCTGCAGGAGAAGGCGCGATGAATCAACAGCGAGGGAACCCCAACATGCTGAAGTGGCGCCTGAGAGCGGCTGCCTTTGTGGTGGCGCTGGCTGCGCCGCTGGTCGGCTGGGCCCAAAACACGATCCAAGCCATCACCAGCAGCCAGCAGGCCGGCAGCGAAGTGGTTCGAATCGAACTGGCGGAACCGCTGGGCGCTCTGCCCAATGGCTTCACTGTGCAGGCGCCGCCGCGGGTGGCGATCGATTTGCCCGGCATCGGCAACGGATTGGGTCGTTCCACCGTCGATATCAACCAAGGCAACCTGCGCTCCGTGAGCGTCGCGCAAGCGGGGGACCGCACGCGCCTGGTCTTCAACTTGAAGCAAGCCGCCAACTACAAGGCGGAGTTGCAGGGCAACGTATTGGTCGTGATCCTGGAAGGGTCCGGCGGCGTGGCCACGGCTGGAGCCGCGGGGCCGACGGGCGAGCCGGTGCACTTCGCGGCCAGCCAGAATCGCGAGCAGCTGCCGCTGAAGGACATCGACTTCCGTCGCGGGCCCGACGGCGCTGGCCGTTTGGTGGTGGGCCTGTCCAACACACAGGTTGGGGTGGACATTCGCCAGCAGGGCCAGAGCCTGGTGGTGGAATTCCTGCGCTCGACCCTGCCCGACGCGCTGCGGCGCCGTCTCGACGTGACGGACTTCGGCACGCCCGTGCAAACGGTGTCGGCATTCCAAAGCGGCGACCGCGTGCGCCTGGTGGTCGAGCCGCGCGGCTCGTGGGAACACAGCGCATATCAGACCGACACCCAGTTCGTGCTCGAGGTTCGGCCGTTGAAGGTCGACCCGAATAAGCTCACGCAGGGTCCCGGATTTGCCGGTGAGAAGTTGTCGCTGAACTTCCAGAATATCGAAGTTCGCGCTCTGCTTCAGGTGATTGCCGACTTCACCAACTTCAACGTGGTGACCAGTGACACAGTGACCGGCAGCGTGACCCTGCGCTTGAAGGACGTGCCATGGGACCAGGCGCTCGACATCATTCTCCAGAGCAAGGGACTGGGCGTGCGCAAGTCAGGCAACGTTCTGTGGATCGCGCCCAAGGACGAGTTGGCCGCCAAAGAAAAGCTCGAGCTCGAATCGCGCAAGCAGATCACTGACCTCGAACCGGTGCGCACTCAATCGTTCCAGCTCAACTACACCAAGGCCGAGGAAGTCGCCAAGGGCATCAGCGGGCAAGGGCAGAGCGGCGGCGCAGCCGCAGGGCAAGCCAGCCGCATCCTCAGCCCACGCGGCAGCGTGATCTCCGAGTCCAGAACCAACCAGCTGTTCGTCACCGACATTCCTTCGAAGCTCGAAGAGATTCAGGCACTGATCAGCAAGATCGACATCCCGGTGCGCCAGGTCATGATCGAGGCGCGCATCGTCGAGGCCAGCGACACATTTGGCCGGGCTTTGGGCGTGAAGTTGGGGGCGCTCGACCTCAACGCCAATCCCGGCCTCGGCGGCGGCAACACTCGGGTGTCGCTACCGACAGGCAACTACCTGGGCGTCGGCGAACAAACTGGCCAAGCGACAGTGACGGCCGGCAGCTACATCCCCAACACGCAGTTCGTCAGTCTGCCGGCCAACGTCAGTGGCTCTGGATTCGGCGGTGCCACCGCTGCCTCGTTTGCGCTGTCGCTGTTCAGTGCGTCGGCACAACGGTTCCTGAACCTCGAGTTGTCTGCTCTGGAAGCCGACGGCAAGGGCAAGATCATCTCCAGCCCGCGTGTGATCACGGCTGACCAGATCAAGGCCCTGATTGAACAGGGTACGGAGCTGCCTTATCAGGTGGCCACGTCCAGCGGCGCTACGTCGATCCAGTTCCGCAAGGCCAACCTCAAGCTCGAAGTCACGCCGCAGATCACGCCCGAGGGCAACGTGATCCTCGACGTCGACGTCAACAAGGACAGCGTCGGCCAGAACACAGCCGCCGGCTTTGCAATCGACACCAAGCACGTCAAGACGCAGGTGTTGGTCGAAAACGGCGGCACGGTGGTCATCGGGGGCATCTTCACCCAGAACCAGAGCGAGGACGTCAACAAGGTCCCGCTGCTGGGTGACGTGCCGGTGCTCGGCTTTCTCTTCAGAAACACCACGCGCCAATCGAGCAAGACGGAGCTGCTGGTGTTCCTGACGCCGAAGGTCATCACCGATCGCACGGCGGCGCGCTGAAGAGGCAGGCGGCGCTCCGGCCTCGCGGCTGGAGTCGATGTTGCTTTCAGCGGCCGCCCGAGTAGATGCGCGCCATCGCGTTGATCGGCATGCCGGGGAGCGGCAAGTCCACCGTGGGGCGGTTGGTGGCGCGCCGCCTCAATTGGACATTTGCCGATGTCGACGCCGAAATCGAGCGCCAGGTCGGCTGCTCGATTCGTGCGTTCTTCGAGCAGCATGGTGAGACGGCCTTTCGCGACGTCGAGCAAGCGGTGCTCGAGCGCCTGTTGTTGCGCGACCGGCTCGTTTTGGCCACCGGAGGCGGCGCGATCCTTCGCGAGGCCAATCGGCGTGCACTGACATCTCGGGCCGAAGTCGTCTACCTGCGTTCTTCACCTGAAGAGCTGATGCGCAGGCTGCGGCACGACACGCATCGGCCGCTGCTGCAGGTGAGCGACCCCATGCGCAAGCTGCGCGAGCTGTACCAGGAACGCGACGCGCTGTACCGCGAGTCGGCCCGATTCGTGATCGAAACGGGCAGGCCTTCGGTGAAGATGCTGGCCGGCATGATCCTCATGCAGCTGGAGCTGGCCGGCTTGATCGACCCGTCGCAAGTTCCGTCGCCGGTGGTACCTGACCGCGCAGAGGGCTGACGCGCCAGAGAGAGCGCAGCGGGGGACCTCTACACTAGAGGCATGTCCAGCGCGTCGCTTCAGGTCTCCCGTGACGAGGTGCAGTGTGTGCCGGTCGAGTTGGGTGCTCGCAGCTACGACATCGTCATCGGCCATCGCTTGCTTGACGATGCGAGACTGTGGAGATGGTCGCCGCGCGGGACCAGTGCGATGGTCGTCACCAACTCCACGGTGGCGCCTTTGTATTTGGCGCGCCTTCGCCGAGCCTTGTTGGCCAGTCATCGCCACGTGTTCAGCGTCGAGTTGCCTGACGGTGAGCAACACAAGGATTGGCCGACGCTGAACTGCGTCTTCGACGCCCTCGTGCAGTCTCAATGTGATCGCGAGACCACGATTTATGCCCTGGGCGGCGGCGTGGTGGGCGACATGGCTGGCTTTGCGGCGGCGTGCTTCATGCGGGGTGTGCACTACGTGCAGATTCCGACGACCCTGTTGGCTCAGGTCGATTCATCGGTCGGCGGCAAGACGGCGATCAATCATCCGTCGGGCAAGAACTTGATTGGGGCGTTCCACCAGCCACGAGCCGTGGTGTGCGATCTGGACACGCTGAGCACTTTGCCCGATCGAGAGTTGCGTGCCGGGTTTGCAGAAGTCATCAAATACGGCCCGATTGCCGACTGGCAATTCTTTGAATGGATTGAGCAGAACATCGATGCCTTGTTGGCACGTGAGCCGGGGGCGCTGCTGCAGGCGGTCAAACGATCGTGTGAGATCAAGGCCGAGGTTGTCGCGCGCGATGAACGCGAAGGCGGTGTGCGCGAGATTCTCAACTTCGGCCACACGTTCGGTCATGCGATCGAGGCCGGCCTTGGGTTCGGGACCTGGTTGCATGGTGAGGCGGTTGCCGGTGGCATGGTGTTGGCTGCAACGCTGTCTGCTCGCTTGCGCATGATCGATGAAGCCAGCGTCGAGCGGCTCGTGAGCCTGCTTGCTCGTTGTGGCCTACCCACTCGTGCCCCTGCACTTGGAACTGATCGTTATCTGTCGTTGATGCGCTTGGATAAGAAGGCAAGGGACCGCGAAATTCGCTTTACGCTGCTCGATGGACGCGGCCGCGCAGTGGTGCGCGGCGCCCCCGATGAGCTGGCGCGCGAAGTTCTCGAGCGCGCTTGTCGCGCCGACAGCTGAATTGGGGAGCGTGGCCACCGATGGCCCGCCTGGCTCGACTGGCGATCGCCAACCACGCTCACCTGGTGCTGCTGCGTGGGCACAACGGGAAGGCCGTTTTCCAAGATGACGTCGATCGGGCGTGCTTCTTGTCGGCGCTGCGGGATGCCTGCACGCTGGAACGGGTTGCGTTGCACGCCTACGCGTTGCTGCCCGACCAGGTGTGGTTGCTCTGCACACCGAGCAGCGGACACGCATTGGGCCGCACCATGCAGTCATTGGGCCGGCGTTTTTCGGCCGCGTTCAACCGCCGCCATCGCCGCAGCGGCAGCCTGTGGGATGGCCGCTACCGCGCGACAGTTTTAGAAAGCGGCCCGCGCACGCTCGAAGCCATGATCTTCGTGGATCAGGCCCCGGTACGCAACAAGGTCATTGCCTCGGCACCCGACGTGGCTTGGAGCAGCGCGCGCCAGCACATGGGATCAGAAAGCGGGCACCCACTGACCGACCTCGCCGAGTACTGGGCACTCGGCAACACACCCTTTGATCGGGCTGCAGCCTATCGGCTGCTGCTCGAGGAACCTCAAGACACCGTGCTGGCAGCGCGTCTTGCCGCGGCGGTGCAACGTGGGTGGCCAGTGGGCTCGCATGGCTTCCTGGCAGGCTTGGCTGAACGGTCCTCTCGTCGCGTCGCACCGCGGCCACGCGGCCGCCCGAGAAAGCCCCCGGCCCCCCCGCAGGCATGACACGCAGATCGGGACGCCATCAGGGATCTTCACGAGGTTAGGCTAAGTATGTCCCCAATTAAACGAGCTGATTGCGTGAGTTCTCAATCTAATAATCTCTGACCCTAGTTGTAGCCATTGTGCATCTTGCTGCAGTGCATTAGATTGCACTGAACTGAATAGCCGGCAGGGCGCACATGAGCCAAGAATCCACATCCCACGTACAGAATCGAGCGCTGGAGGCGGCCGCGCGCGAAGGGCTCTACAGCCCAAGCCATGAGCGCGATGCGTGCGGCGTTGGGTTTGTCGCCCATATCAAGGGCGCCAAGTCGCATCAGATCATCGCCCAGGGACTGCAGATTCTGGCCAATCTCGACCATCGCGGTGCGGTGGGTGCCGACACGCTGATGGGTGACGGTGCGGGCATCCTGATCCAGATCCCCGACGACTACTACCGCGCCGAGATGGCGGCTCAAGGCATCGAACTGCCGCCACCCGGCGAATACGGCGTGGGCATGATCTTTCTGCCGAAGGAGCATGCCTCGCGCTTGGCCTGCGAGCAGGAACTCGTACGTGCGGTGAAGGCCGAGGGACAGATCCTGCTCGGCTGGCGCGACGTACCGGTCGATCGCGCGATGCCGATGTCACCCGCGGTGCGCGCCAAGGAGCCGGTCATCCGGCAGATCTTTATCGGCCGCGGGCCTGACGTGATCGTGCCCGATGCGCTGGAGCGCAAGCTATACGTCATTCGCAAGACGGCCTCGGCCGCGATCCAGGCGCTCAGGCTCACGCACAGCCGCGAGTACTACGTGCCGAGCATGAGCTGCCGCACGGTCATCTACAAGGGCCTGCTGCTGGCCGACCAAGTCGGACAGTACTACCAAGACCTGCAAGACCCGCGCGTGGTCTCGGCGTTGGCGCTGGTACACCAGCGTTTCTCGACTAACACCTTCCCCGAATGGCCGCTGGCACACCCGTACCGCATGGTCGCGCACAACGGCGAGATCAACACGGTCAAGGGCAACTTCAACTGGATGCGCGCGCGCGAAGGTGTGATGAAGTCGCCCGTGCTGGGGGATGACCTGAAGAAGCTCTACCCGATCAGCTTTGAAGGGCAGAGCGACACCGCGGTCTTTGACAACGCGCTCGAGTTGCTGGTGATGGCGGGTTATCCGCTGGCGCACGCCGCGATGATGATGATTCCCGAGGCCTGGGAACAGCACGAGTTGATGGACCAGCGCCGCCGTGCGTTCTATGAGTACCACGCCGCGATGCTCGAACCCTGGGATGGCCCGGCGGCCATGGTGTTCACCGATGGCAAGCAGATCGGCGCCACGCTCGACCGTAACGGACTGCGACCCGCGCGTTACCTCGTCACCGACGATGACCTTGTCGTCATGGCGTCGGAGTCCGGCGTGTTGCCGATTCCCGAGGCCAAGGTGGTGAAGAAATGGCGCCTGCAGCCGGGCCGGATGTTCCTGATTGACATCGAGCAGGGGCGCATCGTCGACGACGATGAACTGAAGCACCAGCTGGCGTTCGCCAGGCCCTATCGCCAATGGATCGAGACCGTGCGAGTGCGTCTGGACTCGATCGACGCCAAGGGTGCGCCGATCGCGTCGCCCGAATCGCTGCTCGACCGCCAGCAGGCGTTCGGCTACACGCAGGAGGACATGAAGTTCCTGCTGGCACCGATGGCCACCAACGGCGAAGAAGCGGTCGGCTCGATGGGCAACGACTCACCGCTGGCGGTGCTGTCCGACAAGAACAAGTCGCTCTACAACTACTTCAAGCAGCTGTTCGCGCAGGTGACCAACCCGCCGATCGACCCGATCCGCGAGGCGATCGTGATGTCGCTCAACAGCTTCATCGGACCGAAACCGAATCCACTGGACATCAACGCGATCAACCCGCCGATGAGGCTCGAGGTGCAACAGCCGGTGCTCGACTTCGATGACATGGCGCGTCTGCGCGACATCGAAAGGCACACGTCGGGCAAGTTCAAGAGCTACGAGCTCGACATCACCTACCCGTTGGCGTGGGGACGCGAAGGCATCGAAGCCAAGCTCGCTTCGTTGTGCGCCGAATCGGTCGATGCGATCCGCGGCGGACACAACGTGCTGATCATCACCGACCGACGCATCGCGCGCGAACAGGTCGCGATCCCGGCCCTGCTGGCGTTGTCGGCCGTGCACCACCACCTGGTACGCGAAGGCCTGCGTACGACGGCCGGCCTGGTGGTGGAGACCGGCTCCGCGCGCGAGGTGCACCACTTCGCCGTGCTGGCGGGCTATGGCGCCGAGGCCGTGCATCCGTACCTGGCATTGGAATCGCTGATCGAGCTGCACCGCGAACTACCCGGCGAATTGTCGGCCGACAAGGCGATCACCAACTACATCAAGGCGGTGGGCAAGGGCCTGTCGAAGGTGATGTCCAAGATGGGCATCAGCACATACATGTCGTACTGCGGGGCCCAGATCTTCGAGGCCATCGGTCTATCCAAGGCGTTCGTCGACAAGTACTTCCGCGGCACCGCTTCGCAGGTCGAGGGCATCGGCGTGTTCGAAGTAGCCGAGGAAGCACTGCGCATGCACCGCGCCGCGTTCGGCAACGATCCTGTGCTCGCCCACATGCTGGATGCAGGCGGCGAATACGCCTGGCGCAGCCGCGGCGAAGAGCACATGTGGACGCCCGACGCGATCGCCAAGCTGCAGCACAGCGTGCGCGCCAATCGCTTCGAGACCTACCGCGAATACGCGCAGCTGATCAACGACCAGTCGCGCCGCCACATGACGCTGCGCGGCTTGTTCGAGTTCAAGGTCGATCCAGCCAAGGCGATCGCGATCGACGAAGTCGAGCCGGCAGCTGAGATCGTCAAACGGTTCGCCACCGGCGCGATGTCGCTCGGTTCGATCTCCACCGAGGCGCACACCACCCTCGCGGTCGCGATGAACCGCATCGGAGGCAAGAGCAACACCGGCGAGGGCGGCGAAGACCCGGCGCGCTATCGCAACGAGTTGAAGGGCATCAAGATCGCCGACGGCACCAAGCTGTCCGACGTGATCGGCGCCAAGGTCGTCGAGGGCGACTATGCGCTGAAGGGTGGCGACAGCCTGCGCAGCAAGATCAAGCAGGTGGCCTCGGGCCGTTTCGGGGTGACCACCGAGTACCTGGTGTCGGCCGATCAACTGCAGATCAAGATGGCGCAGGGCGCCAAGCCCGGCGAAGGCGGCCAGCTGCCCGGCGGCAAGGTCAGCGAATACATCGGCTACCTGCGCCACTCGGTGCCGGGTGTGGGCCTGATCAGCCCGCCGCCGCACCACGACATCTATTCGATCGAAGACTTGGCGCAGCTGATCCACGATTTGAAGAACGCCAATCCGCGCGCCGGTGTCAGCGTCAAGCTGGTGTCCGAAGTGGGCGTGGGCACGGTCGCCGCGGGTGTGGCCAAGTGCAAGGCCGATCACGTGGTGATCGCCGGCCACGACGGCGGCACCGGCGCGTCGCCGTGGTCGAGCATCAAGCACGCCGGCACGCCGTGGGAGCTGGGCCTCGCGGAAACGCAGCAGACGCTGGTGCTCAACCGCTTGCGCGGGCGCATCCGCGTGCAGGTCGACGGCCAGATGAAGACCGGGCGCGACATGGTGATCGGCGCGATGCTGGGTGCCGACGAGTTCGGCTTCGCCACGGCGCCGCTGGTGGCCGAGGGCTGCATCATGATGCGCAAGTGCCACCTCAACACCTGCCCGGTGGGCGTGGCCACGCAAGACCCGGTGCTGCGCAAGAGGTTTGCCGGCCGCCCCGAGCACGTGGTGAACTACTTCTTCTTCGTCGCCGAAGAGGCGCGGCAGATCATGGCGCAATTGGGCATCCGCACGATCGACGAGCTGATCGGTCGCAGCGACCTGCTCGACATGCGCCGCGGCCTCGCCCACTGGAAGGCCAGGGGATTGGATTTCTCGCGCGTCTTCTATCAACCCCAAGTCGGGCCGGAGGTGGCACGCCACCAGATCGATCAACAGGACCATCGCCTGGGCAAGGCGCTGGACATCAAGCTGATCGACAAGTGTCGTCCCGCGATCGAGCGCGGCGAGAAGGTGCAGATCCTCCAGGAAGTGCGCAACGGCAACCGTTCGGTCGGCGCCATGCTGTCGGGCGAATTGATTCGTCAGCGCCCCGAGGGCCTGCCGGATCAGACCATCTTCATCCAGATGGAGGGCACCGGCGGCCAGAGCTTCGGCGCGTTCCTGGCCCAGGGCATCACGCTGTACTTGATCGGCGATGCCAACGACTACACCGGCAAAGGCATGTCCGGCGGCCGCGTGGTGGTGCGCCCGAGCATCGACTTCCGCGGCGACGCCACCAAGAACATCATCGTCGGCAACACGGTGCTCTACGGTGCGACACAAGGCGAAGCCTTCTTCCGCGGCGTCGCCGGCGAACGCTTCGCGGTGCGGCTTTCGGGCGCCACCGCGGTGGTCGAAGGCACCGGCGACCACGGCTGCGAGTACATGACCGGCGGCACCGTGGTCGTGCTCGGCAAGACCGGGCGTAACTTCGCGGCCGGCATGTCGGGTGGCGTGGCCTACGTGTATGACGACGAGGGTCAGTTCGCCAGACGCTGCAACACCGCGATGGTGTCGCTCGAAAAGCTGCAAACCAAGGAAGAGCAGCAAGCCGCATCACAGCCCGCCGGCTGGCACAACGGCCAGACCGACGAAGCCCAGCTGCGCCGGCTGATCGAAGACCACCATCGCTGGACGGGCTCGTTGCGCGCACGCGAGATCCTCGACCAATGGGCCGAGGCGCGCGCACGCTTCGTCAAGGTGCTGCCGCACGAGTACCGCCGCGCATTGGGTGAGCGCAAGGCTGCCGAGGACACGCAGGCCACCATCGCCAAGGCCAAGGCGGCGCCGGCCAAGCAGCGCACGATCCCGGCCAAGTAAGCACAACCAACAAACACGGGCGCGCAGCGGTGCGCGCCGATCGCAATCATGGGCAAGGTCACAGGGTTTCTCGAGCATCAGCGCGTCCAAGAGGGCTACGAGCCCGTGCCGCAGCGGCTCAAGACGTGGAAGGAGTTCGTCATCGCCTTGTCGGCCGATCAGGCCAAGATCCAGGGCGCACGGTGCATGGATTGCGGCACGCCGTTTTGCAACAGCGGCTGCCCGGTCAACAACATCATTCCCGACTTCAACGACCTCGTGTACCGCAACGACTGGCGTCTCGCGTCCGAGGTGCTGCACTCGACCAACAATTTCCCCGAGTTCACCGGCCGCGTGTGCCCTGCACCCTGCGAGGCCGCGTGCACGCTCAACGTCAACGACGATCCAGTGGGCATCAAGTCGATTGAACATGCGATCGCTGACCGGGCCTGGTCCGAGGGTTGGGTGCAACCGCAGCCACCGGCATCCAAGACCGGCAAGAAAGTGGCCATCGTCGGCTCGGGCCCCGCAGGGCTGGCCGCAGCGCAACAGCTGGCACGCGCCGGCCACGACGTGACGGTGTTCGAGAAGAACAGCCGCATCGGCGGCCTGCTGCGCTACGGCATTCCCGACTTCAAGATGGAGAAGTCGCACATCGATCGGCGCATCGAACAGATGAGGTCCGAAGGTGTGTCGTTTCGCACCGGCGTGCTGGTGGGTACGCTACCCAAAGACAGCCCCGTCACCAACGATGCCAAGGAAACGATCTCGGCAGAACAACTGAAGTCGCAGTTCGACGCTGTGCTGCTCGCCGGCGGCGCCGAGGCGAGCCGCGATCTGCCGGTGCCCGGACGCCAGCTCGACGGCGTGCATTTCGCGATGGAGTTCCTGCCGCAGCAGAACAAGGTGGTTGCCGGCGACAAGGTCAAGGGGCAGATATCGGCTGCCGGCAAGCACGTGATCGTGATCGGCGGCGGCGACACCGGCAGCGACTGCGTGGGCACGAGCAACCGCCATGGCGCGGCGAGCGTGACGCAGTTCGAGCTGATGCCGATGCCGCCGGAGCACGAGAACAAGCCGCTCACCTGGCCATACTGGCCGACCAAGCTGCGCACGAGTTCAAGCCACGAAGAAGGTTGCGATCGCGAATTCGCGATCGCCACAAAACAATTCGTCGGCGACGCCAACGGCGGCAAAGGCGGCAAGCTCAAGGCGTTGAAGACCGTGCATGTGCAGTGGCAGGACGGCAAGATGGTCGAGGTGGCCGGAACCGAGCGCGACTACCCGGCTGAACTCGTGCTGCTGGCGATGGGCTTCGTGGCCCCGGTGGCATCGGTGCTCGCAGCATTCGGCGTCGACAAGGATGCACGCGGCAACGTGCGTGCCGGTACCGACGACGGCACCGGTTATCGAACCAACGTCGACAAGGTGTTCGCGGCCGGCGACATGCGCCGCGGCCAGTCGCTCATCGTGTGGGCCATTCGCGAAGGCCGCCAGGCGGCGCGCGCGATCGACGCCTACCTGATGGGTTCCTCGACGCTGCCGCGCTGAGCTGGCACGCAACACGTCCTTACCGCGCGCGGCCGTTGCACGGGGCTGCCGAGCGACCATCGTGCGACAATGCGCGGCCCCGTGGCCACCCGTTTGCACGAGCGGCCGACGCTGTCGGGGCCGCCGGCAGGCACCGCACCCGCTCGCCTTGAACTCCGACATCCTGATCGACATCGACCACGTCACGTTCGGCTACGACGCGAGCCGCACGATCCTCAACGACGTGAGTCTGACTTTTCGGCGCGGCAAGGTCACCGCGATCCTCGGCGGCTCGGGTTGCGGCAAGACGACGCTGTTGCGCCTGATCGCGGGGGTGCACCCCGTCACCACCGGTCGTGTGGTGTTCGATGGCGAAGCCGTGAACGCGAGCGACCGCGAGCAGCTGTATCGCCTGCGGCGGCGCCTGGGCATGTTGTTCCAGTTCGGCGCGTTGTTCACCGACCTCACGGTGTTCGAGAACGTCGCCTTTCCGCTGCGCGAACACACCGAGTTGTCCGACACGATGATCCGCGACATCGTGTTGATGAAGCTCAACGCGGTCGGACTGCGCGGCGCGGCGCAATTGCGCATCAGCGAAGTGTCGGGCGGCATGGCGCGGCGCATCGCGCTGGCGCGCGCGATGGCGCTCGACCCCGAGCTCATCATGTACGACGAGCCGTTCGCCGGGCTCGACCCGATCTCGATGGGTGTGGCAGCCAACCTGATCCGCAAGCTCAACGATGCCACTGGGTCCACCTCGCTGATCGTGTCGCACGACGTGCAGGAGTGCTTCACCATTGCCGACTACGCGTTCCTGATGTCCTCGGGCGGCAAGGTCGTTGCGCACGGCACGCCCGATCAGCTGCGCGACTCCGACGACGCCGAGGTGCGCCAGTTCATCCGCGGCGAGCCCGATGGCCCGGTGAAGTTCCACTATCCGGCACGCGCGCTGGCCGAAGACCTGAGCATGCCCACATGATGGCCTTGGTCGCGGCGCTCGGTGCGCGCACGCTCAAGTGGCTGCTCTCGCTCGGCCACTCGGCCTACTTCTTCGCCGATCTGCTGCGTTTCTCGCCGCTGGCGTTGCGCCGCTTCGGCCTGGTGGTCGCACAGGTGCACGCGATCGGCAACCGCTCGCTGGTGATCATCATCGCCTCGGGGCTGGCGGTGGGTTTCGTGCTGGCGCTGCAGATGTACTACGCACTGGTCAAGTACGGCGCGGCCGAGTCGCTGGGGCTGGTGGTCAATCTGTCGCTGGTGCGCGAACTCGGGCCGGTGGTCACGGCGCTGTTGTTCGCCGGTCGCGCCGGCACCTCGCTCACCGCTGAGATCGGCCTGATGAAAGCCGGCGAGCAGCTGGCGGCGATGGAGCTGATGGCCATCGACCCGCGCGCGCGCGTGCTGGCGCCGCGTTTCATCGGCGGCATCGTCGCGATGCCCGTGCTCGCACTGCTGTTTTCCGCGATCGGCATCCTCGGCGCGTGGGTGGTCGCGGTCTTGTTGATCGGCATCGATCCCGGCAACTTCTGGTCGATCCAGCAGTCGGGCGTGGACATCTGGCGCGACGTGGGCAACGGCATCGTCAAGAGCGCGGTGTTCGGCGTGATCTGCACCTTCGTCGCGCTGTACCAAGGCTACGAAACCCAGGCCACGCCCGAAGGTGTGGCCTACGCGACCACGCGCACGGTGGTGGTGTCGTCGCTGGGGGTGCTGGGCATGGACTTCATTCTCACCGCGTTGATGTTCTCGACGCCGTGATTTGCGCGAAAGGACCGCGATGAGCAAGAGGGGCATCGAAACGCTGGTCGGACTGTTCGTGTTGTTGGGCATCCTGGCGCTGACTTTCATCGCGTTGAAGGCAGCCAACCTGGCGAGCTTCGGTCAACGCGATGGCTACACGCTGCAGGCCCGTTTCGACAACATCGGTGGTCTCAAGGTGCGCGCCCCGGTGCGCAGCGCCGGCGTCACCGTGGGCCGCGTGACCGCGATCCGGCTCGACAGCAAGACCTTTCAGGGGCTGGTGACGATGGAGATCGACCGCGATCTGCAGTTTCCCAGGGACAGTTCGGCCAAGATTCTCACCGCCGGCCTGCTGGGTGATCAGTACGTCGGGCTCGAGGCCGGCGGCGACGACAAGAACCTCAACGCGGGCGACACCATGACGCAGACGCAGTCGGCCGTCGTGCTCGAGAACCTGATCAGCCAGTTCCTGTTCAACAAGGCTGCCGAAGCCGGGGCGCCCGGCGGCGCGGCCAGTGCGCCGGCCGCGGCCGGCAACAAGAAATGACGGCTCGGCTGCGTGCGGCGAGCCGGCTGGCCTGGGTGGCTGTACTCGCCCTGGCGGGAGGTTGTGCCAGCGCTCCGGGCACCCGCGGTGATCCGCTGGAGGGCATGAACCGGGCCGTGTTCTCGTTCAACGAGACGCTCGACAAGGCAGTCATCAAGCCGGTGGCCACCGGGTACCAGGCCGTGCTGCCGGAGATCGTGCGCACCAGCATCGACAACTTCTTCAACAACTTCGGCGACGCCTGGTCGGCGGTGAACCAGCTGCTGCAAGCCAAGCCCGCCGCGGCGCTGGAAATGGGGCTGCGCTTCGGCGTCAACACCGTGTTCGGCTTCGGCGGCTTCGTCGACGTGGCGGGGGCCGGTATCGAGCGCCGCACGGAAGACTTCGGCCAGACGCTGGGTCGCTGGGGCATCGGGCCCGGGCCCTACCTGGTGCTGCCGCTGCTGGGACCGAGCACGTTGCGCGACACGGCGGCCCTGCCTCTGGATCTGCGTGCTCAGCCCGAGGCGTTCGTCGACAGTCGGCCTGAACGTTACGCGCTGGGCGCCTTGCACGTGATCAGCGTGCGCGCCGGGTTGTTGTCGGCGACGAAGGCACTCGACGAGATCGCGCTCGACAAGTATTCGCTGATCCGCGACGGCTACCTGGCTCGCCGCCGCAAACTGGTGTACGACGGCGATCCACCCGAGGAGCCCGAAACTTCCGATAGCGAGAGCGCTGAGCCCAAGTGAACCGCCGGCGCGCCGCATGCGTTAAGGTGATCGAGGTCCACATCCACAGACCGAAGGAAAGCAGATGTTTCGCAAATTCATGATGGGCATGGCGTTGGCTGCCGCGCAGGCAGGTGCCATGGCCGACATGGGGCCCGATGCGTTCGTGTTGCAGCTGTCTACTGAGGTCATCGAAGCGGTGAAGAACGACAAGGCCATTCAATCGGGCGACGTCGGGCGCATCCGCGCGTTGGTCGATGCCAAGGTGGTGCCCAACGTCAACCTGCAGCGCATGGTCGTCAAGTCGGTGGGGCCGCAATGGCGCAGCGCCAGCCCCGAGCAGCAAAAACGCCTGACCGAGGAGTTCAAGCTCTACCTGATCAACACTTACGCCGGAGCGCTGACCCAGGTGAAGGACCAGAGCGTCAAGCTGCGGCCGATGCGCGCCGGCAGCAACCCGAACGAAGTGGTGGTCGGCACCGACGTCGTCAACAAGGGCGAGCCGCTGCAGCTCGACTACCGGCTCGAAAAGGCGGGCGACACCTGGAAGATCTTCGACTTCAACGTGCTCGGCTTGTGGGCCACCGACAGCTTCCGCAACCAGTTCTCGCGCGACCTCAGCTCTGGCGGCATCGATGCGTTGATCGATCGCTTGACCGAAAAGAACAAGAGCATCGTCGGCAGCAAGAGCTGACGCGAAGTCAATCGAGGAACCGTGCGATGCTGGTGCTGCCCGAAGTGCTGACGCTGCGCGAGGCCAACACCACGCTGCGCATGCTCGAACAATCGATGCGCAGCGACGACGCGGCCACGCTGACGGTCGACGCTTCCGCGCTGCGCGTCTTCGACACCGCCGCGGTGGCCGTGCTGCTGGAGTGCAAGCGCCTGGCGCGGGCCTGGAACAAGGGCTTCGAGGTGCGCAGCGCGCCGCCCAAGTTGAGCGATCTGGTGCGCATGTACGGCGTCGAGTCGCTGCTCGCCTTCGCGGCGCCTCCGGCCCCGGCTCACTGAACCTGGCCGCGCCTTCGCGCTACTGCTCTTCGTCCCACACGCAGCCGTCGCGCGCGATCATCGCGCTGGCGGCGGGTGGCCCCCACGTCCCTGCGGCATAGGGGCGTGGCGGATGCGGGTCGTGGGCCCACGCGTGCAGCACGGGCTCGACCCAACGCCATGCCTGTTCCTGTTCGTCGCTGCGCACGAACAGATTCAAGCGGCCCGCAATCGCGTCGAGCAGCAGTCTCTCGTAGGCGCCCACTCGTTCGGCGGCGAACGCCTTGTCGAAGTCGAGGTCGAGAAACACCGGCGCCAACAGCTCGCCTTGTCCGGATCCTTTCGCGGCGAGCAGATGCAGCTCGAGGCCGTCTTCGGGCTGTAACTTGATCACCAGCTTGTTGGCGCGCGACGAGCCGGGAAAAATCGGGTGCGGCACCGGCCTGAAGTTGACGACGATCTGCGCGTGGCGCGCCGCCAGCCGCTTGCCGGTGCGCAGGAAGAACGGCACACCCGCCCAACGCCAGCTCTGCACCTCGGCGCGCAGCGCCACGAAGGTCTCGGTCGGGCTGCCGGCCGGCACCTTGGCCTCGTCGAGATACCCTGCAACCGGCTTGCCGTCGACGTTGCCCGCCCGGTACTGCCCGCGCACCACGTCGCGCGCGACGCTGTCGGCGGTGAACGGCTTCAGTGACTTCAGCACCTTGAGCTTCTCGTCGCGGATGGCGTCGGCGTCGTTGGTCGGTGGCGGCTCCATCGCGATCATCGTCAGCAGCTGAAGCGCGTGGTTCTGCACCATGTCGCGCAAGGCGCCGGTGCGATCGTAGAAGTCGCCACGCGTGCCCACGCCGATCGCCTCGGCCAGCGTGATCTGGATGTTGTCGATGCTCTCGCGCCGCCACAAAGGCTCGAACAGGGCATTGCCGAAGCGCAGCGCCGACAGGTTCTGCACCGACGGCTTGCCCAGGTAGTGGTCGATGCGAAAGGCCTGGTGCTCGCTGAAGGCGCCGGCCACCACGCGGTTGATCTCCTGTGCGCTGGCCAGGTCGTGGCCGAGCGGTTTCTCGAGCACCACGCGCACTTGCGGGCCGTTGAGTCCAGCCGCGCCGAGCTGCGCACACACCACCGGAAACAGATGCGGGCTGGTGGCCAAGTACATCACCACCGTGTCGGCGCGGCGCTCGTCGAGCCATTGCTTCAGGCCGGCATAGTCGGCGGGCAACGACAGGTCCATGCGCCGGTAGTGCAGCAGCGCGGCGAAACGCGTGAACTCGCCGTCGCTGGGCTGCTTGGCCGGGTCGACCTCGACGAAGCGCTCTTTGATGAATGCGCGGTAGGCGTCGTCGTTGCGCGCATCGCGCGCCACCGCCAGGATGCGTCCGCCTGCGGGCAGCTTGCCGTGCCGAAAGGCCTGGAACAACGCCGGCATCAGCTTGCGCCAGGTCAGGTCGCCGGTGCCGCCGAACAAGACGAGGTCGAACGACATATGCCGTGTCGCCGCCGCGAGGCTGCGTGGTCGTGGGGTGCGCGGGCATGATACGACCGCTGTGTCGATGGTCTCGCGGCGCTGCGCCGCGGATAATCGCCACCACCTTGACCGACAAACCGTCCGTTCGCACGATGAATCCGGCCAGGCTGGGCCGGCCGCTCGAGGAGCACCGCGCGTGATTCGTTGCGACGCCACGGTTGCCTGGTGTGGGCTGCAGGGCCACTACGAGGCCCATGGCCGCGAGTTCGACCTGCGCGAGGCGTTCGCGCGCGATCCGGGCCGGTTCGACGCGCTGTCGCTGCAGGCGCCCGAGGTGTTTGCCGACCTGTCGAAGAACCGCTGGGATCTGTTCACCCGCCAGCTGCTGATCGAGCTGGCGCATGAGTGCGGCGTGCCGGCGCGTCGCGATGCGATGTTCGCCGGCGAGCCGATCAACGCCACCGAAGGCCGCGCCGTGCTGCACACCGCGTTGCGCGCGCCGCGCGGCGCCGCACCGCATTCCGACGAGGTGCACGCGGTGCTCGGCGCGGTGCTGGCCTTTGCCGAGCGCATCCGCGATACCTCGGCGAGCGGCGTGCGCGATGTCGTCCACATCGGCATCGGCGGCTCCGACCTCGGGCCGCAGATGGCGGTGCCGGCGCTCGACGCGTTTGCCTCACGCGACATCGCGTTCCACTTCGTGTCCAACGTCGACGGCCACGACATCGCACCGGTGCTGAGTCGCCTGCGGCCGGAATCGACGTTGTTCATCGTTGCCTCCAAGACGTTCACGACGCAGGAGACGATGGCCAACGCCGAGGTCGCGCGCCAATGGTTCATCGCCCAGGGCGGCCGCGACGTGGCGCGTCACTTCGTTGCGGTGACCACCAACCTGGCCGCCGCGGCCCAATTCGGCATCGGCACCACGTTCGGCTTCTGGGACTGGGTCGGCGGGCGCTACTCGATGTGGAGCGCGATCGGGCTGCCGATCGCCATCGCGATCGGCGAGGCGAACTTCCGGGCATTGCTCGCCGGTGCGCATGCGATGGATCGGCATTTCGCCGAGGCGCCGCTGGAACAGAATCTACCCGCCCAACTCGGGCTGCTCGACGTCTGGTACCGCAACTTCCACCGCTTCGGCAGCCGCTCGGTGGCGCCGTACCACCAGGGCCTGCGGCGCTTGCCCGCATACCTGCAGCAGCTCGAGATGGAGTCCAACGGCAAGGGCGTCGACCTCGATGGTCACTGGTTGCCTTTCGGCACCAGCGGGGTGGTGTGGGGCGAGCCGGGGACCAACGGGCAGCATGCGTTCTTTCAAATGCTGCACCAGGGCACCGACGTGATTCCGGTGGATTTCATCGCCGTGCGCCAACCGTCGCATGCGCACGCCGCGTTGCACACCATGGCATTGGCCAACTGCCTGGCGCAGAGCCAGGCGCTGATGCAGGGCAAGAGCGCCGCACAAGCCCGCGCCGAACGGGCGCCCACGGCCTCGGCTGCCCTGGACGCCGACACGCTGGCCAATCATCGTGCCTTCCCGGGCAACCGGCCGAGCACGACGCTGGTGCTCGACGCGCTGACACCGCGCAGCCTGGGTGCGCTGATCGCCCTGTATGAGCACCGGGTGTTCACCAGTGGCGCCGTGTGGGGTATCAACAGCTTCGACCAGTGGGGCGTCGAGCTCGGCAAGGTGCTGTGCAACGAGTTGCTGCCGCGTTGGGACACTGGGGATACCCTGGGTCTGGACGCGTCCACGTCGGGATTGCTGCGGCGATTGCGCGGCTGACCGACCGGCAGCACCTCTGAATGGCGCGCTCGCTGCCCGGCGTTGCCGCCAGGTAGCGCACGTCTTGCCGGCGCGGGCACGATCCCTGCATCGGTGTTTGCTCGGTATGCCGGGCCATCTCGGCTCGTGACAATCCCGGCATTCGCCAACCGTCAGGAGAACCATCCATGCTCAAACACGCCGTCGCCGCCACGCTCGCCCTCGCCTTCGTCGGGGCCGCGCATGCCGGCAAGACGCTCGATGCCATCAACCAGCGTGGCCAGTTGGTGTGCGGCGTCAACCCCAATCTGCAGGGATTCTCGGCAGCCGACAGCCAGGGCAACTGGGCCGGCCTGGACGTCGACGTCTGCAAGGCGATCGCCGCCAGCGTGCTGAAGGACGCCGGCAAGATCAAGTGGGTGCCGCTCAACGCGCAGCAGCGCTTCGCGGCGCTGCAGTCCGGCGAGATCGACATCCTGTCGCGCAACACCACCTGGACGCTGACGCGCGACGCGTCGCTGGGGCTGGAATTCACCGGCGTCACCTACTACGACGGGCAGGGCTTCATGGTGCCCGTGAAGACCAAGATCACGTCGGCCAAGCAGTTGAAGGGTGCCACCGTGTGCGTGCAGTCGGGCACCACCACCGAAAAGAACCTGAACGACTACTCCAAGTCGGCGGGTCTCAACATGAAGCCGGTGGTGTTCGAGACGCAGGAGGCGGCCGACAAGGCCTACGACGCCGGTCGTTGCCAGGCCTACACGACCGACGCGTCGGGCTTGGCGTCGATCCGCAACAAGGCCTTGTCGAAACCCGAGGACCACGTGATCCTGCCCGAGCTGATCTCCAAGGAGCCGCTGGGCCCGTCGGTGCGCCGCGGTGACGACGAGTTCTTCACGATCGCCAAGTGGGTCGTGTTCGCGCTGATCGAGGCCGAGGAGTACGGCATCACGCAGGCCAACGTCGACCAGATGAAGGCCGAAAGCAAAGACCCCGTCGTGCAGCGCATCCTCGGCACATCGGAAGACACCGGCAAGCTGCTCGGCCTCGACAAGGACTGGGCCTACCGCGCGATCAAGGCCACCGGCAACTACGGCGAGATCTTCGAGCGCAACGTCGGCCCGAAATCACCGCTGAAGCTGCCGCGCGGCGCCAACAACCTGTGGAGCAAGGGCGGCTTCATGTACGCCCCGCCGGTGCGGTAAGGGAACAACCCGGACAGGGTTCGCGCGCGCGAACCCTGCTTTCCATCGAGGTTCCTCGTGGCAGCTCCTCCTCCCAAGTCAAGAAGCTGGTCGTGGCGCAGCAAGGCCTTTCGAGGCGTGCTGTACCAGGTGATCGTGCTCGGCCTGCTCGTCGCGGCCGCGGCCTATCTGTTGTCGAACACGCTGGAGAACATGCGCGCGCGCGGCATCCAGAGCGGTTTCGACTTCATCTGGCAGCCCGCCGGCTTCGCGATCGGCGAGAGCGTGGTGCCGTTCGATTCGTCCGAGAGCTACGGCAAGGCGTTCCTGGTCGGCCTGTCCAACACCTTCCGGGTCGCGCTCACCGGCATCGTGCTCGCCACGATCATCGGCACGCTGGTGGGCATCGGCCGGCTGTCGCGCAACCTGCTGGTCCGCAGCCTGAGCGGCGCCTACGTCGACCTGATCCGCAACGTGCCGCTGCTGTTGCAGCTGTTCATCTGGTACTTCGTGCTCACTGAGTTGCTGCCGCCGATCGAAGAGGCGTTTCACCCGTTGCCGGGCATGTTCCTCAGCAAGAACGGCCTGCAGTTCCCGCACCCTGAGTGGGCGCCGGGCCATTGGGGCACGCTGGCAGGCTTCGTGGTGGGCCTGGTCGGCGTGTGGGGTTGGTCGCGCTGGGTGCATGTGCGCCGCGACGCCACCGGCCAGGCGCCGTTTTTCGCGGTGCCTGCGCTCGCCATCGTTGTCATCGCCACCGCGGCGGGCTGGTTGCTCGGCGGTGCGCCGAGTGCGCTCGATTTTCCCGAGAAGACCGAGATCAACGTGGTCGGCGGCGGCGCGGTGACACCGGAGTTTCTCACCGTGCTGCTCGGGCTGACCATCTACACCGCGGCTTACATCGCCGAGGTGGTGCGCGCGGGCATCCAGTCGGTGCCGTACGGCCAGCACGAGGCGAGCGTGTCGCTCGGCCTCACGCGCGCCAGGGAGCTGCGCCTGGTGCAGCTGCCGCAGGCGCTGCGCGTGATCATCCCGCCGCTGACCAACCAGTACCTGAACCTGACCAAGAACTCGTCGCTGGCGGTGGCGGTCGGTTACCCCGACCTGGTGTCGATCTCCAACACCTCGCTCAATCAGACTGGCCGCGCGATCGAGTGCATCGCGATCGTGATGGCGTGCTACCTGACGCTGTCGCTGCTGACCTCGGCGCTGATGAACTGGTACAACCGCCGTGCGGCGATCAAAGAACGCTAGGCCATGAGCGCGGTCGTCTTCGCTCCGATCGAGAGCCGTCCGCCGCCGGTGGCCACGCAAGGCGCGGTGGCGTGGATCCGGCGCAATTTCTTCGACGGTTGGCTCAACACGCTGGCCACGCTGCTGACGGTGGCGGTGCTGTTGTGGCTGGTGCCACCGCTGTTCAGCTGGTCGGTATTGCACGCGGTGGCTGCGCCCGACAACGCGGCCTGTCGCGCGGCGCACGAGCATGGCGGTGCCTGCTGGGGCGTGGTGGCCGAGAAGGGCCGCTTGATCCTGTTCGGCCGCTACCCGTTCGAGGAACAGTGGCGGCCGCTGGTGGCGTGCGCGATCTTGATCGCGCTCTTGATCGCGAGCTGCCTGCGTCCGTTCTGGAAGCCGTGGCTGGCGCCGCTGTGGCTGATCGTGCTGGTGGTGTGCTTCGTGCTGATGCGCGGCGGCGTGCTCGGGCTCACCACGGTCGAGACGTCCCGCTGGGGCGGCTTCCCGCTCACGCTGGCGCTGTCGGTGGTGAGCCTGGCGGTGGCGTTTCCGCTGGCCATCCTGGTGGCGCTCGGGCGCACCTCCAAGCTGCCGGCGATCCGTGCGGTGTGCGTGCTGTACGTCGAGCTGATCCGCGGCGTGCCGCTGATCTCGGTGCTGTTCATGGCGTCGTTCATGTTCCCGCTGTTCATGCCGCACGGCGTCAACATCGATGTGCTGCTGCGCGTGCTGGTGGGCATGACGCTGTTCGCCGCGGCCTACCTCGCCGAAGTGGTGCGCGGCGGCCTGCAGGCGCTGCCCAAGGGGCAGGTCGAAGCGGCGCAGGCGCTCGGCCTCACCTATTGGCAGACCACGCGCAAGATCGTGCTGCCGCAGGCGCTGCGGCTCGTGGTGCCGGCGATCGTCAACAGCTTCATCAGTACGTTCAAGGACACCTCGCTGGTCACCATCGTCAGCTTGTACGACCTGACCGGCGCATTGCAGCTCGCGTTGGGCGACGCCGACTGGCGCAAGTTCTTCCTCGAGGGGCAGCTGTTCGTGGCGGCGGTGTATTTCGTCTGCTGCATCGCGTTGTCGCGCTACAGCCGTTGGGTCGAAGGCTATCTGAACACCGGCATGCGAAGGCAATGAGGGGCACAACATGAACAACGACGCGCCGATCATCGTCTTCGACAACGTCAGCAAGTGGTACGGCCAGTTCCACGTGCTGCGCGACATCCAGCTCAACGTCGCCAAGGGCGAGCGCATCGTCATCTGCGGGCCTTCGGGCTCTGGCAAGTCCACGCTGATCCGTTGCGTCAACCGGCTCGAGGAACATCAACAGGGCCACTTGATCGTCGACGGCATCGAGCTCACCGACGACGTCAAGGCCATCGACGCCGTGCGCCGCGAGGTCGGGATGGTGTTCCAGCAGTTCAACCTGTTTCCCCACCTCACGGTGCTCGAGAACCTGACGCTGGCGCCGATGTGGGTCGGCAAGATGCCCAAGAAGGAAGCCGAAGAAAAGGCCATGGTGCAGTTGAAGCGCGTGCGCATCGCCGAGCAGGCCGGCAAGTACCCGCTGCAGCTCTCGGGCGGCCAACAACAGCGCGTGGCAATCGCGCGCGCGTTGTGCCTGACGCCCAAGATCATGTTGTTCGACGAGCCGACCTCGGCGCTGGACCCCGAGATGATCAACGAGGTGCTCGAGGTGATGGTCGACCTGGCCAAGCAGGGCATCACCATGTTGTGCGTGACGCACGAGATGGGTTTCGCGCGCCAGGCCGCCGACCGCGTGATCTTCATGGATCAGGGCCAGATCGTCGAGCAGAACACCCCGGTGGAATTCTTCAATCATCCGAAGACGGACCGCGCGAAGGACTTCCTCTCGAAGATCCTGTCGCACTGACACGCTGCCGTGTCCGCTGTCTGCCCGCCCGACGCGCTGCACGCGAGCGGCGACGCGTTGCCGTTGCCGCACGCCGACTGTTATTGGGTCTGGCCGGGCCGTTTCCTGGCCGGGGCCCATCCCGCCGACCACCTGGAGGCGCTGCTCGACGCAGGTGTCGACTGCTTCGTCGACCTGACGCGCAGCCACCAGTCGCCGGCGCCCTACGCGGCCGAGCTGTCGGCGCGCGCGCGCTGGCATGGCTTCGCGATCACCGACTACGGCGTGCCGGGCGCGGGCCTGATGCGCGAGATCGTCGACACCCTCGATGCCGAACTCGCGCGAGGTTCACGCGTGTACCTGCATTGCCACGCCGGGGTCGGCCGCACGGGCACGGCAGTTGGCTGTTGGCTGGTCAGCCAGGGTCTGGCAGGGCCCGGCGCACTCGCACTCATCGAGCACAAGCGCCGGGGTCTTGCGCGTTTGGTGATCGCACCCCATTCGCCGGAGACCGAGGCGCAACGCGCCTTCGTGATGCGCTGGCCGCCGGGCGTCGCGGCGCCATGAGCGACGGTGATGGCGCGCTGCGCGTCGTGTTCGACTTCGGCGGGGTGTTGTTCAACTGGCGGCCACGCGAACTGGTGCGGCGTTACTTGCATCAACAGGTCACCGACACCGATTCGGAGCGCGCTCTGGTCGCGGCGGTGTTTCAGGGTTTCGGCGGCGACTGGGCGCAGTTCGATCGCGGCACGCTCGACGCACCCGAGCTGGTGCGCCGCATCGTCCAACGCACCGGGCTCGATCCGCTGCAGGTGGCCACGCTGGTCGACGGCGTGCCGCCGTCGCTGACGCCGAAGGCCGACACGGTGGACCTGTTGCTGCGCCTGCGCGCGGCCGGGATGGCGTTGCACTACCTGTCGAACATGCCGCGCCCCTATGCCGACTACCTCGATCGCACGCACCCCGAGTTGATCAGCCTCTTCGACAGCGGCCTGTATTCGTCGCAGGTGCGGCTCATCAAGCCAGAGGCCGCTTTGTACGAGCTCGCGAGCCGGCGTTTCGCCGTGGCGGCGCATCGGTTGGTGCTGCTCGACGACATCGCCGCCAACGTCGACGCTGCACGCGCCATTGGCTGGAAGGCGCTGCAATTCACCGATGCGCTCAGCTGCGAGCAGGCCTTGCGAGCCAATGGCTGGTGGCCACCTGAGTGACCGAGGCGGCGCGCGGGCCGCGGCTCAGGCCTGCGCCAAGCCGCTCAATCCCTGCAGCGCCGCTTCGTGGGCTTGTGCCACGATGGCCTGCTTCCAGGCATCGGTGTCGGTGTAGAAGGCGTCGCGCACTTGGCGCTTGATGGCTTGGCGCTGTTCGGCGCCGGCCCCGGGATGGTTCTCGAGCCATTGGTCGGCGCGCAGCGCGTTCATCACGTCGAGCACCGACAGCGTGCCGTACTCCAGCGCGATGCCCGTGTATTCGGCCTGAGCGCATTCTTCGTAGGCTGCGAGCCACATCAGCCCGGTGAGGAAGGCCGATGTCGAACTGCCGTCGTAGATCGAGGTCACCTGCTGGCCCCACCAGCGGCGCGCCCGCGCGAACGCAGCGGCATCGTCGCGGCAGGCGAAGATGCGCTCGCCCACGCCGTTGGGCCCCAGTCCGGTGTGGAAGTCGATCCAGCCCAGCCGCGCGCAGCGGCGCGCATGTTCGCGCAGCACCAGACGCAGCGTCAGGTTGCTCCAGGTGGGCTCGCGGCCCCCGTAGAAAAGTCCGTCGGGATACTTGTGCTGCCCGCCCGACACCACGGATTGATAGGCCTTCTCGCCGTGCTCGTCGAGGTAGCGCAGCATCGTCGCGTCGACCTCGGCCGAAGGCGGCCAGGTGGGCGGCACCAGCCAGTGGGCGATCTCGTCGTAGGCGGCATTGGCCGGCAGCGGCTTGCTGAAGTCGTGGAAATTGCGATTGAGGTCGACGTTCTCGTGCGTCGTGCGGCGCCACCATGAGAAGCCATAGGGGTTCAGGCCGTGCACGAACAACACCGACGCGCCGGCGCGCTGGCTGGCCGCGCGGAACGACGCATCACCGAGCAAGGCCACCTGCGCCCCCGAGCCACAGAAGCCCTCGACGCCATGGCAGGCACTGCTCAGCACCAGCAAGGCACTCGCATCGGGTGGCCCCAGCCGCGCCACGTCCATCGCCAGCTGCTCGCCATCGCGGCCGCGCCGCGGGTGCTTGTGGCTGGACACGCTCAATCCGGCCGCTTGCGCGGCGGCGAGAAACTTCTGGCGGGCTTCAGCGTAACTCTGGGCGAAGCAGTCGGGGACGTTCATCGATGGCGCTCGTGTCCTCGTGTGGGGGTGGGTTGTCAGCGCGGGGCGGCCAACCACGCCTCGGCGAGCCGCACCCACACGGTGGCGCCCAGAGGAATCAAGTCATCGTTGAAGTCGTAGCTCGGGTTGTGCAGCATGCAAGGACCCATGCCGTGCCCGCCCTGCCGGTGCGCGCCGTCGCCGTTGCCGATCAGGAAGTAGCACCCCGGTTTGCCCTGCAGGAAGTAGCTGAAGTCCTCGGCGCCCATCGTCGGCTCGAAGTCGTGCACGTTGTCGGCGCCCACCACCTCGGTGAGCAGCGAACGCGCGAACTCGGTTTCGGCCGCGTGGTTGATGGTGGGCGGATAGTTGCGCGTGAACGCGAATTCGCAGCCGCATTCGAACGCCGCGCAGGTGGCCTCGGCGATGGTCTTCATGCGGCGCTCGATCAGGTCGAGCACGTCGGTGGTGAACGTACGTACCGTGCCCTCGACCACGCAGGACTCCGGGATCACGTTGGTCGCCTCGCCGGTGTGGATCATCGTCACCGAGATCACGCCGGTGTCGATCGGGCGCTTGTTGCGGCTGATGATGGTCTGGAAAGCCTGCACCATCTGGCACGCCGCGGGCACCGGGTCGATGCCGTTGTGAGGCATCGCGCCATGCGCTCCTTTGCCCTTGATGGTGATCTTGAACTCGTTGCTCGAGGCGAACACCGGGCCCGCGCGCAATGCGAACTGGCCCACCGCCATGCCGGGCCAGTTGTGCGCGCCGAAGATGGCCTCCATCGGGAACTTGTCGAACAGGCCATCTTTCATCATCTCGCGCGCGCCACCACCGCCTTCTTCGGCCGGTTGGAAGACGAGATAAACCGTGCCATCGAAGCTGCGGTGTTTGCTCAGGTGTTTGGCCGCCGCCAACAGCATCGCGGTGTGGCCGTCGTGGCCGCAGGCGTGCATCTTGCCGGCATGCCGGCTGGCATGCGCGAAGTGGTTCATCTCGGTCATCGGCAATGCGTCGATGTCGGCACGCAGGCCCACGGCGCGCTTGGAGCTGCCGTTCTTGACGATGCCGACCACGCCGGTCTTGCCCAGGCCGCGGTGCACCGGAATGCCCCAATCGGTGAGGGCCTTGGCGATCAGGTCGGACGTGCGCTGCTCTTGGAAGCACAACTCGGGGTGCGCGTGGATGTCGCGGCGCATCGTCGCGATGGCGGCGGCATCGGCCAGGATGGATTCGATCAAGCGCATGGTGGTTCCGGCTGCCGGGGCAAGACAGCCAGTGTACGTCGGCCCCGACGGGCCTCGCCGCTGCGCGGCTACCCCGGCGCGGTGTCAGGCGCGCACGCCGCCGAACTCGGTGAGCATCGTCAGGTCGACGTACTGCGAGGCCACATGACGGCGCGCGCCGTAGTTGACGACGAAACCACCCATGTCGACGCTTTGCATCGACTCCAGCGCCGCGATCAGCGTGTCGCGGGTGGCCGCCTTGCCGGCCCGGCGCAGGCCTTCGGCGAACACCTTGGCCGCCACATAACCCTCCATGCTCGAGTAGTTGGCCTTGTACTCGGCGCCGCCGCGCTGCACCGCGGCGAGGAACTCGCGTGCGATCGGCGACTTGGGCTGGAAGGGGAAGGGCATCACTTGGCTGACTGCCACGCCGCGCGCATCGTGCCCGAGTTCCTCGGACAGGGCCTGCGTGCCGACGAAAGAGACGTTGTAGAACGTGCCGCCGAAGCCGGCCTTGCGAGCTTCGCGCACGAATGCCGCACAGCTCTTGTACGCGCTGATCTGCACGATAGCGTCGGGCTTGCTCGCCATGATGGTCTGCACCGCCGCCGACACCGCCACCGTGTTGCGCTCGACCAGGCCCACGGCCACGGGTTCGAGCTGGTGCGGCTTGAGGGCGCGCACCACGCCGTCGAGGCCGGCCTGGCCATAGGTGTCGTTCTGGCGGAACACGGCCACTCTCTTCAAGCCCAGCGTGGTCAGCTGTTTGACGATGGCGGCGGTCTCGTCGAAGTAGCTCGCTCGCACGTGGAACACATAGCGGCTGAACGGATCGCGCAGGGCCTCGGCACCGGTGAATGGGCCGAAGAACGGGATCTTGTTCTGATTGACCAGCGGCAGTGCCGCCAGCGACGTGGGCGTGCCGACGTAGCCGAACAGCGCGAACACGTCGTCCTTGATGAAGGCCTCGGTGTTGGCGCGGCACTTGTCGGGCTCGTACTGGTCGTCGAGCGTGCGCAGCTCGATGCTTGCACCGTGGATGCCACCGCCCGCATTGATGGCGTCGAAGCACAGCTTGGCGCCGCGGTTCATCTGGATTCCCAGCTGGGCGGCGGGGCCGCTGAAGGCGGCCGATTGGCCCAGCACAATGCGGCGATCGGTTTGCGCCCAGGCCGGAAGCGCGGCGACGGCACCGGCTGCAGCCAAATGGGAGAGGGCGGTTCGGCGTTTCATCGAGAGCTGACCCCTATGTGTGCGGATTCATATTCCCTGTTTGGCGAGGGTAGACCGGCCGGGGCCGGTGTGGTCTCGGCGTGTGCACGAGCACCCACGCCGAAGTGGCCACGAGCGCGAAATCTTTCGCGGGTTGGCGCGGTTTGATTGGACGAGGTTGCCGGCGGTCAATGACAGCGACCCGGCTTGCACCGCCAGTGGTCGCAGGCGCTGAATACGCCGCGGTGCGCCCTGGCGCCGCGGCGGGCCGCGTCACACGCGCACGCGGCCGTCGTCGGTGAGCATCGACAAGTCGACGAAGCGCGACGCCACGTGGCTGTGCCCGCTGTAGCCGACGACGAAGCCGCCGAGGTCGAGGTTTTGCACCGACTCCAGGCCGCCGATCAGGCTCTCGCGGTTGGGCGCACGCCCGGCGCGGCGCAGGCCTTCGACAAACAGCTTGGCGGCGACGTAGCCTTCCATGCTCGAGTAATTGGGCTTGTTGTCGCCGCCGGCGCGTTGCACGGCGGACAGGTACTCGCGCGACAACGGCGTGGTCAGGCTGAACGGGAACGGCATCACCTGGCTGACCACCACGCCCAGCGCTTGGCGTCCGAGCTCGTCGGCCAACGCCTGGGTGCCGACGAATGACACGTTGTAGAACGTGCCGCCGTAGCCCGCTTTGCGCGCTTCGCGGATGAATGCGGCGCAGCTCTTGTAGGCGCTGATCTGCACCACCGCGTCGGGCTGGCTGGGCACGATGGCCGCCACCGCGGCGGCCACCTCGACCGTGTTGCGCTCGACCAGGCCGACCGCCACCGGTGCGAGGTTCTGCGCTTTCAGCGCACGCACCACGCCGTCGTAGCCGGCCTGGCCGTAGGCGTCGTTCTGGCGGAACACGGCGATCTTCCTGAGGCCGAGAGAAGTGAGCTGTTTGACGATCAGCGCGGTCTCGTCGTAATAGCTGGCGCGCACATGAAAGATGTTGCGGCTGAGTGGATCGCGCAGCACTTCGGCACCGGTGAAGGGGCCGAAGAACGGGATCTTGCTCTGGGTGATCAACGGCAGTGCGGCCACTGAGGTTGGTGTGCCCACATAGCCGAACAGCGCGAACACGTCGTCCTTGATCAGCGCTTCGGTGTTGGCCTTGCACTTGTCGGGCTCGTACTGATCGTCCATCGTGCGCAAGTCGATCTGCGCGCCATTGACTCCGCCTGCCGCATTGATGGCATCGAAATACAAGCGCGCCCCGCGGTTCATCTGGATGCCCAGCTGCGCCGCCGCCCCGCTGAACGCAGCCGACTGGCCGAGCACGATGCGGCGATCGGCCTGTGCCAGCGCCGGCAGCGAGACGGTGGCGGCAGCGGCCGCGAGGCTGCGAATGGCGTGACGTCGGTTCATTGTCTTCATGGCACCCCTCGGGTCCGCAAGTTGCAATCTCAGCGCGCGAGCGTAGACCCGCACGCCCCGTGTCACCTGAGCGTAATCGACCGGGGCATCGCCAGCCGTGAAAAGTCGCCGCTTTGTTGGCACGAAGGCAACTGAGTCCTTGGAGGGCACCCCAACCCGAGGGGATCGTCAGCCGGCGCAACGCAGCGCGCCGCGCCGGCCGGCCACAGACCGTTGTGAGATAGTGCCGCCATGCAAAGCCCAACCCAGCGGGTGGTGCGCGGCGCATGCCCGCATGACTGCCCGGACACCTGTGCCTTGCGTGTGACGGTGCAAGGCGGCCGCGTGGTGCGCGTGCAGGGTGATCCCGACCATCCGCCGACGCACGGCGCGCTGTGCAACAAGGTCTCGCGTTATGCCGAGCGCACCCACCATCCTGAGCGCGTGCTGCATCCGCTCAAGCGCGTGGGGCCCAAGGGCAGCGGGCGTTTTGAACGCATCGGCTGGGACGAGGCGCTGGACACGGTGGTCGCCCGGCTGCAGACGATCGCCGCGCGCGACCCGCAGGCCGTGGTGCCCTATAGCTACGCCGGAACGATGGGCCTGGTGCACGGCGAAGGCATGGCCGCCCGTTTCTTTCACAAGCTCGGCGCGTCGTTGCTCGACCGCACGATCTGCTCGAGCGCCGGCGGCGAGGCACTGGCCGCCACCTACGGCGGCAAGGTCGGCATGCACCTGGAGCACTACGCCGAGAGCAAGCTCATCGTCATCTGGGGCAGCAACTCGATCACCTCGAACCTGCACTTCTGGACCTTTGCGCAGCAGGCCAAACGCGAAGGCGCGAGGCTGTGGTGCATCGATCCACGGCGCAGCGAAACCGCCGAGAAGTGCCACCGCCACCTCGCGCTGCTGCCGGGCACCGACGGCGCGCTGGCGCTGGCGCTGATGCACGAGCTGATCACCCACGGCTGGCTCGACGAGGACTACATCGCGCGCCACGTCGAAGGCTTCGAGGCGCTGCGCGAGCGTGCGCTCGCCTGGCCGCCCGATCGTGCTGCAGCCGAGTGCGGTTTGGCGGCCGATGACATCCGCGAACTGGCGCGCGAGTACGGCACCACCGGGCCCGCGGCGATCCGGCTGAACTACGGCGTGCAGCGCGTCGCCGGCGGCGGCAACGCGGTGCGCCTGATCGCGCTGCTGCCGTGCCTCAGCGGCGCCTGGCGCCACCGCGCTGGTGGGCTGCTGCTGTCGGCGTCGGGCTGGTTCAAGTCGGTGCGTGGCGACGCTGCGCTGCAGATGCCCGAGCTGCTCGGCGCCCGCCGGCCGCGAACGATCAACATGACCACCATCGGTGACGACCTGCTGCGCGACGCGTCGCCGGGCTTCGGCCCGAAGATCGATGCGCTGGTCGTCTACAACAGCAATCCGGTCGCAGTGGCGCCGCACTCGTCGCGCGTCGTGCAGGGCTTTGCGCGCGAAGACCTGTTCACCGTGGTGCTCGAGCACTTCATGACCGACACCGCGGACCACGCCGACATCGTGTTGCCGGCGACCACGCAGCTCGAGCATCTGGACGTTCACATCTCGTACGGCCACACCTATGCGATGTTCAACGAGCCGGCGATTGCCCCGCTCGGCGAATGCAAGCCCAATGCGCAGATCTTTCGCGAGCTCGCGAAGCGCATGGGTTTCACTGAAGCCTGTTTCGCCGACAGCGACGAGCAGCTGGCGCGAACCGCGCTGCCTGGTGTGGATTTCGGGGCGATGCGACGCGACGGTTGGGTCAAGCTGCCGCTGCCCGAGGCGCCGTTCGCCGAAGGTGGTTTTCTCACGAGCAGCGGCAAGGTGCAGATCGATGCGCCGGGAGTCGGCGTGCCCGACTACGTGCCGCCGCACGAGGGCGCGCAATCGCCGCTGGCGGCGCGCTACCCGCTGGCGATGATCTCGCCGCCGGCGCGCAATTTCTTGAATTCGAGTTTCGTCAACGTGGGCAGCCTGCGCGAGACCGAGCGCGAACCGCTGCTCGAGATGCATCCGGACGACGCCGCCGCACGCGGCATCGCCGACGGCGCCATGGTCGAGGTGTTCAACGAGCGCGGGCGCTACCACTGCCGTGCGCGCGTCGGCGAGCGTGCGCGCCCTGGCGTGGTCAACGGCCTGGGCGTGTGGTGGCGCAAGTTCGGCGCGCGCGGCACCAACGTCAACGAATTGACCAGCCAACGGCTCACCGACATCGGCCGCGCCCCCACGTTCTACGATTGCCGCGTCGAGGTGCGGCCGGCATGAGCGCTGATCACCCCCGGTGCGACGCAAGACGCTGCTGATGGCGGGGCTCGGGGGCATCGCGGCCGCGATCGTGGCGGCAGCGCTGGTGTGCGGCACCAGCGGCTGCTCGTCGCTCGGCTACATCGGCCAGTCGGTGGGTGGACATCTCGATCTGATGCAGCGCGCGCGGCCGGTCGACCAGTGGCTTGCCGATGAGGCGACCGCCTCGCCGTTGAAATCCAAGCTCGCGCGCGCGCAACGCATGCGCGCATTCGCGGTGCGCGAGCTGCACCTGCCCGACAACGCCAGCTACACGCGCTATGCCGACATCGGGCGCAGCGCCGTGGTCTGGAACGTGGTGGCGACCCCCGAGCTGTCGCTGCAGCTGAAGACCTGGTGCTTCCCGGTGATGGGCTGCGTGGGCTACCGCGGCTACTTCGACAAAGCGGGCGCCGACGCGCTGGCGGCCGGGCTGCGCGGGCAGGGGCTCGAGGTCGACGTCTACGGCGTGCCGGCTTACTCCACGCTCGGCTGGACCAACTGGCTCGGCGGCGACCCGTTGCTGTCCACCTTCATCGGCTGGCCCGATGCCGAGGTGGCGCGTCTGGTGTTCCATGAACTCGCGCACCAGGTCGCCTATGCCGCCGACGACACCGCGTTCAACGAGTCGTTCGCGGTGGCGGTCGAGCGCATCGGTGGCACGCGCTGGCTCGCCGTGGAGGGCGACTCGGCGGCGCTGCGCGAGTTCGAGGCGGTCCAGACGCGGCGCGAGGAGTTCCGTGCGCTGACCTTGAAAGCCCGCAACGCACTGGCGGCGCTGTACGCCGGGCCGCTGTCCGACGCCGACAAGCGCCACGCCAAGGCCGAACTGATGGCGTCGCTGCGCGCCGACTATGCACGGCTGAAGGCCGAGCGATGGG